>Ga0209189_1000776_pt1 | contig 25177 bp, 15 predicted proteins | sample C_130820_EF_Meta_FD_187308 | JGI IMG/M metagenome (GOLD analysis project Ga0209189, IMG submission 187308) | Freshwater microbial communities from Lake Croche, Canada to study carbon cycling - C_130820_EF_MetaG (SPAdes) (version 3) | ecosystem: Environmental > Aquatic > Freshwater > Lake... | reverse complement strand
GGCGGTTTCGGCGGCTCGACTCTTCACCTGATTCAAGCCCATCAACAAACAGAATTTCTTTCGACCTTTCAAAAGGAGGCGGCCCGCCGTCTCGGCCATCCGGTCGAATTTTTTGTCACTCGCCCTAGCGGGGGCGCCTAATTCAACAGCTCCTGTAGTTCCGCCCAGTCCAGTCCCCGAACAAAATCCTCTTCGCTGACCAGAGTACCCCGGAACAACTCTTTCTTCTTCTCTTGGAGGCGGACAATCTTTTCCTCCACCGTGTCGCGGGCGATCAGTTTGTACGAGCTGACGATCTTGTTCTGCCCGATGCGGTGAGCCCGTGCCGTCGCCTGATCCTCCACCGCCGGATTCCACCATGGATCAAAATGGATAACCGTATCGGCCCCCGTCAGATTCAAACCCGTACCCCCCGCCTTTAAACTGATCAGGAATACAGGAATATCAGTGTTTCTCTGGAAGCGGTCCACCTCACCCGCCCGATCCAGCGTGCCTCCATCCAAGTAACAGTGCGGAGTCTTTCTCCTGCGCAGCTCCTCCTGAACCAGTTTCAGCATCGAAACGAATTGACTGAAAACAAGGATTCGATGTCCACCCGAAATTGCCTCTTCCAAACGATCCAAGAAGTATTCCATTTTCCCGGACGGCTCCGTCCATACCTTCGCGCCTGAACCTGCCTGAGGGAGCAACCCCAAATGACAGCACGCCTGCCTCAAACGCATGAGCACAGTCAGCACAGCAATCCGATCTCGCCCACCCGAGGCTTTCCCGGAAAGTTCGCTAACCTGCTTCCTTCCTTCTTCCAGAATCTGGCGGTACACCCCCTTCTGTTCATCCGTAAGCTCGCAATAGGCGATCTGTTCAATCTTAGCCGGCAGATCCTTGGCCACTTCCGCTTTCGTTCGACGCAAAAGAAAAGGTCGGACCCGTTGACGGAGCCTTTGCTGGGCTTTTTCATCCCCCAACTTCGAGACGGGAATTTCATATCGATCGCGAAAATCCGTGGCCGTCCCCAAATACCCCGGCATGAGAAAGTCGTAGATCGACCAAAGATCGAGCAGGGAGTTCTCCAAGGGAGTCCCGGTCAGGACCATCCGGTGGTCGCTCACCAGCTTTTTCACGCTGACAGCCGTTTGGCTCGTCCGGTTCTTGATGTTTTGCGCTTCATCCAGAATGACGGCGTCGAACTCCAGTTTTTCATATTCCGCAATGTCACGCCGGAGAAGGGCATAACTGGTCACCACCAGATCATGCTCGGGAATCTTTGAAAGCAGGGGTTTCCGGCCGCTCCCGTGCAATGCCAGCACCTTCAGACCGGGCACAAATTTCCTGGCTTCATCCATCCAGTTCATCACCAGACTGGTTGGACAAAGGACCAATCCGGGTAGCTTGGTTTTGTTCTGGCTTCGCCTCAGCTCAAGAAAAGCGAGTGTCTGAAGCGTTTTTCCCAATCCCATTTCATCCGCCAAGACGCCGCCAAAGTTGTTTTTTGCAAGATACTGCAGCCATCCAACCCCTTCTCGCTGGTAGGGCCGGACGGTTTTTTCCAGTCTCTCGGGCAGTTTGGCCTCTTCGTACTCCACCAATTCCGTAGGGGGCTTCCAGTTCGATTTCCCGCTGAGCACCCAGCCCGTGCCGCGAATCGCTTCCCCAAAATACCCACGGAATCTTTTCTCAAGTTTGTAACGCGTGCCGTCGTTTCGAACCTGGCAATCCTTCAGAACCTCCTGAAATTCGGCGACGTCATCCGTCGGAACCAAAGCAATCCGCCCCCCGGCAAGCCGGTGATGACTCAACCCCGTCTGCAAAAGCCTCTGGACCTCCGCCGGGGTCAGGGCATCACTCCCGGCACCGGAACGAAAATCCACCTCTACCGTCAGCCATGATCCGCCCGTGTCCTTCAGTGTCACCTCGGGTGCGATGTAATCGCAGCGGCTGAGCAGAGACTCCATCCGTGGAGTCAATTTCACTTCCCACTTCTGTTTCCAACGGGGAAGAATATTTGCCAGAAACGCTCCCACTTTTCCCTCCCCGGCCAAAGTGTATCGTTCGGCCGCCCTCTGCCCCGGAAGGAATCCGGCCGCCAGCAATTCCCGCTGCGCCGTCCGTTCAATGGCTCTTCCCCGAACCCGATATCTCTTGGGATCAGAAGAATCCGGCATCCACGCATCCATTCCTTCATTCTGTCCCGGCATTCCTGTCAGAACGTGGGACTCTTTCCCATAGACCGCTTCCAGTTGGCAACTCACGCCGGAAAGGAGGCCGTCCAGTTCGACCCGGATCTTCGGAGCCATGGTTTCAAACTGCAGGCCCCGCAGTTTTTCCCCGGCTTCCACCCGGACATGCCTCTCCAAAAGAGGCATTTCCCTTTGCAGAAAAGTCGCCAACCCCTCTCGGGCCACGGAACGCGGTCCCTTACGCAGGCCTTCGTAGGCATTTGGCAAGCTGTCGAGAAGTTCAAGATTTTCTCCGGAGAGCCTCCAGCGACCACTGGCGCTATCAAGTGCCTCGCTTCCCTCCGATCCTGAGGGCGCTGGCACAAGTTCGAGGTGAAGAATCCCCCCCTCATCCAATTCGGCTTTTAACTTCGTTCCTTCCAACGCCCGTTTCACGGAAAGATGCTTCTTCCTTCCGGCAAAAACCCGGGGATGCCCCAGAAGAACCGGAAAGAAGAGATCCCGGTCCGCTGCCGTCAATTCCGCCTCTCCATGAACCGAAGCTCCTTCCATTTTTTCCAACATCGCCAAAAGGGCGGCGTCCGATTCGTCGACGATATACGGCTCAACTTTTTCCACCGCCACCGCATCCAGGCTTTTTGTCGGCCCCCCATCCACGGAAGCCTCCACCGTCAGGGGAATTTTTCCCGATTTCCAAGCCTTCCCTAAATCAAGCGGAAGATGCACTTCCAGACAAAGGGGCTTGGATCCCTTGCTGGCCAACTGTCCTAAAACCCGGGGAAAACGCGGAGCCATTGCCCGGGCTGCGGCCGCCACGGGGCCCGCAACAACCCCGTTGGGCCGGTGGACAGGCCCACCAGCCGCTTTCCCGTTTTTATCCAAATACTTTAGACTTAGGGCAATGACATGGGGACAGACCGTTCCATATTCCCGAGCCTGACGACAACTGCAGAGATTCTCCACATCGGAGAGCCTTTTCCCCAGCTTCAGCCTCGCATTCACCGTTCCTGTCCCAGCCTGAACCACCCCACCAAGGACCGGATCCACCCACTCGACCGACATCACTTTCCCCGCTTCCCAGAGGGATCGCCCCTCCTGCATGGCCCGCCAGCCCCCGATCTCTAGGAGCATTTCTTTCGAAAGGACTGAAGGTGCCGAAGCAGACTCGGACATAGTGCATAATCCTATGAAAAGCCGACAAGGGCGGGCAATCTCCCCCTCCCACCCCTGTGCCCTGCTTGGGAACAACTTTTTACCGAACCTTTTTTCATTTCCACCTGTTGAATCCTTGACTGAAACACCCCTCGAGCATCTCTTTTCTTCCTCTTTCGGTGAGGTAGAATCTCTCCATACATCCGATGAGCCGTCAAAAAATCCTCTTATCGTTTCTAACCCTGCTCGGCCTTGCCTGGCTCGGAATCTGGGTCGCCGGGGGGTGGGGTACGATCACCCTGGATTACGAAAACAAGCCCATCGCCACGGTTCTTCGGTCCTTCACCGGACAGAGCGGACTCAAGGTCATCACCGATCTTGATCCCACGAAAGCCATCACGATTCATGTCCGTCGCGTCCCCATGGCGGAAGCCCTCGAGGCCCTGCAGGCCTCCGCCGAATCCCGTGGTCGCCTGGCCTTCCTCATCGCTCCGGACCGGGGTGCATTGCAAAATCTCATCTCCTTGATGCCTCGGCCGGATAATCAAAGCGGGATCAAATCCCTCGAATATCGGATGCCCTTTCTCTTTGTTCCCGGAACGGAAGACCTCCCCCAATGGCGCGACCCACGGGATCAGGTTTGGACTCCTTCGGAGCAGACAAAAAAAGATCTTCGCTCTCTGGCAGAAGATGCGGCCCAGAAAACCGATATTCGCATTTTCTTTTCCGAATCTTGGAATCCTCCAACCCCCAAATCCTTTTCGTCCGGACCCTTGCGTTCCTCTCTACCATCCCTCGCCAAGGCTTCGGGCGGAATAGGCGAACTGGTTTACCTTCTTCCGGGCCAACGCCCCCAAAACGAATCCGGCGGGCGGAATCCACCAAGCCCGGAACGTTGGCGCCAAAACTGGTCAGAAGGAACCCCTCTTTCTGCTGATGCTTTTGCGGAACGCCTTAAAAACCGGACCGCCGGACTATCAGGGGATCAGGCAAAGGAAATGCAGGCCTCTGCGGAAGAGTCCGTCAAACAATACCGGGACTGGTTGGCCCTGACTCCGGAGGAACGGGAGAAAAGAATGCAGGAAATGATCCAGGATCCCAACCGCCAGCAGCGCGGGTCGGACCGCTTCAGCCGCGCCATGCGGATGATGAGCCCCTCCCAAAGGGCAAGCCGCTACAGCCGGTACAATTCGCAGAAAGAAGCCGTGAAGGATCCCGGCCATACCAAGTGAAAAACCGGTCTCCCGCTTTCACCCTAATCGAATTGCTGGTGGTGATTGCCATCCTGGGCCTCTTGACCAGCTTGATGACCCCAGCGATCCAGAAAGTCCGCTCTCAGGCAGAATCCACAGTCTGTATTTCCAATTTGAGAAATATCGGTACCGCCATCTGGCTCTGGATTCCCGACAACGGAAACCAATACCCCCGGATCGAAAATGATCCCACCCATCCGATTTATGAGGCAGACGATGGAGCCAAAACTCTCTTTGAAACGCTCAAGAATTACGGAATCACGACAAATGTCCTCGCCTGCCCGGGCGACCTAAAAAGTCAGTCCAAGTACTACGCAAAATACACCAATAGCTACGAATGTCCTCCCTGGGCCGGCGACGAGGCGGTGGCCAGCGGCCAAATCCCCATTTATCGGCCGGGAGGAACTTTCCAGATTTCCTCCAGCCGGGTCACGTTGGCCTGGGATTACGAGAACGTCCACGGTGGGGATTACAATCGGTTGAAGGCGGACAACACCGTCGAGCACAAGAGCATGAAAACAAGCTACAAGTAATCCGTCCCGCCTCCCAAAGACGACAAACTTAATCCTCAACTTAGACTCCGATTCGGGGTATCTTTTCCCCGTGATTCGCTTGGGCGTGAATATCGACCACATCGCCACCCTCCGGCAGGCCCGGTACCGCGATTCCCATCCTGGAGCCTCACCAGAACCCGACCCAGTCGCTCTTGCCCGCGTCTGCCTTCATGCTGGAGCCCATTCTCTTACCGTTCATCTTCGGGAAGACCGCCGTCACATTCAGGACGAGGACGTTCTAAGGTTGGGCCGCGAATTCCGGGAAAAACTTAACCTCGAAATGGCCCCCTCCCCTGCCATGGTTGATTTTGCCCTCCGCCTCAAACCGGCGGAGGTCTGTCTCGTTCCGGAAAATCGGGCTGAAGTCACCACGGAAGGCGGTTTGGATGCTGCCCGCCACCTCGATGCACTCCGCCTTGTCGTACAAAAACTGAAACAAGCCGGAATTCTTGTGAGTCTCTTTCTAGATCCTGAACTCCGGCAGATCGAGGCGGCCGTAGCTCTCGAGGCTCCCGTCGTCGAACTTCATACCGGCCGTTTTGCCGATGCAGACCCGGCACACCGTCCCTCCGCTTTGACCAAGCTGCGGGAAGCGGCACAAAAAGCCCATCAGTTCAAAATCCAGGTCAACGCCGGACACGGCCTCCGCCTCTCGAACCTCCCGGATCTTCTTCATTTACCCTACCTTCATACCCTCAACATCGGCCACTCGCTTGTCAGTCACGCCCTGACGGTCGGATTAGCCCAAAGCGTCCGAGATTTTCTTCAGGCGATTGAAAAAAATGAACCCTGAACGGCTCCTCGGATTGGGCATGGATCTCGTCGAGATTGAACGGATTCAGGAGTCCCTCGATCGCTTCGGGGACCGTTTTCTGCAAAAGATCTTTCATCCTTCGGAAATTGACTACGCACGCGTCCAGTCGCGGCCAGCCGTCTCACTAGCCGCCCGCTTTGCGGCCAAGGAAGCCGCAGCCAAAGCTTTTGGTACGGGAATCGGAGCCACCCTCCCTTGGCTTGGAATGGAAATCGGCCGGCAATCTACCGGTGAGCCTTTTCTCCGCTTTCACCAAGCCGGGGAAAATCTCGCTCGGCTTCGCGGGGTCACCCGTACCCTTGTGACCCTGACGCACACCCGCAACCACTCGGCGGCCACTGTCGCACTACTCGGCCCATGATCGTCCTTTCTCCCCCTCTCGCCCGGACTTGGGAGGAAAAAAGTCTCCAAGCCGGAGCCCGTATGAAAAATCTGATGCGGCAAGCGGTCGACGGTGCCCTCCGGGAACTACATCCTTTTCTCCCAAAAGCAGGGGCCGCTCTTGTTCTTGTCGGCCCCGGCCATAATGGGGATGACGCAGCTCTTCTTGGAATCGAACTCAAGGAACTCGGTTGGGATGTTGAGTTTCTTCTTTCGCGCTCTCCGGGTCGACGAATTCACCCGGATCCCCGGGTCAAACCCAAACTCTGGAAAAAAGCACTGGTTTGGCCTCGCAAACCTACCCTCTTTCTACAAGCCAAAGGGCCACGCTTAGTCATCGATGGAATTCTAGGTTTGGGGGCAACCCCTCCGCCGCGCCCTGCTGAAGCCGGAATAATTTCCTGGGTCTCCCAACAAAAAAGAGGTGCGGATCTTTATATCTCTTTGGATCTTCCTTCCGGACTTGATCCAGCCGACGGCTCAGCCCCGGGCCCTGTTTTTCCGGCCGATCTCACACTCGCGTTGGGCTCGGTAAAAGCGGGTTGTCTTCGCGACTCCGCCCTGCCCTTTGTCGGCCAGCTCCGCGCAACTCCCGTTGATTTTGGAACTCCTGCACCGAAATCCTCTTTGGATTTTTTCCGCCCGCAGGATGCTTGGGAGATTCTTCAATCCCGCTCGGCAAATCTTCACAAACATTCTGCCGGAATCATCCATCTTTGGGCTGGTTCGGTCGAATATCCCGGGGCCGCCTCTCTTTCTGCTTCCGGTGCACTCCGATCGGGAGCGGGGTATGTCCGCCTTTTCACCGACCTTCCGGTCGCTGAATCATTGTCTCCCCACCTGCCGGAATTACTCCTTCACCGTCTTTCTCCTGGGTCCGCTCCCGAACCCGGAGTCTTTTCACAAAAAGCATCCGCTCTCGTCGTCGGACCCGGCCTCCCGGCTGGAGAAGCTCTGGAAACTTTTCTGAGCCAACTTCTGCCTAATACCAAAGTCCCCATCGTCCTGGATGCAGGTGCATTGGACATTCTCGCCCGCCGCCCGGAGATGCTCGCTACAGCCTCGGGCCCGATTCTACTTACCCCCCATTCAGGGGAACTTGCCCGTCTTCTCGGTCACTCTTTCAGCGACCGGGCAGACGCGGCTCGGGAGTGGCTCGAAAAATTCCCGGCCACACTTCTTTTGGCCAAAGGCCCACATACTTTGGTGGCGACCAGCGGTCATCCCTACAGCTTCAACGGTTCAGGCGGTCCCGCCCAAGCGACTGCTGGAATGGGGGATCTGCTGGCAGGAATTCTCGGGGGCTTGCTCGCGGCCGGATACCCTCCTTTTGACGCTGCCCGTCTGGCAGTTTCGTGGCATGGGCTCGCCTCGGATATGGCCCTTCAACAGGGCGGGCCTGTCACTTTGGCCACGGATCTTCTCCCGGCTCTTCCCGCCTCTTGGCGGATTCTTGCCGGGCATGCAGAATGGGAGTCGTCATGATTTTTAGCGATCCGCGTTACACCCGCATCTGGCTGCAAATGGTCGATGCCTTTTTGACCTGCGCTGCCATGCTGTTGGCCTACTGGATCCGCGTCCACCTCCTCCCCGGACTTCTTCCCTTGGAATCCAACTCGATCGGTAATTTTTCGATTTATATCCCCTATGCTGTGATTCTGGCGTTGCTGACTCCGATCGTCCTCGCACGCCGGGGAGTGTACCGTCACCTGTCCGTACGCCAGCGGGACATCTTGGCTCCGATGATCGAAACCTCTCTGATTCTATTTCTGATCGCGATCTCCATGATCTTTTTTCTCAAAGAGAGCCCCAGCCGCCTTGTTTTCATGTTTTTTGTTCCTCTGTTGGCCTTATTTCTCGCCAGCCGGGAATACCTATTCCGATGGCTGGGGCAACAACGCCAAAAAAGTGGGAATTACTCCACCCAGATTCTTTTGGTATCGGATTCCGAAAAGGGTTCCACGAATTGGTCTCTTCTTTTTGCTGAATCAGCCAGCGCCGTCCAGGTGGCTCATCTGATGCATCCTGAAAAAAACACTTTGGAGGAATTCGTTCAGATCTTGCATGAAAAATCTGCAGGCATCGTTTTATTCGAAATCAAACCGGTCCACCTGCCTTGGGCGGCCAAGGCGATTCAAGCCTGTGAGGAAGAAGGCATCGAGGCCTGGCTGAGCACAAGCTTTGCCGGTACCCAGATCGCCCACGCCCATCTGGAGGAGATTCTAGGAAGAAACCTTCTTGTGTTCCGGACGACGCTGGCGGGGACATGGCAGTCGGTCATCAAGGTAATTTTCGATCGCCTCATCAGCACGATCTTGTTGGTTCTCCTATCGCCCGTCCTCGCCCTGATCTGGGTCGCCATCCGGCTCGAATCCTCAGGGTCGGCGATTTTTCAACAGAAGAGAAGCGGTCGCCACGGGGCCCCCTTCACCATGTACAAATTTCGCACCATGCACAGCAATGCCGAAATGCAACAGGCCGAACTCAAGGCCCTGAATGAAATGAGTGGTCCCGTCTTTAAAATCAAAAAGGACCCTCGCATCACCAAGGTCGGCGCTTTCCTGCGCTTCACTTCACTCGACGAGTTGCCCCAGCTTTTCAATGTTTGGTTTGGACAAATGAGTCTGGTGGGACCCCGTCCCCTGCCGACCTATGAAACCCTGGCGATGACCGCCAACGCCCAGCGCCGTCGCCTCAGTGTTTCTCCTGGAATGACCTGCCTGTGGCAGATTTCGGGCCGCAATGAGGTGAAGGATTTTTCAGACTGGGTCCGACTAGATCTCGAATACATCGATCGCTGGTCGCTATGGCTCGATTTCCAAATTCTCCTTCGCACCATTCCTGCCGTTCTTTTTGGCCGGGGTGCCCGCTGATCAGTCTGGGCTCTTAGAGGATCCATTTTTTATGGTAGGCTAACACCCATGCTTCCCCTTCTTCTGGATCAACCTGTGGCGGCTTGGGGTCTCCCTCCCGACCAACCTTACCGCGAAAAACAGATCCGCACCTGGGTCCTTCAGCGATTTGTTTCCTCGTATGAAGAAATGACCGACCTCTCTGTCCCCCTTCGTTCTGCCCTCGCTTCCCGCTTCCGCCTTCGGGCGGCCGAACCTGTCACCATCCAAGGATCGGAAGACACCACCCGGAAATTCCTTTGGAAACTGGGGGACGGCTCCATGGTTGAATCCGTCCTGATTCCTGCGACACCCGGAATCCAAGGGAGCCGCAGTTCCCGCCTCACCCTCTGCGTCTCCAGCCAGGTTGGATGCGCCTATGGGTGCCGTTTCTGTGCCAGCGGAATCGATGGTTGGCGCCGAAACCTCACCGCTGCGGAAATCATCGGCCAAGTTTTGGAAGCCTCCCGGGTCGCGGGACGACGACCCGATAATCTTGTGTTCATGGGCATGGGAGAACCGCTGGCCAATCTGCCGAATCTTCTTTCGGCCCTGGAACTTCTCATTTCTCCCCACGGCGTCGGCATGGGAGCCCGCCACGTCACCATCTCGACGAGCGGACTCGCCCCTCAGATCGAGGAACTTGCCCGTCACCCCCTCCAATTCCACCTCGCCCTGTCCCTCCACGCCGCCAGCGATGAGATCCGGGATAAAATCATGCCGGTCAATAAACGCTATCCCCTCGACCGCCTTCTGGCAGCCTGCGACACATTTGTCAGAACCCGGAAAAAACAGATCTTTTTCGAATACATCCTTCTCGCAGGAATCAATGACAGTCCGGAACAGGCCCGCCTACTGGCCCAGCATGCCCGTCGCCTCCACTCCAAAGTGAATCTGATCCCCTACAACAAAGTCGAGGGCCTCCCCTACGAACGTCCCTCGGAAGAGGCGATTCATCTTTTCTGCCGAACTCTGCTAGCCGCAGGCGTTCGGGCCACTGTCCGCCGTGAGAAGGGTCACGATATCGATGCCGCCTGCGGCCAACTGCGCCTTCGGGAAGAGAAGAAAAATACGGCTACTCCGACGTCCTCCGACCTCAAGGGGATTGAAACACCCCCTGCTGGCGGATTCTGATAAAATCCCACATCAAACGACCGATCAGCCCAATCAAGATCAACAAAAAGAGCCAACGGATGAAGCCGTTCCCCTTCCGAATCGCCATACGGCTACCGATATACGCCCCCATCAGATTGCACAGCCCCATCGGTATCGAATAACGCCATAACACATCCCCTTTCCAGGCAAAGTAAAGGACCGGAGATAGATTGGTGGCGAAATTCACAAACTTTGCATGCGCACTGGCATGGAGAAAATCGAATCGGAATAGACTCACAAATGCAAAGAGCAGAAAGGTCCCCGTCCCCGGACCAAAGAATCCATCGTAAAACCCAAGAATCAACCCCAACAGAATACCTGCTATCTTTTCGTGATGTGCAGCCCAACGGGGATGATGCAGATCCCCCAGATTCTTTTTGAGATAAGTGTGCACGGCTACCGTAATCAGCAGAACTAACACCAATCCGCGAAGGAGTTCGGGTTGAACTTGGGAAAGAAGCCGCACTGTCCAAGCCCCAAGGTAAGCAGCGCCAAAGGCCGTGACAGTAGCTGGCAGGAGCGAATCCCATCGCATTTTCACCTGCTGGGAATAGTGCCACATGGCCACCCCATTCCCGAAAATAGCGGCTGTCTTATTGGTGCCAAAAGCCGTGGGAATCGAGAGTCCTGGAAGAAATACTAAAACAGCCGGCAACTGGATCAGTCCGCCACCGCCGACAATTGAATCAAAGAACCCGGCAATAAACGCTGCACCGCAAAGAAACAGGATTTCCATCTCAAACCACGGTAGGGATGATTGCGGTCAATCGTCTATGCCCACGATTCAGAAATTGAACACCGGTAGGGACCCGACTCCTCGCCGTTCATGTTGATCGACTCAGCGCTCCGTGGAGCACATGGAGGCCAATTCCCCCACGCAAGCGGTCATCTATTCCTTCGCGGAGGGACAAACTTGAATGGGCGGGGGTAGGTCTATGGGTAGCTATCCCTACCCATTCTTAATCCAGGCTTACGGGCCTTGATTTACCCGCAACCTTAGAAACCTTTTCGTTCCATCCATCGGAACGCTGGCCGACCGCTTCTCTAATACCTCCCCCCCCATCGTCACATTTCCAAGACTGGTCACAGTCACCCCCGAAGAACTCCAACTGGACGGATTGACCAAATCAGTGCTGGTTTCGGGTGCCACCCCGATCATGGGATCATTTGCCCGTACCTGATAGCTCAACACCAACCGGCCATTCTCCACGACTGTTTGCGGAAAGATGGCAGCCTTACCTACCGAGCCTTGGGCTCGACTCCATCCTAACGCATATTCCACCAGTGCGACCCACCCGTCTCCATCGAGATCGCTCGTCGCCAACTCCCCTGGATACGCCACCGCAAACGAAGGAACCGCCACGGAGGTCACCGCCAGCGTCAAATTGGCGGGGTGACTGACCACATTACTTAGGCCGGTCCTCACATAGTTCACCCCGTGGATCGGCGAATTGACAAAACCCAGCGAAGAAACATCCGTGGACAACCACGACCTATCCGGATTCCCTACAACCACCGCATAACTCCCGTTGTCGCTGGCCAAAAGCGGATTTAAAATAAGTGTCGTGCTTGTTTTTCCAATCAAATTCACCCCATTTCTGGTCCACTGATAGGTCGTACCGAGGGCATTTTTCGTACTCAACGGCGCGGTCAGGGTCAGACTCGATCCCCCCGCCTTACTGACGATTGGTAAAAAAGCCTCTGTACTGCCAGCCAACTTCCTTTCCCATTGTTTAATAAAAAACCGTACCGTCAGATCTGCGACTGTTGGAATCGCATCGACGGACGCATAGGCTCCCGAGCTTGTATCAAATTGGTGCCCATAACCGTTGAGAAAATGAAGCTCCGCAGGCACCCCTACCGCGACTAACTGGTTGTATAGGTCCACTGAACCGTAGGTGCCGATGGAACCGGTCTGAGCGGTGTTCCCGTCGTACGTGCCGTGAATCATGATGCAGGGCAGGTCGGATGAGTTAACCGTATAAGCTCGAAAACTCGTTTCCGGACCTCCAAATAGAATGGCGGAGGCCACCATGCCGCTCCGGTCGTAGACAGCGGTCGCGTCGGAGATCACAGAGGAAGGAGGAGAAGTAGTGGACATCGGATCAGAGATGGAGAGCCCTCCTTGGTCCCCGTTTTCCCTCACCGCCAACCAAGCCGCGACTCTTCCCCCGGCGGACCCGCCTAACACAAAGATGGCATTGGGATTCCATCCGTAAGCACTGGCATTGGCTCGGATAAATTTCACCGCCTCCAAAGTATCCGCGGCCGCGTCCCTCAGCGCGGGCAGTTGCTCGGCATCGGTGTTTCGATCGGCCGTGGCTCGAAGTCGATAATCGATGGCGAGGGCTTGGAATCCACGGGCAGCCAACTCGTTCCCTAGACTGACGACATAAGATTGCGTCCGATCGGCCGAAGAGGCGTTGTACCCTCCCCCGTGAATCAGGATGACGACGGGCTGAGAAACAGCAGGTGCGGTCGTTGGTCGATACAGATCGAAAGCAAGAGTAGTGGGGACCCCTTTGTAGTCGTTCACGACTCGATACGGGATTCCATAAGTTGTGGAGACGGGATAGCCAGCCGTCAGATAATCGGAGGGGGCGATATCCTGTACAGTTCCGGTCAGGGCAAAGTCTGACGTCCCCGCCGCGGCATTGGCCACAATCCGGCCGGTGCCACTCGTACTTGTTCCACCGAAACCAACCAAACGAAAATATCCCGTCTTTCCGGCCATGAGGGTGATGGGGTTTGAGGATATCGCATTACTCACAAGAGCCGTGACATCCGTGTCGGTAACACCACTTGAAGGGTTCGTAACGTCGAACGGCCCATAACTGCGTAAGGGGCTGGGATCGAAGGCTGAGTTGGCATTCGTTTCCGAATAAAGGAGAGACCATTTCTTTGGTCCGGATGCGCTGACCTGCAGGATCAAACGGGAAACACCTGAAATCGTAACTTTTTTACCGGTATCAGCCTGAATTTCAAAGGAGAAGTAGTCGTTGTTGGTTGTGGCATTGGGTCCAGGGCTGGTTCCCCCCGTCGACCAACTTCCGGCACCCCAAGCATACGGATCGGATGAGAAGACATTGGGGGAAAGACCAGCGGCCATCGCAAAAGGTTTCGGCCCAATCAGCCCCCCCGCGTTTATCCCCGAAAGCACCGTGTTCGTGGTGGAGTTTGTGGGAAAGTCCCAACCCATCATAACTTGCTGGGCATAGAGATGCGTCATTCCCTGAAAAAGAAAAAGTCCCGCCATGGGCAGAAAAGCCCTCATAGCCAATATCTTAGCACACAGTTCCGGAATTTGATAGGGATGACTACCTCACAGCCGTAGTCAGTCCCTTGGCTGTCTCGGGTTGAACAAGAATCAAGTCGCCCGAAGGATCGGGACCCCTACCCAAGCGAAAATCTTTAGGGCCTTCAACCAGAACAACCGTCCCTACCAAGTTTACTGCGTATAGATCGCCTTCAGCCGCAGGAACTTTTTCAGATCTGTACCGCGGTTGACCGAGAACACTTGCTTTTGGGTTACCCCAGCAACGGCCCCCGACTGGTCAGCAGCCGGAACACCACTGATCGGAATATTCGTCGGCCATGCGGTCAGACTGGTAGTCGCTTCTCCGACAATCTGACATTTCAAATCGTTAATTCGGACAATGGCGGTAATTGAAAGCGTATTGCTATCGGTTGAGCTAACCGGGACGGAGCTTCCATTGGCGGACGATCCACCCAAGGCATAGTTCATCAGGTAGCTCAGACCATTGGAGGCAAGATCCGTCAGGCTTTGGCCAGGATAGGAATCCGCAAAGGACGGCCCACTGGAAGTGGGATTGCCGGTGACGGTAACGGATCCGGTCGAAGCATTAAAGTTAGCGGACTGTCCTTGCGAAAGATTGTTATACATTGCTTCAGAGTATGTCCCATTCAATGCACCGGGCAGAACCGCATAGGTTCCGGCCGAAACATTGTTGCTGAAGTAGATTCCAACTGTGTTGGAACTGACCGTTGCAGTCAGGTTTGTTTTCACCACGACCAAATTTCCATCCATGACCGTCGTTGCACCCGCATAGCTCAGCGGTCCAGTCAGGATCAGATTGCCATTATTGGTTTTGACCAATGAACCTTGTCCTGAGATCGCGCCCATTAATGTCATGTTGTTTGTTACAATACCGGTTAATGAACCATCCAAGGAGGTCACGCTGTTCGTGCCGGCGTCAAAAACTCCCGACACCCCGGTTGCGATCGATATGCCGTTGCTGATTATGCGACTGGCATTGTAAATATCATCGGCCTTGGATACGGCTTTTATAGTCAAAGATCCTCCCCCAGCCAAGTTCAGACTGCCGCTTCCAAGAGCACGATCATTACCCAACAGTAAGATCGGGTTGTAGACGTAATCTACGGATCCATTCACTGTCGTCCCACCTGAATAACTGTTCATGCCGTATAATCCCAAGGTCTTCGTGCTTCCTAGGTCTGTGTTATTTCGCATCACATTCATTCCACCATTGGTGACAGCCCCATAGAAGTAGGCCGAATTGGCAACCGTCAAAGTTCGGTTGGTACCGCCGAGATTCACATTCCCCGACAGATAACTCCCATAACCACCACTCCCCGTAACAGCTCCAATGCCCAAAAATACATCCCCAAGAACGTTGATTGGGTTGGGAATGGTACGGTCCGAAAGGGTGGTGCCTATGGCGGAGCTTTGTCCGAAAATGGCACTATTGGAAAGATTGATGGTGGCAGCCCCAAAGGGGGCACTGCTTGCACCATAGGCAAGAGCCGCTCCTCCTCCCGCGACGTTAATTTGGCTGATACTGTTGGAACCTCTTACATCTAATACTCCGGCAAGCACCGCTAGGGTACTCAATGAATTTGTGCTTAAGAGGGTCAGCTTACTGGCGCCCCCTTTGCTCAGACTAAAGCCTGAGCCCAAGATAGGTTGCTCCCAATCTGTATCCGCGTTGGCTGTGAACGTGCTATTAGCCAAAAGCCGCGTGTAAGCCCCAGTGACTTCCTTTGAAACTGTGATCTTTCCACTTGCATTGGTTGTATCCCCAAATGCGAAGTTTCCTGTGATGTCGGCATTATTGTAAATGTTTCTGCCGGAGGTGAGGGATGACGAATAAATCGCTCCCCCCGCTAACGTCAGGCTTCCAACTCCGAAAGGGCCGGAGGCGAGAGTCACCGCCCCATCTGAGTTGGTCGTCCGGTTGCCACTAGCCTGAAGGCGGAAGTAGCCATCGTTTAGTGTGGTGCCACCACTGAAGGTACTGGAATTTGTAAGAGTTTGTATGCTGGAACCATTTTTTACCAAAGATCCGGTTCCCACGATGGAACCGGCATAGCTGTTGCTGGCAGTGACATTCAAAGTCAACACATAACCCTGTAAATCCACCTGAGAGGAATTGCCGCTGGATGATGCACTAAGGGCTTTGATCGTCTCATTTCCTCCCAATCTGAGGATCGTATTTGAGGACATCACCACGGTAGAAGTATCCGGCAGTCTGTCTGCACCCGGGGTGGCCAGAGTTCCCCCAGAAATTGTGATGTCGCCGGAAAATGTATTCGATCCGGAAAGGGTCAGGATTTTGGACCCCGTTTTGCCAAGACCGCCGATACCCTGCAGCGAAACAGCCACCGTTTTATCGTTTTGATCCAAGGCAAAGCTAAATCCAGATCCTTTCAAAATGCCCGTGCCATCGATGTTGGACTCACTCACGACTAAAGACCCGATCGTGTTCGAGAACGTCCCCACATCCAAAGTTGATCCACCGGAAGCATTGACCGATCCACTCAGGACACCATCAGCCAAGGCCCGAATTTTACCCGCCGTCAAATTGACCGTTGTATAAGTTCCCGACCCCATCAGGGAGAGCGTCCCCAAACCCGAGTTCGCCAAAGTTGTCGCACTGTTGGTTGACTGAAGAACAAGATTTCCAGCCCCGGCATTTTCAACGGAAGATCCACCGAGACTTCCATCACTCAAAGTGGTTGTTTGCCCCGCAGGTACATTATTAGATAAAGAACCAAAACTGACTCCGGTATTGGTGATGGATACCGCCGCACCAGCAATGAAAGTTGCATTGTTGTCAGGCAAAAAAGCCGATGACGCCCCAACCCCGTCCAGCCAGTTGCTATCCGTGTAGTTCCAAGAGCCGGAGGAACCCCCATTCCATGTAAAAGTCTGAATTGGCGCATCAGCAACAGAACCAAGCAGGGTAAAATCCACAGAATTGGTTCCGATGATTCTTCCTGTCCCGGTGGCGGTCGCACCATTGTATCCTACCAACCTAAAATACATCGTCTTTCCAGATTGAATTACGACATTGGACGCAGCCAAAGCGGTGGAAAATGCGGATGCGGCATCCATTGTATAGCTTGCAGCTCCACTGGCGGCCCTAGGCACACCTGAGGCAAAGGTAGCATTGGTGGTGAAAGTCGCTGGTGTATTGGTTGTGGTAAACGCAGGATTTGTGCTTGAAAGAAGAGCCCAATTCCCAGGCCCTGCCCCCGAGCCATACACGGTCAGAACACCCACGCCATTGATGGTAACAACCTTTCCGGGCTTGGCAGTGACCGCAAAGTAAAACCAATCATTATTCGTGTTACAGAAGTCCAAGGTTTGATTACCGGTCGAACCATAACTGGTAGACCCCCAACCTGTCGTAGCGTTGCTGACGGAGCCGATAATGCCAGGCCCCATGGTAATGGTAGAGGCCGAGACTGCAGAATTGTTTGCAGCAGAATTTACACTAGTTGGAGTCGTGGTCGTCGCACCATTCGTTGTCGTCGGAATATCCCAGCTCAAAAGAACGCTCTGGGCGTGAACAGATGAAAAAATCGGAAACAACAATAAGCTTAGAACCGTTATGGTTTTTTTCATATTAATTGGATCTTCCTTTAAGAAACATTCCCTCCACTTGGTCAACTAGTTAAAATATAGTGCAGGGCATGCAAATTTGCAATAGCCACTTTTAAAAGTGATCAAGATTTATTATTTATAAGTTGTTTATATTTAAAGTTTTACAGAATACTAAGTCGGGATGTTAATAAAATAAAGGGTTCCGCCTAAATTAGGCCAACTTTTAAAAACTATGCCCTTTGGACTAAGGCTCCCCTAGCCCAGACTTATCTTAGCCAGCCAGCGGAATATCGGTCATCAAACGCACGCCTGCGGGCGACTTCAACAACCTTGGAATGGCATTGATCAGCGCCGCCACAGTCGCACTGTCCCCCGCCACCCCGCCATTCAACACCGCCTCCACCGGAGGATCACTCTCCAACCTCACCAAATCATGCGGGTCCCTCGCATCCAGATACATCTTCAAATCGAGATGGATCGAATTCCCCTCCTTTGACTCGGCCTTCACCACCTGATGCAGTCCGCACGTCAACCCTTCCCTCACCGAAAAGTACTGGGTCTTGATGTCGTGATCCGCGATGACCGGCTCGAGCGTCTCGGTCACCTTCCCCATCTTCCATCCGAACGAGTGAGCAATGAGCAACAGCGACTCCTGAAACCCCGCATGCCCCGCTTTCCCTTCATTCCACAACCTCTTAAACTCCGACGGCTCTAATCCGCTCCCGATCTTCTTCTGCAACGGTTGTCTCCGGGTGGATGCGTTCACCACCCGCTCCCCGTAGACCGACTTCACGCTCCGACACACCCCGCTTAGACAGACGGGAAGAAGATCCAGAACAAAACCAGGATTCACCCCTGTGCCCAAAATCCGTCCCCCGCTCTTACGACAAAGTTTGTCGATCGCCACTGTCTCCTTGGGAGCCCGATGAGCCGGAAAGAGAAGCTCCTCACAGGAAGAAACAACGGCCAGCCCCTTTTGGAGCATCGGTTTGCACTGCTCGAACGATATCTTCGCGCGGGAACCCGCCGTGTGGACGATGACATCCGGCTTCACTTTTTTCCACATCTCGTCAAAGGTCGGATAGACCTTGGCCGATTTTAACCCCGGCAGGCCGCACACATCCCCCACCAGCTTTCCGGACAAGGCAGGCTGGATGTCGACCGCCCCGACAATTTCGAAATTCTTCCGCTCTGCCAGGAGACGGATACTGCTCTGCCCGATCGGGCCGAGTCCAAATTGTGCGACCTTGATTTTGCCACTCACAGGGGGATGATTATTTATGACTTTAGCCCTTCGACAAAGCCTAAAATCGATCTTATCCGCTGTTTTTCTTTTCTCTTTTTTCTGCCCCTCTCTTTTTTCCGCCCAAAAAGCCGAGTCGACCGGCGGGGTGGTCGTTTCGGGAAGTCCGCAATCCACCGAGGCCGGAATCCGCATCCTGAAGCAGGGCGGAACAGCCGCCGATGCTGCCGTCGCCGTCTCGCTTACGCTCGGGGTGACCGAACCCTTCAACTCCGGACTCGGAGGCAAACTGGTGGTCCTTTACTACGACGCATCGAACGGAAAAGTTTCCTACATGGATGCCATCGAAACGGCCCCCGCCGGAATGTCGGTCGAGGCAATGCGCGCCCTGTCTTCGGCCGACCGTTCCCGCGGTTGGCATAGTGCCGCTGTTCCCGGCTGTGCCGCAGGCTTGGAACTGATGCAAAAGAAGTGGGGTAAACTTTCCTGGAAAGAACTGGTAAAACCGGCCGTGGGATATGCCCGGGACGGTTTTCCCCTGGCCGACAAACAGATCGTCGAGTTCGGGAACAAGTTCGACCTCGTCACCAAGGATCCGGAAGCTGCAAAAATCTATTATCCGGGGAAAAAGGTTCCGGAGAAAAACGCCATCTTGAAGAACCCGGATCTCGCCAGAACCATGGAATTAATGGGAGACAAGGGTCCCCAGGAGTTTTACCAGGGTGACATCGCCGACAAACTCGTCTCCGCCTCCAAGAAGGGCGGTGGCTCCTTTGCGAAAGAGGATTTTAAAAACTATCGTCCCCGCGAATTCGCTCCTCTGGAGCAGGATTACAAATCCTACCACATCTACGCCGGTGCCCCGCCGATCACCGGTGGCGCCACCGTCCTACTAACACTAAAATCCCTCGAAGCCAAAAATTGGTCCAACACCATCTCCATGAGCCTCGCCAGGATCGAACAGGTCGCCCGGGCGTGGCAAAATATCTATCCGATCGTCTCCTCAAACTTTGGCGATACCCCGGATCGCGCCGAAAGGATCCAAAAAGTCTTCTCAAAGGAAAACCTCTCCGCTCTTGCGAAAAATGTCCTCGAATCATCAGCTCCGGACACTGCGACGGGGGCGGATGAGAGCCCGGAAAACGCCGAGACGACTCACTTCATCGTGATGGATAAGGTGGGCAACATCGTCTGCGCGACCCAGTCCCTCAGCCTCCACTGGGGAGCCGCCGTGGTTGCCACCGGTACGGGCATTCTCCTCAACGACAGCCTTTCGAATTTTGGGTTTGGGACGAAGAAATATGTGAACTCGGCCGAACCCGGAAAACGCCCCCGCAGCACAATGGCACCAGTCATCGTCATGCAGAAAGGCAAGCCGGTGATCGCCCTCGGATCACCAGCCTCGGACCGGATTCCAACGGGTGTTTATCAGGTCCTGAGTAACCTGATTGATTTTACCATGGATCCGATCGCCGCCATCGACCAACCCCGTTTCCACCTCAATCGGGCCAAAAGTCCTTCCGAGCCGAAGAATGCCCTCGAACTGGAAGAGGGATTCGATGTCTCGTTGGCCGAAGAGCTCAAGAAAAACTGGCAAATCAGCTTCAAGAAAAAGGATCAGTACTACTTCGGAAGCGTGAACGTGGTTCGCATACTACCGGACGGAAAACGCGAAGCCTTCGCGGATGAGCGCCGGACCAATGTGGCCGCCGGAGAGTAGCCCCTCTGCCGTGCGTCTGATCCTCCTCATTTTGATGGCCGCATCGATCGTGTCTGTCCGGGCAACGGAAGGATTCGTCACCTCCGCCCAGCCCCTCGCGACTCAGGCTGGTCTCGACGCACTCCAGGCCGGAGGCAATGCCATCGATGCCGCTGCGGCCGTCGCTCTCACCCTCGGAGTGGTCGACGGCCATAACTCGGGCATCGGTGGAGGTTGTTTCTTTCTCGCCCGGTTGGCAGACGGGACCTTTATCGCCTTGGACGGAAGGGAAACCGCCCCAGCCAAGGCAACCCGTGACATGTACCTGAAGGATGGAAAGCCGGTGGAGGAGCTGAGCAAAACCGGTCCCCTCGCCTCGGCAACCCCCGGAGCATTGGCAGTCTATGAAGAAGCCGTACGAAAACACGGAAAGCTTCCCTTTTCGAACGCCTTCGAAGCCGGCATCCGCCATGCTGGGCAAGGATTCCCGATCGATCGGGTTTATGCAAAGAAATTGGTGGGTCAGGCTACCAACCTCGCGCTCTTTCCCGCATCCAAAGCCATCTTCCTCAAACCAAATGGCTCGCCCTATCTCGAGGGAGAACAAATTATCCAGAAGGACTTGGCAGAAAGTTATCGAAACATCGCCAAGAACGGGAAGAACTGGTTTTACCAGAATTCGTTTCCCAAGACTGTGGAGAAATACATGAAAGCCAACGGTGGTATTCTCTCGGCTGGAGATTTCAAGGAGTACCAGGTCAAGGAACGAACCCCCCTCACCTCTTCTTACCGGGGTTGGACCATCCTGGGCTTTCCACCTCCCAGCTCGGGCGGAGTTCATGTGGCCCAGATGTTGAACATCCTAGAAGCGATGGGAACCAAGATGCCGAAACCGGGTACTCCCGAATTCATCCACCGAATGAGCGAGGTGATGAAGCTAGCCTTTGCCGACCGCGCCTACTGGCTGGGGGATCCGGCTTTTGTGAACGTTCCCTGTGGACTGACCAATGCGGTTTATGCCAAGGAGTTGGCCTCAAAAATTAAATCAAAAAAAACAACACCGGTGGAACATGGCACCCCGCCCGACTGGCAGAACAACTGCTTTGAAAAACACACCACCCACTTTTGCGTCGCCGACGCCGAAGGCAACTGGGTCTCCTGCACGGCGACGGTCAATACCGCCTTTGGTTCCAAGGTGGTGATCCCTGGAACGGGCATTTTGATGAACAACCAGATGGACGACTTTGCCGTGGCTCCCGGTGTGCCCAATCATTTCAAACTGGTCGGAGGAGAAGCGAACGCCATCGCTCCGGGGAAGCGTCCGCTTTCCAGCATGACCCCCACCCTTGTCATGAAGGATGATCAGGTGGTAATGGCCATCGGAGCCGCAGGTGGCCCGACGATCATTTCCCAGGTTTTGTTAGGCCTGAGCTATGTGCTGGATGCAAAGATGAAGCCCGGGGAAGTGGTGGCGCAGCCCCGGTTCCATCACCAGTGGTCGCCCGATCAGATTCGGATGGAGAAATCGATTCCCACTGAAACACGGGAGAAACTGAAGTTGATGGGTCATGCGATCGATGACGCGGAGGATTTTGGAACAAGCCAGATCCTGATCCGGAATGCAGACGGATCGTTTTCAGGCGCCACCGATCCCCGGTGCGTGGGTCAGGCAGCAGGTACGCGGTAAATTTTCAAACCGATAGGGCGGGCTGTCCCTAGCCCGCCTCGCAGAACGTTCAAACCTCCAACGCCCACCGAGGCGACCGTAGAATCGGTCGCCCTACCAAAAAAGATTAAGCCTTCCGACGCAATGTCCGGAGACCCAGCAAACCTGCAAGACCGAACATCAACAATGCCGGAGTCGAAGGTTCTGGAACATCGACTGTGGTGGTAAGAATCGTGGCGTATCCCACTGTACCATCAGCCAGCGTGGAGGATTGCGTTCCAATGGTATAGGAGGATGAAATATTATTAGAGGCAGCAAAGCTGGAATAAGTTTGATAATTCAACGCGTTGAAAGTTTTCGCTGTGCCAGCGGCATTGAAGACGTAGATATTAAACGTTGCCCCGGCAATCTGTGACGCAAAATCGGTTGCCGAAAAGAATCCGAACACCCAAGCTCCAGAGTCAGCGGTAATGTCTGAAAGATTTGCTGGATTCAAGAAGACATCAACGATGTTCGCACTCGTCAGGTTTGCCGTAAACGGACCCCCGGCTAAAGTGGAACGAATCACGTCGTTGTTGTAGGCCGATCCATTCACCATGTTTTTGGCGGTCAATTCGAAGGCATAGGCTTGACCTTGGGTGGGATCTAAACCTCCCACAGTCAGTACTCCCGCCGTTGCTGCTGTGTTCGTACCCCCTGCACTGATTTGACCACTTCCTTTTATTTTCCCGGCAATACTGCCGGTTCCGGCCAATGTACTATTGGTGCCGCCGTCACTTAAGCCGCGGTTAAAAATTACATCTCCCGACCCAAAGGCAGAACCATTGGTATTTCCGATGTTTACTTTCCAACCCGTTCCGGAGGAACTGAACGTTGTATCCCCTGAGTAAGTCGAGGCACCATTCATATTCAAAGTACGCCCCCCAGCGGAAGATGAGGAATTGGTTAAAGTGAGTCCCGTGGATCCATTGATGAAACCACCATTAAGAGTCGTGGCATTATCAAGTTTGATTACGCGGCTTTGGCCGTTTAGGTCAATGTTTCCGTTGAAAACATTCGCGCTTCCGAGGCCCCCCAAAGTGACGTAAGTCCCGGCCGTCCAAGCCCCTCCGTTAAGCAAAATATTGTTGGAAAGTGCCCTCGCAGCATCCGTCCCATCGCCGATTGTCGCACTCTGCCCAAAGGTTGCTCCTTGATTCAGGACCACTCTAGATGCACCCAATGCACTCGCAGAACCATACCCCAACTGGCCGAAAACATTTAAATCACCTGTAAGAGTATTATTACCCCTTAAATCGACCAACCCAATGTTTGCCGACTCACCAATGGCAAGAGCGTTCGTAGCCGAACTTGTGATATCCCCATAAACGATCACAGCCCGACTGCTGGAAGTTCCAGGAGAAAGTGTTAACTTACTCCCATTATCAATGACCACATTCCCCCTGATTCTGTTGGTGAGTTGAGAATCCATTGCGGAAAGATAAGCGCCACTACTTCCTGTTGTTTTGATATTGAGATTGGCCCACCAATCAACCACCCCAGCGCCTGAGTTAGTGTTTCTATATCCGACTCTGATTCCTGTTCCAGCCACGTCACCCGAGGCCCCAGTGATTGCAACTGTGCCATAACCTGTAACTCCTGGTGCGTTTGTAATGTTCCCCATAATGCCAAGAGATCCACTACCAGAAGCGGGTGCTAAGCCCGATGATAGGTTGAGGGTTACCCCATTGCCCAAAGTAATTCCATTGCTCGAATTAAGGTAGCGATTACTTGATGTTGAATTGTTCGCGAAGGTATACCCAGTTGAATTAACAGTAATGGAATTCATGTAGATCGAAGCCGAACTAAGTGTCACGGCTCCAGCGGTTCCTTGAAAAAATAAATCCGAAGTGGCCATAGCACCAGTTGCCGTTAAAGTTCCGGCTGTCAGTGAAGCACTGCCGAGGGGATCAGTTGACCAATTCGCACTGGTTGTTGTGACACTGGCAGGACCTCCCCCAACCCCGTTTCCTGCCCCTCCAGTAGTGTCCCAATAATAGCTTACTGCCATTACCCTCGGCACGAATGAAAGAAAAGCGCCAATCAAAACAGCTGTGATAATGTTTGTTTTTTTCATATTTGTTATTCCTCTATAGACCGATGTTGATACGAATTTGCTCAATTTATTATTTCCCGCCGAAAACCCAGTGCTGGTTCTCATCAATAATTTAAATAAAGACCACCTTTGCCGATTTGCAAGGGGAAATTTTTTAAATATGTTAAAAAAGGTAATTTTAACTATATTGCCGTAAGTTGCTTATCGACAGTGTTTTGTGATTTATTAAGAGGTAATATGGAAAATAACATTTCCACCGAATAGCGCCAAGATAGCCGTAATTAATAATTAATTACCCGCGGAACAAAGCTAAAATTGCCGTGATCACCCCTGCATTCACAAAGTCCGTTCCACACGCGCCCACCAGCGGGACCACGAGATAAGCGCGGGGAGCCGGCCCATATCTCTTTGTGACCGCATTCAAATTGGCCATGGCGTTGGCTGTGGTTCCCAACATAAACCCGGTAAAACCCGCCCCGATCACCGCTGCATCGTAATTTTTCCCGAAGAAACGGAACACCAGCCAAGAACCCAAAATCCAAATCCAAATCGCCTGCACCGCCAGGATGATCACCAGCACGGTGGCCAGCCCGGCTAGCTGCTTCAACTGCAGGGTCATCGTCGCGGTCACCAGGAAGTAAGAAAGGGCAATGGAGCCCAACTCCTCGATCCAATCATGCGAAAGTTTGATTTTGTGCGCGCCGCCCCTGCCCAGATCGTGCCAGTTCCTCAGCAGAGCCGCCACGATCATCGCCCCAATGTAGATCGGCAGGGTAATCCCACTTCTCTGAATCCATTGCCCCACCACCGCTCCCAACGCCATCACGAGAAAGAAAAATTTCAGATGATTCATCAGACTTCCCATGTCCATATCGGGATGCCCCGCCATACTGATCGGACTTTCGATCACTTCAGCTTTTTTCCCGGATGCAACCCGACCGGAGTGGAGATGGAAACGGGAAATCAACCGAGCTGCCATAGGTGACCCCAGCACCCCTCCCATAATGATTCCCGCCAAAGCGGCCGCGGTGCCGATCGGGCCGGCTCCCACCACGCCCGCCTTTTCAAACGCCGGCGCAAAGGCCAATGCCGTTCCGGGCCCCCCGGCCAGGGAAACCGATCCGGCCAAGGCACCCACCAGCGGATTCTGACCCAACGCCTTGGCCAGTCCCATTCCGATCAGGTTTTGGGAAACCAAAATCAGGCCGCAGAGGAAGAAGAACTTAATG
>Ga0209189_1000773_pt1 | contig 25227 bp, 22 predicted proteins | sample C_130820_EF_Meta_FD_187308 | JGI IMG/M metagenome (GOLD analysis project Ga0209189, IMG submission 187308) | Freshwater microbial communities from Lake Croche, Canada to study carbon cycling - C_130820_EF_MetaG (SPAdes) (version 3) | ecosystem: Environmental > Aquatic > Freshwater > Lake... | reverse complement strand
ATTGGACCAACCAGCGCAATATGGAAGGGGGATGGATCGGCAGTGGTGGCGCGTCAGGGACTCGAACCCCGGACCTGCGGATTATGATTCCGTCGCTCTAACCAACTGAGCTAACGCGCCGCCGAACTCGAAATGCTATCAGGAGCAAACGCGATCGCCAAGCCGAGCGAGCCGGTCGCGACTAGAATGGAGGAGTTGCCAGTCGGGCATCGGCCAACGAGGGCCCCCTCCCCCACATTTGCGACGAGATCATGACCGCGAAGCTTTACATCCGTACGTTCGGTTGTCAGATGAACGAGTACGACTCCGACAAGATGGTCGACGTTCTGAACGCGTCGCAGGGCGTTGAGTCGGTGGCCACCCCCGAGGAGGCGGACATCATTCTTTTTAATACCTGTTCGGTCCGCGAAAAAGCGCAGGAAAAGGTGTTTTCAGATCTTGGACGGGTCCGGGCACTGAAAGTTGCGCGTCCAGACCTGATCATTGGGGTGGGCGGCTGTGTCGCCAGCCAGGAGGGGGGCTCGATTGTTTCGAGAGCGCCTTATGTTGACCTGGTGTTTGGCCCGCAGACGCTGCATCGATTGCCCGAGTTGATCGCAAAGCGCAAGTCGAGCGGGCGGCCACAGATTGACATTTCGTTCCCAGAAATAGAAAAATTCGATCATTTACCGCCACCGCGGGTGGACGGGCCGACGGCCTTTGTTTCGATTATGGAAGGCTGCAGCAAGTACTGCAGTTTTTGTGTCGTGCCCTATACGCGGGGCGAAGAGGTGTCGCGTCCACTCGCCGACATCTTGGCCGAGATCGCCGAACTGGCTGAGCAAGGCGTTCGTGAAGTCACTCTGCTGGGCCAGAACGTCAACGCGTGGACTGAGCCAGAGGCCATGGATTTTGCGTTTTTGCTGGAGTGCGTCTCGGATATTCCCGGGATCGAGCGCATCCGTTACACGACCTCGCACCCACGAGAGTTCAGTCAAAGCCTGATCGCCGCCCACACCAGGCTACCCAAGCTTGCCAAACACATTCACCTGCCGGTTCAGGCCGGAAGCGACCGGATCTTAGCGGCCATGAAGCGCGGTTACACCGTTCTCGAATACAAATCGATCATCCGCCGACTGCGCGCTGCCTGCCCAGACCTCTGCATCTCGACCGACATCATCGTGGGTTTTCCGGGCGAGACGGATGAGGACTTCGAAAAAACCATGGCGCTGATCGCGGACGTGGGTTTCGACGCTTCGTTCTCATTTATCTACAGCCCTCGCCCCGGCACACCCGCCGCAGATTTGGTCGATGACACGCCACAGGCCACGAAGCTCGCGCGGCTCAAGCGCCTTCAATCCACCATCGACGGCAACGCCGCGGCGATCTCAGCATCGATGGTGGGCCGGACCGAGACCATCCTCGTGGAAGGACCCTCACGCAAAGATCCAAACGAACTCTGCGGACGCACGAGCAATAACCGAATGGTCAACTTCTCCCTGCCCGAGGGGGCGACCACTACCGAGCTCATTGGCCAACTGATGGATCTGAAAATCGTCAGCGCTTTGCCGCATTCCCTGCGCGGCGAACTGGTCTGACGACCTCGGTAGCCCCCAACAGACCGTCATGGCGCGCATCCGACCGCTTGAGATTCTGCTCAATGATGAGCACCACCGACTGGCCAATCTCTTAGGTCCTCTGGATCAGAATCTGCGCCAGATCGAAACTGCATTTCAGGTGCGCATCACCCGCCGCAATGCCGTCTTTACGATTGCTGGCGAAGCGCGATCCGATAACACGCACCAGTCCGGACCGAAATCAGCGCAATCAGCTCAGTCCGCGCAGGCGGCTCATGCCGTTCAAGCCGCCCAGTCTGCAGCCGCGGCGGCGCTCCACCACTTTCTGTCGATCGCGCACGAGCCGTTATCGCTCGAGGACGTTCAACTTGGCCTGATCAGTTTGCGCGCCAGCGATACGGATACGTCGCCGCAACTTCAGACTAAGCGTGCCGATCTGCAGGGCCGTACGCCCCGCCAACGCGAGTATCTGCGCCAGATCCTGAGCCATGACATTACGTTCGGAATCGGCCCAGCTGGCACCGGAAAAACTTACCTTGCGGTCGCTTGCGCAGTCGACGCGCTCGAGCGCGATGCAGTCAAACGAATCGTTCTGACGCGGCCCGCGGTCGAGGCAGGCGAGCGACTAGGGTTTCTGCCGGGCGACCTTGCACAAAAGGTTGACCCTTATCTTCGCCCGCTCTATGACGCGCTTTATGACCTGATGGGCTTTGAGCGGGTCTCACGGTTTTTTGAGAAACAGGCGATCGAGATCGCGCCACTCGCCTACATGCGCGGCCGCACGCTCAATCACGCATTCATCATCCTCGACGAAGCTCAGAATACGACGCCCGAACAGATGAAAATGTTTTTGACCCGCATCGGCTTTGGGTCGCGGGCGGTCGTTACAGGCGACAGCACGCAGGTCGATTTACCGCGCGGGGCCCGTTCGGGATTGGCCGACGCAGCACGGGTACTCGATGGCATCCGCGGGATTGCGATGACACGATTCTCAAGCGCGGATGTGGTTCGCCATCCGCTGGTCGCACGGATCGTAGACGCTTATGAACGCGCCGAACAAAACGGGGCGCATAGCCCGTCAATTTCAGATGCCCGCCATGCCCCCTCCCTCCCCCCGTCGCCTGCCTGACAGCGGTAGCCGCTTGCGGCCGCACCTATCCATGCAGATCCAGTTGGGCGACGGCGTCGAAGCATTGCCGGTCGGGCGGCCTCAGTTACGCCGATGGGCTCAAGCAGCGCTAGAGCGCGACGCCGCATTGACGCTACGCTTCGTCAGCGAAGCCGAAGGTCGGGCGCTGAACCGTGAGTATCGGGATCAGGATCACGCGACCAACGTACTGACGTTTGCCTATCCAACTGATCCTGTTCACGAGAACGTTCATGAGGACGCCCCGCCCGTTCAAGCCGATATTCTGATTTGCATGACGGTTGTGGCAGCCGAGGCGGCCGAGCAACACAAATCGCTCAATCATCATCTGGCCCATCTGGTGATACACGGCACGTTGCACGCCCAAGGTTGGGATCACGAAGAGGAAGACCAAGCCCAGAACATGGAAGCCATTGAGACGCGATTGCTCGCGCGTTTCGGGATTTCCGACCCCTATCGCAAGCTCGAGGCCAACTCGTAGTACCCTAGAGATCCCAAAACTCCAGATCCCGTCGATGGCAGAGCCTTCGCCGGGCGCAGCCAGTCGACCTCGCTCGCTGCTCGCTCGCCTGTCAGCGCTGATATCCAGCGCACCAGAAGATCGTGATGACCTGTTGCAGGTTCTTCGGGAAGCCCATACTCGGGAGCTTCTTGGGGACGACGCGCTTGCGATGATTGAGGGCGTCATGCGCGTCCCACAACTCACTGCACGCGACATCATGGTGCCCAGACCACAAATCGATATGGTCGACCTCCGGGATTCGCCCGATCAGGTGGTGGCCGCGGTCATTCAGTCAGGGCATTCCCGTCTGCCAGCCACCGACGGAGATCGCGACAATATTTGCGGCATCCTCCACGCGAAAGATCTCTTACGATTGGGTTCAGGTGATCAGAGCGACCTTCGTGCGCTCTTGCGCCCCGCGATGTTCATTCCAGAAAGTAAGCGGGTCGATGTGCTCTTGCGAGAGTTTCGACTCAATCGCTATCACCTCGCAGTCGTGGTCGACGAATACGGCGGTGTGTCCGGCATGGTGACCATTGAGGATGTGCTCGAGCAGATCGTAGGCGAAATCGAGGACGAGTTTGATGAAGTCTCGACCATCGAGGAAATCGTCTCAATTGGTCCCGGTCAGCACGGTCCGCGTTGGCGTGTTCATGCCACAACGGAGATCGACAAGGTCAATGCCGCACTAGGCACCGCGCTCGATGAGGAAGAGTTCGATACGCTGGGGGGGTTGGTCGTGCATGAGCTCGGTCGGGTGCCGTTGCGAGGCGAAACGCTTCGCCTCGATCGCCTGGTTTGCGAAGTCTTGAGGGCGAACGCACGTCAGGTCCAACTGCTGATTGTTGAATTGCTGCCGGAAGAGCCCACAGAAACCGAGTTGGCTCAGGAAGCGCTTGGACGACCCACCAACTCAAACTCAGCACCCAGCAACGGTCGTTAAGTCACAGCCCTCGGGAGCTGTTGGGTGGCTTTGGCTAGACGGTTGCGTTGGGGTTGCCCACGCCGCAAGCTTTACGCCCTGGCCGAGTCCGGCACCAGCCTGGTTGCCAGCCTCAGTTCAGCTACTCGCGCTGGCTTGGCTGGCCGCACGGGTGACCTCAGCGGGCAATCGACTTGGCGCGTTCTGGCGCGGGCTCGCATTCGGATTTGGCTCGTTCGCCGCCGGCGTCGGCTGGATCTATATCAGCCTGCATGTTTACGCAGAGCTTTCGGTAGCGCTCGCTGCGCTGGCCACGGGTTTACTGGCCTTGGGATTAAGCGTGGCGCCCGCCCTGGCGGGGGCGCTCACCGCTGCAATCAAGCCATCCCGAGGATACAGCCATGGCCGCCACGGTTTGGCGGACGCGCGAAATGACGCCCTTGCACCCTTCCGGTTTGCAGCCTCCTGGACATTATTCGAACTCGGGCGTGGGTATGCGTTCAGTGGATTTCCTTGGCTCGCGTCAGGCTATGCGCATGTCGACTCGCCACTGGCCGGATGGGCTCCCGTTTTTGGTGTCTATGGCGTTACCGCAGCGGGGGCGTTGGTTTCCGCATGCCTCGGAGTCTTCGTTCAATCAATCGGATCGCAGGGCCGCTGGAAGCAGCGTGGCTTGAAGCCAATTGGCTTTGTCCACATCGTTTGGAGGCAGACCGCGCTGCCCTTTGTCATTGCTGGACTCACCCTGAGCGCAGGCTCGTTCCTGAACCAGATTGAATGGGTTCAGCCGAAAGGCAATCCCCTGTCGGTTCGTCTGCTTCAGGGCAATGTCTCGCAAGACATGAAGTTCGATCCTGAGCGTGCGCTGCGCGCAATCGAACGCTACCGAGAACTGACCGAGGCCGGTTCCGCCACCCTCACGGTGATGCCTGAGACGGCCTGGGTGGTTGCCTGGCTCGAGGCGCCCCGCGAAGAACGCGAACGCCTTTTAGCGCTTGCGAAGGCCCAACACCGCTGGATCGCGCTCGGAATTCCACTGCCAGTCGCGGACCCTTGGCGGGTCGCGCTGCTTTCGCTCGAAGATGGCGTGACCAACAGCGTGGTGTTGATTGGCCCCCGATCGGCCGAAACGTCGCGCTTTGCGGGTCGTTATGACAAGCGACATCTGGTGCCGTTCGGTGAATTCATCCCGGCCGGGTTTCGATGGTTCGTTGATTTGATGGTCATGCCGATGGGCGACTTTGCGCGCGGCCCTGAAGACCCCGACCCGCAACAGGTCGCTGACCAGCGAGTTGCATTCAATGTCTGTTATGAAGATTTGTTTGGCGAAGAACTGACTGGGCGGATCAAACAGGGGGCAACGGTTTTGATCAATGTGAGCAACATCGCCTGGTTTGGCGGGTCGCACGCCCTGCCTCAGCATTTGCAGATTTCGCGCATGCGCACGCTCGAACTGGGGCGGCCCATGCTGCGTGCAACCAATACGGGCGTCACCGCTGCGATTGACCATCGCGCCAGGGTGCTGGCCGAGTTACCAATCCAGATCGAGGGTGCGCTCGACGTCCAGACCCAGGGGACTGTCGGGGTGACGCCCTTTGTGCGACTCGGCAATCTCGCCATCTTGCTGATCTGTATCAGCATCCTGGGGTTCAGTTTTCTGGCAAACAGGGCCTCAGCCCAGCGCCCGGGCGCGGGGCTTTAGAATCGCCCGAACGCATCATTTCCGCGAGAGTCCCCTCCTCATGTCTTCCGAATTAAGTTCCCTCCCCGAACGTGTCCTCTCTGGCGAGGCGCCGACCTTTCAGCAGACCATCCTGCGCCTGCAAAATTATTGGGATCAACATGGATGCGCGCTGCTCCAGCCGTATGACATGGAAGTCGGCGCAGGGACTTTTCATACCGCGACGTTTTTGAGATCGATTGGCCCCGAGCCTTGGCGGGCTGCCTACGTTCAGCCATCGCGCCGGCCGCGCGACGGGCGCTACGGCAACAATCCCAATCGTCTGCAGCACTATTATCAGTTTCAGGTCGTTCTGAAGCCCTCACCCTCGGACATCTTGCAGTGCTATCTCGGATCGCTCGAGGTGCTGGGGATTGATCTACAGGCCAACGATATTCGCTTTGTCGAAGACGACTGGGAGTCGCCAACTTTGGGCGCCTGGGGCCTCGGTTGGGAAGTTTGGCTGAACGGCATGGAGGTCACCCAGTTCACCTACTTCCAGGAAGTAGGTTCGCTGCGCTGCGAACCGATCACAGGGGAAATCACTTACGGGCTCGAACGTCTTGCGATGTACTTGCAGGGGGTTCAGAGCGTGTATGACCTCGTCTGGACCCATGGTCCAGCGGGCACCGTGACCTATCGTGACGTGTTTCACCAGAATGAAGTCGAGCAGTCGACCTATAACTTTGAACAATCTGATGCGGCGATGCTGTTTCGTCATTTTGATGAGTACGAAACTCAGGCGCGTCATCTGATCGATGCGGCACTAGCGCTTCCCGCATACGAGATGGTGATGAAATGCAGTCACACCTTTAACCTGCTCGACGCGCGGGGCGCCATTTCGGTGACCGAGCGCGCAGGCTATATCGGTCGTGTCCGAGCGTTATCGCGCGCCATTGCTCAAGCCTATTACGAATCACGCGAACGGCTTGGCTTTCCAATGCTTGGACAACGATGATCGGACAACCATGATGCACGCGGCCACACATACGACGTCCCCCCTGCTTGTCGAACTCTTTACGGAAGAACTGCCCCCGCGGGCCCTGCGTGCGCTGGGCGAAGCCTTTGGCCACGGGATTTCTGAGGGGCTGAAGTCCTGCGGACTGGTGGCGTCAGAACCACCTGCAGAAACCGAGACCGTGGTGTTTTCGACCCCACGACGTCTCGCTGTGCGTATTGATGGGGTCCGCTCGCAAGCCGAAGACCGGATGGTCGAGGTCAAGGGGCCCTCCGTCAAAGTCGGCCTTGACAGCGCGGGGCAACCCACCCAGGCGTTGATCAAGTGGGCGGAGCGCCAAGGCGCTCATTTGGACGAACTGACGCAAGGCTCAGACGGCAAGCAGGCGGTCTTTTTATGGCGTCATAAGGTCCAGGGGACCCTGTTGACGCAGGCTATCCAAGAGATCCTCGAGCAAACGCTCGCGCGCCTGCCAATCCCCAAACTCATGACCTACCAGCTCGGCGATGGCACCTCCGTGTCATTCGTTCGACCCGCGCACGGACTGATCGTACTGCACGGAAATACGATCGTCCCGGCCAAGTTACTGGGTCTTGAGGCCGGCCGGGTGACGCATGGTCATCGTTTCCAGGGTGCCACCAACCTGCGCATTGCGCATGCGGACGAATACGAGAACCGTCTCGCACTTGAGGGTCGAGTGGTGGCTTCATTCCCGGAGCGACGGGCTCGAATCAAGGCACTGCTCGAGGAACAGGCGCAGACAATCGGCGCGCATTTGTTATCCACGAATTTATTGTCCGAATCCTCGTCCGCGACGGACCCAACAACTGAAGCGTTGCTTGATGAAGTCACCGCACTGGTCGAGTGGCCACGGGTCTACGTCGGGCAGTTTGATGCGGCATTCCTGAAGGTCCCGCAAGAATGCTTGATTCTGACTATGAGAACGAATCAGAAGTACTTTCCTTTGTTCGATGATCAGGGCCAATTGCGGGCGCAGTTCCTGATAGTGTCCAACATGGACGTCGACAACCCTTCGGCGATTATTGATGGCAATGAACGCGTCGTCCGTCCGCGTCTCGATGATGCGCGTTTCTTTTACGAACAGGATCTCAAGCAATCACTCGAGTCACGTCTAGAAGGGCTTGAGCGGGTGGTGTATCACGCCAAACTCGGCTCGCAACGCGAACGAGTCGCACGTGTCGAAGCGATCGCGGCGGCGGTACTCACACAATGGGGGACGGCTCTCAGCAGGGCTGAGGGACCAACGGACGCGGCCACGATCACCCCTAGCCCCGCAAGCGTGCAGCGCGCGGCACGATTAGCCAAGTGCGACCTCATCACCGGCATGGTGGGCGAGTTCCCCGAGCTCCAGGGCACTATGGGTCGTTACTACGCACTGCACGATGGCGAAACGCCAGAAGTCGCTCAGGCCATTGAGGACCATTACCGGCCCCGCTTTGCCGGGGACGGTCTCCCCGCCAATTCGGTCGGGTTTGTCGTCGCACTGGCCGACAAGCTGGAAACGCTCGCTGGGATCTGGGGTATTGGCTTGCAACCGACCGGCGACCGCGATCCGTTTGGATTGCGGCGGCAGGCGCTTGGCGTGGTCCGCATGATGGTCGAACAGGCACTGCCTCTGGAGCTGCCTCAATTGATCAAAGCCGCATTCGAACCATTCGGAACGCTGGCCAACCCCGACGCGTTCAAGGCCGATTTGGGCGGCCTGCACGCGTTTATGCTCGACCGCTTGCGCGGTTGGTTAAGAACCTGGAAAGACGACCGTTGGGATGCGGTTTCGATCGATGCCGCACTCGCAGTTGAAACCGCTCGGCTTGACCAGTTGCCGGCCCGACTTGATGCCTTGGTGGCGTTTCGCGCACTGCCCGAATCTGCGGCGCTGGCTGCTGCGAACAAGCGCATCGGTAATATCTTGCGCAAATCAGCCCCTGAGTTGCTGGGTCACGCTCCCAAGATCAATGCGTCTCGCCTGGTTGAACCTGCCGAAGTCGCATTGGCCCATGCACTGGCGCAGATTGAAGATGCCGTCGACGCCGACTTTGGCGCTGGTCACTACGCCGAATCACTGGCCAGGTTGGCGGCGCTGCGCGGGCCGGTCGATACATTCTTTGAAGCGGTCATGGTCATGGCCGAGGATCCTGGGTTACGCGCCAATCGACTCGCCCTTCTTGCAAGCCTCTACGCCCGGATGAATCGGGTGGCCGACCTCGCGCGCCTTGCGGTCTGATCACGATGCCGCTGCTGCTTTGTGATCGAGACGGGGTGATCAATGAAGACTCTGAGCACTACATCAAGTCGCCGGCAGAGTTCACGCCGATTCTGGGCAGCATTGAAGCCCTCGCTCGTTTGAGCCAGGCGGGTTGGCGCATCGCGGTGGTCACGAACCAATCCGGGCTTGCGCGCGGCCTTTTCACGCTGAGCACGCTCCATGCGATCCATCAAAAGCTGCATCAAATGGTTCAATCCGCGGGGGGGCGGGTGGATGCAATTTTTCTTTGCCCGCATGGCCCTGACGCAGGCTGCGCATGCCGAAAACCCGCTCCAGCACTCTTTCAACAAGCCCTGCACAGGTTCCATGTGGCCCCCAGTGACGCGCTCGCGGTGGGCGATTCATTGCGCGACCTGCAGGGCGCCGCGATTGCAGGTGTTCCTGCCGTTTTGGTTCGCACCGGCAACGGCCTCTCAACCGAGGCGCGGGCCCAAGGCGCGAGTGGAGATTTGAGCACCGATCAAGCCTTGCAGTTGCCGCCCAGTACCCAAATTTATGAGAATCTTGCGGCGCTGGCGGACACCCTTCTTCGCAAGCACTGAACGTTCTGCACCGAGCGCGTTCTGAACCGAGATTTGAACCGAGATCTGAGCCTTATGCACGCAGGTTCGCAGCCGACTCAACAAGCCAGTTCGCGAGGCGTTTTTCAAGCCATTCGATCCGCGCTTTTTTACCTGTTTCAACTTCTCACGGTCGCGCCTTTCTCCTTGCTGTGCCTGGTTTGGGCGCCACTACCGCTGCACTGGCGCTATCGGCTGACCATCCTCTGGCCACGATTGATGATCTGGGGCGCCAAAGCACTTTGTGGCGTGCGATGGGAAGTCCGCGGATGGGAAAACCTGCCCGACCAACCGGTCGTTTTATTGAGCAAACATCAGTCGACTTGGGAGACGATGTTTTTCATCGCGCACATGCCGCGTGAGCTTGTTTTTGTGTTCAAGCGAGAGTTGCTGCGATTGCCCTTCTTTGGCTGGGGGATCGGACTCCTGAAGATGATTTCGATTGATCGCTCTCAAGGTCGGGATGCATTTGAACAAGTCGTGACGCAAGGGACCCGTAAGTTAGAGGAAGGTCGTTGGCCCATTTTGTTTCCCGAGGGCACTCGAACCAGTCCAGGCGAGCAAGGTCGCTACAAGAGTGGCGGTGCGCGACTCGCAGTTCGCGCCGGGGTACCCGTGGTGCCGATTGCGGTGAACTCGGGCGATTGCTGGCCCCGCGGGCGCATGCTCCATCCGGGTTTGGTGACGGTCTCGATTGGTGCCCCCATCGCAACAACCGGAAAGACGCCAGATGGTGTGACTCGCGAGGTCGAGGCCTGGATTGAAACAGAGATGCGTCAACTCTCACCTGCGCGCTACTCGGAGCCCTGGTCACCCGCCGCCTCGGCGGCTGCGATTCGTCGCGAACGCGCATCGCGCGCGATCGAATCGTCGAATTAGGCGCGGCTGTCTTGGGCTGGCGAGATTTCCTGACCGACCTGCTGGCGGGCCGTCCAGCGCACAGCCCCGGCACACCTGAATTTGAAACCGCTGGCCACTCAATAATACTTTCCTCGAGAACTATCAAGTACCGGTTGACGCGATCGGCCCGACGTACGATCGGTCTCCAGATCGATCCTCGTGGACTCACCGTGCGCGTGCCCCAGCACGCAGCCCATCAGGATATTGAACTGGCGTTACAGAGCAAGTCCGACTGGATCTTGCGCAAACTGGCAGAGTTGGACGAACGCGAAAAACTGGGGGCAAGGGGGGCACAAACCACTGAGCAATCCATCGGACCAGCAGGTGCTCAATCCGCCACACAATCTGCTGCAAAATCCCCCGCCGAAATCAAGGCGCTCAAGCGCCAGGCACGGACGCTATTCGCGGAACGCCTTGCGGTCTTCGAATGCATGCATGCCTGCGCGCCAGCCCGCTGGAGCCTGACTTCGGCGCGCACCCGTTGGGGAAGTTGCAGCCCGAGGGGACATGTTCGGCTGAACTGGAGGCTGATTCACTGTCCGGTACCGGTCGTTGATTATGTGATTGCGCACGAGCTTGCCCACCTGGAGGAGCTCAATCACGGCCCACGATTTTGGGCACGCGTCGAGGTGCTTTACCCAGAATGGCGCCGCGAGCGGAAAGCCCTGCGCGGATATCGACTAGACGATCGACTGGATGACCGCTAGCCGGTGTTCGCTCGCTGATCAGACAACTGATCTGCGAGCCTATCCGCCAACTGGTACCAAAGCGCCTGGGGAATTTCCTCGGCGCGCTCGGTCCCTGCGATTTCGGGTGCGGACACGCCTCGCGCAGCGAGCCACGGCAACAAGGTGCCGCGCAACATTTTTCGACGCTGCCCGAATCCGGCTGCAAGCACAGCCTCGAGTGCGCTCAGGCTGTGAACCCGAGGACTGGCCAGGGGCCGCATTCGAAAGACTGCCGAGTCAACTCGAGGCGGCGGATCAAAAGCCTGGGGCCCGACTTCAAACAAGAAATCAATGCAGTACCACGCCTGGAGCAAGACGCCGAGCCGCCCGTACGCCGCCTGTCCAGGCCCGGCAGCAAGACGCTCGACCACCTCTTTTTGCAGCATGAAATGCTGATCCTCAACGATCGACACCTGATCGATCAATCGAATCAGCAAAGGGCTCGAAATGTTGTAGGGCAGGTTGCCGACAATCCGCAGTTTGCGCTTCGGTGATGCCCTTGCAACCGACTGTTCAAACGACTGCGCAACCAACTGCCCAAAGTCAAAATTCAGCGCATCGGCTTCGTGCAAGACCAGTTGCTCGGGCGTGAACCGCCTGCGCAAGCGTGCCACCAAATCACGATCGAGTTCAACCGCATGCATCTGCGGCAGGTGGGTTAACAGGTGCTGTGTGAGTGCTGCCAAGCCGGGGCCAATCTCGACGACAAGGTCATTCTGGCGCAAGCCCATCGCCGAGACGATCGCACGCAAAACCCCCTGATCGACAAGAAAATGTTGACCGAAGCGCTTGCGCGCTTGGTGCGCACCGCTGCGTTCAGTCAAGCCGCAGTTCAACGAAGGTTTTATCGCGCAGCCGGCGCAACCATTCCTGCGCCTGCTCCTCAATCTTGCGCTCGCGAATGACATTTCGGGCGGCGATCCGTTCGCGGTCTGCGGCCGAGCCATTGCGACGCTCGTTCACCACAATGAGGTGCCAGCCGAAGGGACTTCGAACCGGTTGACTAAGTTCATTTAACGGGAGGGCCTGCATGACCTGATCAAATTCTGGAACGGTATCGCCTGGGTCCAACCAACCGAGATCGCCTCCGCGGGCAGCACTGCCATCGGCGGAGTATTGCCGCGCCAGATCCGCAAACTCAGACCGGCGCGCGAGCACGCGCTCGCGCAGTTCGTTCAGCAAACGCTGCGCTTCGACGTCACCCGAGGGGCCGCTCCCTGGACGAACCAGAATGTGGCGAGCGCGGGTCTGCACAACGGGCTTAGCGGATTCAGAAGCAGCACTGCGTTCCTCTTCGAGCCGGACGACATGAAAACCGGCGCCACTGCGCAAAGGTCCGGCGACCGTGCCGGCCGGTTTTCCCTGCAAGGCGTCGGTAAACAGGGAGGGCCAGCGGTCTACAGTTCGCCAGCCCAACGAGCCACCGCTCTCAAGGGCACCACTTGCGTCAGAAAAGGTCGCAGCCAGGCGGGAGAAATCAGCGCCAGCCCGAGCTTGACGAGCAATGTCTTCGGCCCGAAGACGCAAACGCTCAATTTGCTGTGGTCCGATGTTTTCAGACACGCCCACGAGGATCTGAGCGATCTTGAGTTCGGGCACCCGAGCCTGCCGGGATATGTTGACCTGCAAATCAACTTCGCTTTCAGCAATTTCGATCCGCGCGTCCACTTCACGCTCGCGCAAACGGGTCATCAAGATACCGTCGCGCATGTCGCTTCGAAACCGCTCAAAGGTCATGCCGTCCGATTCGAGGCGATCGCGAAACGCCGAGACGGTCAACCCGTTTTCCTCAGCCATGCGCGCGACCGCTCGCTCGATTTGAACATCTTCAACACGTAAACCGAGTTCACGAGCCGACTGGACCTGAGCGCGATCTAGAATCAGACGCTCAAGCACCTGCCGCTGAAGCTCTGCATTGTCCGGGAGGGTGACGGCCTGCTGACGCAGTTGCCGCTCGGCCATCCGAGAGCGCAGGTTCAGTTCCCCCGCAGTGATGGGTTCGCTGTTGACGATGGCGACGATTCGATCAACGGGTTGCGGCTCGGCCGACACCCCTGCGTGAAATGCGATCGCCAAAAAGGCACTGCCTGCAGACAAAAAAAGTGACTTCATTCGTAACCGAAATAACGACCGGTCGAGATCTCGCGATCCGGGCGAACCCGCCAACCTGGGATGCTTCGGCTCAATATAGCAGAGGGGTCAGAGCCGATCTTGGCCAGACCGCTTAACTCGAGCTGGAGGGAAACCGCCGTCGTCCGCGAGATGGCCGAAGTCACGTACTGTTGAAACACCACGCGAGTCGCCCAGCAGTCCTCGCGATATTCGGCACCCGCCAAGGATTCGACGAGACCCGGCTGGATTCCGGCGATTTCTGCGAGGGTCCAGTTGAAGCGGCCCAATAGATACCAGCGCTCTGAAACCGGCCACTGTGCAGACACATCGATCTGGTCCACCAGATCCCGACGATAGCGGTACGCAAGATTAACGATGTGCTCTGGGCGCGGGTTCCAGCGGGTGGCGAAGTTAAACCGGGGAACACGGGCTTCAGCCAGATTGGCCTGCATTCCGCCATCTACGGTCCACCCAGGATTAATGGTGGCGCCCCCAGCCGCGAGCAGATCTGATCGGGTGTCACTGCGCGGCGCCTCGCCCGCAATCGTGACCCGTTGTGGCTCAAAGTAAAGCCGCTGCCCGATCCCAAAGCGCAACGCCTCGCGGCCCGTCGCTGGATCGAGGAAACGGGTTAGCAAGGCGGTTGTGAGCTGGTTGACATCGGCGATTCGATCATTCCCGACAAAAGTATTATTCGAAAAAAGCTGGGCAAAATTAAAGTCGGCCTGTGCGGTATCAAAAAGCGGAAATTTCGACTGATCTCGATACGGTGTGCGCACGTAAAAAATCCGCGGCTCGAGGGTTTGAGTCCAGACCCGCTGATCGGTCCACGTCATTGGGCGCTCAAACACGAGGCCCGAATCCATCGATAGTGTTGGTAGAAACCGGTTCAGCGCCCGCGTTCCGCTCAGATCACCCGGAATTCCTGGCGTCACGACGTTCGAGTCGAGGTAGTAGGACGATGCATGGAGGCCGAGTCGCGGGACCAAGAAGGCGCCGGGGCTCCGGAAGCTCCAGGCAACCGTCGGATGGACCACCGCACGCCAACCAGCCGCCGACCCTGCGATGGGCCGCTCAAAACGGGACAGGTCAAACCCGGAGGCCAGATCAAAGCCCTTCAAATCCCGCAAATCCCAATTCGCAGCCAACTGCGGCACTCGCGAATACGGCGGGGCAGCGCGCGCTTCGAGGATGTTCTGGTAGGACGCGGCGCGCGCAAGAACGGTCCAGTCGCCCAGAGTACGGGTCAAAAAGGCTTCGCGCGGCAAACTTCGTTCGGAGGCGCCCAGGATCGAGGTCGAAAAATCTGCAAAGTAGTTATCGTCGGAGACCCCGCGCACCGTCCAGCCGCCAGACCATCCGCGCCAGTCAGAGATCTTGTTGGTTGCAGACGCGAACCAGCGATCTCGACCGGCCGAACGATCACCGGGCAAGGCTTCCAGTCGGACCTCACCGGCCTGTTCGGGTTCGAGGTACCTGAACAATCCACCGACCTGTACGCCACGTCGTGTCAGGAGGCGCGGGTAGAGGGTCAAATCTCGATTCGGCGCGAGGTCCCAGTAATACGGCGCACTGACTGAGAGGCCGGTCCGCGACGAGACCCGACCGGTCGGTAACAGAAATCCCGAATGACGCCCCTCACCAATTGGGAACGACAACTCAGGGAGTTCCATAATCGTCGTCCCAAAGAAATCGATCTTGGCATCCCGCGTGCGGGCAACGCCAGCCGGCTTGTCATAGTTCAACATGCTGGCACGAACAAACCAGGCCGGCCGTTCGGGCGTGCAGGTGCTGTAACTGGTGTCGAACATCGCGAGTTTGCCTCGACCAATAAAGTCGATGCGACGCGCCGAGCCGCGGCCCGATACAGCCGGGATCGAAAACTCGGCCCGCTCGAAATGCCCGACCATCGAATCGAGGCGCAGTTCCAACTCAGGTCCCGTGAACACAAGACCATCTCGAGCGAGCCGCACAGCCCCCGAAGCAAACGCCTCATCATCGTTTTCGCGATACGTGATCTGGTCACCTCGCAAGCGAGTGCCCCCGCGTCGCAACTCGGCGTTACCTGTGAAGACTGTTTCCTGGCCGATCCGTCCACGCACCGAGTCGGCGCGAGCAAACGCTGGTGTGGCCACGGGAGCGGGAGCCGGGGACAGTTCGGTGGCCATGCGCAGGGGGACCGATTCGACGGCGAGCAAGACCCTCGGCAGGAGCGCAAAAACGCCCGCAACAAATGCAGTGATGAGGGTCGGGAGGGCCGCGTTGTGTGGAGCAGGCATGGCGTCGCTATTATAGAGACGTGAACCAGACTCCCACTCCAATGCCCGGGCCGGATTCGAGCGCCGCCCAATCGCCTGCTCTGGCTGCCGGACCATGGCAATCGATCGCAGCCCAACCAACGCCCAGGGCTACCCTTGTGCCGCCAGCAGACGAACGCGTTGCGGCGCTGCGTCAGTGGCTCGGGGGCCTGGATTCCGCGCTTGGCCTGGACGTCGCCACCTTACGAATCGCCTCGGCCGACGCGAGTTTCAGGCGCTATTTCAGGCTGGACGGCCGGTCGAGCGAATCCGGTGCACACACGACGATGATCGCGATGGATGCGCCGCCGCCGCAAGAGGATACAAGGCCGTTTCTGCAAGCGCAGTCCCTGATGGCGCAAACGGGCCTTCGGGTGCCGGGGATCATGGCGAGCGATCCCGATACGGGCTTCATCCTTCTCGAGGATTTTGGCGACCTGACCTTGCTCGAGGCACTCCGCGCAGACCCAACCGGTCAATGGCTTCAATCACGCTACCGGGGAGCGATTGCTGCACTGGTTCGATTGCAGGCAGCGTCGGGGTCTACCACCACCGAGCTGCCCACCTATGACGGGGAACTTCTGCTCCGCGAGCTTTCCTTGTATCCAGACTGGTACGTCGCGAAGCACAAGGGAATCATTCTGAATCCACAGGAAGTCGCCCAGCTTCGAACTGGTTTTGCGCGTCTTGTGGATGGAGCACTGGCCCAAACCCAAGTCACCGTTCACCGCGACTGGCACAGCCGAAACCTGATGGTGCTGGACACTGGGTTTGAGCCGGGGGTGCTGGACTTTCAGGATGCCGTTCACGGACCGCTGACCTACGATCTGGTGAGCTTACTGCGCGATGCCTACGTCACCTGGGATGACGAGCGGGTGCTGGACTGGGCGATTCGCTACTGGGAACAGGCGCGCCAGGCGGGCATTGCGGTGCCAGAGGACTTTGGCGTTTTCTGGCGGGATTTTGAATGGATGGGGATCCAGCGCCATCTCAAAGTGTTAGGGATCTTTGCCCGTCTGCACCTTCGCGACGGCAAAGAGCGTTATCTGGCGGACCTGCCGCGGGTGCTCGATTACGTGACGAAAGCGGTCCATCGGTACGACGCGCTGGCGCCACTGGCTCGGATTATCGACCGGGTAGAAAATCGAACCCCTACGAGCGGGTTCACCTTTTGAAGCGAAGTCGCCAATGCGCGCGATGATTCTCGCGGCCGGGCGGGGCGAACGCATGCGCCCGCTCACGGACCAATGCCCTAAGCCACTTCTGCCGGTCGGGGGCAAACCGCTGATCGTCTGGCACATCGAAGCCCTGGTGGCCGCCGGTGTCCGTAAGATCGTCATTAACCATGCCTGGCTGGGCGCGCACCTCGAAGCGGCCATCGGCGATGGTTCAAGCTGGGGCGCGCAGGTTCAGTGGTCACCCGAAGGGGAGGCACTCGAGACGGCTGGCGGCATCGCCCAAGCGTTACCGTACTTGTCAGGTGGCCAAGACCCCGTGACCCCTTTTGCAGTGGTCAACGGAGATATCTGGACCGACTTCGACCGCCGCCGCCTGCCCCAGATTGCGAGCCAGCTTGTCGCTCGCGGGCTCGACGCCTGGTGTGTTCTGGTGCCCAACCCGGCCCACCACCCGGGTGGCGACTTTTTGCTAGCCGGGGACCAACTCGTATCGCAAGACCCTGAGAGCCATGCCCAGCGCCTGACCTTCTCAGGGATCGGCGTCTATCAACCCGCCCTCTTCGAAGGCGTGGCGCCAGGATCACGAGCACCATTGGCCCCCAGATTGCGGGCAGCCATCGATGCAAACCGCGCCGGCGGTGAGCGCCACGACGGCGCCTGGGTTGATATCGGTACACCCGAGCGCCTGCGTGAACTCGACTCGATACTGGCTGGCCGCTATCCATCCAACCCATCCAAATTTTCAGAACCTCAGGGAGCTTGATCCATGCACCACCCCTCCGATTCCGAACGCAGCGTCCGCGCGCACCGCAGGGCACGTCTTGCAGCCAAGATGGCCGAACAGGGCGGCGGGGTTGCCGTCTTGCTGACAGCGACTGAAAAAATGCGCAATCGCGATGCGGACTACCCCTTCCGCTTTGACAGCCATTTTCATTACCTGTGTGGATTCACCGAGCCAGAGTCTGCACTGGTACTGATCGCGACAGCCGACGGTGGACACCGATCGATACTCTTTTGTCGTGAGCGCGACGCCGAGCGCGAAACCTGGGATGGTTTGCGCTTTGGGCCCGATGGGGCGCGCGAAGCCTTCGGCATCGAGCATGCACAGCCCATCTCGACACTTGACGAGACGATGACGAGCCTGTTGGCCAACTGCCCAGCAATCTGGGTCGCACTCGGGAGCGAACCCGCTCTAGACGCACGGATCAGCCGCTGGCTGGGCGCTGTTCGGGCCCAATCGCGCGCAGGAGTCAGTGCACCGTCGAATGCCATCGACGTTCGATCTACGATCGACGAGATGCGCCTCATCAAAGATGCACTCGAAATTGACACGATGCGACGGGCTGCCGTGATTTCGGCCGATGCACACAAACGCGCGATGCGCACCACCCGGCCGGGGCAATTTGAGTATCAGGTCGAGGCCGAGCTACTGCATGAATTCCGCAGTCGAGGCGCTCAATCGGTTGCCTACGGTTCGATTGTGGCAGGTGCTGAGAATGCCTGCATCCTGCACTACCGCGACAACGATGCAAGGTTGCGCGCTGGCACCCTGCTGCTGATTGATGCCGGTTGTGAAGTTGATGGATATGCATCAGACATCACCCGGACTTTTCCGGTCGATGGGCATTTCAGCGGTCCGCAGCGCGCCATCTATGACATCGTGCTGGCCGCGCAGCATGCTGCTATTGCGGCGACGGTCCCCGGTGCACGATTTATCGATCCGCACGATGCCGCAGTTCGGGTTCTGACCCAGGGTTTGATCGACGAGCACTTGATTGCAGGACCGGTTGACGATGCCATCGCACAGGCAACATACAAGCGTTTTTATATGCACCGGACCGGTCACTGGTTAGGCATGGACGTGCATGACGTCGGCGATTACCGCGAGTCGAACAGCCCCTGGTCTGACCCTGAGATGGGACAAAACGCGGGACAAAATGCGGGACACCCCTCCCAGGAACGCCCCTGGCGGACGCTGCAACCGGGCATGGTGCTGACGATCGAACCTGGTCTCTATATTCGGGCGGCCGACGATGTTCCAGCCGGTTTTCATGACGTCGGAATCCGGATTGAGGATGACGCCTTGGTGACCTCAACCGGTTGCGAGATCCTCACGGCTGGCGTACCGACTGCGGCGGACGCAATTGAAGCGCTCATGGCGGAGGGCAGGCGCTCCCCCCGATGAGGACCGAGATTCAGATCCGCGGTGCGGGCCCGGTCGGTTTGGCGTGCGCGTTGTTTTTAGCCCGCCACTGGCCTGATCCGAGCGCGATCGAGATCACGACAGCCGATCACGCAGCGCCTGGCTTAGCACAGCGCCCTCTCGCGATTTCCGCAGGATCGCGTCGACTGATTGAACGTATCGCTCAATTTCCAGTCGAAAGCGGTCCGATCAACACCGTCGAAGTGGCGTTGAGTGGCCACTTAGGGCGGGTCCGGATTCCAGCCCGTGACCTGCAATGCACCCGTTTGGGGAACTTAGTGCGGCACGGCGCGCTGGTCGAGTGTCTCGAGGCCGCACTCGCGGGTAGCGGCGTTCGACGCGTTGTTCGACGTGTCGTTAGCGAGCCGAGTGACGCCATTCAATCCGAGCCTGGCATCTTGTTGATTCATGCCGATGGCGATCCAGGGCCAGAGGCCAAGGTTCGCGATTTTGGCCAGGCCGCCTTGTTGGCCGAAATCAGACTGAGCGGGTGGAGCCAGGGCAAGGCGCTCGAGCTTTTCACGCCTGGAGGCCCGCTGGCGATTTTGCCCCTTCCAGAGCAACACCATTGGGCTCTGGTTTGGTGTGCGCCCGGGGCCATCACGCAACAACGGTTTCAGGCACATTCAGAAGACTGTCGTGACGCGCCGACTGGTCTGCTGACGAGTGAGCTGAGTAAGATTCTTAGCGCTGCTATGGGGACAGGCATCAAAGTCCACGATCTCGAGCACTGTCAGGTCATGCCGCTGCGTCGTCGGACACGAGAACGATTGATCGACCCTGACCCGTCGCAACCGCAAGTCTGGATCGGGAATGCCGCTCAAACACTTCACCCAGTCGCTGGCCAGGGGCTTAACCTAGGGCTGCGCGACGCCCACGAGCTCGCCCAGCAACTCAGTCACTGGCGCCTGGTGGGTGCCGGGAACCTCGCTGGACAACATCGTACAAACTCCCACGGACTTGTTCATGCGCTCAGGCAATACGAAAGGGCGCGCCGAAACGATCGGGCATTGATGGTGCGCATGACAGACACCCTGGCGTCGGTGTTCACGGTGCCTTCCCTTGCGCCAATCCAGTCTGCGGTCCTGGCGGCGCTCGACCTCAGTCCGCCACTGCGCCGTTCGCTCGCCCGCACATTCGCACAGTAAAAAACCCGCGGCCACCCAAGCATCTCATCCGATACAATCCACCCCCCGAGCAACCGGTCAAATCCGTTGCACGCGCACCCTTTCATGCAAATCGGTCGATACCTCCTCCCCAACCGTGTTTTTGTAGCGCCCATGGCGGGCGTGACAGACCGGCCATTTCGGCAGCTTTGTCGCGCGCTCGGCGCGGGCTATGCGGTGTCGGAGATGGCCGCCTCGAACCCCCGCCTGTGGGATAGCGTCAAGACCACCCGCCGAATTAACCACGAAGGCGAAATGGCGCCGCGCGCTGTTCAATTAGCCGGCGGCGAGCCGAACATGCTGGCCCTCGCTGCGCGCTTCAATGTCGAGCGCGGCGCTCAGATCATCGATATCAACATGGGATGCCCGGCGCGCAAGGTTTGTAATGTGGCGGCGGGAAGCGCCCTGCTCGCTGACGAACCGCTCGCGATTCGGATTGTTGAGGCGGTAGTCGCAGCGGTCGGACAGGGGCCTGATGCCGTTCCCGTGACGGTCAAAATGCGGACGGGCCCGCGGCCCGATGCCCGCAATGCAGTGCGCCTCGCAAAAGCATTTGTGGACGCTGGGGCGGCCATGATCACCTTGCATGGCCGTACCCGCGCCTGTGGGTTTCGGGGCGCGGCCGAATACGAAACCATTGCAGAAGTCAAAGCGGCGTTGCATGGCGCCCGGCAAGTACCGGTGGTCGCCAACGGCGATATACAGACCCCACAACAGGCGCTCGACGTCCTCTCAAAGACCGGAGCCGATGCGGTCATGATCGGCCGCGCGGCCCAGGGACGGCCCTGGATTTTTCGCGAAATCCTTGGGTTTATCGATCGGGGTGAAATCATTGCCCCCCCGTCTCTGCCCGAGATCCGCAGCCACCTGAAGCAACACCTGCTGGATCATTATCAGTTTCATGGCGAATACAGCGGCGTTAGAACCGCTCGAAAACATATGGGCTGGTACAGTCAGGCTTGGCATGGCGGTCAGGCCCTACGTGAGCGTTTCAATCAGCTCGAGTCTGCTGAAGACCAGCTTGCACTGATTGACACCTGGTTTTTAGAGGCTGCTGATCGGGCTGATCCGTCCCCCGATGAACTGCTTATCTCTGGCTCTACCTGCCGGTCCCGCCCCAATATCAATTGACCCTCTGGTTTTTTTTACCCCATGCTGCACCCAGACCCCGGAACCAACCAACCATCGATCGATGAGTCCGTTGCATTCAATCTGCAGAAGTATTTTCGGGATCTTGACGGCTCGCACCCCAGCGCCATTTACGAGATGGTCCTTCGCGCTGTTGAACGCCCAATGCTTGAAGTTGTGATGAAAGAAGCGGCCGGCAACCAGTCGCGCGCGAGCGACCTTCTTGGTATCAACCGAAATACCTTGCGCAAGAAACTTCAACAGCATGGCTTGCTTTGAGATGGTTGTTCTGACATGGACGCTGTGAAATGAGCACCCAAGCCGTGACCCCAATCCGCCGCGCACTTCTCAGCGTGTCGGACAAGACCGGCGTGATCGAACTCGCGAAGGGACTTGCGGCCCGCGGCGTTCAGTTGGTCTCGACTGGCGGCACCGCAAAATTGCTCGCAACCGCCGGCATCAAGGTCACCGAAGTCGCTGAGCTCACGGGCTTCCCGGAAATGCTCGATGGTCGGGTTAAGACCCTGCACCCCAACGTGCACGGGGGTCTGCTGGCTCGACGTGAAGTCCCCGAGCACTTGCAAGCACTCGAGGCCCATCGGATCGACCCGATTGATCTGCTCGTGGTGCAACTTTATCCGTTCGAATCCACGGTCGCTCGCCCAGGCTGCACGCTCGATGATGCGATTGAGAATATCGATATTGGTGGCCCTGCGATGATTCGCTCAGCTGCCAAGAACTGGCGTGGCGTTGGTGTTCTGACCGACGCCGGGCAATACGAATCGGTGCTAACCGAGATCGATGCCTGCGGTGGGCTCACCGACCCCACCAGGTTTTCTCTGGCGGTCGCGGCCTTCAACCGAATCGCAAATTACGATGCGGCGATCAGCGACTACCTAGCCTCGATTCAACCGGACGGCACACGCTCGATGTTCGCGAGCCAGGCCAATGGCTCATTCGTCAAGTTGCAAGACCTACGCTACGGCGAAAACCCCCACCAGCAGGCCGCCTACTATCGCGACCTCTATCCAGCGCCCGGATCGCTCGTGACCGGACATCAGGTGCAGGGCAAAGAACTCTCTTACAACAACATCGCTGATGCCGACGCGGCCTGGGAATGTGTCAAGAGCTTCTCGGAGCCGGCCTGCGTCATCGTCAAGCATGCCAACCCGTGCGGTGTCGCGATTGCACCAAGCTGCGCGCAGGCCTACGCGCGCGCGCTCGCCACAGACCCAACGAGTGCCTTTGGCGGAGTCATTGCGTTTAATCGCCCCCTCGATGGCGCAGCCGCAACGGCAGTCGCTGGTCAGTTTGTCGAGGTGCTGATAGCGCCGTCGTTTAGTCCCGAAGCCCTTCGCGTATTTGCCGCCAAGCCCAATACGCGCCTGCTCGAGATTTCGCTGAACGGAGTCAATGCGGACGGTCCGACCGATTGGATACGTGGTCGCAATCTGATCGACGTGAAGCGTGTTGGATCGGGGTTATTGATGCAGACCGCCGACAACCGAGAAATCGTCGCGGCCGACCTCAACGTGGTGACGCAAACTGCGCCAACCCCTGCACAGCTGCAAGATTTGCTCTTCGCCTGGCGAGTTGCCAAGTACGTCAAGTCAAATGCCATTGTGTTTTGTGCCGATCAGGCCACCGTGGGGATTGGTGCAGGCCAGATGAGTCGAATCGACTCGGCTCGAATTGCCGGGATAAAGGCTGCGCACGCCAATCTCAAACTGGCTGGTTCGGTGGTCGCGAGCGACGCTTTTTTTCCGTTTCGGGACGGCCTCGATTTGGTGGCTGACGCCGGCGCGATTGCGGTCATCCAGCCTGGGGGTTCAGTCCGGGACGAAGAGGTGATTGCGACTGCTAATGAACGGGGCATCGCCATGGTGTTTACTGGGGTACGACACTTCAGGCATTGATCGCACCCTGGATTGAGGCCTAATTGACGCCCGATTGATGCCTGATCGACGCCGGGGCCCGCCGACCGGTATGCTTTGACCCCATGCGCATCCTCGGAATTGACCCCGGCTTATTGCGTACGGGCTTTGGCATCGTCGAACGCTCGGGCAACCAGGCTCGACACGTCGCCCATGGCGTGATTCGTATCCCGTCGAACGCCGATCTGTCGCTGAGGCTCAAGGCGGTTTTTGAAGGTATTCAGACCGTCATCCGCGAGCATCAACCGGACCAATCCGCGATCGAAGAAGTTTTCGTCAACGTCAATCCCCGCGCAACCCTGCTGCTCGGTCAGGCACGGGGCAGCGCCATTGCGGCCCTCACTGCGGCCGATCTGCCCGTAGCGGAGTACACCGCATTGCAGATAAAGAAGGCCGTTACTGGTCACGGCCGCGCGAGCAAAGAACAAATTCAGCGATTGGTTTGCGCCCTGTTGAAGCTCGATGAGGCGCCAACGCAAGATGCAGCGGACGCGCTCGCCTGTGCCCTCTGCCATTCCAATAGCTCGCGCACAGCCGATGCGTTGTCCCTGGCGGCCGGCAACGGTCAAAGGGCCCTCACCCTGCGACGTGGTCGTGTATCGGCGGATACCCCGAGCGGCTTGCCGCCCGCCCTAGCCGCATTGGGACTTCGGATTCGACGCGGTAGACTGGTGTCGTCATGATTGGACGAATTAACGGCCTGCTGGTCGAGAAAAACCCTCCTCAGATTGTCGTCATGGCGCATGGACTTGGGTACGAAGTCGATGTCCCCATGAGCACTTTCTGCGAACTGCCGGCACTCGGGCAGGAAATCACCCTGCTGACGCACCTGGTGGTGCGCGAAGACGCGCAATTACTCTATGGGTTCTTGTCGGGCTCTGAGCGACAAGCGTTTCGGGCGCTGATCAAAATCAGCGGCGTCGGGCCACGGATCGCCCTGGCCGTGCTGTCGGGCATGACGGTTGAAGATCTAACGCAGGCCGTTGCAAACCAGCAAACCGGGCGACTACAAAAAGTTCCAGGTATTGGTAAGAAAACTGCCGAACGACTCTTGCTCGAACTCAAAGGACGGTTGGGCGATGCCCTCCCCGGAGCTGGTGGGGTTGGTATGGGCGCTGCGGATCCCTTGTCAGACACCCTGCATGCCCTCGTTGCACTTGGCTATTCCGAGCGCGAAGCGGATGCGGCTGTTCGCGCACTCGCCCCCGGACTGTCGGTCGACGATGGAATCCGGCAGGCACTTAAATCCCTGGCCCGGGGCTGATCATGACCCGTGAGCCATGACGTGAGCACTGACGGGTGACTGACAAAGAAGCTGATAAGGGAGCCGAGCGGATCATCTCGGCGACGCGCGCCCATCCGAGCGAAGACGTCGTCGAACGTGCGTTGCGGCCACGCAGGCTCGATGACTACGTGGGGCAACCCAGAATCCGGGAGCAACTCGATATCTTTATGACCGCGGCGCGCGGGCGTTCTGAAGCCCTCGACCACGTGCTCCTGTTTGGCCCCCCCGGTCTGGGTAAAACCACGCTGGCCCATATCGTCGCCGCGGAAATGGGCGTGAATCTTCGACAGACGTCGGGGCCTGTTCTGGAGCGTCCGGGCGATCTGGCCGCGCAACTCACCAATCTGGAAAAAAACGACGTTCTGTTCATTGATGAAATTCACCGCCTGAGCCCGGTTGTTGAAGAGATTCTTTACCCGGCGCTCGAAGATTTTCAGCTCGACATCATGATCGGCGAAGGACCCGCAGCCCGTTCGATCAAGCTTGAACTGCAGCCATTCACGCTGATCGGTGCGACCACCCGGGCCGGGATGCTCACCAACCCGTTACGGGACCGCTTCGGCATCGTTGCGCGACTTGAGTTCTATTCCGTCGAGGACCTGACCCGCATCGTGTTGCGCTCAGCCGGGCTGCTCGGCGCACCG
>Ga0209189_1000771_pt1 | contig 25283 bp, 44 predicted proteins | sample C_130820_EF_Meta_FD_187308 | JGI IMG/M metagenome (GOLD analysis project Ga0209189, IMG submission 187308) | Freshwater microbial communities from Lake Croche, Canada to study carbon cycling - C_130820_EF_MetaG (SPAdes) (version 3) | ecosystem: Environmental > Aquatic > Freshwater > Lake... | reverse complement strand
ATTTGCGTCTGCTGCACGGTCTGGTGCTCCAGAAGCCTTAACAACATAAATGCCGTTTTCTGCGCCAGTTCCTTGATTCTTAACAAGAATTCTGTCTCCAGTAACAAGTGTTACTCCATCTACAACATCGCCGTTTTCAAACGATGATGCAAGAGTTCCAGCCACTGTAGTTGCTACACGAACTGATGCCTTAACATCTAGTCCACTTGCAGTTGCATCAACATAAGCCTTAGTAGCAATTGTTGTGGTATCAACTGTAAGTTCGCCACCACCTGAAAGTGATAGACCAGAACCTACGCTGAGGATGCCAGCGTTCTGTCCTTGGATACCTTGAACACCTTGGGAACCAGTGGTTCCTTGGGAACCAGTAGTTCCCTGTGAGCCTGTAGTTCCAGTTGTACCCTGCGTACCAGTAGTACCTTGAGAACCAGTGGTTCCTGTTGTACCTTGAGAACCAGTATTACCTGTGGTTCCCTGAGAACCAGTGGTACCAGTTGTACCTTGTGAACCTGTTGAACCAATTTCACCTTGGCTACCAGTTACACCTTGTGCACCTGTAGAGCCTTGAGCACCTGTAGTACCTTGGGAACCAATAATTCCCTGTGTACCTTGGCTACCTGTAGTGCCTTGGCTACCTGTAGTACCTTGGCTACCAGTGGTTCCTTGAGTTCCAGTAGTTCCCTGTGCACCAGTCGTACCTTGGCTTCCAGTTGTTCCTGTAGTACCTTGGGTTCCAGTAGTTCCTTGTGAACCTGTGGTTCCTTGGCTACCTGTTGTACCTTGTACACCAGCAATACCAACAGCACCATCTAAGTTGACAGACCATGATGAATAAGTTCCAGAACCAATGAACTTAACCTTATTAAAGATTAAAGTTCCAGCGCTATAAGAAGATACAATACCGTATTGAATATTGTTTACGTCATAGGCAACAACAATGTCTTGTCCTACAGAGTAATCTAAAACAATTGAAGCAGTAGTAATTGTTTGGCTACCGCTTGAGCCTAATGTAAATGATGTTGTAGAGGTAGAAGAGTATGTATCTCCAGCAAGACCGATTTCACCTTGGCTACCAGTTGTTCCCTGAGAACCTGTTGTACCTGTAGTTCCTTGAGTTCCTGTGGTTCCCTGAGAACCAGTAGTTCCTTGAGTTCCAGTAGTTCCCTGACTACCTGTAGTGCCTTGTGAGCCCGTTGTTCCTTGGCTACCAGTAGTTCCTGTTGTTCCTTGTGAACCAGTGTTACCTGTTGTTCCTTGAGTACCAGTTGTTCCTTGGGTACCAGTAGTACCAACTTCACCTTGCGCACCTTGCGCACCAATAGTTCCTTGTGAGCCTGTAGAGCCTGTATTTCCTTGTGAACCAACTGCACCTTGAGTACCAGTAGTACCTTGCGCTCCTGTAGTACCTTGGCTACCAGTAGTACCAGTAGTTCCTTGAGCACCTGTGGTTCCTTGGCTACCAGTTGTACCAGTTGTACCTTGGCTACCTGTAGAACCAGTAGTTCCTTGGCTACCAGTTGTACCTTGGCTACCAGTGGTTCCTTGGGTACCAGTGGTTCCCTGTGCACCAGTAGTACCTTGAGTACCTTGTGCTCCAGCAACACCAACTGCACCATCTAGGTTAACAGACCAAGATGAGTATGTTCCAGAACCAATAAATTTAACTTTTTCAAATACTAAAGTTCCAGCACTATATGAGGAAACAATACCGTACTGAATATTTGATACGTCGTATGCAACGACAATATCTTGACCTACTGAATAATCTAAAACAGTTGAGGCGGTAGTAATTGTTTGGCTACCACTTGCGCCTAATGTAAATGATGTTGTGGATGTAGAAGAATAAGTATCTCCTTGTCCACCTTGCGCACCTGTTGTTCCTTGCGCTCCAGTAGTACCTGTGGTTCCTTGGCTACCTGTTGTACCTGTTGTACCCTGAGAACCAGTAGTACCTGTAGTTCCTTGTGAACCAGTAGAACCTATAGCGCCTTGTGTACCTGTTGTACCTTGTGAGCCTGTAGTACCAGTTGTTCCTTGAGAACCTGTGGTTCCCTGTGAGCCTGTAGTACCTTGACTACCTGTAGTACCCTGCGCTCCGTCTGCACCAATGTAACCTGCAGTACCTTGCGCACCAGTGGTTCCTTGAGAACCTGTGGTTCCTTGTGAACCTGTGGTTCCTTGAGTTCCAATAGTTCCTTGTGAGCCTGTTGTTCCTTGAGAACCTGTGTTACCAGTATTTCCTTGTGTACCTGTTGTTCCCTGGCTACCTGTTGTTCCAGTAGTTCCTTGAGAACCAGTAGTACCTGTTGTGCCTTGAGAACCTGTTGCGCCTTGTGCACCCGTGCTTGTGTTAATCCAAGCAGTGCCATTCCATGAACGAAGATATCCAAGTGCTGTGTCAAAATAGATTTGACCAACGACTGGTGACGCGGGTGCTGAGGCTAAGTTTTGAACTCTTGCGTTTTGGAGTTCTAATTTATTTAAATCAATTGGGGTTAAAAACTTACGTGCCATTTATTTTATCTCCTTTAAGATAAATATGCTTTCCCTGAGAAAGCGGATGAGAAAGTGACCGTAAGTGAGACCGTATTAGTGTATGAAATTTCTCCCTCGTAAATGGTACCACCCGAATCTTGGACTGTAAGGTTAGGGTAAAAATTTAAATTATGATTTATTGTCCAAGTATTACTTGCCACTCCTTGGGTGTGGATATAGGCAACTCTGCCTACCGTAAAGTATTTGTTGGTAACACCTTCTGGTAAATCATCTGTGGTATCTAAAGCGGCTCCAGCAATAAGGTTTTCTACAGTTTGAAGGCTTACTCCAGTACCTTGAGAGCCTGTAGTACCTTGAACACCCTGAACACCTTGTGCACCACGTGCTCCACCTTGTCCAGGGACAACAATAATTCCTGTTGCGCCACAACTACAGGTTCCTACGCATCCGCAGGCCATTGAGTAATTAGATATTCTTGCCATTAGTCAGTCACCTGTCTTGTGCAAAATACTGCACCCCTTAAGTATGTTTGTTGGTAAGTTGGGTCAGCATCAAGTGTTGCTTGAATATCCCAAAAAGAACGTTCTGGAAGTGAGTTAGTTTGAGTTGGTGTTAGGGTAAGTTTTACTTTGTCAGTACTAATTAATTCCGTAGTAAATGTAGCAAGCACTGTTGGTGCACCATAATTTAGACGAATTTCTGAAGCAAAAGTGTAGTCATTAACATCAAATGGAAAATCAAAAGTTACTTCAAAAGAATCGCCTTCGTACATAACTAAATCGTATGTAGGTACATCTGATGGGGAAATTCCACTTCCATAACTTGGTCTTGGTATAAGTGCACGTTGAGGCATAGAACGGTCGTCAACTTCTTGTGGAAGATAAACTGGTACATAACGATTAGTAGTTTTAGATGTACGGCGCAATGTAAAGACATCAATCTTGTACATACCAATACCAAGCATTGAACAGAGTTCCTTGTATTGGGCTTTGCGTTCTTCAATCATCTGCATCAACTGACGATAACGTTCAGAACGAGGAATTTGAACCCCATCAGGAGCAGTAATATCAATATCAAAAGATGCATCTGTGGCTAGTGTGTAGAGAGCCAGGGTAGATGCGTAAACAACTACTGGGTATTCTTCAATGCCTGGAAGAGAAGAGTACGTATAACCACGACCGTAAGGGTCTGCATGGTTAGCAATGTGTTGTCCAAATGCTGTGTCTATAAACTGGCAAATTTCTGCATCAACAAAGTAACGAAAGTAAACTCCTGAAAACACTAGAACAGCGCCTGCTTCAGGGATATCGTCAAAAGTTACAAACCCTGTGAGTTCTTCAACAGTCGCAGTGGCAGAAGTATCTACGTTATCTACATAGACCAAAAGGGCCTGTCCATCAATTGGAGAGTATGGAACTAAGTAACGGTCAGTAATACCGTCTGCTATTACTTGATAGACAAAGGATTTACCTGTGTCGCCAATTTCAAAGCGAAGACGGTCTCCAAGACTCGTAAGTGTTGCCACGTTACCTCCGTAAATTTCCTGTCATATCATCCCGCATTATTTCAAAATTAAAAGGTCCAACCCCCATCTGGGAGGAGGGCGGGAACCAGATGAGGGTCGGACTACTGTAGACGTGCTAACTTTTTAGTTAGGACGCCAAATGTATCCAAGTTGTTCTAGATATGCTGCAAGACCTGATGGAACACGGTACTTAACACCTGCTTTAAAAGTGTAAGAGTTTCCGACTCCGTAAGTCATTTCTTCAATGTCTGTAATTGTGCGAATGACTACTGAGTCATTTGCAACTGTAACTCCGACATCTTCAATATCATCTAGTACAAGTGGAGTCTCTGGATTCTTCGGGTCGAAGATATCGTTCTCAAGACTCTCTGCCTCAATCTGCGCAGCAATAGAGATTTCATCTTTACGCTTGCGTAGTTCTGCTTGATTTGCTTTTGCTGCTTTTTCTGCTGCTAGACCAGTTGCATCTAGCGGACTTGTTGGTTTATTTGCCACGGTGTATTTCTCCTAAAATAGTTTGTTTAATTGTGATGATTGGGGGCCCAGGAAGGAGTAGGGCCCCCAAACATCTGTGTCTTAGTTTGTGTAAACCTTGACGATAGCCTGGTCGGTGATAACACCGAGACCCCAGATTGCGTACCATGCAAGAGCGTGCTCACGACCGAAGTCAAGAACGCCACCATCACGAAGTTCAACTGGGAGAGAGATTGCGTGACCGAATGCATTGTCACCAATCATGATTGATTCGTAAACATCAGCAGAGTTACCTGATGCTGCTGTTAGATAACCTGCTTCTGCAGTGTAATCTGCAGAGTTTGGGTTTCCGCCTGAACCTGGGTTGGTGTTAGACTTAACAGGAACAACACCTTGGTCTGCTGGAGCACCAACAAGAGTTGATGTTGTGTATGAACCTGATGCAGCCAACTTCTTAACCTGTGTTGTTTCGATGAATACTACGTCGTAAAGACGACCGATTTCACCTAGCATGAAGTTACCTGGAGCAGCGTACTTAGTTACTTCGATAAACTCTGGGTTTGAACGAAGGTCTCTTGATTGCTTTGGGTGTACGAACTGTACGTAAGTCTCACCTAAGCGAGGAATGTTCTTACCAGCAAGGGTAAGAGCAGCATCCTTGATTGCACCTGTTGTTAACTTGTGGTTACCATCAAGTGAAGCGATTGAAGTTCCGACTGAACCTTCATCGTAATTAGTAAATGCGCCGCCTGTGATGCCTGTACGGTCGTAACCGAAGACAGCAGAAGTTGCAGCAGAAAGTGTGTTGCGTGCCTGTACGTCTAGGTACTGTGCCATGTGGCGACCAAGAAGACGTGAAGCAGATGCCATAACATCATCGAATGATGCGTTAAGGAGTAGTTCAGAAACCGCTACTGCGTAGCCGTGTTCTGCAACTGTAATAGCAATCTGCTCTGCAGTAAGAGCATTCGTTGTCATACGAACACCTTCTGTTAGAGGAGATGGGTCTACAGCAAAGTTCTTGTAACGAAGGAAGTTCACACGAAGACCAGGTGCTACACCTAGTTCAGTCTTCTTAACTGCAAATTGTTCGAAACGAAGGATTGGCATTGCTTGGAACAAGATTTCCTTGCTCCAAATTGTTTGAATTGCTTGGTTCAAAGATGAGTTTGAACCTGAGTAAGCGGTAGGCGCTCCTGCGAGTTGCCCTGTACCTGTAATTGCACTTGCCATTGAGGTCAAGTCCTTTCATTAGTTGTTTGGGGGGGATTAACTAAACAGTCCCTGACCACGGTTGCTGGCTGCAGTGCCAAGTAATTTGGCTCTTTGTTTCGAGTATTCTGCCAATGACATATCCCTGATTGACTCAGGTGAGTACGATTGTTGTTCCGAATTGTTATCGAGGGGTCCTGATGCTGGAGCCGTTACACGTGCTCCAACCATTGATTGCTTTGCATTAGCAGTTGCCTGCTGGACATCTTGCATAATTCCTGCAGACTTGTCCTTGAGCGTTGCAATGCTTTGCTCAATTTCTTCTTGCGTATTACCATTAACAAGGTCAATGAGTTGAGGGACAATAGTGTCACGCTCTTGCTCAATACGTTGTGAACGGTAAGACATCAAATCTTGGAACTGACGTTCTCTTTCAAGGAGGGCAAAAGCCTTTTCTCTCTCAAGACGTTCAGCATCTAATTGAGACTGAAATTCTTGCTCCTTCTTAGAAAGGAGTTCCTTAAAAGTTAGTTCTTGTTCTTCTTCTTGCTTCTTCTTTGCAGCACGTTCAGCATTTTTAGCATTACGCTCTGCTTCACGTTGCTCTTCTTTAGAAGCAAGGTCTTCTGCAAGTGCTTTAGCCTTCGCTAGTTCTTCTTGCATTTTTTCCATTTGAGGATACAACTTCTGCTTCTCCTGTGCACGAGCCTTTGCTAGGTCATCGGCAGTAAAAGACTGCATGGTTGGTTCACTCGTTTCTGAAACTTCAACAACTGCTGGAGTCTCTATTACTTGATTTTCATCCATTATGTTCACTTATCTTTCTTATGTCGTTGTCCGAATGCCTTACGGCGTGCCACTTGGTTTTAATGAGATAATTGCATTACATTTTAACGCATTTGTCTCATTATATTCTGATAATTATCAGAAATCTTTATTCTTTGTCTACTGCTCTCCTTTGTGGAATTTTAGTTCCATAAGCATCAGTGACAAGTTTGTTTCGTATTTCTGCTTCAGCCATCTTTTCCATGCCTGCCATTTCTTGGTTTGCAGGGTTTTCCATGTTGTCCTTAGTTTCTGGACCAGACATGCCGTCTCCTAGAACATCTCCGTCACCCATAGGTGTTGGTTCCATTGGGATTGCAGAGTTTCCATCAGGTCCTGGCATCATGCCAGTCATATCCATAATGGCCTTTTGAATTTGAATCTTTACAAGTTGAAGAGCACCGTCTGCTTGTGCATCAGACATAAGTTCATCACGAATTTCGTTTAACTTCTCTTCTGGGAATTCTTCGCCAAGTTGACGCAATGCGCCTTCTTTAGACTCAAGACCCATTCCAAGTTTAGTTTGAATTTCATTCAAAACAATTAACTTGTCTAGAGGAAGTGGTTGAGGGAACTGTGCATAGTTTTGATATGAAATAGGGTCATTAGGGTCAAGTTGTGGGTACTGACCTTCTTTAATAGGTCCATCTATATCTGGATTGTAAGTCATTGTTTCTGGTTCTTTGAAGAACAATGTACGAAGAGCAAGTTCGTTAATTTTTTCTAAACCTTTGCCGTACTGCGAAGTTTTTTGTGCCCAACGGTTCATCAATGGCTGGTACTGAATAGAAAGTGCAACGCCAGATGTATTGGAGATAGGTTGAACTTGACCCAGTGCGGTTTCTGGGATGTTCATGATTTCGTGCATAGAACGCTTCAAGAGTTCAAGGTATGAAAGCGCACCTTGAATTCCTGCAGCACCTCCCTCAAGGTTGAAGACTTGAGCATCTTTTGGAAGACCGCCCCAAACCTTCTTAGCACCCTTTTCAAGATTAGAGGCTTTTGCACCAACAATAACTGTCACAGGGGAAGCGTGATAGTTAATGATGTCTGCAATGTCAGTTGATATTTCATTGTAGGAGCGGTTTAGTGTGATGATGTCGTGTGCGTCTGCGAGACCCCACGGTGAACCTGAAACAGGAACATTAGGTATGTGCACCACTGGAATAAGTCCTAGTGGATTTGGACGAGAGTCAATCAATTCATCATTGATGTACTCTTCAATTGTGTCGTCCGTAAGAATTTCAGTGTAAGTAAATACTTGGCGTGTACCTTCTAGGGATGTACCCCAGAAACGATACTTCTGCTTAAAGCGAAGAAGGCGTGTTCTATCGTGTGGGTGGAATTCAGGAAAACAAAAAGAAGAGTTCATTGGAAGAAGACGAACACGACCTGGATGATTTGCTCCTGATGAATCTTTCCATGCTTCTTCGTATGCAATTTTTACAAATACATCTCCAGTAATTCCACCTTGTTGTGCCATTTCAAGAAGTACACGCATTTTGTCGTTGTCTACTTCCCAAATACGCTCTAAGCGGTCTGGAACAATTGCTTCTGTTGCTTTAGGGGAACGATAATGAATACCCTTACCAAATACAAAGCGTGCTAAAAAGTCATTAAATGCACGGTAGTAATTAACTGTAAGTTGCATTTCGCCAGACTCACGGCGATAACCCCAGTGGTGACCAAGATACATTGCCCAGTTAAGTGAGTAGCGATTAAGGCGTGGACCATGTACTTCAAATTCTTCGTCAGCAAGTTCAACTAAACCAAGTGGTGAAACCGAAATGGTTAAGTCTGATGATGCAGCCCTGTATGACGGAGGACTAAAGTCCATAAATGACATTACTTCTTGCCTTTATCCTTCTTTGAAGACTTCTTTTCTGTCTTATCTTTATCAATCTTACTTCTTTTTTCTAATTTTTCTCTTTCGTGTTTCTTTTTTGCAATACCCATTTTGCGGTCTGCTTCTGTGGTTTCAATGAAGCGACCACCATGTTCTACATAAGTCTTATGAACCCAGTGCGATGCACCTGGGTTTGGATAGTTAGAGTACTTTGCCTTTGCTTGCGCAACAATCATTGCCCACATCTTAGGGTTGGCAGGTTTACTCGCCATACTATCTCCTCTCTATAACCCGATAAACCCCCACACTAGTGTGGGGGTTATCAGATGTCTGTCTTAACTTAGTCGTTTACGACTGTTGCGGAAGTACGCTGTGTGCGTCCGCCTGAACGAACAACTGTCTCAATTGTCTGAGCAGCGTAGTCGTTGTGAGTTCCGTGTGCGAACTCGCCCAAGAATGTTGGTGCTTCTACCCATGCAGCAGAACCCACGTGGGCACGCTCTGCAAGAGTTTCAGCAGCAGGCTTCTCAAATACGTTTGCGTTACGGTTAGGACGTCCTGCTGCAGGCATGTAACCCTGCATCATGCCCTTTTGGAAATCGGTTGGGACATCTGTGTCTGTTGCGATTCCTTCTTCAAAACGAAGTGGACCACGACGTGTTGCATTGTCAGCGCCCTTTAGTTCGTAGTTCTGGGGTGCACGCTCTGGAAATTGAGGTGCTGGTGAGATACTCATGTTTACTCCTTAAGGATAAATAGGAAGGCCATTCCAGGTAATAGTTTCCTACCTTTTGACCGTCTTGTGTTGTTTAACTAGAAAAAAGGATTAGAAGAAGCCACTACTTCTGGCATAACTAAAGACTCAGTTAAACAGCAGGCTATTGATAAAGAATCTACAAAGTCATCGTGAGCATAGGCTTCATCAGGTGCGGCTACAAGAAAGTTAGGTCCTTTGTACTGTACTTCTGCATCTGTCATTTGTTGTACAAATCGCTTCCACGTACGCAATCTACGTGTTTTTGCGTGGGCAGGCCAAGAAATCATTTCTCTTTGAATTAAAGCCTGTAAATGTTTCCAACGTTTTGACTGTTCGGAAGGCGAAGATGTAAGAGCAGTTACTTCGGCTCTAGGGATAAGAAGTTTTAAACGTTGGGCAACTGCATCACCTACACCGTTAGCATCTACTCCAATTGCAAGAACATCATAGTTTTCTAAAAAATTTACTATTTGGAAGTACTGTTCTTCCCAATCGTCTCCCTGTATTTCAAGCCAGTTAAGAACACGGTGCTCAAAGTAGCCAAACTCATCAGGACGGTCCCAATCAACCCACACCACAGTTACAACTGTACTGTCAGTTTTACGGGCAGGGTCAATACCAACAACTACTGGTGTCTTATGCCAAGACTTTACTAACTCAGAAGACGTGTCACCTAACTTATCCATAACATTGGATGTAACAAACATTCCTCGTTCAAGAAGCCATTTACAACAGTAAGACATTTGGAACTCATCTGAGTCTTCACCAATACGAAGCATTTCTTTTCTAATGAACTTTTCGTAGTTGGCGTTAAACTTTGAAACTTCTTTCCAGTCCCATTGAAAATGATTTTGACGTGAACCACGACCTGTTTGACGTCGTTTGTTTAGTTGGATAGCACGATAAAAGTTGTTTTTACTTGTTGTAGGAGTTCCTGTCTTAACCATTGTTCCTGCGTAGTATGCAAGCATTGGAGAAATTGATTTAGATACTACAAAGTCATCTGCTTCTTGGCACTCATCAATGACAATCAAATGGAAAGATTTAGATTCAATTTTTGCACGAGGATTTGCAGTCATCATCGTAATAGTTGAACCAGATTTTTTAAGACGAATCTGACGTGTAACTCCACCCACACGTGCAGCAGAGTCATCAATTTCAGGGTCACCAAGAATTTCAACTGCACGCTCAGAGGTAAGTCGTGTAACAGCACGGCTAAACAAGGTTTCTACCTGTGACTCAGTAGGTGCAAATAACCCTACCCACAGACCATCTTTAAACTTTCCAAGCAAATCTGGATATAATTTTGCAAGACGTGGAAGTAGAACCATCAATGTGGCTACTGTATCCGCAACCGTTTCTGACTTACCTGACTGACGTGAAGCAAGTGCGGTTATTTCTTCACCATCATTAATAATTACTGATTCAATAATTCTGCGTGCTAAAGGTTTTTGATATGCGTGAAGGTCATGTCCTACAAGCACTTTAAGAAAATCTAAAATTTTATCAATTAGTTTTTCAACAAACTGTTGTGAAAGTTCGTCTAGTTCTTCGATGATTTCTTCGGGGGCTAAGTTCTCTTCGTTTAAATAGAACTCAGGATTAATTTCCTCAAACTTATCGTCATCATAGGTATTCATTTGACTCCGTAAATAGCGAGACCCACTTGCGTGGGCCATCGCCTGACCAAGAGAGAGGTAAAGCAAGCAAAGCGTAACACATTAAGCACGACGTCTCAACTCTTTAGCGATTTCGTAAAAGGCTTCTGCACCCATTACTACCTCATCTAACATTTCTTCAGTCGGACTCTTTTGCCAAGCGGTAATACACTTGCCAATCGTGAACATTGAATGTTCCATCCACTGAATCAAGTCGGGCGTAGATATCTTCGACACTCTCTTCTGAATCCGTGTTTGGGGCTGGTGTCCATCCTGCTTCTTCCGTAAAATCCTCATACGTCACTTCCCGTGTTTCTAGTGCTACAGATAATGCTTCTTCTTCGGTTTTTAGACCAGTCCAACGACCACACACTAGTGCCTTGAACTTAGGTAATCTTAGTATAAAAGGTTTAGAAGTTCTAAATGGTTCTTCAATCTCTTGAGTCCAACCACGAACAACTACTTTGCTGCCCCATTCATAGGGAAATTTAGTTACTTGAACGAATACTGGACCGATGTTATGCACCTTTGGCATTTGTTACCTTTTCTTAGATGCCGCCTTTTGAGCCGCAGTTTTATACGTTGTTTTGTTTTGTCCCTTACCTTTACCCTTTAAGTGTATCTGAGCACCACGGGAGAAACGATAGTACGCTTCTCTAGCAGACTGGGAGATATTAGATTCATCTGCTGGGCCACGTGGTTTAAAGTCAAGCATACGGTAAATAACTGCACCTTTAGAACGGTTAGACTTAAATGCTGCCCACTCGTTTTCGTCTACTTCATAGTAGTTATAAAACGTTCCATCACGGAAAACTACAGTTAACTTTTCTTCATCTGCATCATAACCAGCCGCTACTGTACGTGGGCGTTCTGGGTTTGTTGTAGATGTTGGAACCACAGTCAATGGTGCTGGAGAATCGTCTTCTTCGTTCTGAGGTCCAAAATAACCAGGAACGCTTTCGTCTCCTGTGAGAGGGTTGTACTCAACAAACTGACGACCATAAGAAGTATCCATAGAACTTGGTAACCCAGCCAAGTTATTGTACTCAGTTCGTTCATTATCAAACAAAAAGTAATCTAAGCCCTGCGAATCATCTTCCATGCGGTTACGCATGTTCCTGAACTCTGCTGTAGATGCTGTTGTTGGAGCACCCGTAAATTCTTGCCCAAATACTTGGCGACTTAAATCACCCATTAACTCTTGAGCAGACGGCATAGAGCGTCGTTTACCACGACTACTCTTGCCGCCTGCTACACGAGCCATACTACTTACTTATGCCCAAGAAGTAATTGTAATTGCACTGTTCTTTGTCTTGCTGTTTGCACCTGGAGCAACTGATTGAGTTTTTACAGTTGTTGTTGCACCAGTCAAACCAGCAACTGTAAGTCCTGATGTTGACAGGGTTCCTGAAGTTGTAGTTGTAAATGAAACAGTGTTTGTAGCAACTGCTGTAACTGTCCAAGTACCATTAAGGTCAGTATCTGGTGATGCAAGTGTTGCAACTGTAATCTTTGTTCCAACTGGATATTTAGCACCAGCACCTGAAGAGGTGATTGTTGCTGTTGTACCTGTACGTGCCACTGCTGTGATTGTTGAAGCAGTGTTTGTTACACCAGTTGTGTTAGTGATACTGCCTGCAAGATAACCATCATCTTTTAGAGCATCAACTGCTTGTGTAGCGGTGTAGCCAAGTACATTTGGAGTTTTAATATAAGCAACGCCAGCAATTTCTTCTCCTGGGTCATTTGCTGTAAAGAGTGGATAACCATTCCATCCTGATAATGCAATGTCATGAATTGAAGCATCTGGGTCAAGACGACCAGGGGTTCCAACTACTCCTACAGCATTTGGACGGTCATCATTTGGTTGCATAGGCATATTTCCCCACACAAAATCTACTGCTAATTGCCCACTTGTATCTAGCAAGTTTCCTACGTTATTTACTGCCATGTGATTTCTGCTTTCTCTAGAGAAGTGTTAATTTCCCCATGCGCTTAGGGGAACCTTACGTGTAAGTATCCAAGAATATTGACTATATGTCAGGGTTTAGTCGCCACACTCGTGGTTGTCTAATTCATCTTGTAAAAGAACTTCTTCGCATTCTTTGCACTTAAAAAACCGAACATCATCTAACCCAGCATGTAAAGAATCTGAATGATGTTCTTCTACAGCCATTTCTGGCTTGGCTAAAACTTCGGGTGGAAAAGGACCTCTAGGGGTATGTGCAGAACTTGGGACTGAATGACCTTGTATAGCAAACTTACGAATCAGAGTCATTTTTTGTTGCGGGTTTCTTAGTCGAGTTTTTTGACGGTGTTGTAGTCGGTGTTGGTTCTGCCTCAAGTACAGGTTCATCAGGTGTACTTAAAATCTTTTTAAAGCCTTCTTCAAGTACAGACTTTAAGGCTTCAGTCGTCTTTAGTAATCCAGCCTTTTTTGCTTGCTCTAAAAACTTTGGCAAGTGGTTGTTGCAATACAAAATTTGTGCACCCTCAGTAATTTGGTAAATATAAAAAGCGTCTTTTGTACAGTTAGCGCATTTCATTAACAGTCCCACTTCCTTAGTGCCAGTGCTTTTCTAGTTGGTTTACCGTTGCGTTCCATTGGTCCTTCCATTCCGCCCATACGTGCGCAGAATGATTTACGACGTGATGCGTCTTTTGGAGAACGTGCCGCTCTTTCTCTGGAAACAGGTGCTTTTAAATTAGAACCAGGGTGTTCTCTTTCGTAAGATTTACGACCTGTTTCATTAAGGCCGCCTTTTTTGTTCTTACCTTCTTTACGTTGCCATGCTGCACTTGCCATTACCACATCACCCCATGACTAAACTGAGTTGGACTAAGAATCGGTGCTCCACCAGTCATTGGGCCAGGAGTACTCATACGTGATTCTAGCCAATATCCTGGAGGTTGCATCCCAAAGTTACGAACAATTTGTCCGTGAGTAACAACAGAAGGTGGAATTGTTTCAAAAGAAACACCCTTAGTAAATTCCTGATGTGAAACAGTGTCCTCGTTAAGCGCCGCAGACATAGTTTATTTCTTTTTCTTTGGAGCAGCCTTTTTTGCTGTTGCTTTCTTTGTAGCAATAGGCTCTTGTGGATAATCTTTGTATCCTGAAATTTTCTTTGTTACAGGGTCACGGTGTGCGTACTTCTGTGTTTTTGCAACAGGAGCAGCAGGCGCAGCAGGTTTACCAGCAGTTGCAATGTTAATTGGCATACCAACTAGTTGTGGACCTTGTGGCTTTGCAGGAGATGCTTTTGGTGCACGAGGTTTACTTGATTTACGTGTGTACTCAAGATTTGTATCGCCAAATCCAAGTTTGACACCAGTTCCGCCTTCTGCGTGCTTGTTTACTGCATCAAAAAAATGAGTGTTACGTCCGTGTGCACGGTCTGCTGCATCTTGCCCAAGTACATGATTAACAACTGCCATATTAACATCATGCCCGTGTTCATTTTCTTGCATTTCTTTTTCATGGGCATGTTGAGCACCTTGCATACCTGACTGCAAAATTGCATGTTGCATGTTATTGGAACGTCCAGCAATTGCTTTACCGAGTGAATCAAAAGGATTCTCGGTACTGTTGCCGTGACCAGCACGTACCATGTTCATTTGTCCCATAGTCCTATGGTCCCTTACTTCTAGTCTTGAGTCTTAGTATTCGTTAAGCAATTTTCAATTGAAATAAGACGTTCGCCCATTTCTACAAATGCTTCCATAAGTATTGTTTGGTTCTCGTAAAGGCGGTCTACACGGTCTTTGACTGTGGTAACTCCACCGTTTTGACTTAACTCGCCATCCATGTTGTTTAAGCGCTGCATTACTCCAGCAACGGCATCACGCCCTGGTGAAGCCTCTTCGCCTTCCCAATCACGCATAAAGCGTTCCATCCATGAGCCCCAACGTTTTAATTTCTTATAGAACGGACTCAAGAGCACTCCTAGACTAATGAGAGCACCAGCGACAATGCCGATAGTTGCAAAGGTGTTTGTCACTGGTGCATCTCCTCTAAATTACTTCTTGCCGAAACCGTATGATGGGTCTTTTGGATTTACAAATTTTGCTGCTGGACCAAGAAGGCCTGCTGCAAAAGCGCTTGCCAAAGTTTTTGGGTCAGTAATGCCAGCCATGTAAAGAGCAGCAACCGCTGCAATTGACGCACGAAGCCAAGATGCTCCTGCTGACTTAAGTGTATTGATATCCATGATTCTCCTAACTATGCCCTACTCAGACCAATGGTCTCTTATTCGTCTCGATTACGCAGTGGATACGTAATTGCCCATGCAACCAATGTTGCAACAATTGCATAACCAACAATGGTTTTTGCACTTCCGTCTAAAACTACCCAAGCAATAAACATGCCAAGTAGAGTCCAGAGTTGGTCAACCATATCTTTTAGAATTTTCACGGCTCTCGTCTCCTTGTGCCTTTAGTGTCATTTGATGGACTTCCACCACCTGATGGGCCTCCACCACCTGTACTGCCTCCAGTTCTTGTTGTCGCTGCTGCGGCAGATGCTGCCGCAGTAGTTGCTGCATTCATTGCAGCACCAGCAGCGACCACTGTTGCTACAACCATCTTTGTTGCTTCTTCTCGTTCTTGAGGGGACATATCAGCACCAATAGAACCAAGCGCTGCTAGTGCCGCACCTGGGTCTGTAAATGCTGTTGCAAGAAATGCTGCAGGGTCTTGCACAAGTTCTACTTGCGCTGCAACTTCTGCAGTAATTACAACTGCATTTCCTTTTTCATCCGTACGAACATCAACAGGTGTTTCTGGTGGTAAATCTTTATAATCCAAACCTGCATCTCGCATGTCTTGTGCAGACACGGCTTCACCAGGTGCAAGGGCTGCGATTAATGCTTCTGCAACAATTGTTTTTTCTTCTTCACTAAGTTTACCGTCAGCCATCGCATCTTTCACTACTTCTTCAACAGTAGGTGGTTCAACTACAGCAGGTGGTTCAGGTGCAGGTTCAGGAATTACTTCTGGTTCAGGTGCGGGTTCTGGAGCAGGCTCAGGAACAACTTCTGGTTCTGGAGTTGGTTCTGGCGCAGGTTCAGGAACAACTTCTGGCTCAGGTGCAGGTTCAGGTGCAGGTTCAACTACAGGGTCTGGTTCAGGTAATGGAACAGGTTCAGGCTCAATTGCAGGAGGTTCAGGAAGAGGAACAGGGTCAGGAATTACAACTGGGTCAGGAATTACAACTGGGTCAGGAATCACAACAGGAGTTGGCTGAGGTGCGGGTGCGGGTGGTTCTGGTTGAGGCTGAGGCGCTGGTTGAGGTTCTGGAGCAGGTGTAGGTGATGGTTCTACGGGTGTGGGTGTGGGTGTTGGTGCTACCGTTGGTTCAGGAGTAGGAGTAGAAGATGGTGATGGACTTGGTTGCGGTGTTGTTTCTGGGCTTGGTGTTGGGGTTGGTGTTGGGGTACTTGTCGGCTCTACCGAGGGTGAAACGGTTGGAGAAGGAGTCGGTGAAGGTGTCGGGGTGGCAGTTGGAGTCTCGATTGGCCCAGGAGTTATCACTTCAGCGGTTACAACGGGAGCAACGTAAACACGAGTTAGACCAGCCTGTTCAAGAGTAACAACTTGACCGTTAGGTAAACGCACACCTGTGCGGGTATTAATATGTGATTGAATATCTGACAAATAAGTAATAGTTAAAGTGTTATCTGCGTTAATAGCGGCTGTTACAACAATTGTAGATAAAGGTGTGTTTGCTACGTTAGAGCCGTACGGACGAACAGCAAGGTCTACTTGAAATCCAGCCTGACTTGAAGAAATGATTAGGTGTTCATCTGTAGATTGCCAACCTGCTGGGTATCCAGGAGTATTAGCAGTGCTAAGAACTACCCAGTCATAAGCATTTACTGATATAGAAGTTGTACTTGGAAATGTGCTGTAGTTGTTGTCTTGGCGCCCAAAAACAATAGTTGAGTTAGTGGTAGCGTAGACAGCGTTGTACTCAGTTCCTGCAAAAGCAATTGTTGTAGGAAGTGCTACTTGGTATGAAACGTCATCTCCACCACAAGTGTCTTGAACAACCACAGGTGTGGAAGAGGTAGTTGTACCATCAGTCCCAACTGTTGTGGTTTCAGTATTTAAAACGGTAGGAGCAGTTGCCGCAGTCGCTATAGATTGTGCGGTCGTTACACAAGATGCTTGTGCTGAGTCAACAATTAGTGCGGGAAAAAAAGCGGCAAATATTAGAACAGATAATGCTGCGAATGTACGCAGAAGTTTCAAGTATTCCCCTCGGAATGTTGATGTGCCCTACAGTTTCTTATTAAACCAGATTTACGTTGGTTTGCGGTTCTTAATTAGTTGTGTTTTTCCTGAACCAGTTCCAGAGTTAACAGACTCACCTTGTACACCTCTACCAGAACCATTCCAAGTAACAATACTTGGTTCTGCTACAGATTTGTAACCTCTGTCTGGTGTGTAAACAAAACCTGTTGTAACTTCAGTACGATTGTTAACTTTAAGAACTTTACGATTAAGTTGACTGCTCATGCAGGCGTACCTGATGCTCCGCTTAACGTACCGCCCATACCGCCACCATCAGAAGTTGCTGCTGGCATTGCAGTATCTACAACACCATTAGTTGCAGAACCCATTGCTTGGTCAACGTGCTCTCCTGCAGTTTCTTTATCTGGTTTCTCACCATGTTCATAAGCGGTTGTAAGAGAACCACCAGTTCCCATAGTTCCGTACATCCAAGGGTAGTTATACCAATAGTTACCAAGACCTACGTAGGCTCCTGCAAGACCACGACGTTCTTTCTTTCGACGCTGTTGTTCCGCAATATCAACGGCTTCGTTAAATTGTGCTGAGTTTAAATTACTCACCTGTTTGCCTCTGTCTCGGTCTATTAAGTTCTATCTGTGTCATATTGCCAATGTTGTAATTTCCAAAATCACCTTTAGGGCCACCGTAGATTCCATCTGCAACCTTTTCATTGCCAGGACGTTGTTGGTAATAGTAAGCCGTGGTTGTAAGCGGCACACTTGTTAGCGCTTTATTGTTGTCCATAGTTAAACACACCCTCTGGGTCATACACATCTATTGCGGCTAAAACAAGGGGTGTTGCTATTTCACGACCATGGTGTCCGCAAAATAATAACTCTCCAGAAGCAAGCGTTGCTCGGACCATGGCTGTTGCGCCACACCTATCGCAACGGTCAAGAGCAGTTATTGGTTCACGAGTTTCTACCGAAGTAGTCATTATGAACTAAACCCTGGCTTAGCAAGAGGAGCAGTTGAATTAGCAGCAAACTTATTAGCGCTATTTGATTCCTCAAGACCTGCTGGTCCATCAAATCTTTTAGTCTCAGGCATAGCCTGCTTGCTGGCTGTCATAGCCTGGCTTCCAAACTGTGTCTGAGAAATCATGAGTTTATTTTACCCCCTACAGCGGTTGTGTATGCTCCAACTAAGCGTACCTTCTAAAGAAGATATAACGTCTTTATGCTCAATGCTTGCTGGAAGTTGTGCAACCTTAACTCAAGGCTGTAGTCTAAGGGCAATAACAACGAAAGAGGGAAAAATGAAAAAGTTATTTTATGTTTTAGTAACAGCAGTGTTTATCGGTACAACAGTTGTACCAACACATGCAGAAGTAGCGCCATCAATTGCAGTCATTGATACAGGAACAACACCATCATTATTTGGAGACAAAATTGTTGCTGAGTATTGCGTAGTTGAGTCATATACATGTGCAAATGGAAAGACTTCAATGGAAGGTGCAGGTGCATCAGCACTTCCTGCGTTTAAAGATAAGGCTCTTGACCACGGCACACAGATGCTTTCTATTATTGCCAAGGTAAATCCTTCAGCAAAATTATTGCCAATTCGTATCGTTGGCGTAAATCCAAACGGTAACGCTGGTCTCTACACTTTGGATTCAGTAAAATTAGCCCTTGATTGGGTTATTGCTAATCAAGCCAAATACAACATTGCAGTCGTAAACATCTCACAGGGTAGAGTGTTTGCTGATTGCAGAGTACCTGCAGGCATGGTTGAGCAGATTGCAACACTCAAAGCACGCAATGTTGCTGTAATTTCAGCAACAGGAAACGACGGTAATAAAACAGCAATCAACTCACCTGCCTGCATTGGTGATGTAGTGGCAGTAGGAGCAACAGATAATCCATGGGCTGGTTCAGAACCTTATGCTTGGGATAGCGCTGCAAAGCCTTACATTGCTCGTTACACCAATATTTCTTCTGCTTTAGATTTTTACGCTAATGGTCGTTGGTTTGTAACTAATGCTAATGGAACAACTAAGTTCACAGCAGGCACATCCAACGCAACTGCTTCTATGTCAGGACTATGGCTACTCAAACGACAGGCTTCGGTAGATGCAACTTATGCTGCAATTGTGGCGCTATCAACTACTGCGTCTAATGAGTCAGTGACTGGGAAGTATGTTTTAATACCTTAATGCCCAAGTACGAATACGCATGTATACAGTGCGATTTAGATTACGAGAAAGAGCGTAGCATTCATGATGCCGCACCCAATTACGTGTGCGATTCATGTGGCTACGCTCTTCAACGTGTTTTTAATTCTTTTGGCCTTCAATTCAAAGGCTCAGGGTTTTACAAGACTAGTAACTAGTTGTAGTTAGGGTCGTCTTTTTTATCTGTTGGTGCAATTGTAATTGCTGTACCTGATTGATTTGCTTCAACCTGTAGGTCAGCCGCTGTCTTAGAGTTAACATCAACTGCTGCAAATGCAGAGTTAATCTCATCCAATGAAAGTTTGCCATCGTTCATAAACCCACGAGCCAACTTCTCAACTACTGCTGCTACTGCTGTAAGGCCAGCAACCGTTACTGCCTTTAGTACTGAGATTCCTGCGATAGAACCAGCACCAATAACTCCAAGACCGCTGGCAGCAAACACTGCAACGATGCGAAGGAGGATATTTCCAAACATCTTAAATCCGTTTTTCACTCTTCTTTACTCCGTTCAATAGAATTCCGAAGTTGTGTCGAACGGTCTCTGTTACGTTTTGTGCGCCTGTCATTAAATATTGGTGCCGTTTGATTTAGTTTAAACGGACCTTTGCCACCCTTGACCAATTCTGGTTCTTTCTTCCCTCTAGGCATACTGCCTATTATCAGTCCTCTTGTATGCCAATGCTTGCTAAATAAAGTTCTTTCTCGCTCATTATGAACTCTTTAATCTGTTCTTGACGTTCTTGAATCTGTTCTTCTGTCTTTGTAATCATTTCTTTTTCTAAGTCATCTCTGTGCTCTGTGAACTGCTCTACGGCATAGTCCAGTACAGACTGCATTGTTGCAGCCTTAATTTGTGATTCTTGCCATCTGTCCTCAAATGGCTTAAGTTTTTTCTTTTCTAGAAACTCTTGTTGACTTTCTATGTTTGCAATAATTTTGTCTTGTCGGTTGCTCATGTGCCCACCCTATCAGTTTACTTGTATTGCTCCACTATTTGAATTGGTCCTGAAGTATTGACATCTAATTTGGCAGCAATCTCAATAGCCTTCTCTGGTTTTGCCCCAGCATGAATAGCACCGACTGCATAAGGAGAGCCAGAACCTATTCCGTAGATTCCATCTCCAGAACGACAAACCGATAAATCATCGGCTATATCAAAAAGTTCGCCCCCCACAGCGATGAGAAAGTTAAACCTACTCTCATCTGCTTTCCCTTCCCCCTTTCCTTCATTAAAGTCATAACCATTATCAGTCAAAAACTTTCTGAGGGAAGGCATTGTTTTGGAAATCATAAAGTGATAAATGTCTTCAGAATCTTTCATTGTAAGTTTTGGTGGGTTCCACATGTGTTGTACGACATCGCAGGGTTGAACTTCTCCACTACCTGCAATAAGGAACGCTCCACGTTGTGCAATCTTCTTCATATCGGGATGGTTGTAACGACGTCCACCGTCACCAGTTACCTGATTGTCGGCAGCAAGAACGCATTTGTCTTTGTATTGAACGCCTACGATTGTCGTCATGTCCACCCCTTCCAAGAAAGAACCCCTCAAGAATACCATTAGGTATCCTTGGAGGGTTGTAGGTCAAGATGTCCTTTTAGTCTTTATCTGCCCATTTCATGCCAAAATAAGTAACTAGTACCAAACTGGCTATAAATACACCTTGGAAGGTGATATGGGTCAAAAAGTACATTAAAGGAACTTAACCAGTTCCGCCCAAGTCTTAGGGCCAATGATGCCGTTTGAGTCAACTACGTCATGATTGTCTTGAAAAGCAACTACAGCCTTTTTTGTGGCGGGACCGTAATCACCGTCTGCAAGAAGCCCTAGGGCTTTCTGTACGACCTTGACGCCTTCACCCTTGTCTCCTGGGCTAATGCGCCCAGGGAAGGCTGGAGCCTCTGTGACGGGCACCTTAGCGGTGACCTCGTTGCCCTTATAGTTAGGGCGACCAAAACCCACAATAAACGATGGAATGCCTTTGGAGTTTTTCTTGTAAGCACGAATCTTCTTTACGGCTTCTCCACCATTTGCCTGTGAGCCAGACTTCTTCTTATCCCCTGAAGTATTGCCCTCCATAGTTGTGACTGTTCCATCGCCATTATCTTTAACTACGATACCAACGTGCTCTATTGGAGCGCCGCCAGCAGCAAAGTCAAAGTACACAATGTCTCCAGGCTCTGGCTTTGCAGCCGCTGCATCTGTCCATGTGCCCATCTTTTTAAAGGCTGCGGCACCTGCCATTGTTGAAACAGTATTAGGAATCTTTACTCCAGCCTCATTTGCCACCCACATACAGAAACTTCCGCACCATGGCAAAAAGTTAGCCTTAGTAAAGGCACCAAACTTGGTCTCATTATCTTTTGGACCTTCTACATAGCCTTCTTCTTTAAGAGCAATTTCTACCATCAAAGCGGCCGTACCTTTTGCTGCCATTATTTTTTCTTCTTCCTATGTTTGTTTCCCTTGCCGATGTTCTCGGAGGCTTTCATTACCTGTAAATTCTTTGAACCACCATGGTCTTTGTTATTGTCCTTGTGGTCCACATGCTCGTCCTTAGATAACTTGCGCCCTAATTCTTTTTCTTTCTTATCACGAGCAGCATTGGTGCTCGTAGTCTTCTGAGACTTTGGGTCATACTTGACCACAATAGAACGACCACCGTTTTGCTTAGAACCCTTGTAAGGTCCATAAGTCTTAGGTCCAGTTACTTTAGCCATTACTTCAACTTCTTCTTTTGGTCCATGATGCGAACAGCCTTAACAGCCTCTGCAAGATAACCAGTAGCACTTGGCGGTTTCATCTGTGATTTAATCTTAGAGACAGGCTTTATCTTTTTAGCAGCCATTAGGCATCTGTCCTTGAGCATACGCATTTGCAATCATCTTTAATACAAACGCTGTCGTAGAGTTCGTGCCCGCACTTAATGCAGTTGCTCATTAGTCAACCGTTCCTTTGCAGCGTCGTGATGCTTTACTTCGCAGCCTCGTGCTAAGTCTGGGACGACGTATTGCTTTCCGCAGACTTTACACTTCCAGGCTTCATAACGAAAATCGTTATTCATCAAGGGCCATTATTGCAAAGAGCGGGAGAAGAGGGGGGTTAAGAGTTCCAAAGACTTTCTTCTTGCTGAAGGTCCACTTCGTTAGGTGTGGGGATGTCGGTTAAATAGACACGTGTATCTTTCTTTTTAATGTACCACTTGCCAACCCTGGTCGTATTCATCTTATAGCGACGCACCAACTCGCCAGAGACATCGTCTAGACCCAGGACACAATTGAGTTCAACGATAAGGTAATGGTTGCCATCGGCATCCCACAAGAAATCCCCATGGGCCAACCCGACCGTGCTTTTTTCCTTGTAACCGCTATTTATCTTTATGACGCCCACAGTTCATCCTCAAACAACTGGTCAGCCTCAGTCCATTTGCGAACCTTCTTCTCTTGCCAGTTTTTATTTTTAACTTCTTTTGCAATCTTCTCTCGCATCTTTGCGGTATGTAAAAGATGTTTCTCGTGTTGGTTCATCATGGAACCATAGTCACGAGTATTGTAATCTTCTTTGTAGAACTGTTGTTCTTTAATACCTGGCATTTATTTCCCCCTTGCTATTGCTGCACAATGGTGTGCTGCCTCATACACGGCTAATTCAACCTCATCTACTGGAGGCATCATGTTTTCTATCTCTGACTCAATCTCCTTGGCGATATCTTCTCCAATTGATTTGCGTACTGCTTTATAGACTTCTTCACCTAAATCAAAGTCAACATACTTGACCCAAGGTTTGCGTAATTCATAGCGTCCTATTTTCATGCCCAAAAGATATACCCATGGGTTTCGAAATTCAAGTCGGTGTGCTAGGTTGCGCTCATGCCATTTAAAGATAAAGATACCCGTAAGGCTTATCACAAGGTTTACTCGAAGAACCATTACGAGGCTAATATTGAGGAGTATAAGTTAAAGGCTCTTGAGTCCAATCGCAGGGCGCGAAAACGTAATCGGGATTACATCAAGGAGATTAAAGAGTCTAACCCCTGTATGGACTGTGGCAAGTCCTACCCCTTTTACGTGATGCACTTCGACCATATCTACGATAAGAACGGTTCGGTCTCTGACCTCTCTCGTGCTTCGTCTTCGTTGGAGCGCATTCAGAAAGAGATTAATAATTGCGAATTGGTTTGCGCCAATTGTCACGCAGAACGAACATACTCACGTGCCTATGATGAAGACACTAGTGAGTGGATTTAGTTACTTTTGGCGTCATAAACATTGATAACTGTGCTGGGTTCATAGTAGTGGCGCCTTTGAGCGCTGATACTGAATGTCATTGTCATCATGGTGCTCTACAGGCACTAACATATTAGGGTTAACTTTGTTTGCACCAATTACACGGTGATGACCATTTTGAAGATAACGACCAGAATCATCATGATAAACATCTACGGGCTTTTGCACACCTTCATTTCTAATTGACCTCTGCAAACCAGTTACAACATTGTCACGCAACTTAGATGTAATCATGTCTTTGCGTGATGAGTAGTTTGGAGCATCCATCATCGGCATCTTGTTAAGTTCGTGTGCTGGCATAAACATAGCCAGTTGCTGATGGGATACTACGCTCATGAGTTAGCCTTTACTGCAGCAGTTATTTGATTTTGCTTGTAACGAGGAATCTTCTTCCAATCTTCGTTCCAGGTTTCTTTCATCTTTTGAACTCGTGAGTCAGAACTAGCATCTTGCCATTTGTGAAAATCTGGAGAAATAGGAGCAATGAGACCTAATTGGTCAGGCTTGTAATTTGGGTCTAACGAATTCTCTTTTGGAACAAATCCCCATTTAAAAGATTTTCCGTAATGTGCATCCCAATCTGGAGCAGGAGCAGTTCCTGGCTTCAACATAGTGGGATTGGTAATGTTCATTGTGTGTGGCTTGAACTGTACGAGAGACAGGCTATGTTTAGCGCTCATCTGCATAGTGTAGAACAAATGCTCCCAAGCATAGACTCGAACTATGATTCACGGCTTCAAAGGCCGTTGTCCTGCCGTTGGACGACCTGGGACTGTTTAGATATCCAACGATTGGTTAAATTGGTCTAATGGAATTCTCCACGAACCTTCTGGTGCATACTTCCATTCATCACGTGAGCACTCTTCCATAGTAAGCCAGCCAAATATTTCTACTTGCGAATAGTAATCACGGTCTAATACACGTGCGCCCACAAGTAACCACCCTGGTCTAATGTCTTTGGGGAAGACGGGTATCTCATCCTTAGTGCGGATGCTCTTGACTTCAATATTAGTTCCTACCTCGGCAATGTCTTTGCGGAAGTAGTGCTCTTCATTAGTGTAGAACGGAAAGGTAAAAGACTTCTTGTACAACTTAGCCACCGCGTACTCAGCCACGATGGTGCGAACGTTCGCCGCGATTTCTGGTTCAAGATTACGTTTGTTATCACCTGCATAATTTGGCCTGTCCTCGGAGCCAAATTTCATCATCCATCGGTTGAGCGCTATGTCAGCGCAGGCACGCACTTCCTCTTTGCTTAAATCAATTGTATGACTCATCCCATATCTTTCTCATCGTCCATTGCCCCACAGATAGAGCAGGTCACCTGACCATCTAGGTCTTTTATAAAATCATGCTCGTGTGTCATTCTATCTTTCCTAATCTGCTCATCGTGTGAGGACGGTACTCTTCTGAATATGTGACAAAAGAGTCGGGTTGGAGCGCTCATCTCATTTGCAACCCCAACAGTAGTAGGGAACGCGTTGCTCTGCCTTTGCAATGACAAATACACCAGAGCATTTATTGCAACGTGCCAACGCCTCACCAGGCTTGAGCGTGTGTGGCAAGTGCCACTCTAGCGACTGACCAGTGAGTAACTTTGTGATTGTGTGTCTTAGTCCCATTCTTTTCTCCTTGTAACGGCTACTTTAATCTTGTCTTGTGTAAACCTCAATAAAGGCATACCAATGAATGAAGTTAATTGCGAGGGTGTGGTCATAGTGACAGTAAGAAAT
>Ga0209189_1000770_pt1 | contig 25318 bp, 23 predicted proteins | sample C_130820_EF_Meta_FD_187308 | JGI IMG/M metagenome (GOLD analysis project Ga0209189, IMG submission 187308) | Freshwater microbial communities from Lake Croche, Canada to study carbon cycling - C_130820_EF_MetaG (SPAdes) (version 3) | ecosystem: Environmental > Aquatic > Freshwater > Lake... | reverse complement strand
CACCGAGGTGTTGGGCATGCGCCTGCTGCGTCGCCGTGATTACCCCGAGGGGCGCTTCACCCTGGCCTTCGTGGGTTATGGGGAGGAACGCGACCACACCGTGCTGGAACTCACCCACAACTGGGACACCGAGGCCTATGCGATCGGCAGCGGCTTTGGCCATATCGCCATCGGTGTCGATGACATCCAGGCCACCTGCGCCGCGATCGCCGGAGCCGGCGGTCGCATCACCCGCGAACCCGGCCCCATGAAGCACGGCACCACGGTGATCGCTTTTCTGGAGGATCCCGATGGTTACAAGGTGGAGCTGATCCAGGTCGCCGCTGCGGCTTCCCCCGCGCCGGCTCCCACCCTCTGATCCGCCCCCGCGCCGCCCCTCTCCGTCGCCGATGCCCACCTACTCCACGTCCCCGTCGCCGGCCAGCCTCACCGCCGATCCAGAGCGCTTCAGTGGGCCGGCCTGGGATCTGCTGGTCGCCAGCCAGGACATGGCCCGCCGCTGGCGGCACGGGGCCATGGACGTGGAACACCTGCTGCTCACCCTGTTCACCGATCCCCGCTTCGGTGCCTGGGCTGCGCCCCTGCCGGTGGATGAGAACCGGCTGCTCGATCGGCTCGAGGCCTTCTGCGCCGCCCAACCCCCCGGTTCCGACCAGACCCTCTACATCGGCGACGCCCTGGAGGACCTCCTGGAGGAGGCCGATCGCCGCCGCCAGGGCTGGCCAGCCCCCCTGCTCGACCTGCCCCACATCCTGCTGGCCCTTCTGGACGAACCGCGCATCGCCGCCCGGCTGCTGGCGGAGGAGGGGCTGAGCGAAGACCTGCTGCTGCGCCAGTGGCGACCCTCCTCCTCCCCCCCAGTGCCGGCGGCGGCGGATGGCTGGGTGGATGCCGAGCCGGCTCCCCGTCCCCTTGCGGCGCCCACGGTGAGTGCAGCGGTGGACTCCGCCCCCGGCCGCCCTCCGGCCTCCAGGCGCGGCTCCGCCGTCCGGACTGACACCACCCGTGCCGTCCCCGGCCCGGCTGAGGTGCCCCCGGCGGCCGATGGCCTTCGCCTCGAGCCGCTCGATGGTGAAGCGGCCCCCACCGCCCTCGACCGCTTCGGCCGCGACCTCACCGCCGCCGCCCGCGCCGGGGAGCTCGATCCGGTGATCGGCCGCGACGGCGAGATCCGCCGGCTGATCCAGGTGCTCTCACGCCGCGGCAAGAACAATCCCGTGCTGGTGGGCGAATCCGGCGTGGGCAAGACCGCGGTGGTGGAATCCCTCGCCCAGCGCATCGTGGACGGCGATGTGCCCGAGGCCCTGCGGGGCCTTCGGCTCGTGGCCCTTGACCTGGGGGCCCTGATCGCTGGAGCCAAGTTCCGCGGCCAGTTCGAGGAACGCCTGCGGGAGGTGCTGGCCCAGGTGCGGGAGGGGGAGGCGGCGGCCGGCGATGCCGGTGGTGGTGTGGTGCTGTTCATCGATGAACTGCACACGGTGGTGGGGGGCGAGCGCTCCGGGCCCGATGCGGCCAGCCTCCTCAAGCCGGTGCTGGCCAGGGGCGATCTGCGCTGCATCGGCGCCACCACCCCCGAGGACTACCGCCGCACGATCGAGAAGGATCCTGCCCTGGAGCGGCGCTTTCAGCAGGTGCAGATCCGCGAGCCCGACCGCGACACCTGCCTGCAGATCCTGCGCGGTCTCAAGGAGCGCTACGAACTTCACCACGGCGTCACCATCACCGATGCCGCGCTGGTGGCGGCGGCCCGCCTGGCCGACCGCTATCTCAGCGACCGCTGCCTGCCGGATTCCGCCATCGATCTGGTGGACGAGGCGGCGGCCCAGCTGCGCATGGAAGCCACCTCCAAGCCCCGGGCGGTGGAGGAGGCCGAAGCCGATCTGCGCCGCGTGGAGCTCGCCCTGCTGTCGGCCGAGGCGGCTCCCCAGGCGGAACGGGTGGCGCTGCAGGAGCGGCGGCGGCTCGCCCAGCAGGCCCTGGAGTCCCTGCAGATCCGCTGGAGCCGGGAGCGCGAGCGGCTCGCCGAGCTGCGGGAGCTGCTTCGCCAGGATGAGGAGCTTCGCCATGCCATCGCCGAGGCTGAGCGGGATGGCGCTTACGAGGAGGCCGCCCGCCTCGAGCACGACCAGCTGCAGGGTTTGCAGCAGCGGCGCCTGGCGCTGGAGGCCGAACTCAAGGTCGATCCGATGCTCAGGGAGCAGGTGGAGGAGGGCGACATCGCCGATGTGGTGGCCCGCTCCACCGGCATTCCGATCCAGCGGCTGCTCGCCGGTGAGCGCCAGAAGCTGCTGGAGCTGGAGAACCGCCTGGGCGAACGGGTGATCGGCCAGCCCGAGGCGGTGGCGGCGGTGGCGGCGGCGATCCGCCGCGCCCGGGCTGGCATGCAGGCCCCAACCCGGCCAGTGGGGTCCTTTCTGTTCCTCGGGCCCACCGGTGTGGGCAAGACCGAGCTGGCCAAGGCCCTGGCCGGTTCCCTCTTCGATGGCGAGGAGGCCCTGGTGCGGCTCGACATGAGTGAGTTCATGGAGCGCAATGCCGTGGCTCGCCTGGTGGGAGCGCCTCCGGGTTACGTGGGCTACGAGGAGGGCGGCCAGCTCACCGAGGCGGTGCGGCGCCGCCCCTACGCGGTGCTGCTGCTTGATGAGGTGGAGAAGGCGCACCCGGAGGTGTTCAACCTGTTGCTGCAGGTGCTCGACGACGGCCGCCTCACCGATTCCCAGGGCCGCACGGTGGATTTCCGCCACACGGTGGTGATCATGACCAGCAACCTGGCCAGCCGCGCCATTCTCGAGCGGGCCCGCTTCGGCGCGGTGGGGGCGGCCGGCGCTGGGGATCCTGAGGCGGAGAGGCAGCGCCAGCTGGAGCGGGATCAGGAACTGGAGAGGGCGGTGGAGGAGGCCCTGGCGCGCCAGTTCCGCCCTGAATTTCTCAACCGCATCGATGAGGTGATCCGCTTTCATCCCCTGCGGCCCGCCGATCTGCAGCGAATCGTGCGGCTGCAGCTGGCCGAGCTGGCCTCCCTGCTGCGCGAGCAGCAGCTCGAGCTGGAGGTGGAGGAAGCGGCGGTCGCCCAGTTGGCCGCCCAGGGCTACGAACCCGAATACGGAGCCAGGCCCCTGCGGAGGGTGCTCCGCCGCCGCATCGAGAACCCTCTGGCCACCCTGCTGCTGGAGGACCGCTTCCAGGGGTGCCAGGGGGTGCGGATCGAAGCGATCGCCGCCGGTGAGGGGGAGGAAGGCGGCCTCCGCTTCGTGCCCAGGGTCCAGGGGGGTGATGACATCCGGTAGGGTGGTCGTTTGTCGGTGCGCGTTTCCTTCGTGGATCCGGCCTCTCCCACTCCAGGCAGCCAAGGCTCCGCCGAAGGCAGCTCCATCCGGCCCGCCTCGGAGGATTCCGACGGTGGACTGGCTGATTCTCTCGATCCGGATGCCCGGACCGGATTTTTGGCGGGCACCATGGCTGAACTCGGCAAGGTGGTCTGGCCCAGCCGTCAGCAGCTGTTCAGCGAGTCGGTGGCGGTGATTCTGATGGTGGCCCTTTCGGCCGCGGCGATCGCGGCGATCGATCGTTTCTTCGGCTGGCTGTCCCACCAGGTGTTCCGCTGATGTCCTCCTCATCCAGTCCCGTGTCTGAGCTTGACCACGACCTCCCTGAAGCAGCCGCCTCGCCTCCGGACGCCGCGCTCGACCTCGTCACGCTGAGCGCAGCGTCCGAGGCCGCCGAGGGTGCCGCTGATCCGGAAGCGGAAGGCAAACCCCAGGTGGCGCGTTGGTATGCCGTGCAGGTGGCCTCGAGCTGCGAGAAAAAGGTGAAGGCCACCCTGGAGCAGCGGGCGGTCACCCTCGGGGTCGACAACCGCATCCTGGAGATCGAGATTCCCCAGACTCCCGGCGTCAAATTGAAGAAGGATGGCAGTCGCCAGTCGATTGAGGAAAAGGTGTTCCCCGGTTATGTGCTGGTGCGCATGATCCTCGATGAGGACACGATGATGGCCGTGCGCAGCACCCCCAACGTGATCAATTTCGTGGGGCAGGAGGAGCGGCGCGCCACCGGCAAGGCCCGTGGCCACATCCGTCCTCGCCCGCTGAGCAGCCAGGAGGTGAACCGCATCTTCAAGCGGGCCGCCGAGAAGAAGCCGGTGGTCAAGGTCGACCTGGCCGAAGGGGATCAGATTCTCGTCACCGCCGGCCCCTTCAAGGATTTCCAGGGCGAGGTGATCGATGTGTCGGGCGAGCGCAGCAAGCTCAAGGCCCTGCTCTCGATCTTCGGCCGGGAAACCCCGGTGGAGCTCGAGTTCTCCCAGATCAGCAAGCAGAGCTGAAACGCCCCGGCCGTCTCCCTGCGGAGGACGGCCCCGGTGCCCTTCCCACCCGGGGAGAGTGCCACCCAGCCGGTCCCTTCGGGCTCCGGTCATCCGCAGACCGTTCCCCGTTCCCATCGGGGGCCCCGTTCCCCCCTCTCCTCCGGGAGACCCCACCCAAGCCCAGTCGATGGCCAAGAAAGTCGTAGCCGTGATCAAGCTGGCCCTCCAGGCCGGCAAAGCCAACCCCGCGCCGCCGGTGGGCCCCGCCCTCGGCCAGCACGGCGTCAACATCATGGCGTTCTGCAAGGAGTACAACGCCCGCACCCAGGAAAAGGCCGGTTATGTGATTCCGGTGGAGATCTCGGTCTTCGAAGACCGCAGTTTCACCTTCATCACCAAGACCCCGCCCGCTTCGGTGCTGATCTCCAAGGCGGCCGGCATTGAAAAGGGTGCTGCCACCTCCTCCAAGGGGGCGGTCGGCGCCATCAGCCGTGCCCAGCTCGAGGAGATCGCCAAGACCAAGCTGCCCGATCTCAACTGCACCAGCGTTGAATCGGCCATGCGCATCATCGCCGGCACCGCCCGCAACATGGGCGTCGCCGTCAACGACTGAGGCGTCCGCGGCGCCTTGCCGGACCGCTCCACCCTCGGAGCGTTCCCGTCCAGATCGGGCCCCATCGCGATGGCGATAGCCCCAAGGGCGCGTCGTCCGACGGAAGCCCTCCACCCACCCTTTCCTTCACCCCCCGGGGGAGACCGCACCGGTCGCTACCACCCCATTCCGCCATGCCGAAGATCTCCAAGCGTTTCGCCGCCCTCGCCGCCAAGGTCGAGGACCGCACCTACGCCCCCCTTGAAGCCCTTGAACTGGTCAAGGCCAACGCCACCGCCAAGTTCGATGAAACGATCGAGGCCCACGTGCGTCTGGGCATCGATCCCAAGTACACCGATCAGCAGCTCCGCACCACCGTGGCCCTGCCCAACGGCACCGGCCAGACCATTCGCATCGCCGTGATCGCCCGGGGCGAGAAGGTGGCCGAGGCCAAGGCGGCTGGAGCCGATCTCGCCGGTGACGATGAACTGGTGGACGCCATCGCCGGTGGTGCCATGGACTTCGACCTGCTGATCGCCACCCCGGACATGATGCCCAAGGTGGCCAAGCTGGGTCGGGTTCTGGGTCCCCGCGGCCTGATGCCCAACCCGAAAGCCGGCACCGTGACCACCGACCTGGCCTCTGCCATCGGTGAGTTCAAGGCCGGCAAGCTGGAGTTCCGCGCCGATCGCAGCGGCATCGTGCATGTGCGCTTCGGCAAGGCCAGCTTCGACGTGGCCAAGCTGCTGGAAAACCTCAAGGCGTTGCAGGAAACCATCGACCGCAACAAACCCAGCGGTGCGAAGGGCCGTTACTGGCGCAGCCTGTACCTCACCTCCACCATGGGCCCCTCGGTGCCGGTGGACTTCTCGGCCCTGCAGGACATCAAGCAGGAGAGCTGAGGCGCAAGCCCGGCGTCCCCCGTGCGCCCGCCCCTTCAGGCCCCTCCCCGGCCTTGCCCAGCGGCGGGCGCAATCCTGGCGGTGGTCTTGGCCGTAATCGGGCTGCTCCTGCCGGCCTGCCGGCCCCTCTCCCTATCGCAGGCGGTGGCCGATTCCAGCCGGAGGCCCACTGCCGCGCCGGGTGGAACGGGGCCGCTCCCCGAGGCACCCCTGGTGTTTCTGGGCGATTCGATCACCGCGGCCGGCCCGTGGCGCGAGGCGTTCCCGGCACGCTCGGTGCAGAACGCGGCCATTCCCGGTAACACCACCTGGGATCTGCTCGCTCGCCTGGATGCTTTGCGCGGCCTGGGTGGGGCCACGGTGGTGCTGATGGCGGGCATCAACGACATTCTCCAGAACGACCACCCCACCCCCGTGGCCGGCCGCATCCTGCGGATCCGGCGCGAGCTCCTGGCCCGGGGAGCGGCCCGGGTGGTGGTGGTCGCCACCTTGCCCTGTGAAGCCGCCCACTGGGGGGCCAGGTGTCTGGCGCCTGTGCGCGAACTCAACCACCGTCTGCGGGGCGCTGTTCCAGCCGCCGACTTCCTCGATCTCTCGGCACAGTTTGCGGATGGTGCCGGTCTGCGCCCTTCCCTGGGGGTGGATGGCCTCCACCTCGGGCCCGAGGGTTACCGCCTTTGGTTGAGGAGCTTGCGGCCCATGTTGTAGGTTTGAGAGCTGGCTTTTGCCAGAAGGGCACGCGCCCTGACCCTAGACAGCAGGTGAAGGAAGACTTCGGTGCGCCGGAGTTCCTCGTTCGTAAGTCCTGCCGAGGTGCACGCATTCACGGCATCCCCGTGACCTGAGTCTGTGATCCATGGGGGTTGCCCCCAGCGGAGAGCGGCACAGGCCAGCGGCCTCGAAGGTTCTCTGCGCTGATCGCACAGGGAATGAATGGCGACGTTTCTTTTGGAAACCAGCCATCCAGGGGCCGCGTACCCGGCTTGTTCCCCTCGATCCGTTCCTCATCCCATGGGCCGCACGCTGGAGAACAAGCAACAGATCGTCGAAGAGCTCAAGGGGCTCCTCGGTGAAGCCGAACTGGCGCTGGTTCTTGATTTCAAGGGCCTCTCCATCAAGGAAATGTCGGACCTGCGGACCCGTCTGCAGGCCAGCAACGGTGTCTGCAAGGTGACCAAAAACACCTTGATGCGCCGGGCCATTGATGGCGACAGCGCCTGGTCGGAACTCGAATCCCTGCTCACCGGCACCAATGCCTTCATCCTCGTCAAAGGGGATGTGGGTGGTGCGGTGAAGGCCGTGCAGTCCTTCCAGAAGGACAGCAAGAAGTCGGAAACGAAGGGAGGCCTTTTCGAAGGCAAGCTCCTTTCCCAAGCCGACATCAAGGCCATCGGGGACCTGCCCTCCAAGGAGGTGCTCATGGCCCAGATCGCCGGCGCGATCAACGGCGTGGCCACCAAGCTGGCGGTGGGCATCAACGAAGTTCCCTCCGGCCTCGCCCGGGCGCTCAAGCAGCACGCCGAATCCGGCGAAGGCTGAGGATCAGGGCCCCTGTCGCCTGCGGGCACACCGGCCCAGGGTCCACCGAGCTCCACCGATCCGACTGTTCAACCCAACAGATCTGTTGCTGATTCCCAAACCATGTCCGCTACCACCGACCAGATTCTCGAACAGCTGAAGACCCTCTCCCTGCTGGAAGCTTCCGAGCTCGTCAAGCAGATTGAAGAGGCCTTCGGTGTGTCCGCCGCCGCTTCCGCCGGCGTTGTCATGGCTGCTCCCGGCGCCGCCGCCGCCGCTGAGCCCGTTGAAGAGCAGACCGAGTTCGATGTGATCCTCGACAGCTTCGATGCTGCCTCCAAGATCAAGGTGCTCAAAGCCGTCCGCGAGGCCACCGGCCTCGGCCTGGGCGAAGCCAAGGCCCTCGTGGAGGCTGCCCCCAAGGCTGTCAAGGAAGGCATCAGCAAGGCCGATGCCGAGGCCCTCAAGAAAACCATCGAAGAAGCCGGCGGCAAGGTCACCGTCAAGTGACCCTCGGCCGACCAGGCCCCGACGCGAAAAGCCGGTCCTTAGGACCGGCTTTTTTTTGGCGTGGCCGAGGTTGCTGCTGTGCGCTTGTGCCGACTCTCCGCTGGAGGGCCTGGCGTCTGCCGGCCAGGGAGCGGCAGGGTGGCGGCCCTGGCCCGGCGGCCTGCCAAGAAAAAAGCCCCGCTGAAAGCGGGGCCAGAAGGTTGGAGCGTTCCTGGGGAGTCTGTCCTCGTTTCGACCCTCGGGTTCGCTCCGCACTCCTCACACGAGCGAAATTTAAACAGATGTTTCCTGGGGGCCAGTGGGGGGCGTGCGGATCATCAAGTGGCCGCGTTCGTTGGCGCCTTACTCGCGGAAGGGAATCACCTGCAGGGCGATGGCCCGGCCTGTTCCACCGCTGGCCGGCGCTGGTTGCTCACCCCATCCCCTTGGGCGTTCGGGTGCCAGCGACGCGCCCGGGGGGGGTGGCGGCGGGGGCGGCAGTCGCATCGGGCTCCAGGCTCTGCGCCCACTGAGCGGTCCTGCGGCTTCCTCACGGGAGGCAGCCACAAGCTGCTCAACACGGGCTCCGTTGGCGAAATAGAGATGGTTGAGGCTCTGGCCCCCGTAATGGCGCCGCTGCAGTTCCCACCCCGGGGTGAGCCGCAGGGCCACGAAGGCGTCACGGTCGCGCCTGGGAACGGAGGCCCGGCCCACCACCAGCTCCTGATTGAGGCCCGGCGAGCCGGCCAGCAGGCGCAGCTCCTGGCCTCGCTGCTCAAGGCGAAGCCGCAGCGGCCCGGCCGGCAGCCCCCCGCCATCCTGGTTGCCCAGCCGCAGCGAATAGCCATTGCTGTCGAGATAGCGGCCGCAGATGCCGGTGAAGTCGAAACGATTCAGGCTGGCATCCACCATCCCATCGGGGCGTTTCTGCCAGCAGAGGGGTTCGGGCTGAATCTGCTCCAGCACCAGCAGGGTCCATTCGCCGTTGCCCAGGGGGCGCCCCAGCACCGCGTAGCGGCTGGGATCCACCGGCCGCGCCTCGAACAGCTCCCCGGCCTGCCCCCTCGGCGTCAGGTCGCTTCCCAGCACGGCCAGGGCGAGCGCCGGTGTGACCAAGGCTCCGGCCAGGGCCAGGTAGGTTCGCTGCATGGCAGGGTCTCCGGTGCCCCCGGGGCATCCGGGTCCGCCACCGGCAAGGGCCACCAATTGAAGCGAACCTGACAAGGGGTGGGATGGGCAACACGGGGACGGGGGAAGGACCAGCGGTGGTGGCAGCGGCCTGTGATGGGGCCTGCAGCGGCAATCCCGGTCCCGGTGGCTGGGGCGCCCTGCTGCGCTTCGCCGATGGTTCGGTGCACGAACTCGGCGGCGCCGACGCCGCCACCACCAACAACCGCATGGAACTCACCGCGGCCCTGGCCCTTCTGGGGGCGCTGCGGCACCTGCCCCGAGATCCGGGCCTGGTGATCCGCACCGACAGCCGCTACCTGATTGACGGCCTGCAGAAATGGTTGCCGGGCTGGAAGCGCAAGGGCTGGCGCACCGCCTCCGGTGGCGCGGTGCTCAACCGGGATCTCTGGGAACAGCTCGACGCCTCGCGCATCAAGGGGTTGGAGCTGCGGCATGTCCGTGGCCACAGCGGCGATCCCGACAACGACCGCTGCGATGCCATCGCCGTGGCCTTCGCCCGCGGCCAGTGGCCCCAGCTGGTGGTGGGGGAGAAGTTGGCCAGTGCCAGGATCGAGGCCGACCGGCCGCCAGCTTCCGTTCCCACGTCCGCGGTGATCGCGGCGGACCCCGCCGGGCAGCCGCCATCGGCGCCCGCCGATCCGGCACCGCCAGCTCTCGGGCGTCTGCTGGAGCGCCTTGAACTGGCCGATCGGTTGGCCCAGGGCGGCTATGCCCTCACCTTGGTGGAACTGGCCCAGCTGGTGGACCTGCCGTTGCGGCAACTGGAATCGCGCACCGCTTCCTGGACCTGGCGTGACTGGCGGGTGCAGCCGCTCGGCGATGGACGCTGGCGCCTGGACCGTGGCGCGGGAGGATTGGCGCAGCCGGAGTGACCGCAGTCGCGCCATGGTGAGTGATCCATCCCCCCCTCCGCCGCGGACGGGAGCCACCGGCGGGCTGTACCGCCGTTTCGTGGAGCCGCTGCTCAGTACCGATGAGGGCGCCGACGCCGAACAGTTGAGTCAGATCAGCCTGGGGATCCTGCGGGAGACCGCCCTGCGACGCGACTGGCCAGTGGTGCGCGACACGCTGCAGGGCCTGGCCCTGGAGCTCCAGCGCAGGGACCCGCGGCTGCAGCAGACCCTCTTCGGTTGCCGCTTCGCCAATCCGGTGGGTCTGGCCGCCGGCTTCGACAAGAACGGCGTGGCCGCTGCTGTGTGGGACCGATTCGGCTTCGGCTTCGCGGAACTGGGCACGGTCACCTGGGAGGCGCAGCCGGGCAATCCCAGGCCGCGGCTGTTCCGCCTGGCGGCTGAGCGGGCCGCCCTCAACCGCATGGGTTTCAACAACGAGGGGGCCCGGGCGGTGCGCCGCATTCTCGAGCGGCAGAAGCTGCCTCCACCGGGTCAACGGCCGGCGGTGCTGGGTCTCAACCTCGGCAAATCACGCCTCACCTCCCTCCAGCTGGCCCCCGACGATTACGCCTCCTCACTGGAGCTGCTCGCCCCCCTGGCCGACTACGCCGTGGTGAATGTGAGCTCTCCGAACACCCCGGGTCTGCGGGAACTGCAGGAGGAGATTCAGCTGCGCCGGTTGGTGGAGCGGCTCCGGCGTCTGCCGGCCTGCCCGCCCCTGCTGGTGAAGATCGCCCCCGACCTGGAGGACGATGCCATCGACGCGATCGCCCGACTCGCTTACGAGGAGGGCCTGGCCGGCGTGATCGCGGTGAACACCAGCCAGGACCGGCTCGGACTGGGTCAGCGCAGGCTGGCGGCCACGGGCCGCACCCTGGAGGAGGAGGCGGGGGGCCTGAGCGGCCGCCCGTTGCGGCAGCGGGCCCTGGAGGTGTTGCGGCGGCTTCGTGCCACGGCCGGACCCGCCCTGCCCCTGGTGGGTGTGGGGGGGATTGATGGCCCGGAGGTGGCCTGGGAGCGGATCACGGCCGGTGCCTCCCTGGTGCAGCTGTACACCGGCTGGATCTATGGGGGGCCATCCCTGGTGCCCGAGATTCTGGAGGGTTTGGTTCACCAGATCGACCGCCACGGCCTGGCGACCCTGGCGGAGGCGGTGGGGTCGGGTCTGCCCTGGCGATCAGGACCTGAAGACGTGCCAGGTAACAGCTTGCGATCTGGCGACAGGACCAGGAAAATCTGATGCAACGCCGATACGTTGTATCGATACGGATGTATGGCCTTGGAGATCGCTGGCCTCATCGAGGATCTGCAGGACAGGTTTCGGCCCCTGCAGGCCCGACTTTTTCCCCGTCAGGTGCTTCTTGAGCTCCGCGATGACGGGATTCAGGGCCAGGTGCTCGCCGATGGCGCACCGGGCAAGGTTCGCTTCGAGGCTCCCCTGCCTCCCCTCACCTGTCGCAACGGCATGCCGCTGGAGCGCGAGCCGATCGGCGATCTGATCGGCGACCTGATGGTGCGCGACAGCCTGATGGAAGCGTTCGTGATGGCGGCCCTTCCCCCTGCGGCGGCCGCCTGGCGGGTGGTGGAATGGCCCTCCGGATTCGCGATGCCGGAAGATCCCATCGAAGCGGTGCGCGAACTTGATCCCGATACCCTGCGGCTTCCCTTTGCTCTCAGTGAGGCGGTGATCGACATCCGGCCCATTCCGGGCTCCCCTTCCACGGCCATGCTGGCCGCCAGCTCTCGCCAGGTGGTGGATGCCTGGATCCAGGTGTTCAACCATGCCGGCGCTCGGCTGGAGCGCCTGGCCCCCGCCCAGTCCTGCGAGTACCTGGCCCTGCGTGCCCATCTTGATGGCGTGTCCAGCCGGGATCTGGTGGTGCTGCTCACCCCTGGAGACTCCGCCCACCGCCTGCTGATGGTGCGCAACGGCATTCCCTGCCTCGATCGCAGCGTGGCCTCCCATGGCCACCAGCTTGTGGAGGATGTGGCCCGCAGTGTGGCGTTCTACAAACGCATTGATCCCGAGGTCCGCAGCGTGAGGCTTTTCCTGGCGGCATCGATCCCGGAGGCCGACCAAATCGGTCAAAGGCTGGGGGTGAAGCCTGAAACCATTCGCTCCGAACCCTTCGATTCCTTGGTGATTCAGGGGCTCGCCGTTGCGGAGGTGGCGTCATGACCTCGCCTGCCCGGATGACCTTCAAGGACCAGGGGGCCCTGGTGCTCGATCTGTTGCGGGAGCGCAGGCGCACCCTCGGCCAGGAACCGCTTTCGGCAACCCTCGCCCAGAGGGGTGCCCTGCTCCAGCGCGGTGGGTTGATCGGCGCCATCCTTTTGGGCAGCATGGCCGGACTTTGGACGCTTCTGCTGCTGCAGAGCGCCCTGGTGCGCAGCCAGATGGCCCAGCTCAACCAGTTCGAGAGCCAGGCTGCTGAGCTCAAGGCCCAGATTGCGGGGCGCCAGCAGAAGTTGGCGGCGGTGAAGAACACGAATCAGGAGCTTGCCCAGGCCCTCACCTCAGGCCGCACCTCTTCAGCCCTGCTCACCGCCTTGCAGCTCAACACGCCCGAGGGTGTGCAACTGCTTTCGGTGGACACCAGCTCCGATCTTGTGATCAAGGGCCAGGCCTTTGATCCTTTAGCCCTGGTGCGCATCAATGCCTTTCTGCTGAAGCTCCAGAACCTGGCCTTCTTTGATCCCAAGGCGGTGCAGCTTACCAAGGTCGAGCGACAGGCGGCCGTGGCCCAGGCCGCTCCACGCCCCGGGGCGGCGGCGGCGGCCCCGGAGGCGGGGCCCCTCTCTTTTGAGATCCGCGCACCTTTCGCCAGCCTTGACGCCCAGCGTCAGCTTGCTTTGCTCCAGCAGCTGGGCTCCGAGGGTATGGCCAGGCGCCTCAATCTGCTTCGTTCCGAGGGGCTGATGCCATGACCAATCTTCAAGAGGGCGGATCCCAGGTATCTGGCCTTTGGCTCAGGCGTTTCTGGCTAGGTCTGCCCATCGCAGTCGGCGGTTTGCTGGCGTTTCTGTTGCTGGCTACGGCTGTGCTCCCCCAGTGGCTGGCCCTGCAACGGGACCTGAAACGGCGCTCCGAACTGGAGGCGCTCCGAGATGAGGTGACCCGGAGCCGCACCCAGCTGCAGGCCCTGGATGCCGATGAGGAGAAGACCCAGGCCCAGCAGTCGAAGCTCTTTGATGTGGTCACCGGCAACGGCGATCTCTCCACCTTCATGGCGATGGTGGATCGCGAGGCCAAACTCGCGGGCGTCCAGCTCGACCGGTTTGAACCCCAGCTCAGCAACCCTTCAGCCCAGCCGGCCCGTCCCGGTGCCGCCGCTCCTCCCGCGGCTCCTGGGTCCGCTCCGGCTCCCCCGGCCGGTCAACCTGGAAAGCCCGCCGCGGCGGCGAACGCTGAAATCGACGGTCTGCGAACCACCACGATTCTCCTCAGCGCTCGCGGCCCCTACCCGGCCCTGGTGGCGTTCCTGCGCCGTCTTGAACTGCTGAATGTGCTCGTGGTGCAGAGCGACCTGGTGCTGGAAGGGGACACCAAGGCTCAGGCTCCGGCCGCCGCCGGCTCTCTCCAGGCCGCCCAACTGCCTGTGGTGATGAAGCTGAAAGTGAAGCTCTACGGCCGGGAGGCTCCCCCTCCCACCGCCGCTGGCCCAGCCAATGACGGCCAGCCCAAGATCGTGGCCCCACCTCCGGCCCCGCCGCGTCCCGGAAGCCCCGCCACCCCTCCTCCTGCGGCAGCGCCCAATCCGCCGCCGGGCTCCACAACCCCACCCCCAGGCGCGGCCCCGCCCAACAGCAACGCTCCTCCCGCCAACCCCACCTCCACGACGACCCCTTCACCTCCTACCCCCTCAGCGGCCACGGCTCCCCCCCCCACCCCCGCTCCAGCCACGCCGACTCCCGCCCCAGCCCGCTGAAATCCGTGCCTCCCATCCCTCCCCTTCGCGCTTCCCGATCCGTGTTCCGAACCGTTTCGCCGATCTGCACCGCTGGCTTGGCCGTCAGTCTGGTGTGCGCGTCGGGCCTGGAGGTGGCGCCGGCCCTGGCCCAGGTTCCGGGTGCTCGAACCGCTCCCGTCTCGATTGCCCCCGGCACCGCTCCGCTGGAACTTCGGGTGGACCGCCGCAGCGATGCGGTGGATGTGGTGATCAGCGGTGTTGGGGCCGGACCCCAGCTCCAGCAGAACAGCAACGGCAGTGCCTGGCTCGGCCGGCTCTTTGTGGCCACACCGACAGCCCTGCGCCGGGGATCCCAGACCCTTTCCCTGCCGGAGGCCGGCATTCAGTCGATCAGCCTCTCGGGCATTGGCAGCCAGTACCTCATTCAGGTGGCTCCGGTCCCCGGGTTCCCCCTGGGCCGTCCCCTGGTGAGCGCAGACGGCAACAATCTGATTCTCACCTTCGCCTCGGCGCCCCAGGCCTCGCAGCAGACCTACAGCCGCGATCTCACCGTGCCTGGCCGGCTGCCCCAACCCAGCAGCGTTCCGCCGCTGCAGCCCCGGGCGGTGGCGCCACCGGTGGGTGACATGGCGGTGGGATCGATCCTGATTGCCAATTCAGGCTTCGTGAATCTGAGCGGTCCGCCGATCACGATGACGATGCAGAACGCGCCGGCGCGAACGGTGCTGATGAGCCTCAGCCGGATGGGCGGCTATGGCTTTGTGTATGTGAATGGCGATGCTTCCCCTGCAGGCGGTTCCGGCGCGTCCGGAAGCCAATCGGCCAACGATCAGGCTTCCATGCGCCCGATTTCGATTGCCTTCAAGAACGAGAGTTACGCCAGGGCTGTGAACTCGGTGCTGCTCGCCGCTGGCCTGCAGGGCAAGGTGGAAGGCAACACCCTGCTTGCCGGTCCGAATGTGCTGAGCAAAGGCTTCGGCGCTCAGCTCTCGAAGGTGTACCGGCTTAACCAGGTGGGGGCCAACTCGGCCGCCGATTACCTGGCCAATCTCGGCGCCCAGGTCACCAAAACCAACACGATCACCACGGCGGTCACCCAGGGCATCAGCCAGAACCAGGCCGTGGCCACAAGCCCCACCAGCGCCACCACCCAATCCAGCAGCTCCACCACGGTGGAAGCGTATGGAGCGGCTTCGGGTCCCCTGCGGGGTCTGCAGGCCACCACCGATTCCCGTCTATCCACGATCACCCTGGTGGGCAGCCCGGCCCTGGTGGCGGTGGCCGAAACCTATCTGCGGCAGCTGGATCTGCGCCAGAGGCAGGTGGCGCTATCGGTGAAGATTCTCGATGTAACACTGGATAACCAGAAGGAAATTGATAATAGTTTTGCTTTCCGTTACGGCAATAATTTTATTGTTAATGATCAGGGGCAGATGCTGGGTGCCTTTGGTTCTCTGCTGCCTCCGACTGTTGATTCGTTTGGCCGTGGTTATCCCCAGTCAACAACCTTCACCATCGGAGCTGATGGTGCAATTACCGCTGAAGCACCTCCCGGCTACAACGTCATGGGTGGCGTCAATCGGGGGCCTGCCTTCTATCCACCCGGAAACGTGGCCAGTATTTTTAAGGACACGACCAGGCGGAATCCCGGGCTTTCCTATCCGCCCGATAACTTCTACGACTTTGTGAAGGCCAAGATCACATCGTCCTCCACCAAGGTGCTTGCTAGTCCCACCCTGATCCTGAGTGAAAACAGTGAGGAGCTGCGCAGTGGCGAAGATCAGCTCGCCGTGAACACCCAGTCTCTCTCCAGTGGCGGATCTGGATCGGGTGGTGGAGGTGGTGGTGGCGCCTCAGCGGCCACGATCGGTCGCACCAAGGCGAATGAATCCTTTGTGACGGTCGGGGAGCAAGTGATCACCAACTACACGGTGACCACCGGAACCGCGGGGAACGGTAATTCTTGTCAACCCCAGTTCGGAATTGCTGGCCTGACCTTCGGCGCCCGTGTTTCCAAGATTGATGATAATGGGTTTGTGACCTTCTCAATGTCGCCTTCCATTTCGGCCACGGTGCGTCAGTTCCCTGTGCAGGGTTGTGGTCCGATTGATATTCTCGCAGTGAGAAGACTTGATACCGGTAGCGCACGTGTGCGTGATGGCCAAACCCTCATCCTTACTGGTGTGATCTCCGATCGTGATACAGAAGCGGTGACCAAATGGCCCATTCTGGGAGATATCCCGATCATCGGGCAGTTCTTCCGCAACAGCGGTAGCAATCGGGCCAAGCGTGAGCTTGTGATCCTGGTGACTCCCCGGATCATCGATGACACCCAGGGTGGCAGCTGGGGCTACGGCTATCAGCCCTCCACCCGGGATTCCCGCCGATTCCTCGGCACCAGCAGCGGCCAGTCGCCCTATTGAGGGCCCTCAGAACGCCAGCGGCACCAGGAACTTCACGGCCAATGGGGCTAGGGCGCCGGCCAAGGTTGCGGCTCCCTGCAGCAACTGGCCGCCGAAGCCGTTGCCGCTCGGTGCCTTGGCAGTCGGTTTGACAATCGCGCTGGCGGCCTTGCGCAGCTCCTGGGCCCCCTTCCCATCCCCCCCTTGTTCGAGCAGGGCAGCGGCATGGTTCAGGTCCTGGGAAGCCAGTTGGTTCTGGCCCAGCTCCTGGCGGCTGATGCCCCGGGCGATCCAGCTCACCGGGGCCTCGGGCTGCCGCCCAATCGCCTGGCTGAAGAAGCTTTCCGCCTCGGGGTAGCGCCCCTCTTCGGCCGCCTTCACGCCGGCGTTGTGCAGCTGGGCGTAGGTGAGCTGGCTCGGCTGGATCCCGATCGCGCTCTCCCAGTGGCTGCGGCTGAGGGCGCCCTGATCCAGCTGGGCCGCGCTCAGGTCGCTGTGGCGCAGATCCGTTCCTTCCAGAAGGGCGCCGCGTAGGTCGGCGCCACGCAGGGAGGCCCCCTGAAGGCTGGTGAAGCGGAGATCAGCGCCGCTGAGCACGGCTCCATCGAGACGGGCCTGGCTGAGGTTGGCCCGCTGCAGGTGGGCTTTGCGGAGGTCGGCGTCCCGCAGGTCCACCTGCACCAGGTCGGCATCCTGCAGCCGGCATCCCGCGCAGGCCTTGCGCTGCAGCAGGCGGATCAGGTCGTCAGCGGAGGCCGCTTGGCCCTGGGGAGGCAGCAGCAGGGGCAGCAGCAGGGGCAGCAACAGGGGCAGAAAGCGACGCCCCGATCGGGTGCTGGCCAGGGGGCCTTGCCAGGTGGCTTCGCCCTTGATCGGGTTGCCACCGGCCACCCCACAAGCGCGACGCTTGGCCATCGATCCGCCTCCGCAGTGCTTCTGTTGTAGGAGCGGGCGGGCTCCCGCGGCTCAGGTTGTCGGCCGGCGCGGCGGCTGGCGACGCAGCTCCCGCTCCAGGGCGCCCCGCTGGCGGTGCAAGCGGGCGCCCAGCCGCCGGGCCTCCTCCGCAGGACGGGGGCCAGGGCCGTAGCGCCACTGCTGGTAAGGCTCAGCCATGGCCTCCAGCAGGGCGGCCAGGGCGGGTTCGCTTCTCCCCAGGCGGGCGCTGAAATCCGCCAGCGTTTCCCCGGCCTCGGGCACCAACCCATCCCGTGCCAGCGCGGCCAGGGCCCGTTCGAGCTCCCTCCGCGGCGCATCTCCCTCGGGCCGGTTCCGCAGCCAGCCCAGCACCGTGACCGAGCCCCCCAGGGAGGCGCCCACCGCGGCCAGCACCACAGCTCCCACCAGATTCCTGCGCTCTCCCAGCAGCCTCTGGAGCAGGGCCTCCTGCCCTTCGCGATCGAAGCCCAGCCACCAGCGCCCCCAGGCCAGATCCAAGGCCCACCATTGCCGCTCCAACCAACCCAGTGGCCCGCCGGTCGGGGTGGCGCGCACGCCGCCCCCTCGGGACGCGGCGATCCAGGTGGTGGGATCCACCCGCTGCCAACCCCGGGAGTCGATCCACACCTCTGTCCAGGCGTGGGCGTTGTCCTGACGGAGATCGAGGTAGCCGGGACCGCTGAGGGGTTGCACCCAGGTGCCGCCCTGATAACCGCTCACGACCCGGGCCGGCAGCCCTGCCGCCCGCATCAGCGCGGCGAAGGCGCTGGCGTAGTGGCCGCAGAAGCCCTCCTGCCGTTCGAACAGGAAGGCATCCAGGGGAGCCCGCAACGGCAGGGTTCCTGGCGTGCGGGTGTAGCGGAAGGGCCCGGCGCGGAACCAGCGTTCGGCCACCGCCAGGCGTGCTTCGGCCGGACCCGCCTCCCTCCAGCTCCGGCCCAGGGCCTCCAGTTGCGGGTTCGTGCCCGGGGGCAAAAAGAGATCCAGGGGTCGGGGGCCGATCCGCCGCCAGCCCGTTCCCGTGGCCGGGCTGGTGCCCAGCCCATAAAGCCGTCGCTGGGAGGAGCGGCCGCCGTGCAGCAATTCCCCGCGTCCATTGATCCGCAGCTCCCGGCCCAGGGGCCGTGCTGCGCCGTCCCAGGGCACGGCCTCCAGGCCACTGGCTTCGGCAACCCAGAGCTGCTGGGCCTGCGGGGATGGTGTCCCGGCCGGGGCCGCTCCTGAACCATCCCCGTTCCGCCTTTGGGTGGGGCTGGTGTGCCAGGTGGTTCCATCGAAGCGGTCGTGCACCAGCACCCGCCAGTAGCGGTCCGCCGCAGCCGGTGGTTCTCCCCCCTCGAAGCTCACACGGGCCGCAGGCTCCTGGTTGGCGGCCAGGCTCGCGATGCTGCCGGGGGCCAGGCCCTCGTTCAGCCCGATGCGGGCCACGCCCCTGCCGAGGTCGCTGATGGGTGTGAAGGGGGCCAGGCGGGGCATCAGCAGGAACAGGGCCAGGGCCACCGGCAGGGCAGCCGCCACCACCTGCAGGCTGCGGCGCAGCAGCAGCCGCCAGTCGGGACCCTGGCCCGCCTCCAGGGCCAGCAGGCCGGCCAGGGCCAGGAACACCGCCAAGCCCTGCAGCAGGCTGGGCCCCAGATCCGCTTGAAAGGCCCCCAGGACTCCGGCGGACACCAGTTGCAGCAGTCCGACCAGCCGCCGCTCCTCCAGGCGTTTCGCCTCCAGCAGCTTCAGGCCGGCCAGCACCGTGAGCCCGATCGCCACCCAGCTGAGCAGGAGGGCGGGCTGGAGTCCCACCAGTCCCACGATCAGAAGCGCCTCGGCCAGCCACTGCAGGCGGCGCGCCTGGGGGCTGCTGGGCTGCGTTTCGGCCGGCTCGCGCCTCCGGCGGGCCCCGCCGGCGTTCGAGGGGGGTTGGTGGATCACAGCGTTCGGGGCGCCAGGGCCAGGGTCTCCAGGCAGCGGTCGCGGTGATCGGGACCATGGCCCGGTGGGATGGAGGTGCTCCCCAGCTGCAGGCCATAGCTGGCTCCTTCCCCATGGAGGCGCAGGATGGCCGCACAGAGGTGTTCCAGAGCCCGCTCCAGGGGGATCCCCTCGGCTGGTGTGAGCAGGGGGGCCTCCGCCATCGGGGCCAGGAATCGCTTGGCGTGGGCTCCCCGGCCCTGGGCCAGCAGCTTCCAGGCCAGCCTGCCGGCCCCATCCTCGGGGCGGTGGGGCTGCAGATCGTGCCAGAGGTCTCCTCCGGAGGATCCACGGGAGCCGGATCGGGCACCTTGCTGCTTCAGCTCAGGGGCCTGGGCCCGCCCCACCGGCCCGCTGCGGGGGGCGGGGATCACCAGTTGGGGCATCGGGGGATCCCAGCGGCTCCAGCACACGAAGAGGCCCAGCGGCGCCGTGGTGAGCAGCCGCAGCTTCCCCGGGCGCATCCTTCCCCGTTCGGCTGGGTTCCAGGGCAGGGTGAGCAGGTGGTCACCCGCAGCCAGGCTGCGGGCCTGGTCCGGTTCGCCAGGCCCGAGCCGCAGCCGTAGACCCTCGCAGCGGCCCCGGCAGCGCAGGCGAAGCGGATAGGCGAGGGTGTCGCCGGCGAAGCCCGCCGCCGGTTGGCCGCAGCGCACTTCCAGACCCTGCAGGTTGAAGTGGGTGAGGTGGAGGGTGAGCAGGAACAGGCCGAGCATCAGGAAGCTCAGCAGCAGCGGGCCATTGCTCTCCAACTGGATCGCCACCACCTGGAGCAGGGCCATCCCCGCCAGCCAGAGCAGCCCGAAGCGGGTGGGCAGGATGTAGAGGTTGCGCATTCCCAGGCTGAGGGTTTCGCCTTGCTGGGTTTTTCCGAAGTTCATCAGGCAGCATCCAGGGCACGCGGATGGTCTGGGGCGGCTGCTCAGCGCAGAACCCGCACGCCCTCCCGCAGGGCGCGGCTGTAGGGGCCCGTTTCACCGCCCTTTCCCAGGGCAGGGGCGCGGCCACCGTCGAGCCGGTGTTCACACACCGCCTCCAGCACCGCCTGCACATCTTCGGGACGCACATGGTCGCGCCCCTCCAGCAGGGACCAGGCCCGGGCGGCGGCCAGCAGGGCCAGCCCGGCCCGGGGCGAGAGCGGCAGGCCATCGCCCTGGGGGATCCGGCTCCGTTCCAGCAGGTCGAGCACCTCATCGAGCAGGGCCGGACTGCAGTGCTGCTGCTCCGCCTGCCGCTGGAGCGCGAGCAGGTCGGCGGGCCCGAGGCTGGAGTCGATCGCTGCGGGTGGCTCGGCCATGCCCTCCAGCAGGGCGCGCTCCGCCTGCCGCTCCGGAAACCCCAGGCTCAGGCGCATCAGGAAGCGATCGAGCTGGGATTCCGGCAGGGGGCTCGTTCCCCCCTGGTCGAGGCCGTTCTGGGTGGCGATCACCAGGAAGGGTTGGGGCAAGGGGTGGCTGGTGCCATCCACGCTCACCCGGCCCGCCGCCATCGCCTCCAGCAGGGCGCTCTGGGTGCGGGGGCTGGCGCGGTTGATCTCATCGGCCAGCAGCACCTGGCTGAACAGCGGCCCAGGCTGGAAGTGGAACTGGAGGTTGGCCTGGTCGAACACATTCAGGCCGGTGAGATCGGCGGGGAGAAGGTCGCTGGTGAAGCTCACCCGCTTGAACGCAAGGCCGAAGCTGCGCGCCAGGGCCTCGGCGAGGGTGCTCTTCCCCACCCCGGGCAGGTCCTCGATCAGCAGGTGGCCCCGGGCCAGGAGGCAGGCCAGGGCCAGCCGCACCTGGCGCTCCTTGCCCAGGAGCACCCGGCCGATGCTGTGGATCACCGGCTGCAGGCTCGGAGACGACACCGAAACGGTTGCGCGAATCCCCCCAGATTGACCGATCTTCGGCGCCGCGGTCGCCCGTGGTAGGTCTGGAGCCCCTGCGGACCTCGCCGCCGATGGCTGGGCCCCCGGCCGCCGATCCCCATGGCGGCAACCGCATCGCCATCGCCAGGCGGCTTGGCTGCGAGACGGAGCAGCTACTTGAGGCCAGTGCCTCGCTTGTGCCCTTCGGCCCGCCCCCCCGCCTGCGGCGGGCGCTGCGGCGGGCGGTGGCGGGCGGTGGCGGGCCCCACAACGCCGCCCTGGCGGCTCTGGGGCTGGCGGGCCTATTGCCGGCGGAGCCCTCCCCTCTGCGCGACTATCCCGACCGCAGTTACACCGCCCTGCGGCAGGTGATCGCGGCCCACCATGGTCTGGATCCGGCCTGGGTGCTGCCGGGCAATGGCGCCGCCGAGCTGTTCACCTGGGCGGCCCGCGATGCGGCCGCCACCGGGCTGAGCCTGCTCCCCTCGCCCGGTTTCGCCGATTACCGGCGCGCCCTGGCCTGCTGGGGCGGGGGCTGGCGGTTCCTGCCGCTGCCGCTGCGCTGGGACGCCGCCTTCCCCCAGCCCTTCCCCTTCGCCGCCGATCCATTCGCCGGGGTGCCTGCCCCCGTTGCCACCGCGGCCGCGCCTGCGACCGCAGCCGCGCCTGCGACCGCAGCCGCCTCCCCAGCAGCCGTTGCCGCCGCTGGAGACGACACCTGGCGCGAACCCCCCGCCTACCCAGCCTTCCCAGGTGAACCGGCCGGCAGCCTCTGGATCACCAATCCCCACAATCCCACCGGCCAGCTCTGGAGCCGCACCTCCCTGGAGCCCCTGCTGGAGCGCTTTGCCCTGGTGATCGTGGATGAGGCCTTCCTTCCCCTGGTGCCGGGCGGTGAGGCTCAGTCTTTGGTGCCGCTCCTGGCCGACCACCCCAATCTCGTGGTGATCCGCAGCCTCACCAAGCTGTTTGCCATCGCCGGCCTGCGGCTCGGCTACGCCCTGGCCGATCCGCTGCGGCTGGCCCGCTGGGCCGCCTGGCGCGACCCCTGGCCCGTGAACGCGCTGGCGGCTCTGGCGGGGGAGGTGCTGTTGGCCGATCGGGCCGCTTTGGAGCGCTGGCTGGCGCGGGTGCAGGGCTGGGTGGCGGACGAGGGGACCTGGCTGGCCGAGCGGCTCGCGGCGGCGGGCCTGGTACCGCTTCCTTCTTCCACCAACTTCCTGCTGGTGCGGGGGGAACGGGCCGGTCAGCCCCTGACCCTTGAGCCCCTGCGGTTGGCCCTGCAGGAGCGGCACCGAATTCTGGTGCGGGATTGCCGGTCGTTCGAGGGGCTGGGGGAGACCTGGCTGCGCTTCGCCCTGCTCGATCGTGCCGGCAACCGCCGGCTGCTCACGGCGCTGCGGCGGGAAGGCTTCCCGGGCCCGTGACCAGCGCCTCGATGAGGCCGGCCAGGCGTCGATCAGCGTCGCGGACGGCCAGCCGTTCCATGCCCTGGTGCAGCTCCACCAGGGGGTCGGCGGTGGGATCGGCGTGCCTCAGGCGCGGTCCCAGCAGCCTCCACACCGCCTGGGCCAGGGCCGGTTCGTTCGGGCCGTGCTGCCACACGATCACGGCGGCCCCCTGGGCGGCGGCTGCAGCGGCATTGGCATCCTGGTGGTGGTCGGCGGCGGCGGGGTAGGGCACCAGGATCGTGGGGGTCCCCGCCACCGCCAGCTCGCTCAGGCTGCCCGCGCCGGCTCGGCTGATCGCCAGATCGGCATGCTGGAGCAGCCCCGGCAGCTCATCGCTGAACGGGCGCTCCACCACTCCGGCGAGGTTGAAGTGTCCGGCCTCGGGGTCGTTGCTGCCGGTGAGGTGCACCACCCTGCAGCCGGCAGCCACCAGCTCCGGGATCAGGGGACGCACCATGCGGTTGAGACCCACAGCCCCCTGGCTGCCCCCCATCACCAGCACGAGGGGGCCATCCCCTGCCGGCACCCAGGCCGGCAGCGGAGCAGGCTCCAGAAAGGGCTGGCGCACAGGGGTGCCGGTGACCATGGGGTTTGCCTGGGGCAAGCGTTCGGCGGCCTCCGGCAATCCCACCGCCACGTGGCTGCAGAGGCGACCCAGCAGGCGCGTCACCTTGCCGGGAACCGCGTTGCTTTCATGCAGCACCACGGGAACGCCGCACCAGCGGGCCGCCAGGATGGCCGGAGCCGCGATGTAGCCCCCGCTGCTGAACACGGCGTTCACCTTCTCGCGGCGGATCAGTCGGCGGATCGGACGCGCGGCGACGATCAGCTGGAACAGGTTGGTGAGCTTCCGCAGCCCCTTTCCCTGCAGCCCTCCGGCCCGCACCGTGTGCAGCGGATAGCGGCTCGGCACCAGCTGGGTTTCCAGTCGGTCCGGCACCCCCACCCACAGCACCCGCCAGTCCGGGGGCAGGGCATCGGCCACGGCCAGGGCCGGGAAGAGGTGGCCACCCGTGCCGCTGGCGGCGATCAGGAGCGTGGGCATTGGTGGCGGCGCCAGGCGCGCCTAACTTAAAAGGCAGTCCTCCCTTCGCTTTCCCATCCGTTCCGATGCCCAGCCGCCCGCCTTGCCGCTCCCGTCTCGCCCTGCTGCTGGGTGGCGTGATGGCCGGCTTGGGTGCTCCCCTCCTGGTGCAGGCCGCACCCGCCCGGGCCGCGATGCCCCAGCCCTCCAACCTCCAGCCTCCTGCTGGAGCGATCGCTCAGGCGACCCCAACCCTTTCCCCCGTGCTGCTCCAGGCCCTGGAGAGTGCGCTCAATGCCCGGGATGACGGCGCCCTGACGGCGCTGCTTCGGTCCGGTCCGGGCCTCGATCCCGCCCAGCTGCGCCAGAGCCGCCAGCAGTTGCGGCAGCAGTTCCCGGATGCCACCTGGCGAGTGCGGGCCGGCACCCCCCTCCATGACGGACGGGGCACCGTGACCGTGAAGGTGAGCGGCACCCGCGTGCAGACGGGCAGCACTTACCGCCTCGACGCCCAGCAGACCCTGGTGCTCCAGAGCGATGGCAGCCACCTCACCGGCCAGACCCTGCTGTCGGAGTCTTCCCTGCTGCGCAGTGGTGAGAAGGCGCTGCCTGTTGTTCTCCAGATCCCCGACGCGGTGCTCACCGGCCAGCGCTACGACGTGGACCTGATCGTGGAGGATCCCCTCGATGGTGCCCTGGTGGCGGGCGGGATCGCTGTGGTTTCGCCCCAGCAGGTGGCGGCGATGCAAAGCCCGTCCCTGGAGCTGGGGGCCCTCGGCGGTGGCGGGCTGTTCAAGACGGTGCGGGCTCCCCAGACCCCCGGATCCCAGACCTGGGCGGTGATGCTGGTCCATCCCCAGGGGGTGGTGACCGCCACCAAGCGGGTGCGGGTGGTGGCCGACCGGCGGGCCCTCGATCCCTGAGCGCCCCCTCGGCCCCCATGGCCCGCCCTCGACGCATCTGGGTTGTGGACGACGACCCCGAGCTGCGCGGCATGCTCGCGGGCTACCTCGGCGACCAGGGCTATGCCGTGCGCACCCTGGCGGACGGCGAGCAGTTGCGGGCGCGCCTGGAGGGCCACCTGGGTGGCGAACGGCCCGATCTGCTGGTGCTCGATCTGATGCTGCCGGGCAGCGACGGCCTCAGCCTGCTGCGGCGCCTGCGCGACGACGGCGACGACCTGCCGGTGCTGTTGCTCTCCGCCCGCGCTGATGGGGTGGATCGGATCATCGGGCTGGAGCAGGGCGCCGACGACTACCTGGCCAAGCCGTTTCTGCCCCGCGAGCTCACCGCCAGGATCGAGGCGGTGCTGCGCCGCCGCCATCCCCCCCCGCCGGGATCGCCCCGTGCCGGCGCCGAGCCGGTCCTCTTCGGCGACTGCAGGCTTGATCCGCAGGGCCGTCGCCTGGAGCGCTCCGGGGTGCCGGTGGCCATCACCGGCGGTGAATACGCCCTCCTGGAGGTCTTTGTCGCCCATCCACACCGTCCCCTGTCGCGGCAGCGGCTGATCGAGCTGGCCCGCGGGCCCGACAGCGACACCGAGAGTCGCAGCATGGATGTGCAGGTGTCGCGGCTGCGGCGGCTGATCGAACCCGATCCCGGCCGCCCCCGCTACCTGCAGACCGTGTGGGGCTACGGCTACGTGTTCGTGCCCGATGGCCAACCCCGTCGTGGCTGAGCCCACGGCATCCACCCGACCTGGCCTTCAGGCGGCGGCCCAGGCCCTGGGCTACGGGGCGTTGGCCCTGGGGCTGGCTGCCCTGGTGCTGGCGCTGCTCCAGCTGTTGGTGGGTCGGCGGCTGGTGGAACAGCGCCAGCAGCAGTTGGGGGTGGATGTGGCCTCCAAGGTGCTGTTGGCGGAGGTGGCCCTGGAGCGCTTCACCCCCGATGTCCTGGCG
>Ga0209189_1000769_pt1 | contig 25335 bp, 47 predicted proteins | sample C_130820_EF_Meta_FD_187308 | JGI IMG/M metagenome (GOLD analysis project Ga0209189, IMG submission 187308) | Freshwater microbial communities from Lake Croche, Canada to study carbon cycling - C_130820_EF_MetaG (SPAdes) (version 3) | ecosystem: Environmental > Aquatic > Freshwater > Lake... | reverse complement strand
TTAATGGAAGTAGACAAGTAGAATTAAGAAGGTGGAACACTAGTGCTAGTATGGGGGCAAATGCAACCATATCGGCGGCAAATTTTACTTGGAACAGTGATATTGTCAGCATAGCCGCAACCGGCGGCAGCTACTGCAATACAGGATTTACAACTCAACAAAACTGGGTTTCCACACCGGCAAGCAGTGCGGGAGATAATTGCGATGCCCGAACTATTACCTGGAACTCCACAGTGGTCAATTCTAGTGCTTTCACATTAGTTCACACCTCGACAGGCACGTTAAATGCTTCGTCTTGGAATTATATTGAAATAGAATATGTAATATCATCTTCTGCAACAGGTAGCTTCAAGGTCAGAATAAATAATCTGGCCTCGGACAGCAGTAGCACCATTGACAGCCAAGTTAATAATGTTATAACAACAACCCAAACGGCTCAAGCGACCCCAACAGTCGGACAAGTAGCTTTTGGAACTTTTTGGGCGCACAGAGCGGACGGTTCTGGTTCTTTTTATAGCGACAAAGCATGGAACACAACCACTCACTGGACAACATATTTTGATGACATTTATCTGCTTCAAAAAGATGCCGTTGTGCCAAATAATTTCTTGGGAAGTGTAAGTTGCCTAAAGGGCGATTTTGACACTCTTGTAAGCAATTCCGCCGCTAGCGGTAATTTAGCAAGCATAAGCGATTCTACAATATCTGCATCTGGCAGTATGTCAAACAAGTTAGTAATAAATAATTACAATCAGAACATACAAGCAAGATGTGCTAATCTTGCAGTTGCTAATGCAACAAATATTAAATTTGTACAACCAGTTGTTTTAGGCTATGATCTAAGCGGCGTTCCTCTTAAAATAAAAGCGACATTAAGCGGAGCGGAATCTAACGGAGAGGTTGTTATGGACAGCAACACCATAACCGGAAGCGCTAAATTTGGCACCGTTTTCGCTGTTGATCCAAGTAATAACACTTGGACCGGAAGCAACGTAAAAAATACAACATTCCTTTTCGGAGCCTAAAATGATAAATCAGATAATAGGATTGGACGGGCCACACATTAACGTGGTTTCTCATCTTTTAAAACTTTGCGGATTTTATTTTAACGAATATTTAGATCAAGATGATCTAGAAACATATACAAAAAATGACATTTTGTTTTCATTTTATGGACATATTCCATACTATAGTTTTGAACTAGATCAGCCATATATCAATGAACTTTTTGGATTTTTAAGAACAGCAAATGACTTTTCCACCAACAATTTAAGAGACATAGTTTGCACTCAATATCTTTTAAACACCCCTTTTATTGGAAGAGTCATATATGTAAACTATGCTTTTGAGGACTTGAAAGATAGCATTGGTGAGATTGTAGAACAAAATCATTATGAACAAAACAAACAGCAATTAGAAGACTTCACGAGCAAATGTAGAGATAGCAATTGGCATTTTGTAGAAATAGAATACAAACAATTTATTCAAGACCATGAGTATAGAAAAAACATATTGGAAAGTGTATCTTGCAACATAGGCAGCATTGAACACTTATGGAATAAAATCAACAAAGAATCAGAAATAACAAAATTTGATGATTTGATGGAAAAATATAATGATTTATACATCAAAAGACATATTGCGACAAATCTATAGTTTCCTATGTCCGCAAAAATAAAAATACAAATCCTTGAATATCATTTGACAAATTCTTGCAATTTGGCTTGTGAAAGTTGTAGCCACTATACAAACATACTAAAAGGGAATACAAAACAACCAACTGATCTAGAAGAACACTTGTTGTCCTGGTCAAAGATACTAGAAATAAATCAATTCAATATGCTTGGTGGGGAACCATTCATAAATAGAAATATTGACAAGTTTTGTTCTGTAGCCAGAAAAATACTGCCAAATTCTAAAATATTAATCTATACCAATGGACTACTTCTCAATAAAATAAAGAATATAGATGCCATCCTACAGAATTTAATTGATAATAAAATTGATATTCAAACCACAATACACAGCACATCAAAAAATTATACTGATGATTTGAAACCAAACTTAAAAATATTAAGACATTGGAAATCTTTGGGGGTGAATGTAACCCATAAAGATGGTATTACGAATTGGACAAAAAGATATCACACTAATACTGACGGAACCATATCTCCATTTCAAGACAATGATCAAGAAAAAAGCTGGAGTATATGCCCTTGTAAATATTGCGCAATTTTAATTGACGATAAAATCTATAAATGTGCGCCGTTGGCTTACTTGCCACAAATGAAGGAAATAAATAAAACGACACCAGAATTTGATCAGTACCTTACATATAAACCGATATCTTATTCTGATCCTATAGAAAAAATCCAAGAATTTTTTGATCGCAATTACAAATCAGAAAGTTTTTGTACCATGTGTCCATCAGAAGCGATCAAAATAAAAAATAAACCCATATGATAACGCTTGGATTGGTAGCCAAAAATGAATCAAAGTACTTAAAAGAGTGGGTTCTGTACCACAGATTGATTGGCATTGATAATTTCTCAGTTTACCTGCACAATAATACAGATGATTCGCCGGGCATTCTTGAGGATTTAGGAGTTAACTTTAAAAATGTATCTAGCGAACATCTTGGATTTGAAGTTAAAAACAAACTATACACAGAAATAATACAAGAAGCAAACACAGAATTTGTTTGTTGTCTAGATATAGACGAATTTATCATGATGCCAGAACATGATGATATAAAAGACTTTTTGAGTTCTTCATTGTTTGATGGATTTGGGGGTATAGTTTTACACCAAAATATTTTTGGATCAAATGATCACCAAGACTCACCAAACGGATTAGTGATAGACAATTATACAAAAAGACACCCAGACAAATTTGATTTCCCTAAAAACTACCCAAACTTTCAACAACCATGCGACTTGTTCAAAATCATAAAGACCATTGTTAGAAGGAGAAGTCTTAAAAAAGTTTTAGATAGCCATGAATACTTAACACACAACCCTATAGTTGACGAGAACGGTCAATTGTACAGAAAATATACTTGCAATAGAACACTCTCTAATATAAGACTAAACCACTACTTTACAAAAAGTTTGGAAGATTGGACTTTCAAGACAAGTAGACCAAGATTCAGCAATTCTCCCAAATATCCAAACGAATGGTTTGATTATTTTAGTTCGTTTTATTACGAAGATGATTTGATAAGCACAAAATATTCATCAAAAATAAAAGAATTGTTATGAAAATATTAATTACAGGATTTCCAAAATCTGGCACAACGTGGCTTTGTAGAACATTGGATTGCTTGTTGAATAACGAGTATAAAATATCCAAGCAAATATCTCAGAACATCAAGAGAATATACACTTCAAAAGACCATACCGTCATTTTTTCATATTTAAACAACCCTTTGTATACAACAAAATTTGCAGTTCCTAATCATGATAAATGTATTGTCCTATATCGTGATTTTAAAGACATATTAGTTAGCTGCTATTTCCAGCAAAAATATAGAGAATCAACAAAATACAATGGGACAATAAGCGAATTTATAGATTTTGATTATGGTGGTATAAAAAGCATAATTAACTTCTATAAGGCTATCGAAGAACAGGGCAAAGACAAAGAATACTTATATTATGAGAAAATGGAAGAGTCTATTAGGTCTCTTTCTATATTTGACAAAACAAATTTAGATGAGTGTTTAGAGTTAAATAATTTTGACAATATGAGACAACAAGAAGTAGCAAATTATTCTAACGCCCAAATAACAGGCTCAGATTTGATTGAACTATGCCCAAAAGACATAAACAACATCAATTCATACAAAACTAGAAGTGGTAAAGTTGGCGATTATATAAACTATTTGAGCAAAGAATATATAGAAAAAATAGATCGTATTATTGACAATTATAAACTACTAAACTGCTAACCCCAACCCGATTGACGAATGGTCAAACTAAGTATCTTCTCACTCGAAATCCTTGGCTCTGATATAGGCTTGTAAAAGTTAACGGTTTTAAAAATTATACAATTTAAGGTGTAAATATAATTAATCTAAATCACAAATAGTGTTAACTTTGAAAATGAATTTTAAAAAATATATAAATATATTAGAAAGTAAGGGCATAAGGCTTCCAGACGAGGTGCAAAATCAAATATCTGCTTCCATAGAAAAAATATATCAAACAGCTTTAGAAGTTAAAAAAGAGATTAATAAAGAGATTTTTGATGTAGTCACTATAAACTACAAAGATCCTTATTTTAAAGATAGAAGCAGACAAGTTCCAGTACACGTTGTTAATAACCCCCACGCAGAAAATCATGGGTCTTTTAGGATAGCATATGGAATAGAAATAAACGTTGCTCATGTAGAAGAAAAAGAGTTAACACCTAAGTGGGTAGAAAGAATATTGGCTCATGAGCTAATTCATTCTACTGATCCTAAAATGAGCGATTTTGATGTTTACAAAAGTCAAAAAGCTTATAACAATGCTGGTGGTGTTGATTATTATACACATGCTTTCGAATTTGATGCGTATATTGGACAGTTGGTTTATTCTATACTTAGTGCTGTCAAAAAGTACAAAGGAACTGACAAAGAGATCCTATTAAGAAAAAATTTAGATGACACCCTAAGATTTTTATCTAACCCCGAAAAAGCCAAGAGTGAAAAGGTATATGGTGCTATCGGTGATCCAGAGTATTGGAAGTATTACCATATTTATATGAAACATGGAACTCCCGATCAAAAGCGTAGAATGCATCAAAGAATATATAAAGCCGTTATGGATGCAAAGAAAAGCTTGGCTTAACTAATCATAAGGAAAATCACCTTCTGTAGGGAGTTCCTCATAATTATCTGATTCGTTGTTAAACCAAGGAACTAAGTCTGGGAACTTGGTGGTATCGTCTTCAACCAGACCGTTCATAGCTTAAAAAATATTAACCTACTTTTCCGGGCGGATTGTAAGTCAACTCGTACTCTTTTTTGGCTATCCTATAAAACTTACCTTCATCTTCTTTTACTAAGTAGTCTCCTGGCTTTAAGACCATGCTTTCTCCCCAAGGGGCAGTAAATGTTATAGGAGCACTACCGTAATAGATACCTACATTTCTTGGGTTTTGCTCTGGATGTATTGTGCCACCTATATGGCCTGAGTATAGCTTGGGAAATTTGGCGGCTTTGATAACATACTTTTCACCACTAGGACCGCTCATAACTATATCACCTGACTCGGCTGTATTCTGAGTTTCTTTTCCATCGCTTGTCATAGTTGTAATTGGCATTTGTTGCTGTGCTACAGCATAACTCATAGCAGGCATATTATTAATGTCTTCAACAAACTTATACATTAGTTTCTTTTTACTAGTGGGCTGAAACTGTATCTGGCTTGCTACTTGATTAATGTCTTGATGCTGCATTGCTTGTGTGGGCTGCGGTGTTTGCTGTTGTTGAGGTTGATTAGGTTGCTGCGGTGTTTGCTGTTGTTGAGGCTGATTAGGTTGCTGCGGTGTTTGCTGTTGCTGTTGTTGTTGAGGCTGATTGGCTTGTTGAGCATTTTCTAAATAAGTATCTTCACTTATAACGCCCGAAAGAAACAGGGTGTAAAGATGATTTGTATCTACTTTGGACTCGTCGGCAGTACCTTCCTGAGTCTCTGTGTAGCTCTTAAGCAACGACTTTTTCCAATCTTTGTAATTTTTCATTTTCCCCCTGTTTAAGCTTATTTATGCGCCTAAGAAAATTTATTCTTCTTTGACAGCTTTATGTTCGTGATAATTAAGCTCTTTAGCATGAATTTCGCAAAGAGTCTTAATCCAGCTTCTTTTCTCGTTAGAGTATATTTTTCCGGTTGTGCCGCAAATTTCGCAAGTTATAGCACTTAAATTTTCTGCTGTTGCTATAACGCCATCTATGAATTCGTCACCACCATTGTCATAAATTCTGATGGTGGCAAATTTCTCTTTAATCTGTGCGAATTCAAAGTCTAATGGTCGGCCTGCGTCCTTGAGTCTTTTTAGATGATTATGTATAGATTTACTAGCAGCGTAGATGATCGGAAACCAACCGTCTTCTGTTTCTATTCCTCTTCCTAAACAATGCTCTCTAGGGGACAATTTTGACCCCCTAAAAATCTCAGGAAATTCATTAAACAGCTTTTCTTGTAATTCTTTTTTCATTTTGTGCTCTTTAATAGAGACAACTGACTTTCGCCACTTCCGCAAAGAACAACGTGTTGAATTGTTTCTGCATCGAAGGCTTCTAATATAGCACCTTCAGCAAGCAATCTCGCTTCATCTATAGAATCAGCAATTCCATTTGCTACTTGTTTTCCTGCTCTTATGACGCTCCACTCTACTTTTTTGTTTAGAGCTTCATTGTAGCGAATCATTGAATATTTCAAAAAAGCATCCTCCATGAAGGCTTAAAAATGTCTAGTTCTTCTCCACAAATTGATTAAGAAAGTTAGCCAACCCCTTAATCTCATCCCTAGTTAACTTCATCTGTATCCATTGCCAAGAAATAACATTGTTAATAGTTAAAGTTGACAAACTCCCATTCTGTTCAACATCAAAATTGAAAACATCGGCCTTATAACTATCTTTGATTACAATGCTACTCATTATTTATCTCTAGTGTTTTGTTTTGTTGTATTGGTCAAACGAAGGCCAAAACTTGGACGCATAAGACATTACTATTTCTGTGTTCTTTCTGCATTTTTCATGGTAACAATCTCTGCTGCAATATGAGTGCTTTGTTCTGCAACCTAGTTTTGATATGGCATCTCTGTAATTGGATCTTTCAAAAGATTTGCCACAATTATCGCAGGTCAACGTAACACTTTCATGGCGACTCCATCTACCAAGTGTTCCTTTGGCTTCTATGATGCTTATATGAAGAAGCTTTTTACGACAATCACCCCCGCAGGTCTTTGTGTGCTTCAGCTTTGTCTTAAAAGCTTTTCCACAAATAACGCAGGAATTGGAATAACCAACTTCTTTTACAGTTGGTCGATATTCGTAGTTTTTGTTGACATGTGGTCCGCACTTTCTCAAAACAACTTTGTGACCATCTTTAGCTGCTTTTTGTAAACACTGAGATACGGCTTGTCTAGATATACCATATTTTTCGGCAATCTTTGGTATGCTATAGCCTTGCTGTGTTAGCACGGCCATATCTTTCCTTCTTTGACGAACTTCTTCTTTAGTCATTACTCAAACTTCCAGCAGCAGCCTTTAAAGTAGGCATAGCCTTTTTAACAAAGGACTTGGCCTTCTTTGGCTTCTTGTCTTGGGGCAGATCTTTCTCGGGGACGGCCCTGTAGAGCCTTGTAAATCCCTCAGGTGCGTCCTGAGCATTATCCCACACCCTCACCTTTTTGTCAAGCAAATGGTTTATCCAATAATGCTTTAGTACCACACCATAGTTTTTACGCCATATCTGCCAATCTAATCCTTCTGCTTCGAAAAGAGGCTCAGGAACTTCCTCGTTCTTTACCTCAACAAAGGTAATCGTAAGCTTTTTGTCGGACGCATAGTCTTTTACATATTCCAAGCAATTCGAATAGTTTCTTCCATGAAAGAAATGGTATTCGCAATTGTCAACAACTCTAGTAACCCTATCTTTCTTAGTCTTTTTAGGAGGTTGCTGCTTTGTATCGTAATCCATTAGGAATCCTTTCTGAATTCAAGAAAATTTGACAATGATGGTTCTGATAGTGTTGTCAACGAAACAGTGAATGGAGTATTTTCATATGCAAAATACTGGTTCGCAGCGTCTATTGCAGTTTCTGGACTTTCTATTGGGCCAAAATATCTTGTTCGCCCATCTTCATGTTCCACTATTAAAACATAGTTAATCATTTAATGTCTCCAACTAAACTCAGATATTTGAGCGGCTCAATCGTGTTCGTATTCCTCGGTTTCTATACCATCTTTTGTTACTGTAACCTTGACATCATTATTAAACATTTCTTGCAAAGCTTCTTGGCTAAAATCTCCTAAAAGGTCATTAGCATCTTTAAGAAATTCGTACTTCCACTTGATCTCTTCAAAGTCTGCTTTTTTAATTTCCTCTATTCTTCTTTCATTAGACTCGATCTGCCATTTTTGATCTTTTTTCTTGGCGAGTTTGATATTTTCTTCCTCAAGCTTTTTGACCGATTTGTCTTTGTCCAAGCAGTCTTTGTATAATTTTTCCATGTCCCAAAAGCCGCAATCTTCCTCGGAGCCATTTATGTAAAGATAATCAGTGTGAGCAGAAAAAACACACTCATCGCCATCGTTCCAATGAGGAGTGTATTGAGTCCAAGAAAAGCTGGTCAACTTTTCATGTTTCTTGAAAATGTTCTTAAGAGATTGCTTAAAAAGCATTTCCGAATCTTTGATCATTTTTGATCTAAGCTTTTCGATATCTTTCTTTGCTTTTGAGATTCTAGTGGTAAGTTCTTTGATGGTTGGCATTTTTGCTCTCCTAATCTAGGTTAATAAACTTTTTTTTCTTCTTGTTTTCAACTTTTTGGAAGCTAGGTGGGCTTCCCTTTCCGTTGTTCATCCATTCTTTGATTTCCATTTCTTGAAGAAAGTCTTGTGCTGTTGGAATGTATTGCATCCCAAAGTCTTCAAGAATGTGCTGCTCGCCTATGTCTCTGGTTGACACCTCTCTCTTATCGCTATTGATAATAACCGGCCCAAAGATTTTTTCAAGAGGACCGTCAGCACCAATGAACCAACTATTGTGTGTTAGGCATCGGTGGCGGTTATCACCAATACAGCTTTTACTGCTGTCCATCAAGTTGTGTATCTCAAGATAGTCCTCTGGCTTACCGCCAAATTTTCTAGCACTATTCTTTGCATGAATCCAGGGCTTGCTCATTTACATTCCTAGATTATAAAAGACCTATTGAACCTTTGGTCATTAGTCGTAACAATAATTTCATAAGGTTCTGCGTTTGACTCATAGAGTCTTACTTCATTAGACTTTGCTAAAGTCTTAAGGTCTTCAATAACTTTGTCTAAATGAGACACGGCTTTTCGGTCCCTGTTTCGGGATATCCTCATTATACCATCCTCTTTTAAAACCGAAAGCAGGTTTATGGTCATGGGTTGTAATTTCATTTTAGGCTCCGATTATCTTACTAAGTAATGCTTGCTCCAAAAAATAGTTTTCAAGAGAAAATCGCTTCCTTACAATTTCAAGCAAACAGGCTGATTCCGAAACTGTTGACCAACGCAGTCTTTCTTTGAACACTTCCATGAGATCTGCTTGGATTTTTCTATCGTCAAATCGTTCGATCAAACCAAATATTGTTTGGATATCTAGGTAGTTGACAAACTTCCATACTTCTTCGTTTTTTGTATAAAAGTCTTCTTGAGAATAGGGAAAGTCCATTGTCCCACCTGTAGATTAGTCGCCTTCTCTTATTCTGTTTACGCCTTGCGTTTTAAGCCATTGAACAAAGTCTACTGTGCGCTTTCTTAATACAAATGAACCATCCGCATCATTATTAGCAGGCATATTGACAATGTCTTCGATCAAAGTCCTTACTATCGCATCTCTAATCAAAGAGGTTTTTGTTCCGATTACAACACGATATTCAAATCCATCTTCATCTAAGAAGTCAACAGAAGTACTAGAATGAAAACCAGCATACTTTTTGCTTATCTTCACAGGATCTAATCCTAATGTCATCTTTAAGAAAGCATTGTCGTAAAAACTAATAGAAACTCTCTTAGAGTTGTTACTCTTTTTGGGTATGTATTTCATAAAGTGTCAAGATGGTTTGCTAAGTCAAGCCTAATGGCTGCAATATTTTTTTCGTTTGAAGGGTCTGCAATTAAAAGGTACTCTCCTTTATTTTTACCATGTATCAACTGAATTTCAACCCCGTCTTCTCTAAGAAAACCGTACCCTTCTACAGAGGGATCAAGCCCATTTCTATACTTTTTAAGCAAGCTCTTCTTTCTTGGGAAGTATATGGAAGTATTCTCAAAATAAAGTGCAGCGATGTTTTTCTCATTGTTTTGAAGAATAGCATCAAAAAAGAAAATATTAGTGATTTCTCGAAGCTTAGGAACTTCTCTTATCACTTTATGAGGAATGTATTTCATACCGCTTTTCTTCGCCTAAGTTCGTTACAGCACTCACAATAACCTTTGTCTTTGTATTTCAAGTAAATTACTCCTTCGCCACGCTCTTGACCCCGACATGAAGATCCGTGGTAGTAAGCACACTTTTAACGTCGTATGTAATAAGCATACTTTTAACGTCATATAAAGTAGATTTAATTCTAGCAAACTTTTTCATTTCAGATATTAAATGTGTTGCCAAATCTAATATCTCATCGTCTGTGAGAGATTTATGACTATCATTTTTTATCTGGCTCTCTAAAGAATCCTGATGAACGATTACTTCACTTATCAGTTCTTCAAGCATATCCTGAATATTTTTATTTATGACCATCGCTCCTCCCAACCATCGGTTTTACCGTTGGAAACAACAGTTTCATAAATCTTTTTAAGAAGTCCAATAAGGTCGCTCTTACGCAGGTGATAAACAGTCGGCCCAGATTCAAAGTCCTCTACTCTGACCATATATCCACTTTGATACCCTTCAGTCTTGATATGGACCTCACAGATATTATCATAAAAATCAAATTCGCTCATTATTAGACTCCAAAGTTGTTAAATTTTTTCGTAGCAATCTTTATCAGCTTCCAACAACGCTAATGTAGAACCATTGTCCCACTTCATATGAATATGAAGAGCATAAGTTCCTTCGTTAACATGAGTTACAGTCCCCATCAATCCAATCGGCAAAGCCCCTTCAGGCAAATAGTTAGTAACTCTTAATCTATCGCCAACTTTTACTCTATGAACATTAGGACTAATCCACATTGGTTTCTCCTTATGATGCTACTTTGTCATGAAAAAAATTTGTGTTTTAAGCCACTGAACAAAGTCTACTGTGCGTTCAACAGCTATTTCATATAGCCTTACGACGCCTTGGATAAAGCTCTAAAGTGTCATAATCTTGATAGCTGTGATTCTTTCTGTGCTTAGACTCATTGAAACTCAAAGTGGGTTCATCGCAACTTTTGCAAACAACTCCCTGAAACTTGTCACTCCTAACCCAGGTTAACTGGTTGCAACATTCGCAGTAATCTTTGCTCTTATATTTCATATAACATTACCTCCTAAAAAATCACGTAAAAACTTTAACTCGTAACCGATACCAGCGTTCCAAGTTTCTTGATATTTTGAATTTCTCTTGTCGCAAAACTCTAAAAGATCTCTTGAAAGTGAGTCCCAAAGAACTTTCTTCAAAACAAAACTATATTGTTGAGAAAAATGAGATACATCTAAAGAACGAATAGGATTGGATCTCTTCATGAACCGGCCAATTAAACGGCCATAATTTTACTGATTCTGTATTATCTTGCGTGTTTTATAGTTAATTTAACCGGCCAATTAAGCGGCCTTCTTATCATAAATTGTCTTGAGTTGAGTAGAAATCTGCTTCAAAGCGTCTTCAAGGGCAGGAGTGTCAGTAACAACAATATCGGCATCCTTAGCATCCTCTATTGCTCCGATAGAAACAACTATCTCAGCACCCTTGTTTCGGATGTATTCTACTGCTTTTCCGCCATTGCTACCATAAAAAACCCAACGGTTAGAGTTGGCTTCAAATATCTCTTTGTTAAAGAGGGCCGCATTGTGTAAAGCCCCTCTATAAGTATCGACATGAAAATAGACACCATACTTGTTGAGATCAATGGTTCTATTGTCTTCAACCACTGGGTGTGCAACCAGATGAAAACCATTGGTGTTTGTTTGACCAACAGTAATAGAAGCAGTGGTATTAAACCCAGCGGCCTGACAGGCAAAAGAGGTGCCTATAATCAAGGTCATAATGTTGGGAATATACTTCTCATCTCCCCACATTCGGCCATAGCTGCCGTCTGCAACAATGCCAACAGTAGGAGTGCTTTTGAGAATTTTTTCTCTCTTTTCAAAAGGCCTAATCTCATTTATATCAAACTTATTGTTTCTAAATTGAGTGTAGAGCTTAGGTATTTTTCTGGTGTCCCATCTACCCTCTAACTGGTTTCTGATCACTCCGCATCTAACGTCCTTAGTAAGAAGAGATACAAAGTCCTTAGAAAACTTATTTGCTGTATATCGAATATCTTCTGGGAACTGGAAGCGTTCAATAGCATCCTTACTAGCCGTTCTGCTAGGAACTGTCTTAAAGAACCTATTAGGAGGAGTAGAAAGCCACTGGCCGTCTGCTTGACACAAACAGGCGGACATTTGCTGTGTTACCACTCCAGAATTAGAGAATGCGGCCATCTGATTAATATCGAACTCTAATACTTTGAGTTTTTTATCACGAGAGAAAGGGTATATCTTGTGCATTTTAATACCTATCTCCGTCGTCTTGGTCTTCGTCTTCGTAATCTTCTTCATGCTCATCAGGACAGTAGTTCATAGCAATCGACAAGACTTCGCCCGCAGACCTTTCCAAAGTAACATTATTGAATGGAATCCAATTGCCCGTGTTGCCATCTTCGTCTAACAACATCATGTTTTGAGAACCATGGTGGGCTATAACAAGATACTTTTGACCGACGTTATAATTATGACTGTTTCCTTTAGAAAGAACACGAACAATGCTCCCGAGACCAGGGTTTTGATTCATGGGAGATCCCTCAACATTAGGAATTAAGTCTTTCTTCTTGAGAACATCCTTGAGTGCTTCTCGATCAAGATGATCAAGCCTGTTAAGAAAGTCTCTTTCAAAGGCACCTTCAACACTCATCTTCAATGAGTGTACGCACTCAGCGATGTTTATGAGCCTTCGGGTACTAAGAATAACACGAAGTCCTTTTTCATTGATGGCTTTACGGTACTTCTGTGCGATTGTGACAATCTTGTTGGATTCTTTCTTGCTAAATCTGTTGGAGGCAAGAATGTCCTCTTCGTTCTCATAGTCAGTAATAATAATCGTATCAAAACGATCCTTGTTGGCAGCGTCTAAAGTGTTTCTTCCGACGTACTCTCTAGTAGGTCCGTCACCAAACGTATTCATCGTAACAACAACAGGACAAAGCCCAGCGGCTCGTATGCCGCCATCTGGATGGTCCTGACAACTCAGCCAACGTCCCTTAGAATTTCTATGCAAAGCAGACTGGAGGCTCATTGCAACCCTAGGATCAAGGGCATCATACTCATCAAGTTGAATAGCCGCCTTTGGGTCAGAGAAAGCCTTAGCAAAAAGACCTTCCTTAAATGCCATGCGAATACCACCAACACCATCCGGCTCAGGAGTAATACCAGCAACCAATTGGTCTACAGTAACGCTATCGGTGCAATCCATATGATAAATGTTGAAACCAAGTTGCTCTAATACATGCTTCACTCCATAAGACTTACCATTGCCAGAGCTACCAATAATAGCAACAGTTCTTCCAAGATTAACGTCTGTTGCAAGAGTTTCATGCCAACTATGCTTGATTACAGTTTTATCTTTATGGTCCAAGCTAATGGAGATGCCCTTAGACCGAATCTGATGAATCTCTTTCTTGTATCTATCAGCTTCTTTCTTAAGCGAAGCATAAGAACCAAAAACAGAATCAAGATCAAGGTCTTGAATGTCAAGGAGCTTAATAGCAGCCTTAACTCTCTCGATAGAATTTTCGCTAACCATAGGCTTGGTCATAGTTTGTTCCTTATCCTTTGGAGTCGATTTTGTTATAGGAGTTGTATCTGTGTCGGGGCAGCGTCATGCCCCTATAGGGTACAAAGAAGTTGGGTAATTTTAAATTTTAAACTAGCGGCTAACTTCTAAAAGTGTTTTCGCACTTCTTATATTCTTCAAGCATAGCAATAAGCTTATCGCAGTCCTTTTGACGGAAAAGAAACTCATCAAAATGACCATACCTAGAAGTATGGCCGAAAACATAGCTTACAGCATTAAGGATTCGCTTGTACCAAACGTCGGGCGATAGATGAACATTGATGTAAAGGCATGATGGATCATCGTGATCCAAATGAAAGTGCATCAAATGTTCGGGTGAATGGCAGCAGCATTCAAAATATTCATTATGCATTATTAGCAGTCTCCTTGTTATAGTTCTCGATTATTTCATCTATCTGACCCGCTATCAGTTTAATAGGGGCACAATCGCAATATTTAGCCATAATCTCTTCGCAGTCGAATACAAGCTCTCTAAAGCGAAAATACTCTTCTGGCTTTTTTTCGCCAAAGACTTCGCTCAAACAAACTCTAGCATGAGCCAGCTTTTGGCACACAAGGCTCATTAGTTCAACAACTTCTTTATCCATGTTTAAAACTCCCACTCTCCACCATCATCAAACATAATAACCTTGCCACCAAACTTTTTGATAAGATCTAAGGTGTTCTTAGCACTAGCTTCAACTTTTTCTGTAGCAGTCATCATGTATGCACCTAACAATAGAGTCTATCTCTTGAACCTGAGATTGCAAATCTGAAATTTTTTTGAGTAAGTCTTTGCGGCTGTCTAATAGTATTTCGACTATTCTCGCTTTAGACTTCTCCCTCTGTTCCTTCATCTTCTTTTTCAAAACAGTTAACTCCGGTCTGATGTTCCCAAGTTAGCATTCCTGCTCTTGGGGAGTTAGGATTAGAACAAACGCCCCAATCATATCCTAAATCACCTTCTAGCTTTACAAAATGCTTACAACCCCTTGAACAATCAGGATAGTCTTTTTGTGGGTCTGCCCAACGCTTTACCTCGCCACCATATTCTTCGTAGTCGGTAGGAAGAATCTTTAGAACGCTAAACAGGATCGAATGGGTGTTTCTCATAGTATCTTAGATTATACTAGCTTTCATGTTCTACACTTTTTGTAGAGCCTTGGCACAATCACTCTCATAGCCTTGTAGGGTACAAAAAAGTTGCCCTAATTCAAACTTTGCTTTTGGCATAAAGAGGCAAAACTAGATTTTGGTCAACGTAAGGATTGTTTTGTAGCCTTAGATCGAACAAGTCGCCTTTATCATTTGTTCTTGCCCAAGCAACAACCTTGTAACTCTCAAGTTCTTTCTTAAGCGACTCAAACTCTTCTGTCAGGCTAAGAACCATCTGAGATATTTCATTCCTTGGATTGTTTGCTGCCCAAAGAATTAGTTTTTGATTCATTTGCTTTCTTTCACAAAATAAATAGGTTTTGAAGAAAAGACCCTACCCATCAAAGTAAGGTTGTGAGCGGCCTCATAAGCCTTGGCTTTATCTTCTGTTTCCAATACGATTTCATTGAAAACAGAAACAACCGCATACTTTTTCGTTTGGACCATTTCTGGTTGGGAGCAACCAGCAAAAAACACCATCGAAAAAATAATCTTTTTCATCTTATTCTTCTTCCCCTACAGGCATTAGTGTAAACAAAAAAGCAGCACTTATCACTAGAAGGGAGAAGAACACCTCATCAGGCATTTGATCAAAAAATTCAAACATTTGACCTCGTTGACTGTTCTAGAAATCTAGCCAAACACGGAAAGAAGGAATCGAACCCTCACCAGCCGCTTTGGAGACGGCAGTTCTACCATTAAACTATTTCCGCACTTACAACAATTATACATTATCTTAGCTCTTAAGTCAAAAGAAATTGTGGCTTAACGCAATAGATATTATTGCAAGTTGCGTATAACCAAAACACTTTTAATCTTGCTTATGATTTTCATGTTTTGAACTCAACGAAGAACAAACATTTTTGGTTTGTTGTTAATTTTAGAAGCCAAACCAGAGAAAGAACTGTTCATTCCTATAATAGTATCACATTGAGACAAAAGAATTATATTAACAAAAGCATCAATAACACCTTGTTTTGTGCTTCTGTTATAGACGCATGGTTCTAGTTTTAAAAACATAGATTTACCGTATCTCTGAAGAAAAATTTCCTCGTCTTCTTGATCCTCGCAAGACAATAAAAAATGCTGTGAACTATTTAAAGATAAGTAGCGATCTATATGTGGAAAAAACTGTTCTGGTTTAATGTAAACCCTGGGGTCTTCTATGGGTATGCTGCTTCTTCTTTTAATATCACCCCCTCTAACATGAACTCCTATTAAACTAGGTTGTGCATCTATACTGTTTATTATACTTACAATGTCATTTTGTAGTGGTAGTTTTTTATGTGCCAAATCCCAATCTAAATTGGGTTCGTCATCTTCAAACAGAGCACGGAACGGAGTCATCCAAATAACCTTTTTATCCAGATGGTTTCTGGTCAGCCTTTCGTCACCTTCTAGTCTAACTCTGTTTTCCATGTCAAGTTTATCAACAACATCAATGAATGGAGCATCAAATATATGATCAAACCTACATCCGCTATCAAAATCGTTGCACCAATAATACTTAAAATGTATACCATGTAACATAGCCAAGTAATAAGACGAATACAGAGTGTGCAGCTTGTTGCCCAAACCACCACCAATAACTACTATTATATCCGTTTTCAGCATTATTTTATTCTCCAAAGTGGGGTGATATATGTAGTTTGTGGTTACAATTTTATTGCTCGTACCTCCACCAGTCAATACCAGCCTATGGGCTATGGAGTTGTCTTCCATGTAATAAAATCAAACCATAATAAACTAAATAAGGTACCGCCGTTCCCTGTGGATTTTATCGATGGAAAAAAATAACATCTATGTAATATGCAACATATACTCTAAGTCCAATAGGCATAAAAGTCTATTACCTCATTTTGTCAATCATTATATCAAACTAGGGGTTGATTATATCTTTTTCATATGTGAAACAAAAACCAAAGAATATGTAGACAGCCTAAAATTACACCTTGATAAAATAAAATACGAAATAATAGATGATGGTTCAATGTCTGATCCTATAGGAAGAGTAGGCTACAATGACTCCATCAGAATTAACGATTTGAAGAATAAAATTGACTGCAAGGGGGCAAGTTGGTACATACCGGCAGATATTGATGAATTTCATGAAATAAAACCATTCAGATCTTTCAAAGAACTACAAATATATTGCGAAAAAGAAGGTGCTAATTTTGTCAAATCTAACATGGTTGATAGAATTGCAACCGAATCTATTTTACCAAAAAATATTGATCTTGCAATTCCTATTGACAAACAGTTTCCAATAAAAAAAAATATCACTAAAGACATAATGCAAGCATATGATTTCAAGTGTATTTTTTTAAACACTCAAGTTGACATAAAACAAGGGCACCATAGCGTCCACAACCCAGAGAATTGGAAGCATTATAGCAAAATATTCACTACGAACCATTACAAATGGTTTGGTGACGTTTTGGAAATTGAACACTTTAAAATGGAACAAAGAAGGGCAACCGGTCTGGATTACTACAAAGAGATAGAAAGACTACTCAAAAAAAATCAATTCAAAACTAAACAAAAATTAATATTCACCATTGTAGATAAATCTTACAAAAAAGAGGCTTATTTTTGTTTGAAAAGCGCAATGAAATATAACAAAGATTGTGATTTTAAGGCAATAGTTTTAGAAGAAAACTCAAGTTACGACATTAACTTTAAAAACATCAACTTTCAGACACTTGAATCAAAAAATGATAATTTAAACAAAGACTCATTTAGGTGGTCTCTTAAAGCACCGATGATATTAAAGCTTCTAGAGCAATATGAAAAAGTAATTTATGTGGACTCCGACATATATTTCATAAATAACTGGGATTTTCTTTTTGATGAAATAGACGGAGTATTGCTAACTAAGCACCATAGGTCTTTAGAGCCGGGAGGAGATGAATATCAATGCAATTTTACGGATGGCTTTTTTAACGCTGGATTTATTGGTGCGTCAAAACTTGGCATCAACGCAATAAACTGGTGGAGACGTGCCGTTGAGTGGAAGTGCGAGAAAAATCTTTCACAAGGGCTTTGGGATGACCAAAAATATCTTGATATAATGTCGCTTGAATTTAACGATATTGTAAAAACTTGCAGACACAAAGGTTGTAATATTGCCAACTGGAACTCAAAAGTCATTGAAACTGAGCGTGATGACAAGAAATGGTTTGTAAAAAGCGACAAATCAGAAGTTGTCTTTTTGCATTTGTCCAACAGTTCTTACCGATCCCAAGAGCCCATATTGAAACACCACACAGAAAAATCATTAAAAAGAAGAAGGAGATATGATAGATTTAACAGTTTGTTTACTTAATTGGAAGAGAAAAGAAAACCTAGATAGAATTTTAGATTTGCTTCACGGCAACGTGAAAGTTTTTTTGTGGGATAACTCCGGGGACTTAACGAAAGATCCAAGAACAGATTGGCAAATAACATCTAGCATCAATCAAAAATGTCATCCAAGATGGTGGATGCTTCAACAAGCGAAAACTAAATACGTATGCTCAATGGATGACGACCTCATTCTTAAAGATATAGAAATTTTCAATCATCTAATAGAATTCTTAGAGAAGAATCCAGAATGTCTTGGCGTTGGCGGTTTCGGCAAAATAATAAACCATTATTTACCCTACAAGAATTGGAATCAAGTGAATAATGTTAAACAAGATACCTATGTTGATATTTTGTTGGGAAGATTAATTCTTACAAAGACACAAAACATAAAAGATATAGTTATTAACGAATCAGAAGATGATATACAATTATGCTCTATTATTTCTAAAAAACAGAGACAAAAATTTATTGTGCCCGCTTTGTTGAAAGATAATATAATGGAGCTTTCTGACGATTTTGCCCTTTGGAGACACGAAGGCCACTTTCAAAGAAGAGAAAAAGCAATAGAAAAGTATTGGTTTTTAGACAACAGGAATCAAATTGGATGTTTACTCAATAATGAGATAACAGGTTGCGAACTAGGCGTTTTTGAAGGCGACTATTCCAAAATTTTAATTGAGACGAGAAAGTTTAAAAAGTTGTACTTGGTTGATACTTTTGAAGGAATAATTCACGGAACTAAAGAAAAAATATATGATGATGGAAGCGTTCTATTTGATCAAGTAAAAAACAGATTTGTGGAAGAAAAAGAAGTCTGTGTCGTAAAACAAGACGCAGTTTCTTTTTTAGAGTCAATGCAAGAAAGCAGTTTGGATTTTGCATACATAGACACACTTCATACGTATGACCAAACAATAAAAGAACTTGAATCGGTAAGAAGGGCCGTGAAGAACAAAGGCTTAATTTGCGGCCACGATTACAGAATGGAAAGGTTCCCAGGCATATGCCAAGCAGTAGAGGAATTCTGTTTGAAACATAATTTAATATTCAAATTGACACAGAAGGATGCGTATAAGAGTTTTTTCATAGTAAATCATAAGGAGTGAAAATGCAAAAAATCAACGAATTGTTAGAAATTATAGAAAATTTCCCAAACAGTTTATCAGATATAATAGGCAAGCAGGGACTTTTCTTAAGAAAAGAAAACCAACATTGGATTGGAGAAGTCAAGGCCCAAAATCAATGTCAAAACCTTTGGTACACAACAAAAGCAGAATCTTTGGAGGAACTATTGGATCAAATCTTTAAGAAAATAGAAAAAGACACGATGGAAAATTTCTATGGTTTTTAGAGTGCACTTAATCCTTACCACTCAATAGTAACATGGCCTGACCTGAGCATCGGGGTATATGATAAGAGAAGAAATAGGAGAAGGGATTTAAACATAATTCGAGAACTAGGATTCGAACCTAGACAAAGGGAACCAAAATCCCTTGTGCTACCGTTACACCATTCTCGAAAAGTGTGCAAGCGGGATACGAGAGTCGAACTCGTTTATCCAGCTTGGAAGGCTGGCGCACGACCGTTATGCCAATCCCGCAATCATCATAAAGTGTGATTCTTTTGAATAGAAAATCACGCCAAAAACTATGTACCATCTTTTTAAAAGTCCTTCTATCAACGATAGATGAACATGACCCCACAGGAATTCGAATCCTGATTTTCGCCGTGACTTACCACTATAGTTTTCACTACCCTTGCGGTTTAGTGGTCTAGACTTTGCCTTCACCATAGCCTTTCGGCTTTAGGTGCTGCCCGTCAAGTCGTTACACCTTCCTGTTTCCAGGCTTGGCTCGGCGTTGGCATTTTACAGCGTTCACCGAATTTGAGCAGTTCTACTTTGAAAGTTTCCTCTCAAGCACTCCTTCTGAAGGGCGATGTCCTAACCGTTAGACGATGGGGCCGTCTGAATTATTGTAGTAAAGGCTTTATCATTTGTCAATTGACTCAACCATTATTTTGTTGTTTTCGTCAATTGATATTTCTTTACCATATCTTTGCATGTGAATTAGTTCAAAGTTCTCATTAACTAGACTAATATAGTTCCAGTGTTCAAGAACAAGAATAATGCATTTTATTCCATTAACGGTACGGTGGTGCCAACCGCATTGTAAGTCTTGACCGTTTAGTTTGCACCCTACTTCTTTTGATAGAGAGGGTACAAAAGTCCAATGGCTCATGCTTGGATGCACTTTGTTTCTGCGGTGTCTATGACTTGTGAGACTTTGGAAATTGAAATAACCAAGATAGAGTCTGCGGGAGATTCTACTTCTTTCTTAATTAGCCCTGCGATCCCAGAGATAATTTCTTGGGGATCGATTTGTTTATTTAAGCTGAATGCAATCATTCTAATGCCCTCTTTATTGCGTCGTTTGCCTCATTTATACTAACCATGGTTTTCTTGAATTCACTTCTTAGAAACTCTTTTTTCGTTTCATTAAAGCATTCATTATAGTCTTTTCTTATTTCCACAGCAATTTCAAGAAGATAATCCATGCCTTTAAGGACACCATTAAGAGTGTCATCAGGTGGAATTAACTTTTTGACGTTCTCAGACTGTACTAAGAGATCATTCAATTGATCGTTGAGTAGAAAATTAAATTCTGGGTCGTGGGTCATGTCCAAAGGCTCTTTCTTATTTTGATGAGATCAATCATCATATCTTCGTCTTCTTTGTCGTATTGCTTTTCTATTTTATCAAGATTTTTAAGAAACGAACTAACTTGTTTTTGCGTATAGTTCTTTTTATTGTCGCAGTAGTCTGCCCAACCGCTAACTTCCATAGCGTCTAGTCTGTTGGGTCTTTTGTTCTTCCACCAATCGTAGATTTCAAAAATCTTTTTTGCGGCTTCTGCTTGGGATGTTGGCTTGCCAAAAAGTTTGTCAGACTTTTTGTAGCCAGAGTCTTCATCGCATACCAGTCCCATTGCCCAATTAAGGTAATCTATTCCTGCTTCTGGGCATCTGCCGTTTTTGAACTTGAACTTTTTTTCTTTGTTGCAAATGTGATTCATCCACGCTTGTTCTACTTCAACAAACTCAACAAGTTCATTGAACAGTCCATGCATGATCCTTGTATCCAATTCATGATATCGTCCAGCCTTTAGCCCGGTTTTTAAATAATGGGTTTTAGATACGAACCTATTTTGATAATAGTGACTAATCTCTCGATAAATATCTTTTGGGAGACAAAAGAAGTTCTGAATCTTATCGAGTAGTTCTTCTGCTATCCAGAAGCGAATAGGTCTTTTACGGCTTTGATCAATTCTCCACTCTTCCCATTCTTCATGAGCTAAAGCCAAAGGCTTCTTTTCACCTCTGACCCAATCTGCGAACTTTGAGCAGGACCAGTAGTTAATTCTTGAGCGGATCATTTTGTCTTTCTACGGAATATCCCAATTTACCGAACCAGTAGTTAAACGAGTCTATTTCTTCTTGAGAATTGCCTTCTAATAGAATAAACTTTTTTCTAGTTTTGTCAATACGAAAAACCATCATAGATCGTGGAATACCCCAAACCCCACCATCTTTAAGATCGTTTATAATCTGTTGACATTCAGCAAGGATTTTTTCTTCATTCTGGTGCATTGTTTTTCTCTGGGGCTATTGGGTTCTCCAGCATAATAACTTTCTTGATGGACTGCCTGCTTATTTCCGACAAGAAATAGATCTGTTCATTGTTCAGATCTTTATTGTCAAAAAGTCCTGTTTCCTGCATCCATTTTGATTGTATTCCGGGAGTGATTTCTGGAAGTTGTACACCTTGTATCCTGCAATATTGTATACAGTCTTTGAAGTAGGATTCAACTGATTCTGCAACTTCAAGTTCTGTTATTGGGTTTTCTGCTGTTTGAGACATTCTGCTGTCTAGAGTGCCTTTGCCATCCTTGAATTCTTTGCTTTTTAGCTTGGTGTAAGCCTTAAGGATTCCTTCTTGGAATTGCCTAAGACGGGTTGGAATCATGTAGAGTTCATTCATTTTGATTTTCTTTCTTACACATAGGGTACAAAGAAGATGCCTATTTAAAGTTTAAATTCCTTTGAGACCCATTTTTGCCATAGCCAGTAGAGCCTCTGCGTTGCCTGCGGCGTCGTTAACGGGGTTGTGATCGTGTTTTGTCTTACGAAGGTGTTTCCAGCGGCCCCGCATATCGCCCGTTAAGCCGCAATATAGGTCGGCTATACGCCGTCCAGAATAGCCAAAAGGGTTGTCACCAGTGAAGTGATGAAAATAGTAATTGATCCATTGCCAATCAAAGCAGGGATTGTCGCTAATAAAGATTGGCTTGCCCTTTATGTTGTCCTTAAGCCACATAGCAAAGGACTCCATAACCATTTTGGGATCATCAAATGTTTTATGTTGTTCTCTTGATATGTTACTTATAGCAAGAGCATCGGGGTTATAGCTATCACTTATTGGATGGGTTTTCCCATAAAAGGTTTTGTTGAGATATTCGTCAACAACAACCGCACCAAAGCACACCATGCTATAGTCTGGCGGGATCGGCCCATCGCTTTCTACATCGACTACCACAAGAGACATACTAGGATCCTTCCTAACTAAGTTTTACTTCCTGTTCGACACTTTTTTTGCAATAGAGAAAATACTTCTTATGCTAGTTACTTCATAGTTAACATCATCCCACGCTTGATCGGTTTTAAACCCTCGTTTCTTATTTTCCTTGTCGTGCTTTTCCTTGTAGCCGGGATCAATCCATTTATAAGCTTTATTATCTTTGTAGTCGCACACCCCAAACTCATAAACATTTTGATTCTTTAGGTCAAAAACGATGCTAAGACTGCCTTGCTTTCTATATGAATCTAGCGCAAATGCATTGTTCCCATAGCAGTCCCAGCAAAACTCGCCACCACCGTTAATCTTGTGCTTGACTAATTCCAGGAATTTTTTAATTGTCATTTTCCCACCTATTCTCTTTGTGGTTCCAGTGGCGACGATCATACATCCTAAAAGAAACAGAGTAAAAAAGCAACCCCAGAGTAAGGTCTAAACCAGCATGGTCTACTCTTGAAGTCCAAGAGAAATTAAAATCCAGCAATGTGTTTGAGTAATATACTATTTCAAACTCAAAAAACTTGTTTTTGGAGACTTGAAAAGACCTTGAGAAGAGGTTTTTAAAGTCTTCTTTGCTAAAGAGGTTATCAATATTCAGTTTGATTTTGAACATTTGCTTTCAATTTCTCTTGCATGATCTACTAGATTGTGAAACATTCTTTCTAGTATGCCATGCCAATAATAATGTGGGTAGCCATCTTTGTTAAAGGGTTTTTCCAAGAAAAGATTTTCCCACTTATAAGAAATAAGATAATCTCTAGTTTCTTTGGAAACGTAGCAGAGATCGCTTAAAGAGCCGTACAATCCTTCTAGCCAATAAAGCTTTTCCTTTTTTATCGACCTAAGATAGTCTTTAAGAACGTCCTCAAATGTTTTATTGTGCTCTTTCATTATGTAAGAAAGAGCATCAATAGACTCCTTTACTCCAAGATACTCGGCACAAACGCTATCAAAAATGGGCCTTGAGCAATAAACAAGATTTGAATAGTTCTGGTTCAATTTAATAGCCTTGTGTAGGATAGTCTGATTTTAGGCCAATTTTTGAACATCCGCATAAAGTTCTTTAAAGCTTTTGACTTTTGCTTCTGGTTTCCACCTTGAGACCAATCATCAAGAACTCCCTCGCTTATGTCCCATGAAGCATAATCTTCTGTAGGAACAACTTTGATTCCTGTCTCATCGCAAAAGTTAATCAACGAGTTTGCAGTTTCCAACTGTTGCGTAATCTTGTCCTCTCCATTAAATATGTAAATCTTAAACAAGAAACCTACAAGATCCTTGAAACGTGGTCTAGGGTTCTTGCAATTATACTTTAAATAAGTCTTTAATGAAATGTGGTTGTTGTTAAGATACTGAATAAAGTAAAACTGAAAGTCTAAATGCTTCTGAAGATGTTTATACTCATCTTCTAAAGGCCGCCAAGCTTCATTTGTATCAATCCATTGGTTTACAAGTTTTCTGTAGTTTCCTGATTCTAAACAATCTTTTTTAAACCAAGACATATCTTGGAGCCAAGAATAATCACCAAAGTGGTGAGAATCATGAAATAAATATGGATTTGGCCAAGATGGATTTTTCTTCTTGTAAAGAGATATTACTTTTTTGCTGATTCTACTCTTGTCCAAAACGGACCAAGCTCTCACAGCGGCCTCAAAACGATTAACATCAAAGACTTCATATATGTCATTTTTAGGACGCTTGTTGAGCGTAATCTCGTCTATGAGATGAGACAGTTTTACATCTGTAACAAGATCATCGGGATTGTAAGTTTTCATTGCTTAATAATCTTGTTGCCTTTGCTATGACCCTTTCTGGCTCCGGTAGATCTTAACTCAACACCTGCTTTTTTAAGCATAGTGTTAATTTTGTGCCTAGATATATCAACTTCTCTAGAAATCTGGTCTATGCTCATAGACTCATACATCTTAACAATCTTGTCCAAGAGTTATTTTGACATTTTTTCGGCAGTTCGTGTGAAACAAGGACAATCAGGATGATGAATAATACCATGCCCTGACTTTATAAAAAGATGGTTGTCGTGCTTCACAGTAACAAAGTCGTACATCCGACCATCTGGTATAGACTTCTCGCCATTTTCTGTGGGCTTATTGTTTCTTTTGGCGGCGATTTGAATTGCTGGGACTAATAACCCAATAAGAGTTAAAACAATAAACAAACAAACCAAAGCCTCTACAAATGTAAATCTTTTTTTCATTTCAATTCTCCTTGGTATCGTCAGAATCCATGTCAATGTCGGCTGGAACTGAATCGTCCACCGCATCAACACTTTGAATGTCATAATCACAGGGAAAACCCCCATGACCTTCCATAACCTCTTCCCATTCAAGCTCAATATCATCAAGCATATCAAGATCAAAATTGTCCTCGATATCCTCAACACTATCCGCAATCACCACAACCGTAGCACGTTCCCTAACACTAG
>Ga0209189_1000767_pt1 | contig 25388 bp, 25 predicted proteins | sample C_130820_EF_Meta_FD_187308 | JGI IMG/M metagenome (GOLD analysis project Ga0209189, IMG submission 187308) | Freshwater microbial communities from Lake Croche, Canada to study carbon cycling - C_130820_EF_MetaG (SPAdes) (version 3) | ecosystem: Environmental > Aquatic > Freshwater > Lake... | reverse complement strand
GCCTCCTCAATGTCCACCATAGGCACATCGTCGTCTCCCAGGTCAAAGGGGGCAAAGGCAGAGAGCGGGGCCTCCCTCAGGGCCCTGGACTCTGCTACCAGGCGTGCGAGGTCCTTGGCCCACTGGTCAATACATTCAATTTTATATTATTCTAAATCAGAGTAAATGATAATATCTATTTACTCTGGAATGTCTGCTTACTCTGAAATATAATATTTAAACTTTAAAAAAATGAATATAGGCGACGCAATACAGTAAGCACCCGCTACATGTCAAACACATCTAGCAATCCAAACAAGATGTCTCTCTCAAGGAAGACCCCCCTCACTATGTGGCAGAAGGAGGAGGCGTGGAAGGCGTGGGAGGAGTCGTGGAAGGCGTGGTGGGACGCTACTAGGCCGCTTTGCAGCAATGACGGCTCGCAGACCGGCTGGGAGAAGGATCTGGCCGCCTTGAGGGAGCTGGCCCGCGAGGAGGAGATTGCAGAGGCGCGCGCGCGGAACCAGGCGGATAGGGAGAAGGACGCGCTGATGGGCTTCCACGGGCCGGCGGAAGCCCTTGCTGCTGCTATGCGCAAGAAGGCTTTGGCTGTGCCCGAGGCTGTGCCCAAAGCTCTAGCTGTGCCAGTGCCAGAGACTGTAGCTGAGGCAAAGGCGCGGGCGGCTGCCATACGCAAGCACGCAGAGGCAATGGAGGCTTCAACCGTAAACCGCGTAGCCCACCTGCCCCGCCCCCCAATGCCTGACCCCGTGCTCTTTGGCTGCCCCTGCTGCCCCTTCATGTTTCCCTCGCGCCGCCCCTGCGATGCACACATCCGCGTTGAGCACGCTGGCTGCACTATGCAGGCCGCCATCATCTTCCACCCGCAGGCTACAGAGGAGGAGCTGAAGGCCTGCCTCTTCGCCAACCTGCCCTGGCAAGACAAGCTCTTGCTCTCACAGACGGTGCGCTCAAGCGACATGGACCTCTGCTATGTGAGCAAGAGCCTGGTGCTGCGCGAGCCAGACGAGGAGTAGTGTAGCTATGAAGGCAGTCTCCAGTAAGGTAATAACAAAAAGAAAAAACGCTCCTCTGTCCACCAGGGGCATTTTTTTCTTTTCTTTCTTTTAACACGTTATAGGTCCTTAAATTACTCTAGGCCTCCTCGATATCCAGCATGGGCACGTCGTCGTCTCCCAGGTCAAAGGGGGCAAAGGCAGTGAGCGGAGCCTCCCTCAGGGCCCTGGACTCTGCTATGAGGCGTGCGAGGTCCTTAGCCCACTGGTCAACCTCCTCGGCGTATGCAGCTGCAGTCTGCTGAATAGCCGAGGCAGAGGGGGTGCAGTTTGGCTGAGCCCGTGCCTGTGGCACGGTCAGCGGAGAGGGGGTGGGAGCAAGGGTGGCTCCATTGCGCATCTCGGAATGCTCACCGCCGCAGCGGTGCAGGGGGCTTGAGCACCTGTCGCACCAGTCATCCTGCTCCTCATAGTTCCTCTGAGCAAATGACTCGTCATCCTCGGTGATGAAGAGCTGCGGGGCGCAGTGCTCCTCATAGTCCTCCTCGGTCCAGGGCTGTGGCTGTGCTGCTGGCAGAGCGGCACTCCTGCGCAGGAGGAAGCCATCGCGCATCTCGTCCCCGTGGTCGCCGTCGCAGCCAGAGTCAGGGTGGCACCAGTGGCACGAGGGCTGGTTGCGCTCATCCTCCTCACAGTGCCTCTGGTAGTCAGCCCAGTCCTCCTCGGTTATGTCGGCCCACGGGTCTACCTCCTGGGGCCCAGAGGGTGCGCAGTGCTCCTGGTAGTCCTCCTCTGTCCATGCTGCGGTGGCAGCGGCAGCAGCGGGCAGCTCCTTTGGCGGCATGAGGCCCAAGAGGCGCTGGATAGAGTGGAGCGAGTAGCGGCGGGCCTTGAAGTTCCTGGCCTCCTCCTCGCGCTCCTTCTGCATCTCTGCCACATCCTCAGCCGTAAAGTGCCCGTGCTTCTCGTAGTCGTGGAGGTCCTCCTGCTCGGGCGCAGCGACAGCAGTAGCGCCATAGGCGACGCCCTCAAAGGTGCCCTCCAGAATCTGCACAATCATGGCATCCAGCTTCTTCTTGCCCTCAAGACCCTGGTTAACCAGGTCCCAGAGGCGCTGGAGGGCCTCCTTCTTGTATGGCTCGGAGGAAAACACCACGGAGGCGAAGGTGTTGGGGTTGGTGGGCCACTCGGTAGAGTCCTGATACTCCAGCTCGTGGATAAGGTGCCAGGTGCCAATCTCGTTCTCTAGCTCCAGCTTGTGCGCCATGCCAATGCGCGCCAGCACCACGAGGTCGTCGAGCTGCTGGGAGTGCTGGGGCATCTTGGCCTTGGCAGCCTCCAGGAGCACCATGTTGGTGGGCCAGACGTTGTTGCACGCCATGGTGTTTGCAGAAGACTGAGAGGTGTTGAAGCTTGCCATAGTATATAGCAAGGGGGGTGCTATAAAAAAGTGTAGAGCTATAATCAATTTTTATTTAGCAATAAAAATGTTCAGAAGGACTCTATTTTACTCTGGTTAAGAGAGCTCTTAATCGTCGCGGTCTCCACAGGGGCCATCGTAGGGGCAGCAGCAGTCTGGAGAGCACTCGCCGCTACGGTTCATTTGCCTTCCTTGCCCCTCGTTGCAGCTAGGCAGGGAATCCTCTGGAGTAAGGCTGACGGGCTCGGGAGAGCCAGGGGGCGTGGTATAGCCTTCTGGGTTCTCTGCTATCCAGAGCTCATACGCCTTCTTGAAATCTCCCGCGAAAGTGCCCTCGAGAATTTGGACAATGCTGGCGTCCAGATTTCTTTTCTCTGCTATACCCTTGTTGGCGGCAGCCCAGAGGTCCTGGAGGTAGTTGATACCCGCGTAGTCATGCTGAGAGTCAAGCTTGTCAATGGCCTCAAGGAAGAGTACCTTGTTCGTAGGCCACTCTGCTTGTGCGTCTACCTTGGACCCAAGGATATCGCCAATGCGTCGGTCCAGATGCTCCTTCTCACGCATGGACTCTCTTACGCGATTTACAAGGTCCATGAGGGATGCGTAGCAGGATGCTCTGGGAACAGCCTTTTGAAAGAGCTGGAGATCACTGGGCCAGCTCTTAGAGCAGGTGCGCATGTTCTTCAATGCAGTCTGAGATGCCATGGTAGATACTTAGTAAAACGATTACTTGCGATTCAAATTTACCAATGAAAAAAGGTCCTCTACCAACAGGCCCTTTTCTCATTTTGTTCCTTTGTTTAGCTCACTGTAATCTCATTGCCTAGCTCAGCTTAGTCCAGCTCCTCATACTCCGTGCCCTGCTCAATGGCGCCCAAGCAGGGTGTCTTGCCGCCGTCATCGTCAGCAGGTGCTGGCGGCCCCAAGGGAAGCCCAGGAGAGGGCAGCTCGCAGTTTGCCATGGATAGTCCAGAGGCTATCATATTCCGCACGGCAGAAGCGAGGTCCAGGGCGGGCGGCGGAACCACCTGGGACTGGCGCGAGTGGGCGGCGAGCAGGCCTGCCTCCAGCTCCTCGCAGGTGATGAGCTCTGGCTGGGCATAGGCTGCATCGTAGTGTGCAGACAAGCGCTCCTCCTCCTCATCCTCTGCTGCAGCCTCTGCCGTGCCGGCTGCGGCGGGGAGGCGGGCCTTCTTGTTCCTGCGCTTGCGCTCGTTCTTGGTGAGCTTGCGCTGTGGCTGTGGCTGTGCCTGTGGCTCTGCCATGGCGCCACCGCCAGAGTAGGAAGGCTGAAAGGTCATGTAGGAGCGCGAAGCCCGATACTCGCGGCCGCCATAGGGCTCCAGAGCAAGGTTGAACTCGAACTCGCGCTCTGCCTTTGCCTCGGCCTCGGCCTGAGCTATAGACTCTGGCTTCTCCTGGCGCTGCTCGCGCTGCTCTCGCTTGCCGCCCAGGGGGGAGCGGACCACGGGCTCAAAGGGCTGGCCAGGCAGGGCGGGCGTGAAGGGAACCTCGTGCTGCTCACACCACTCTGCCCAAGAGAGCCGCAGGCGGCGGCGCTCGTAGAAGCTGTAGGCTGCGCCCGTAAGGCGCACGCAGGCCGGCTGCTCTCGGCCGTCCTCTGTGATGCGCGCGGGAAAGAGGCGGCGGCCAGTGCCCTCCTCGCCTGGGTGCACGCCGCTGCAGCACGCGCGAACCAGCTCTCCAGAAGCCTCATCCTTCAGCTTGTAGTCGCAGTGAATGCCACGCTTGCAGGGCTGCGGGGAGCGCAGGTGGGGGGCGTCCAACTCCGCGCTCTCGAACCAGCGAATAACGTTCTGGCTTGCGGAAGACATCTTGCTTGAGTGAAGTGAAGTGTATTGAGCAAGGGGGTAATAGAAAATTACCTTGTCCTAGTATTCAATTTTGGAAAATATCATAATTCGTCTGATTACTCTGAATCAATTCAATGCCTTCTGAATTGAATTAATTCAGAGGTATTAGAGCCAAAATCAAAGCTAAATAAAATTGAATTGAAACCGTCTTATATGTATCATACCCGCTTCTAATCAGTAGAAAGCAATACGCAAGAATGGTCAAGTGCTCTATCTGCAAGCAAGAGGGCCACAATAAGGCCAGGTGCCCCACGGCGCCTCAGGCTCCAGCTGTGGGTGGAGGGGCGCCACAAGGGACTCAAGCCACTGTGCCCATAACGCTCTCAGGAGACATCACAGAGAAGCTCGCTAAGCTCTCTGCGCTGTGTGTTGAGGTGGCCAACGGGCTCGGCAAGGGGCACGTAGAGGCTCACTACCAACAGGCCCTGTGTGTGGAGCTGCAGGAGGCCAACATTCGCTACGTTGCAGAGGAGGTGATGCCCATTATGTATAAGGGCCGAGCCCTGGGCGGCACCTGCAACGCGAGGCTGGACGTGATGCTCCACAGCTTCCTGCCCTTCATCTTTGAGCTCAAGTCAGTGCCCTCCCGAATTGGCTCTATTCACCACTGGCAGCTCGTGCGCTATATGACACACAAGGACATTCCCTTTGGCGCGGTGGTCAATTTCAACCAATCTGAAAGGGGGCCACTAGAGGTGCAGTTCATTGTGCGGCAAGGGGATGCTCACTGGCTGTATGACCCTGCCACACAGACAGGCCGGCCGCTGGTGGACTTTGGTATGAGCCTGGCTGCACCGGCTGCGCCAGCCTCTGGCGGTAGCTCAGTTGTCTCTGGAGCCACGGCTGCGACTGAGGCGGATGAATGGGAATGGTCTGAGGAGGAGTGAAGGGCGTAAATAAGAGACTGCAGGGGGATTGGGAGGTGGCTCTTTTTTATCCGCTGAACACGAGGGTTGATTTTGGCTTTAGAGGTACGTGAAAAAGAGGGCCGCCTAGCGACCTCTCTTTCTCTTTGTTATATTGTGGTCTATGCAATAAATCGCTACTTAATCTCGGGCTCGTCGTTCAGCACCTCGGCGCTGCTGTCAATGCTGCCGTCAGCCTTGAGCCTACCCACATATTCGCCCCTGAGACCCTCCTTGGTGATGCGCCACAGGTCACCCTGGTCCTCCCATCGCACCTCACCACTAGACTCTCGCCAGCCATAGCGCATATACGCGCTGCGCATGTGTTTGAAGGGCCAGAAGTCTTCCTCGCCCAGCTCCTCATCCTCCTCCAGGTGAAGGGGGGCTGCTGCCGATAAGCGGCTAACCTGCTCTAGCGCCTGAGTGTGCTTGGCCGCTGCTGCGCTGATAGCTGCTGCCTCAGCCCTGACCGCCGCCTCGCGGCGCGCACTCGCCACCTCTGCAAGTGCTGCAATACCGGCTTTCGCCTTCTCTGCCTCGCGGGCTGCAATCACAGCGCTCCTGAGAACCTCAAGGTGGCGCAGCTGGCGGTCAATTGCGTCGAGCGTTGGTAGTGATGGCGGCAGGGCGGTCGTGGGGGCGGGCAGCGCGTTAGCATCTGGCTGCCCACCACCAGCGCTACCCTCGCTGGGCTGCTCGCGCATAAGCACCGCGTATTGCTCCCTTGTGAGCCCAGGCCTGCGCTCGCGCGCCTTCTGATACCGCCAATACTCCTGGTCTTTCAACCTCTTGGCGAGCTCATCTGGCGTAGGCTGCCTGCCCAGCTGCTGCGCGAGGTGGGCCTCAGTGTCAGCCAGTGACTGGCGGGGGCCCTTGGTTACGACGTGCTGCACTGCGGTGTTAGTGTTGGTGGCCATTGTATCTGTTTAATGCTAAACAGGGTGCCTACTAAGACAATCATTGGCAATTCAATTTTGTTTTTGGAAATTAAACCCCGTAAGCCAGTGCCAGCGACGGTTACACCTGTAACTGCCAGGGTGATATAAGGTAACGGTAGTACATGAAAAAAGGGCCGCCTAGCGACCTCTCTTTTTCATTTTGTGCGCTATCCACGCATGCTTACTAGAGCTCTCCTTTAAGGTCTCATGTGCCCGCAGGCCTATGACCGGTCTATACCCATACTCTGCCGCCTTCCCAGGGGCGGTGGTAACTTTTGGTGCCTTCTTGCTCTAATTCACACGCGCTTCATTGCGACTTTTTGTGCTTTGCTTGCCAGACTCCTGCTGGTCCCTTTGTGCTTTGCTTGCCAGACTCCTGCTGGTCCCTTAGAGGTCATCCAGGTCGACCTCCTCGTCATCCCAGTTCTCCTTGACGGGCTGCTGGGCAATCCACGCCTTGGCCTCCGCGCCCTTGGCTGCAGCCTCTGCAGCCGCCACAATGGCGCGCTGCTCGGCTGCCGTGCGGGCAGCCTCGGCCTCGAGCTTGAACTGCGCCATCATCTCTGCAGCCGTCTGGACAGCCTCGGGCCGCAGCGTGGCGGACGCGCCGCCGCCGCCACCGCCGGCCATGGGCCTGGCTGCAGCCACAGTGGCCTTGTGGGCGCGCCAGCGCTTGAAGCGCTCAAAGTCCGGGTCCTCGTAGAGGGCCGCGTCTGCCAGGTCGCCGACCTCCACACCGCCGTCCACGCCCTTGCGCTTGGTGCCGGCGGCTGCAGCGCTGCGCGCGCCCTTCAGGCCGGCGACGCGGGCTGCGATGGTGGCAGCGGTCTCCTGCGCCTTGCGCTCCTGCTTGAGGCCGCCCTTGACGTCCGCCAGGCCCTTGACCCAGAAGTCCTCGTCGGAGTAATCCGAGTCAAAGAGGTCCTCCTTGGCCACCGCCTCGCGCGCGGTGGTCTCCACGGCGCCGGCGGTCTCGGCGACGCCCAGCACGTCGGCCGGCAGGAAGCCCAGCTTGATGAGCTCCTGAATCTCGGCCCTGGTGTCCAGGCAGCCTACAATCTCCAGGGGCCTCTGGACCAAGCCCGCGGGCGCTAGCTCCCCAGCCAGCAGCACCACGTGCCCAACGGCAATGCGCATGACGCCCTTGCCGAAAAGCCCGCGCGGCGTGGCCTGCACGGTGGTGCGCTGGCCCTTGGTGGCAGCGGCGCGCAGCGTCACCTGAAAGCCGCCGTTGCCGAGCTGCTTGGTCACCGCGCCAAAGAGACCGCCAGAGACCTTGGCCGCCTGAATGGCAGCCCAGTTCTGGGTGGCCGCCGCAGCGGCCTTCTTCATGTTGGGCTTCTTTGGCATTTTGTAGGATGTTGAAAGTGTTGTGTCTGATAGGCAGTATCAGACGGGGGGGGACTTACCTTCCGTGCCTGCAGCCGTTCAATTTTATTTTGCCTCTGGCCCAGCTGGTGGGCCCTGGGGAAATTGATTTTTTCCCAACTGCCAAAGGGGCTGCGCCAACTGCCAAAGCGCAGGAGCAACGTACGTGAAAAAGGGTGGCCTAGCCACCTCTTCCTCGTTTTGTGCGCTATCCACGCATGCTTACTAGAGCTCTCCTTTAAGGTCTCATATGCCCGCAGGCCTATGACCGGTCTATACCCATACTCTGCCGCCTTCCCAGGGGCGGTGGTAACTTTTGGTGCCTTCTTGCTCTAGTTCACATGCGCTTCATTGCGACTTTTTGTGCTTTGCTTGCCAGACTCCTGCTGGTCCCTAGTGATACCACCCGCGCTGCTCCTGAATGGCCGGCTTACCGTAGCCGTCCGCTGAGCCCTGTGCACGCGCCCATGCGCGGTCATTGGCCCTCTGGCTGCCACCGCCGCCACCGGCTGCCGCTGCGCCACCGCCACCAGCCGCAGCCCAAGCGCCAGTCTGATACTGGATGCTGCCGTCAGCCAGCATAGTCCAGGGCTTCTTGCTGGGCGCGGGCGCCGGCGGCGGTGCGGCGCGGCTGACCATGGCGCGCTGGTGCTGGCCCCACTTGGCATTGAGCGCGTGCTGGCCAGCGCCATTGCCACCGCCACCAGAGCCCTGCTTCTGGCCACCGCCTGCGAGAGCCGCAAAGCGGCTAGTGAAGTCGCGAGACGCTGCGACACCTGCAGCAGCGCCACCCTCCTCGCCGGCCATGCAAAACACCAGGCGGTTGTCTGCCTTGACGCGCAGGGTGCCGGCGCAGGCTGCAGCCCACTGCGGCTCGTCCGGGTGGACGTAGATGCAGGTGTGGTGCTGCTCGTGGTTCCAGCAGCCGGCCAGAAGCTCGCCGCAGGTGCGGGCGCCGATGTCGCCGGCCTTGGCCAGGCGCGACACCATCTTACCGGTGCCTGCCATGCGGCCGTCGTGCCGGCGCTCCTGCTCCTCCACCTTCACCACGGTGGCGGAGCAGGTGCTCTGGCCCTCTGGCACTGGCGTGTTGCAGCCGGCGCAGATGCGCTTCTCGAACAGGCTGGCATAGCGGCAGGGGCGCGGCACGCGGAACTTCATGGCACCCTTGTTGGTCCACTTCTCCTCCTTGCGCGCCACCTTGCTGTCGATCACCCTGGCCTCGTCTGCAGCATCCCGTAGGGCCTCTGCCTCCTTGCGCGCCGCGCGCGCCGCCGGCGTCTCCGTGGCGTAGTAGCGCATGTCCTCCAGGAACGTGAGGTCCCCAAAGGAGAGGCTGCCGCGGTGCTCGAGCCAGCCCACGCAGGCGGCTGCAGTGGCTGCGCCGTCCCACTCGAGCACGATGGCGCGGCCGGCACCACCAGGGCTCCAGTCCACCGGCTTAGGAGCAGCCATGAGCCAAGAGCCGTGGCTGCACTCCCAGGCGCAGAGGTAGCTGCCGTCGCCCAGCAGGTCGCCGCCATCGCTGAGGCACATCGTGTGCGGGCAGCCCTGTCGGCATGCGCCGGCGTCATAGTCCTTCTCGCTCGTGGGGGCCCAGGCCCCCACGATAGGTGCGTCGTCCCAAGCGGAGGTCATTTTGAGCGTTTGAGAGTATGAAAGGTGTTGTGTCTGATAGGCGGTATCAGACGGGGGGGGACTTACAAACTGGGTCAGAGCCCATTCAATTTTTTTTCGCGCCCACGGGCCAAGGGGCAAAGCGGGAAAAATTGATTCCTCTGGCTACCAGAGAAATCAATTTTTTCCGCCCCACCTCTGGGGGGGGTTAGAGCCCGATAAAATTGAATTGGAAGCGGGCCGATTGATTGGCACCCGCCCTACACACACCTTCTGTCTGTAGTGCACTCAAAATGTCTTCCGCTATGTTCTTTGAGAAGCTCACGGCCGTGCGCACGGCATTGAATGACCTCTGGAGCTGCGCTGACGGCGAGCAGTCCGCCATCCTCGCCAAGCTGCAGGAGATGGTAGAGCACGCACCAGTGGCAGTGGCCGGCAAGTCCAAGGGCAAGGCGCCGAAGGCAGAGAAGGCTCCAAAGGCAGAGAAGGCTCCGCGTGCCAACGCCGGGCAGTCAACCCTGCACCGCGCATGGACCAAGCACGTGCTGCACAACCACGGCACTGGCAAGGACGCGCTGCACCCCAAGGTTGGCTCGGAGGTCTACCAGACCTTCCTGGCAGCACGCATCGCTGCTGCACAGGCTGGTGAGCTTCTCTACAAGGACAAGTCGCAGTTCCGCGTCAAGTCGGGTGAGAAGAAGATTGGCGACCCGATGGACGAGGAAGAGGCTCGCGTCGGTGCGCACATGCCCTTCGTGGGCCACTACAAGCAGCTGCGCCCCGAGGAGCACGCCACCTTCAAGGCAGAGTGGGAGGCAGCCAACCCCAAGGGCTCGCGCGCCACCAGCGTAGCAGACGACAGCTCTGAGGCTGGCTCCGCTGCAGAGAGCGACGGCACGCAGCCCAAGAAGCGCGGCGCCAAGGCCTATGCAGACATGGAGCCTGAGGAGCTGGCCGCCGCCAAGGCCAAGCGCGCTGCAAAGGCCGCCGCGAAGGCTGCTGCAAAGGCTGCCACAGAGGCTGCTGAGCGCCAGAGCTCGGTGATGGAGCCGGCCAGCCCGGTGGCTACGGTCAGCGCAAAGCAGGTGCCCAAGGCCGCCATCGGCGGCGGCGGTGCCGAGGCTGCGCCGGCTGCACCAGCTGCAGAGGCCGAGGCAGCTGCAGAGACCGACGCAGAGGACGAGGAGGGTGAGGAGGGTGAGGAGTCAATGAACAGGCTTATACCCTTCATCCACAAGAAGGTCCGGTATATGCGGTTTGGCTACCGCGACGAGAACAGCGTGCCCATCTGGCACGCCGGTGGGGACATCTGGCTGCAGACGCCCAATGGCAGCAAGGGTGCCTACGCCGGCGTGCTGAAGCCTGACGGCAGCATCGATGCCAGCCCCGAGGTGCTGGAGGACGAGCCCGAGATGGAGTAGAGAGTTACAGAGGAAAGGTATTCAATTTTACGCAAAGAAACAAAGAGGAGGAGGGAAGGCGTCGCTGCAGGGGCAGGGCGTTTTTTCACGTACGGAGGCTCTTCAATTCAATTTCGGCCTATAGAGGCCCCTAGGCCATAGGCTCTTCAATTCAATTTCGGCCTATAGAGGGCTCTAGGCCCTAGGCTCTTCAATTCAATTTCGGCCTATAGGCTCTCTATAAGCTCTCTATATGCCCTTGATTCAATTCAATTTCAGAGTAATTCTGGCTATATAGGCCGAAATTGAATTGAAATAAGAGCATATAGAGGGCTTATAAGCCGAAATTGAATTGAATCAAGAGCATATATAAGGAATATAGGCCGAAATTGAATTGAATTAAGAGGGCCGTGGCCCAGGGCCCCAAATTCAATTTTTCAGACCCCTGGCCAGAAGGCCCCCGCTCTCGATAAAATTGAATTGACCGCCAGACCAATAATAGTCACCCGAGCCATGGTGGATGGTAAGGGGTGCAGACACAAGGGGCCTTTGGCCGCTGGTGCCTGCATAGCCGCCCTGAAAAGGGCAGTGCTGTGGCCACTGGGAGTCCGCCGCTGTAGCGGGCCGACTTTGGCAGGCATAGGAGGGGTAGCCAACCGGCCGCTTACTCCGATTGTAGGGAGATTCATCTCCTTGCACTAGGGACGTCAGACGCCACGTGAGGGTGACATCAGGAACGAGCTTCTTCCAACGGGAGGTTCGTTGGGCATATCCTTCGGGCCGTGTCCTTAATCGCTCGGATAACTAGGCGCACACCAACCGGTGAGCGTTATAGAGTCTGGGATTCCGGAGCTGACGACTGATACATGCGCAGAGGTAGGGGCATGTGTCGGGGGATAGGAGCGCAAGCTCTAGGGAAATGGCAACCCTCCCCCAACTGCCGGCGTGCTGTGTAAACAGGGCCGGCAGAAGCACTACATCAACGGTTATAGACGGAAAGGCTGCGGAAATGCCAGGCTGGCGCGGCAGAGAGGAACCATGGTGCTTGCGTCACCTCCCTGCTTCGCTCACTAGCCAAAAGACTACCGCAGAATTACCGTATCTCGCGGTTAGAGAACGGTTCGACGGTTCAGAGAGATGGAGAGGGGCTACTCCCAGCGAAGCTCTGCTGGTGATGAGCTAACGGACGGACCGCATATAAAATGAAGACTCAGTAATACTGGGTCGGTAGGGTTCGACGGACCGGTGCGATGGAGGGGCACCGGTCAACCAGAGGATGGTCCTCTTTTTTTTGTCGCCCTCCATCTGGATGGCAGTTGGAAAAAAATCAATTTTGCAGAAGCCGTCGCTGGAGCCAGACGGAAAATAAAATTGAACTGGATGCCAGGGGTAAGGATAGCGCGGCGGCGACACGGGTATATCCTGTGGGCGGCGTAAGACCCTGGGCCAGAGTGCCCCATAGAACCTCTGCCTCACCCGAGGCAGGGAAGCGGAGGTGCCATCTTAGCTTGATTTCAAGCGGCTGGGGCATCACGGGTGTGTGCGATTGAGTCAAAGGCCGTTCCATCAGCGCCAATGACATGCAGAGGAGGCGGAGGCACACACCATTCCCGCTCTCGCGGTTAGAGAGCGGGTCGGTCGTTCAGAGAGGAGGAGAGGGGCTACTCCCAGCGAAGCTTTGCTGGTGACGAGCTAACGGACGGGCCACTATACGCTACGAAGACTAGGTAGCGCCTAGTCGGTAGGGCCCGACGGGTGGGTGCGAATGGAGGGGCACTCACCACACCTTCTGTGTAACCCAACCAGGCACACAGAGGTTGAGTGGATAGGAGCGTAGGAGGCGCTCTGTGGATAAGGGCAAGAGAACTGCGAGGGACCCTCTGTTTACAGAAGGGTGAAGTGGGCGGACGTGTCAGACTGAAGCAGAGAGCCTGGGCTCTGCTGGGGAAGGTCAGTGGTGCGCGGGCACCGGTGAACACGACGTGGGCGGGATTTTCATCCTATCCTTTAATGGAAAGCCCAGCTGTGCGAGGCAGGTGCACAGCAGCCGGTGGTAGCGGCAGAGGGAGCTTCGGCTTATCCTCTTTTTTTACGTACTATCGTATAAGGCAAAATTGAGCCGATTTCACCGCTTAACTAACCTTACCCTTAACAGTGATAGAGTAAGATGACCGACTGGCTAGCCAAAGACTCTCAAGCGCTAGAGGGAGCCTGCGGGAAGATACTCGAGACTGACGACAGCGACGTAGTCATTAAGCGTATGCACCGGCCCCGCCTTGAAAGGATGCGCTCAAAGTGCCTCGGAGCGCGAGGCCAGTGCGCCATGCAGCAGTGGGCCTCTGACCTCCTAACGCCAGCTAATGGCTTCTCAGTTCTCTATACGCCCAAGGCGTGGCTGCCCGCTGAGCCTGAGAAAAGGTCTCGCGAGTATCTCATGCAGAAAATAGACTGCCTGGCTGAGCTCAACCCGTCAACCCTTTGCGATTCAGAGACAGCTGAACTCAAGCTCTTCTATGAGAAGGCTCAGTCCACTGGTATCTTCCCCTGTGACTATGAGCTATACCGCCAAGCAGACGGACGCATCGCTCTCATTGACTTTGATAAATTCAGCCTCTTTAAAGACAATAAGGTCACCTTCCCCTGGGGCACCACGATGAGTCCTATCTACCCGTTCTCTACATAGATGAGTGCATCTTAAAGGCGGTTTTCACTTTTTTAAAAATTGACTAAAGGACCTCATCATACTAAGGCACCCCCCCTTCTATAAGCAACCATGGGAAACGACCTCAGTCTGTCTGCCTGCGTTGAGCTGAGGGACCTGCCCGCTGCAATCTATGCTGAGCTCACCTCAGAGGACTACACGGTCATTCGCACTAGCGGCTCTGAGCAAAGCGGCTGGCGCATCCCCACCACTGCGCACAGCTGTGCAAACGGTGCTGCGTGCGCTGTGTGGGCAGCGGCAAACGCCTCTAATCGGGTGATGTCTACTGGCAAGGTCTGTATTCTCGGAGACCCCGCCCACCCGTGGCGCGTCCACATGGTCTTTGACGGCGACTCTGAGGAGCCAGCGAAGCACGTCTGCGGCTGGCGCGTATCCGACCCAGAGCGCCGCACCTTCTGGCCCACCCGCCTGAGCGGTGACACGCCCGAGGCAACGGCCGCCAGGGAGACCTGGTGGCTCCGCCTGGATGGGCTGCTGAACAGCCTGAAGAGCTATGAGCAGAAGGAGGCCAATAAGGTGAAAGCTGCAGAGCTAAAGGCTGCACAGCTTAAGGCAGCGGCCAATGAGGACTCTGACGAGGAGGAGTTCCAGAGGGCTCAGGCCGGCGACTGGAAAATCCCCAAGGGCTTTAGCGGAGTTGACGAGGGCGAGCGGCTAGAGGCAGCCTATGCTGCTGATGAGCCCGCGAGGCAGGCCGCCGCCAAGGCTCTCCTGGAGGACCCCGTAGCCACTACGGGAATGATGATTCTGATGAGGCAGAGGGAGAGCACCATGACGAGGTGTAAGAGGAACGGTGCCCTCGCTGCAATGCCAGCGGGCAAAAACTTCGGCAGCCTCCTGATGGACCTACAGGCTGTTTCAGAGCACGATGCCAACCGAGTGAGGCGGCTCTTTGACAGCGGCTGCCCAAAGGCCATCATCATTCACCTCTGCCAGATACTGGTGAGCGCGCCACTTCGCAACCAGTTCATTACTGAGGAGGAGGCCAAGCTCTATCTGGAGCCCCTTGCAGAGCCCGTCCGCTACTGAATCGGCATTCAATCGGAATTCAATAAGAGAAATATAAACACTTTTTTTATTGTTAATGAGTTAAATGAGATAAGTAATTAATAATATAAAAATTGAATAAATATTAGTGATTAATGAAGTATCCACAATGTCAATCCTAGAGTCGCTACAACTGGGCTTTACGTTTTTGCGCCGCGATGGCCTATTCATTGTGCCCACTATAGTTTCGGAGGACATCCTTCTGCTAGAGACAACCACCTACGTAGTGAACTCAGGCACTGAAGATGCAGACTGCCTCTGCATTCACGAGGACGACCTTGGACTTGGCGGCTCCTGCATCTGTGAGGATATCACAACAGGAGAATGGCTACAGGAGGGTGCAGAAATGCCACGAGGCTGCGTAGCTTGCCCCGCCTGCCAAAGACTGGCAAAGCCCTGGAAGCTAGAGAAGCGCTGCTACAGCGTTAAACTACAGCTTAACGAGACCTCAGTTAGCCTCTTGAGCTCTCAGCCCAATGAAAATCTCAAGCCAATGCCCGCCCCCATGGCCGAGAATATCATCAAGATAACGAATGCTATCTTCCCCGAGAATACCTACGCTTACAGGTAGGCTAAAAATCGGCTGCATGAACTTCAGTAAGCTGTTATGGAAGAGGAACTTTGCCTTTGCTTCTACACACTTCTATGCTGTATTCTCTGCTGCCCCTCTCAAGAACGTCCACTCAAGTCACAGCCTCCAAGGGAAGTAATTGTAGAGAACCCTGGTTCAATCACTGGAGCTGAGAAACCCTTAAAGAGTGAGCCCAATCTTAATAAAGATGGACTCGCTCTTTAACTTCATAGGACGGCAGTGCGAAAAATACGGCATAGATGAAAGCCACGGGCTCAAGCACGCCAAGGGGACCTTAATGAGAGCCAATGAGATTCTTTTAACACTCAGTGAAGTGACCGAGGAAGAGCGTAGAATGACTCTTTACGCTGCGGCAATTCACGATACCTGCGACAGTAAATACACACCGGTTAATGAGGCCGCCAAGGAAATAGGATATTTTTTACGTTCTGAATTTTGGCCTCCTGAGCATATCGATGCACTCATTAATATTGTCACGAGTATGAGTTATTCTAAACTAAAGAAGTCAGTGTCTTCTGGGCAAATAGAATATCCAAACCACGGGAAGTGGCAGCGTGCCTATCATGTTGCACGCCACGCGGACCTTCTTGAAGGATATGTCGTGGCTAGATGTGTTATGTATAATATACATCTATATCCAGAGAAATCAATGGACGAGCATTGGCAAAGGGCAACTGAATTATTTTCTGAAAGAGTTTTTACCTATTGTTCAGAAGGCTGGATATTTTTTCCCTATGCAATTGAATTAGCAATGTCCCTTGAAGAAGAAGCCAGAAGATGTCTTCAAGAGAAATCTATGGATTGGCCTGAACCCCTAATTCCCGAAAATAAAAATTGAATTGGCTGCTGCCCCGATAGTAAGCACCCCCCTTGAATTACTAGCATTATTCAACCAGCACAAATGTCTGCCGTTCAGTTTATCATCAAGAGCATCAAGGACATGAGCGCGGCTGAGCGCGAGGCTGTCTTCGCAGCCTTTGCCATGGGCCAGCCTGCAGCTGCACCCGCTGCTGCCGCACCTGCCGCTGCCAAGGAGCCCAAGAAGCCCCGCGCCAATGCCGGCAAGCCCAGCTGCCACGGTGCCTGGACTAAGCACGTGCTTGACCGCTTCCCCAAGGACTCTACCGAGCAGAAGGAGTTCATGGCTGCGCGCATTGCCTCTGCAGAGCGCGGCGAGATGCTCTACAACAAGGAGATGGCCAAGGTCAAGGCCGGCAAGAAGCAGGTGGGCGATGCCATGGATGCTAAGGATGCTGCCGTGGGCGCGCACATGGCCTTCGTCGCCTGGTGGGGTGAGCAGCACCCGCAGGAGCAGGCAGAGTTCAAGGCTGCCTGGGAGCTTAAGCACCCGAAGGGCGCTAGCGCTAGCGGAGACAACAGTGACGACGCTGCAACCGTGGTGGATGATACTGGCGCAGCTACTGGCGCAGGAGCAGTGGGTGGCGCAGTGGGCGGTGGTGGCTCTACTGCCGCAGCTGCCCCCGCTGCTGTGGATGAGGCGACTGCAGGAAAGAAGCGGGGCCCCAAGAAGATGGCCGACATGACCCCTGAGGAGCTGGCGGCCGCAAAGGCCAAGCGCGCGGCTAAGAAGGCGGAGAAGTCTGCTAGCGACCCCGCATCTGCAGAGGGTAGCCGCGCTCCCTCGCCGCCCAAGGTGAAGGATGAGTAGAGTCATTACAGAGTAACGTGTTAGAAAGGAAGAAAGGAAAAAACAAAGACAAAAACACATCATTTTTTCCATGTAAAGAAAGGTGTATTTCCATACTCAATATGCTACAGGGGTTCTTCATGCATATGGTATGGTTAACGTTTTTCTCCTGCCTACCTCATCCATCTAAATGGACACGTGTCAAGCCAGCGTAATCACAAATCCCAAAATTGACTTTTTGTCACCCTATTTTTTTATTACCCCTTTCTTATTTTAAAATGCCTGAGTCTTACGCACCTGGCACTATGCTGTCCTTTGGCTTCGGTCCCACGCTCGAGCAGGTGATTGTCCTTACAGAGGACAAGGTGGCTACCAAGACATTTGCAGGCCACCCCGTGACCCGTCGCGACATCATGAGCCTGGCTGACTGGCGCATCCTTGCTCAGTCACTTGGAGAGGAGATTCAGACTGACTACCTCCCGCTCCCGCCACTCCCGCCTAACCCGCTGTTACCACGCAACCTGCCTCGGCCCGCCAATACCTACGCAATCCCTGAGAGTGGCCGAGGTTACCTGATGGACCTCAACGACAGTGCCCAGTCTGGCTCCTCTTCCGCCCTGCTGGAGTTGAATGCCCTTCTGGAAAAGTATGGAGTCATAAGCGTGGAGGAGGCTCTGGCCATGACGGAGGTTCCTGAGCCTGAGCCAGAGACCCATGCCATCGGGACCAAGCTGAGCTGGAAGCAGAGTGAGGGTGCTTCCAGCTCAACGTGGTATTCGCCTAACTCGCGCACTGCCATCGTTGTGAAGAACGGTATCCTGCAGGTGAAGGAGGTGATTGACGGCACAGTATCAAAAACCACCACACACTACTGTTCTCAGAAGTTCTTCTCCTCGCTGGCTGACTGGAAGGCAACCCTCCCTGCCGGCGGTGTCATCACTATCTCCACGCCTACAGAGAACTTCTCCCTGCCTAGCATCAAGCGCAAGGCCGCGAAGCCAATCGTGGCAGAGACCGATGTTGCTTACATTGAAGCCTTGAAGAACCGCTATGCCGTTCATTCTGGCATTTACAAGGGCTCGACTCCAGTGCAGCAGCGTGAGAACTTGATTGCAAAGATGAAGTCCCAGCTTCATTGTATCAAGGGATTTCTGGAGTCTCCTACTGTAACCAGCATATACACTGCACGCCCTGCCAATATCCGGTATGCAATGTATAGGCTGGCCATCCATGGGAATATCATTGCACGTCTAGCATCAAAGGTCACCACAACTCATGATGCAATTCTCCAGTCGCCAGAAAGCGCCAGTGTGCAGCCCATCTTGTTTACAAACAACTACCGCCAGCGAATCATGGGCTTTGTGGGTGGCAGGGAGGTAGAACTTACCAGCAGCTCTCAGCTCGGCCTCCTTGGGCTAGCGGGTCCCCGTGAGCTGGATGAGATGGGTAAGTGGTTCAAGTCAACCACTGCTAAGACATTCGCACAGTTGGGTCTCGACCTCAAGCCAGACGGCTATCCCAGGTTGAAGGTCTATTACCGGCGCGAGTCCATTGAGCTCTAACTCATATGAAGAGACGCATATACTAAAACATTTTTTAGTAAAATTGACTTAAACTTGTGGCTATACTGAAACCACAGGATGTCACAGCAGCAAATGGATGAACTAGATGCTGAGAAGACCAACCTGACACCTCAGCAACTGGCTGATGAGAGGATGGTCATGGCTTTTGAAATTCGCTTCTGGAAGCAAAAAGCATGGCGTGCCGAGCAGCAACGTGAGCGTGCGATTGCTGAGAGAAAGGCAACTGAGCTGCAATATGAGAGATTCAGTGGAATCCCCCAAGAGGCTCTTGATGCACTTCTGCTCAAGATGAAGGAGGAGAAGATTGCCCTGGCAAAGGAGGAAGCCGGTAAGATTATCGGCTACATTCCTTGGGTAAAGTATGAGCTAGAGGAAAAGGCTATACCGGATGTTGATGCCAAGCTAAGCTTCTGGATTAAGCTCATCTCATATTATAACTCAATTGAGCACGAAGATACTTAAAAAATTTAAAAATTGAAGTGAGTTGTTAGCGATTTTTTATTACCCAGCAGCAAACATGTCAATCACACTCAGTTTGAGTATGCTTTATAAGCTTTCGCCTCAGTGCCATCAGGAGATTCTTAACATCCTCCAGGATACGTGGTCACCACCTTCCATAGAGGATGACGATTTCAGCGTTACCCCCGCAAAGGAGAAGTTTGACGTGACACATCTGAGTGCAAGCCCTTTTGAGAGTGCTGCCCTCAGCTTTAGTGTCCCCCTTACCCTTCCTTCTGCAGCTCAACCACAGGTTACAGCTGCTCCTATGATTGCCGTTACCACCCGCTCTAATGGCCCCTGCCCCCATATACTTGCTCTAGCAAGCTGCAGTTGCCCACTCCCGCGGCAAAGCCTTCCAGTCGCCCCAGCAGAGAGGAAGGTTCGTTATGCCATGAAGACAGCGCATGCGAATTACAGTGACCTCTACACTATCAAGGCAGCTGCAGAGATTGATGAGATTACTAGGGAGATTGATGAGGGCTACTTTGTTGGCCCTGATTCTTGGCTCAAGGGAAGGAAGCATCATCCAGAGAACTATGACGTGCGTAAAGTGCGTCAGGTCCTCACTAAATCGGTCTCTATCAACTCGCATGGTATCAACATGCAGCTAATGAGCATGGACCGAAACAGAATCTCAGCAATTCTCCGCCAGCTGAAGATTCAAGGCATTATCACCGCACACCCTAAGGTCTAAACACAAATATACAGATTATTGTAGAGAACTTTTTTAATGCAAGAGATTGAATTAATGCAAGAAATGCTTGAACGAGTGATTACCCGCATTAGTGAGTTTGAAGAGAAGATACAGAAACTTAAAAACACTCCTACTGCCATTCTAGAACTAAAAGAATTCAAGCGCCTTCTTGCTATTCAACAAAGAGTAAAAATAACATTAACTCAAAGTATTCAAGAACTAAGCCCTACAAGTAATGCGCTAATTATTCCCGTGAAGCAAGAGTTAAAAGAGGGATTCTTGACGCGAATGAGTAATATATTTAAGAAGCTATTCATACCAAATAAAATTGAAGTTGCTAGCCAGGGAAAAGGAAGCACCCCTACTGCATAATATCAAGATGTCCAACCTTCTTTCTAGTCTTGTTGAGTTGCACAATGTCCTCGAGCTGGTGTTCGGCGGCCCCATCATACGTCAAGAGAAGCTTACAAAGTCAGGGAAGCCTAGGAAGGTCTCTGACCGCAAGGGCAGGCCTACTGCCAACGGCGACTTTGTCAAGATGATTTGTAAGGAGAAGGCCGAAGAGTATGAGGCATTCAAGGCAACACAGGATACTAAGCGCGGTGCCCACTTCAATTTCGCCTCGAGCTACAAGGAGAAGTATCCAGAGGCTTATCCGGCCTTTGAGGCAAAGTGGAAACTGCAGCAAGCTGAGCAAGCAGTGCAAGCCATAATTGCAGTGAGTGCAAAGGCTCCAGAGGCTCCAAAGGCTCCAGGGCCTCCAAAGGCTGCAAAGGCTCCAGAGCCTCCAAAGGCTCCAAAGGCCACACCTGCAATAGAGACTAAGAAGAAGCCCGTTAAGACTGTAAAGAAGGCCATTACCACTGAAGTGATGGCACCAATTGCAGTTTCTATTCCAGATGAGCTTCTTCCCTTCACTATCGGCGAGAAGACCTTTCTGCGCCTAGGAACCCGGCGTGAGAATGGCAATCACCTTTGGACATCTGGTCACCTCTGGTTGTCAAAGAAGGGTGCTAAGGGTGGCCACTACGGTGAGCTTCGCGATGACGGAAGTATCAACATGGAAGCTGACGAGCCCAGTTGCTAATCATCACATGCGCAGTTCAAACTGAAACTTTAATATACTTTTTTATTAGATGAATCAGCGGAACAAGTCGCGAAAAATCTGTAAAACTCAGATTAATATGGGCAAGAAAATTCTTAGAACAAGCACACGAAAGGCTGCAATGCAACTTCTTAGAAAAGTTCCACATATGAGAAGTGGGAACTTTCAAAAGGGATTAAGGTGGTGGGATTATATACAATCAGTTCCAGAAAATGACCGTTCTAAAGTTATTAATAGTTCTGCTAAACCAATGCTGAAAGCCTGCATGCGTAAATATAGTTCCACTATGTAAATACAATATGACATCTCTAAAATAACAAGAAATCGAGTATAACTCTATGTTTTGTTATTATAAAAAATTGAATAGCATACGTTCATAAATGAACTTATCCCCTATTCTGAATAAAATGGCAACTCCCGTGATTAAGCTACAGCCAATCCGCATGGGTAGCCTTATTTCTTCGGAACCTACTGTCGCGGGGCAGAAGTATGTTCCTCCCAACATGCGAACAGACACTGGTCCCATCAAGGTTGACCTGGGCGTGAATAACTTCCCCTGCCTAGGTGCTGCTCCACGGAAGAGTTTATGGGTCAAGAGCCTGCCTGTTACAGCTGCACCAGTTTCAACTGCAGCAGTTGTGACAGAGGCACCTGTAGCCACTGCCACTCTAGCTGAGCCCAAGCATACCCTCAAGAACATGATTGAGGAGCAAATTCGCCAAGCGCAGCTCGAGGAGGAGGAGAGACAAAAGCCAAAGGAGGAGGACCCTCTAAAGATGACGCGGGAAGAGCTTCTGGCAGACGGCTGGGTTATTCTGCCTCTAAGCTCGGCACATGAGGCCCGTCTACGCCTCAACACTATAGTCTCTCCAGCATACGTGGATTCAAGTGAAATATAGCGATTGTAAAGAGAAGCATTCCAAAATATATATAAATTTCCTTTTTTCTTGAAGACCCCGCATATGCATCTATAGCAATATATGCAAGACCCCAAATAGCAATCCACCATAACTGGATAAGTGTCAAAAGAAAAAGAATATTCATCGTATTAAACATCTTAAACATCTTACTATTGTAAGACTCTAGAATATTTCTAGAGTCCCTTCAATAATCTTTTTGTCCTCAACCTTCTTTATAAGATTGTCAATATTTACGGTCTTGTAGAAACTCGTAAGGTCCTTGTTAGTTGTAAGATAACGAATCCTCGAGAGAGAAATCCACATAGAATCAAGGATTTCGTGTGTATCCTCTGGAATCAGGGGAAGTCTATCTGCAACAATGAAGACAAAATACGAGCCAGTGTTAAAGCGAATTTCATCATCTGGCTTAACACCCCGCATGTCAATACCAGTCTCTTCCTTCAGCTCCCTTACAGAAGCATGCAAAGGACTCTCTCTTGATTTACCATGACCCTTAGGAAAGGACCATTTGCCACTTTTTCTTCCACGGACAAGGGCAATCTCGTTAAAGAAATTCAACAAGATTACTCCATAAACTAGGGAGTTAACACAATGTGTTCTAGGAACATACGATTGAAAGGCTCTCGGAAATCCCATGGCGTGTAATTACTGGTGCCACCAACGGCTAACGCAACCCATTCAAATTTTGTTTTAGCTATTGTATTATATCTGTCGGGGCTTCAAAAATGGTAAAATTGAAGGCTGCTATGATGGTTGGTTGAACACCAAACATCATAGCAATGCAACTCAAAGCACCCTGGCCTGATGCCGTTTACGCCAAACACCAAGTGGAAGGCATCGAATGGATGCTTAATCTTGAGAAAGAGGGAATCAAGGTAGCCAGCTCCATCAACGGGGACTACATTGTCCGCGGCGGCATCCTCGGTGATGAAATGGGTCTCGGCAAGACCATCCAGTCGCTAGCCCTTATTCTAAATGGCAAGGGCACTAATACCCTTATTGTATGCCCCCTGGCTGTCAAGAAGCAATGGGTCGAAGCAGCATCCAGGTCAAAAGTGAACATGTTTGTTGCAGAGAAGAATGGCTGGATACGCGTCGGCAAGCGTGTCCTAGATGGCAAGGCAATCTATATCGGTCATTATGAAAAGGTGGTCTCCGCACCCAGCCTCTTTGAGCAAGGCTTTGACCGCATTATTCTTGACGAGGCTCACCGCATACGCAATATCCGAACTAGGACCGGTAGGGCCGTGCTGAAAATTAATGCACGTTACAAGTGGGCTCTAACTGCCACTCCCATTGTCAATAGCCTCGACGACGCCGTTTCCTACCTGAAATTCATCGGTTTCAAGATTGACACTAACAGATGGTCCGACCATTACACTGACTGGATTTCTAAGGTGTATCTTGCCAGGACTATGGATGAGGGCGAGGCACCCGCAGGTCTAACAATGCCCCCGACTCCCATTACAGAGGTCAAATTCCTAGACTTTACTAACAAGGAAGAGGAAATGGTGTATAATGGCATCTTGAACAATATCGAGTCCCAGTGGCGCTCTGCACAAGCTCTAAAAGGAATCGCCTATGAGCTGCAACGCTTCGCAATTCTCCTACGTCTACGCCAGGTCTCAGTGAATCCTCAAATCTACATCAATGCTCGCAAAAGGGAGCTATTTGGCTGGTCTGGCCCCGAGTTTGTAGTGCCCAGCCGAAAGTTTGATGAGATTTCCCATCTTCTTCGTGATAGCTATGAGGAGGGCGAATCCAATCGCTGGATTATCTTCTGTCAGTTCCACGAGGAAATGGAGCTCCTTTCAAATTTTCTGAAGGCCTTTCCCTTTATCGGCAGTGTCTTACAGTATCACGGTGGCTTGAGTCAAGCAGAGCGCGACGATGCTATTAAGGAAAGTAAACATCATTCTACTCATGCAAAGCAGGATGTCTTCCTCATTCAGCTACAGGCTGGCGGGACTGGACTCAATCTGCAAAATTATAATCGTATTATCTTCATCAGTCCCTGGTGGACTTCGGCCCTTCTAGAGCAGGCTAGAGGGCGAGCTGTCCGTATCGGGCAGAAAGACGTGGTCAAAATTTACTGGTTAAGACTTGTTGCTGAGGAGGACCGTATGAGCATTGATACGCTTATGATGGATAAGGCCGATGCAAAACGGGATTTAGCCAAGACGTTTCTGAGTTGGTCTTGCAATAAAAAGAATAACTAGAGCACAACCAGAATGGAGGCAGTAACCTCGACAACATTTACAAGCACCAGCTTTTTTATATTTTTTTCTGCAATAATAGCCCTAGCAGTAGGTTTAGTAGTAATGTCGGTTTTTTCTAGGAGAAATACAGTGCCTTCCGGAGTAAAGCATGAAGGATTCCAGGGTCCTGCCATGGGAGTATCGAATATACCTTGTGGACAGGAATCAGCAGAAGCAAGGACCCTTGCAGACTTATTTTCAAATAGAGAATCATCTACTGAAGATGGTGTAGCAGACTTGAAAGAATTAAAACAAATCTTATCCAAGCTCTGTTGTATGAAACATGATTTAATGAGTCCAGGTCAGGTTGTTCAGAATATGATGTATCTTCCCTATAATAATACTCATGACCGTGAGAATCCTGCCGACACAGTTGCCCGTTGTTTTACAAAGTCTATCCCTCCCAGGGATTTAGATATCACATTTGGCACATGGAAAGAACGTGCCCTCACTCTAATCAGTAGACTCTGCACATCTTACAATCTCTCATCTAGTGAATCTGATAACGCTATACGATTATTTATGCAAGTCTTGAATGATATATTCTCTATAGCAAAAGATGTTTGTTCTCCACCCGTAAAGGCTCCTGAAAATGAATCTCCCCGTGACCCCAAGGGCCATATTCTCAAGTTTGTAGAAGGACTTGGAATCTATACTGGATACTACTAGACAAAGGAAAGTCCTGGAATACTATCCATCTTAATTGTCGTTAACTCTCCCGTATAACTGGTAAACTTATCTCTAAGTGAATTACACGTTGAGATAAGCTCATCTAACCATACTCTCGAGTATATCGCATCATGCTCATACGCGATTGCCTGCATCTCATCAACCTTCCTTGAAAGCACACTGCGAAATTGGCCAAAGTGCGTGAAAATGTAGAAATAGTCATCCTTGTGAAAGAGATTCAGCATTTCTAGCATTCGCTGTATTCGCTTGTCACCACTATATACCCAGTGCCCACTTGAAGGATGTCTCTGCTCTAGAGAGTTTAGAATATGAGAAACAGTTTTCACACAATTATTTGTATGATGTTTCATTACTGAGTCTGAAGCCATCCTCCTTTGAACCCGGTCCCACGCTGGAAGGCACTGATTCAAACTAATCCGTGTGGCGTAGTCTAGGTAAGGAAATATCTCGTAAGTGATAACATCAAGTGGCAACTTATCGAGAACGGTAGGCTGCTCACTAGTAAAACTCTCAAGATATTTCCTCTTTTTCTGCGCTGCAATCCTCTTTGACCTCCTAGGCAGGAAACCTCGAAGTGGGGTTGACTTTATAGGCATTGTAGATACAATATAAGTGGAAACGATGAAGTTCAATTTTTATAAACAAAAACAGTTTAAACGTTCTAATGGAATTCCCTAATCTTCTGATAAAGCCCCTGGATACATTCCTTATTTTTCTCCCTACGAATAATTGGAAATCGAGAAAGATGAGCAAATCCAATTGTCAGACATAGCTTATCGCCTAGCTGCATCACGATACTATGAGGTCCATCCCATGCCTTGCATGAGCGGGTTTCCTCTTTCTTAGACCAACCAAACTCTCCCAATAAGGAAACCATGTGCTCATGTGTCTCAAATCCATTCGCCACAATTATCTTTGGAACATTTCTTGTAAATATCTTCCTCCAAATCTCCTTTGATGTTCGAATATGTGCCTGCTTCTTGGCCATTATATCCCAGGAAGGTGAACGGTAAAAGACGTAATTCGAAATCATCCACCGAGTATTCATATAAGGAATCCAGTCCCCCGTCGTTCCTAGAACCTTGGCCATATCCTCAAAGAAATATAGGAT
>Ga0209189_1000766_pt1 | contig 25391 bp, 21 predicted proteins | sample C_130820_EF_Meta_FD_187308 | JGI IMG/M metagenome (GOLD analysis project Ga0209189, IMG submission 187308) | Freshwater microbial communities from Lake Croche, Canada to study carbon cycling - C_130820_EF_MetaG (SPAdes) (version 3) | ecosystem: Environmental > Aquatic > Freshwater > Lake... | reverse complement strand
CATTGGCCCGTGGCCCCCCGTACGCTTACACGCGGCACAGCAATGGGTCCCCCCATTATTTGCCGGATTGGGATGCCGTAAAAACGGACAACCGGAACGCGAACACTGCATTTTAATACTAGCATAGAATTAAAATGTGTACCTTCAAATTATGTTAATATCTGACGTTAGTTATACGTGAATTCCCAGTAACCAACTGGATTAGTAGCGGCAAGTGTATTTAGATCATTTATAATAGAATCGTAATATTGTGTATTGGGAGGTGTGTCCCATATCGTTGTTACCGCAACAGCAGCATTTCCTGAAATCAGTGTAATACCGGCTATAGGGTATTGATATTGTTTAGATTGTACTACAGCTGTAAATGTACTACCAGTGCCACCGGGAAATGGTGGAGGCAAACTAAAACTCATTGTAGCAGTACAACTACCATCTGCAGAATTATTTAATACGATTGTACCAGGAAAGCCATACTGGAATGAAAACTGTTTCGTTGCCCCCCTGGATGTTTGCCACATTCCTAAACCAAAGTTAAAAAACTTAACCGACTGACAAAATAGCGTTGCCGTAACAGTTTTATTTGCAGGTATATTGAATGTTTGATTGCTCCCATTAGGATATTGATTACTTTTAAACGTAGTTACCATTGTAGTCGTTGTAGTCGTTGCCGGGGCATTCGTTGTTGCCTTCGTTGTCGTTGTCGTTGCCTTCGTTGTCGTCTTCTTCTTCTTCTTCTTGTGCTCTTCTAGGGATATTTGTCGGCACATTGGCCCGTGGCCCCCCGTACGCTTACACGCGGCACAGCAATGGGTCCCCCCATTATTTGCCGGATTGGGATGCCGTAAAAACGGACAACCGGAACGCGAACACTGCATTTTAATACTAGCATAGGATTAAAATGTGTACTGCGTAGTTGTAAATACGGGGTGTCCACTTGTCTTACAGGTCTTATATGCATTAAGGGGTGTCGGTAATGCGTCCTTCAATTTCCCAATATCCGCCGCCGCCGTTAAGAGCTCTCTTAGATAATTTATCTATAAGTTCGGCGGTCATTTCTGGCGGTTTTACAGGATATTCCCTACTGCCACCATTCCATTCAACCATTGGAAGTGATAGCGTCGCGCTGCTATTTCGTCGCACGTATGTTGAGACGGTAGGTCCGAAAGAGTTCCAGTAAGGGTCAGTGCTAGGGTAATAAGAGTTATTGTAAGTGACAATGCAAGCTCCAGCTCTTGTCATATCTTTATTCGATAATGTAAAATAACAATCTTTTTCAGCACACCAAAATGTAAACGTATGAGAAGAGCCTGGAAAAAGGCCTAGATTGTGAATGTCAAATGACAAATTCCACTCTGCAAACAGTGAAATCTTAACATATTCATCTTTTTTCGCATAAAACGTTTGAACAGTACCAGAATCGCTAGTACGCTTCACCACTGGCAACCGGGCTATCGTAGTCGGAGCAATCGTCGGTGCAATCGTCGTTGTCGTTGGACTCGTTGTCGTTGTTGGACCAGTTGTCGTTGTCGTTGGACCCGTTGTCGTTGTCGCTGGACCCGTTGTCGGACCCGTTGTCGTCGGAGCCGTTGTCGTTGTCGCTGGACCCGTTGTCGTTGTCGCTGGACCCGTTGTCGTCGGAGCCGTTGTCGTTGTCGCTGGACCCGTTGTCGCCTTCGTAGTTGGACCCGTTGTTGCTGGACCCGTTGTCGTCGTTGTCCTCTTCTTCCTCCTATTCTCTTCTAGGGATATTTGTCTGCACAGTGACCCGTGGTCCCCCGTACGTTTACACGCGGCACAGCAATGGGTCCCTCCATTATTAGCCGGATTAGGGTGCCGTAAAAATGGGCAACCGGAACGCGAACACTGCATTTTAATACTAACATAGGATTAAAATGTGTACTGCGTAGTTGTAAATACGGGGAGTCCACTTGTCTTACAGGTCCTATATGCATTAAGGGGTTTCGGAAGTGCGCCCATAAACGTCCCAAAATCCGCCTTGATCCCTTCTGTTTAATAGGGTATTTGGAATACTGCTATAAGCTGACGGAACATTATTTTGCCATATCATAGTTACACTACCTACAATTGTTGGAGCTGTTTTACTAAAAGAATTATTTGGTCGCACCGTTACTGAGGTAGTGCCCATAGTAGCAGTACAACTATCAAGATCATTAGTATTCTTATTGTTTAATACAATAGTACCATTATTCGGAAATGTATATGTAAACTGACAACTGGATCCTGGATATACGCCTGGTGAGGTGCCGTAGGCGTTGCTCAGCCATAAAATCGTCTGCGCAAACAGTGCAACCGTAATCGTTTCACCTGCTTTCACATATAATGTTTTAGAACTGCCATTGTTGCTAGAGTCGCTATTACGCTCCACCGTGGGTATTGGGGGCGGGGCCATCGTAGTCGGAGCAGTCGTCGGAGCAGTCGTCAGAGCAGTCGTAGGAGCAGTCGTCGGAGCAGTCGTCAGAGCAGTCGTAGGAGCAGTCGTTACCCTTATAGTCGTTGTCGTAGCCTTCGTAGTCGTTGTCGTTGCCTTCGTTGTCGTCTTCTTCTTCTTCTTCTTCTTCTCTTCTAGGGATATTTGTCGGCACATTGGCCCGTGGCCCCCCGTACGTTTACACGCGGCACAGCAATGGGTCCCCCCATTATTGGCCGGATTAGGATGCCGTAAAAGCGGGCAACCGGGTCTAGAACACTGCATTTTAATACTAACATAGGATTAAAATGTGTTGTTCAATTTGATGACTTACGGCTTAGTCAGTTCTATAAAAAATATGGGGTCGTTACCCTTCATAACCCGGGGGGCGGGAGCAAACGGATTCAGGTAGTTGTCAGAATCAGGTACCCCTGATATTGTATTTGCCGCTAAACCATAGTAGGCATTAGGATCAAAACCACCTCCGCCACCACTACCTATGGCTGTGTTTAACATGTCGTAACCGCCACCGCCACCTGCTCCATACCCAGAGCCCCTATATGCTGCATATGATCCCATAGCTCTCTCTCCTCCCTTGCCCTTACCAAACGCATTATCCTGCCCGTTAATACTACCCCCAGGGAAAGAGATTCCACCAAGAGCAACGTTGGTAGTAGCAGTTGTTGTTGTAGTCCCATCTGTTATAGAGCTAGTTGTGTCAATTGTTACCGTATAAGTGGTATTGGCTGTCATATTAACAGCCACCATACCACCAGAGTTGCCCCCTGCGGCACCAGCGCTTTCAGATTTACCATCCTTACCTGTACTAACTAAGACTCCTGAACAATTAAGCCTACTAGATACTGTAGTACTACCAGTTAATCGGAAATAAGCCTTTGTGGCAGTAAGGTGTACTGGTTGTACATATGCGCCACCAACCTTTACTACTGCCGTCGGAGGCCATAGGGGTGCGGCGGTGGTAGTCGTAGTCGTGGTCGTGGTCGTGGTCGTGGTCGTGGTAGTAGGCGTGATATCGGTAACGTTCCCCATAACCTCCCAATACCCGCCTTGATTAGATATTAGATTAGCTACAATATTGTTATAATCTGATGGGCGGGTATTGGAATTCCATATACTAGTTACAGTACCTACAATTATTGGAGCTGTAAACCCACTGATGATATTTGGTTGCACCGTTACTGAGGTACTGCCCATAATAGCAGAGCAATTCTTATTTGCATCTTTATTCGTTAATATTAGAGTACCATTCGCGGGATATGTATATGAAAACTTACAACTGGATCCTGGAAATACGCCTGCGGACGGCGGCCCATTTGTTGAAGTCGTCTCAGCAATCAGTGCAACCGTAATCGTTTGACCTGCTAACACAGAGAATGTTTTAGAACCACCAGAATTGCTGGTACGCAGCGCCGGGGTTGCCGTAGTCGCCTTCGTTGTAGTCGTTGCCGGAGCAGTCGTTGCATTCGTAGTCGCCTTCGTTGTCGTTGTTGCCTTTCCCTTCTTCTTCTTCCTCCTATTCTCTTCTAGAGATATTTGTCTGCACATTGGCCCGTGGCCCCCTGTACGTTTACACGCGGCACAGCAATGGGTTCCCCCATTATTGGCCGGATTAGGATGCCGTAAAAATGGGCAACCGGGTCTAGAACACTCCATTTATACTTAAGGTTTTCATTTTTTGTATGATTGTGCAGATTGACAACCTAAAAACCAGTGGGGTCTATTATAGTATGAGCTACGCCGACCGTTTTCGGAGGAAGATTATTGATACACAGGCACTAGCGGCACCTGGTGCTCTGGATGCTCATGTTGCGGCCGGATTTGTTTGGATGCGGCGGCGTTTGCGCCCCTTTGATCTAATCACGCGAACACCATCACTGGGATTTACGGTGGAATTGTCGGTCATGTATCAACCCTACGCTATTCCGCTGATATCGGCAAAGGCCCGGCGGCTAATTCGGCGCCAGTGCTACTTCACTGCCGATGCGACGTTTTAACGGGCAGCGTCTGTTAAAGACCTTAGTCTACTTTCCGGCAAGATACGACTACAGATATTCATAGACTCCAACTCCTGTAAGAAGAGCTTATAGGCGTAGGGGATTCGCACCTGGCTGAAGTCCGTCGTGTTGCCGCAGCCCGTACACTGCCAGATATTTCTCTCTGCGTTCGCCACGGCGATGAGACCGCAGCCCTTACACACATGGACCTCAAAGTTGTCCGAGGCCTCCATCATGCGCTCCTTCAAGAAGGCTGTGGCCCCATGCGCGATCATGACATCGCGCTCCATCTCTCCGAAACGCAAGCCGCCATCACGAGCCCGTCCCTCGGCCGGCTGCCGGGTCAACATAACCAGCGGACCCGTGGCCCTTGAGTGGATCTTGTCCGCTACCATGTGCTTCAGACGCTGATAGAATACCGGTCCCATGAAGATGTTCGTCGGCATCTGCTTGCCCGTGTAGCCGCAATACAGCACCTCGTTACTATACGGCTCCAGGCCCCGTGCGACCAACTCGCGGGCTACGCCCTCCGCCGACATGGCTGCATTAAAGGGCGTAGCATCTCCCAGAAATCCCGCCTCGCAACCCAGACGACCTAGCACAGTCTCCAGGAGCTGGGCGATCGTCATGCGGCTCGGAATACAGTGAGGATTAATGATGATATCCGGCACGATACCACTCGCAGTCTGCGGCATGTCCTCTGGTGCGAGGATCAGACCGCAGGTGCCCTTCTGACCGTGGCGCGACGAGAACTTGTCACCGATTTCTGGCACGCGCTCCTCGCGCACGCGAATCTTGACGAACGAGTAGCCCTCGCCATTCTGACCACGATAGATGCGGTCCACATAGCCCGCCTCATTCGTGCGCATGAGCTTGCTTGAGTCACGATAGCGCTTGCCGCCCGCAGCCTCCACGGCCTGCGCCGCTGCAACGCTGGACATTGCCTGGAGTGCCGCGTGATTAATGCCTGCCATAGCCGCGCCATCCGCACCGCGCAGCCTGATTGGTGCCACCTTCCCAATCAGAACATCGTCCTGGGTCACATACGTGTTCTCGGGCACGATGCCATCGGGGCCCAGCTTGCCGTAATTCGCGAGCTTCATGTGCCGCGTAGTCAGAGGATTGGGACGACAGAAGCGCTCCTCTTCGCCGCTCGCCTGGTTCTTCTTCTCCTCATCCTTGTAGGTGCGGTAAAACTCCGAGCGGAACAGACCACGGTCCAGCGACGCCCGATTAATCATAATGGAGTCCTCCTGGTTATAGCCACCATAGGTGGCGATAGCGACGACTATATTGAAGCCCGATGGCATGGACTGAGCCCTGTAAAAGCGGCTCATGTAGGGCGATGCGAGCGGCACCGACGAATACCACAGCATATTGGACATGGTGTCCATGCGTTCATGATAGTTGAGGGCATAGATGCCCATGGCCTGCTTGCCCATCGCGCTCTGGTAGCAGTTACGTGGTGCCTGATTGTGGTCAGGAAAGGGAATATTGGAGGCCATGGTTCCTAGCATGGTGCTGGGATGAATCTCTATATGTGTGTGCTCAGCCGTGATATTGGTCATCGTCATGGCAATATATGCATTCTCGGTCTCTATGGGATCAATGTACTCAATGAGACTGTGACCGGTCGGCGAGGTCCATTGGAGCACCTCGTTCCATGTGCCGCTACCGTGTGTCAAGAAGTGCGGCGCGACACCGGTGGCCAGAATCTCGCGAATGGCCGCCGCATGAAATAGAGGACGCAGCAGACGGCCGCCCTCCGTATTGATCCAAATCTCGCGCCGCGCCGTCTTGTAGGCGATGCTCGTGTGCGGATGAATGCGCCCGGAACGCTTCGCCTTGCGGAGTGTGGCAACAGCGGAGACAGCTGTCGCCGCATCCACATCCAGCACACCAATCCATGCACCGTTGATAAACACACGCACATGCGTGAAGAGCGCTGCCCGTGACACGTCGCCCAGATTGCGCATGCCCATCACCGTATACAGCATGGACACGATGGGCTCCGGCGAGATGGGCAGGCTCACAAGTGCCGTGCTACTCAGATTCTTCACCACGCCGACGGCGTGACCCTCTGGTGTCTCGGCGGGGCAGACGAAGCCGTATTGGCTGGCGTGGAGCTTGCGGGGCGCCAGAAGCTTGCCCGTCTTCTCAATAGGCGTAGATAGGCGGCGCAAGTGGCTGATGCCCGACAGATAGGTCAGACGATTCATGACCTGGCTGATGCCCGCCTTGGTGCCCATCTTGCCGCCGACGAAGTTGCCCGTGGCCAGCGCCGACTTCATGCCGATTGTGACAATAGTGGACTTCAGGATCTTGTAGATATTTGACGGATTGATGATGTCCTCCATGCGACCACTGGACTTCCAGAACCCATTGTGAATCTCCTTGGTCAGCGACGACTTCATATCCTTGATGACCTTGGTGCTAAATAGATAGCGGAACAGATTACCGATGAGGTTACCGGGCAGCTCCACCTTCTTATTGGGATAGGCATCGCGGTCATCGGCGGGCGCACCCTGAAAGACATCAAGCACCTTCTTGGTAATCATCGCCAGATAACAGGCCTTCTCAAACATCATGTCGGCACCGCCAATATGGGGTAGACATTCCTCAGCGAGGACCTCCCGCATATTTGGCGTCTGTTGAGAACGCGGTGTCAGCGTATTCGCCGAGTACGACTCGCGGGAACCTCCGCCGCCGCCGAGATTTGCCGTGAGCCATGCATGGGCCGCCGCCTGCGTCGTCGTATCCGACGCCTCTTCCATACACTCCTGGAAAATCATAATGTAGGGACTGGCAACGGCATCGGGGCCGGCGATGAGCTCAATAATATCCTTGTCGGACTCAATGCCCAGTGCGCGGAACATGACAAAGAGAGGAATCTCCGCCTTAATGCGGGGACAGGTCACAATGATGTGCTCCGGACTAATCGTTGCGCGCGCGTGGGTGACGATCTTGACGGACAGCGACTTGGGCGCGCCCTCATTGTCGGGCCCGATGGACTTGACGTCAATGACCTCCACCTCCTTGCCGCGGACCTTGTTATTGCGGAACACGAAGGGCACGTTCTCTGACATGCGCTCCTGACTAATAATCACGCGCTCGCCGCCCTGGATGATGAAGTAGCCACCGATGTCCTCGCTGCACTCGCCGAGCTCACGGGGCGTCTTCTCGGGTGTGTCCGACAGGAGACAGTATGTGCTGCCGACCATCACGGGCACGCGACCGATTTGGACGTGGGGCAGCGTGCGTCGCGCCACGGTCACTACTGGCTCGCCGCCCTCTACGGGTGTCTTCATCGTAAAGGTCGCGATGATGTCCGTATACACCGGCGCGGCATACGTCAGATTACGGAGACGGGCATCGTTGGGATACATGGGTGTGACCGCGCCGTTGTTCTCAAAGATGGTGGGCTTGCGAATCTGGACATTCGCGAACTCAATACAGGCCTCAACCTCGCGTGGTCTGGTATTGACCTCGGGCAGCGGCTCATCGGTGTCTTCAATACTCACACGGATGGCGGTGCCGGCAGTGCCGGCGGCCGCACGCGTGGTGCCGGTCAGATTAAGATCCGGTGAGCCTGTCACACGAACGGGGCAAGAACGCAGAATGGTCTGCGGAATCTCAACATTCATGAAATGATTGAATGATGAGATTTGGTGATATACGATCTGCCGTTTATCATGTTGATCAAAGTAGAGCCCTAAGAGGTTTTTGTATGAGTTGGGCTTCATTACTGATGATCCATCAGAGCCGATTGAGTCAACTTTCATCGAAACCTATTGTTTTGGGTGTTCAGTCTTTAGCCCACAACTGTGCCTATAATAGGGATGGATGAAAAGGAGGTTGTTATGGATGTCAAGGTAAAAGGGCGGTCTCGTCGCAAGCGTAAAGAATCCAATGACAAAGATTCTGTGATAAAAGAGCCCATGGTTATCCGTGCGCCGACTCCGACTCCAAAACCGGTGCCTATAATTCTCGTGCCCAAGAAAAAGATAGTCAAAGTCAAGACACGCAAGGCCTTCCGGCCCAAGCGTATTTCCATGGTCATAGATAATACCCGAAAGACCCAACGGCGACGCCAGTCTGTCCTTGAGACCATTGATAATCTGTCCGATGCACAGGCACGCATCAAGGCCGTTGCTGCGAATCTGATCCGTCCCGAGAGGAGTGCCACCGTGCCCATTGCGCTAGTCAAGACGCTGCTTAAGGGTGTTCACGAACTAAAAATGGACTAGATGGTTTTACTATATATATCAATATATCTAAAAATACAACTGGTATATTTTTAGATATTTGCATATAAAATTCACCATCCCCACCATGATAAAGACTCCACGTACCTTCAGTATTCAGTTTATACGGGATTATACCCATAGGTGTTCCCACTTGTCCAACTTTTATTTGTTGTATTGTCGGAAGTATAACTAGATACTTACGAATCCCAACACGTTGCATTTGTCCAATATAAAGAATTGTAGTATCAGCACATTGCTGTCTCAACTTACTAAATGCAAAATCAGTATATATATCATCATCATCGGCATGCATTATAAAATCACGGTTCTCAAGAAGTGGTGCATATTTATTACGAATTCCATGCCCCCAAAACCCAAGTGCTACCGGTTCATTAAATAATTTTACAGGGCACTTAAAATTATCAAAATTAAATGACGGTATTTCCAGATGACCATCGAAGACGATTGTTACACAATCATGTGTATCTAACTGTGGAGATAGCGAATCAAGCATTTGCTGTAACTCTGGTTTGCCAATGGTAGCAATAAGGACATTAAAGGTAGGCATATTATTAATGATCGGGAAGTTTTTTAACGGTATTTAAGCGAAATTTAGGAGAGAATGTGAAGGAACCGGCATATAACGTTTGCCTACTAGTTAAAGGCATCGTCCATCTGTCAGGTAATGTATGCGAAATACGCAGAAGCCTGGAAGCCGCAACGCGATGCCTATGGACCACGGACAGCACTGCTATATCAAGTCGGCGGATTCTATGAACTCTATGATACAGAGAATCTGACTACGGGTAGCTCCGAATGTAATGTGCGAGAGGTGGCGGAAATCTGTCAGTTGACCCTGAAAGAAACGCTCGCGGGTGCGAACCAGACCCTGTTCGGCGGGTTTCCCGTGGATGCACTTCCCAAGTATGAACGTATTCTGGTGGCCGCCGGCTGGACCGTAGTCATTGTAGAGCAGCGCAAAGTGGGAACCAGGGTGGAGAGTCGCATAGTAGACCACGTCTCATCACCCGGTTGTTATGATGATGGTGGCACTGAGAGACGCCTCGTCGGCTGTGTTGCCGAGACTATGGGTGGTCCCGCGGCTCTCCAGCGGGCCTACTGGGGCGTCGTTGCGCTAGACCTCGCTACCGGCGCTATCTGGTTCACGGAAGGTGCGACCCGTGATCGTCTTCATCAGTTCTTGTGTATGCATCCTCCGTCAGAGCTGGTACTCTGGTCAGACGGCGGTGCTGGCGCCGCGGCACTTACAGAGTCTCTGGGGGCACTCTGTAAGACCACCCATGTGCGCTGTCTCGCACCAGAATCTGTGGCAGTAGACGAGAGTGTCTTGCGGAAGCAATGGACAACAAAACAGTGTGTAGTACATCCCTATGCACGCCGGTGTCTGGCCGCTCTACTGACCTTCGCCGCCGACCATCTGCCGTCGGCAATCCGCTGTTTACGAGAGCCTGAGGCGTGGGTGCCCGATGGCGAAGTGCGTCTTGGAAATGCGGCCCTAGAGCAGCTGGGCGTCGTCGGCGAGCGCGGCCTTCTGAGTCTCATGGACTCCTGTAGGTCGGCAGCGGGTCGGCGTCTCATGCGCGCCCGTCTTTTGCGGCCCGTGACGGCAGCGGCCGAGCTAGAGCGGCGTCTGGACTTGATTTCGACGACCTCTAAACGGGAGCCGGTCGCTACCGAACGTGGTCTACGATCGCTCTATGATATTTCACGGCTCTGGCGGCGTCTGGTACTCGGCACGGCGACCATGAATGACATGGCCTGTCTGTTGCGCTCATACGCTGCCGCGACGGCTCTGGGCTGTCCCGATGACGGCTTCTTGGCCTGGATTGCCGACCGCTGGAATCTTGATGTAACGATGGACTTGGCCAAGGGACTGCCGATGACGGCGCTGCCCTTTCAGGCCACGACAGAAGTCGCCGCCCTCTTTGCCGAAGGTCATGCTATTAGAGAGAGGGCGGTGGCCCTCTGTGCCACATGGTCGTCTGTAGGGGGCCGTGAGCAGTTATATCTGGATGATGCGGAGGGTGGTGGGTTCCGGATCACGGGAACCAAGCGACGGATTTCCGCGGCACTAACATGGTTGCGCGACGGTGGTGATTCCTCTGCCCGTGTAACAACGTATAAGACCTCTGCAATTCTTGAGACAGCGGGCCTGGACGTACTCTCGGCTGCGCACCGTGCATGGACGTTACGCTGGACACCGGTATGGGCGACTGCATGGTCGGCTGCGATTGCCGAAGTAGTAGAGCACGGTTCTGCATCGCATACGATAGATACCTGGTGTGCGGAACTGGATCTCTCGTGGACCGTGGGGCAACTAGCAGTGGATTGGCGCTGGACCCGACCTACCTTTGGCGGCGATGGTATTGAGATCACCGGTCTCCGTCATCCCATTATTGAGCGCATGGTCACCGTGCCCTATGTGAGTCACAACGTGACGCTCGGTCCCGGCATGCTTCTGTATGGCATGAACGCCAGTGGCAAGTCCTCGCTCATGAAGGCCATCGGGCTCTGTACTGTCCTCGCCCAGGCCGGATTTCCCGTGCCTGCAACGGCCTGCCGGCTCACACCCTTCACTGCCATCTTCACCCGTATTCTCGCCAATGACAATCTGTGGGCGGGTCTCTCGTCATTCGCCGTAGAAATGACCGAGTTCCGCGAGATTCTCCGCCACGCCGATGAGCGGTCGCTCGTGCTCGGCGACGAGCTCTGTTCGGGCACGGAGTCACTCTCGGCCACGGCTCTCGTGGCCGCCGGCGTAGAGACCCTGGAACGTAGGAAGGCCAAGTTTGTCTTCGCGACGCATCTCCATGAACTAGCAGGTCTGGTTGATGTTCGTGCGTTCCATCTCAAGGTGAGTTACGACGCAGCCACCGACGTGCTAGTCTACGATCGGTCCCTGGCGCCTGGCTCGGGTTCCGCATTGTACGGCCTAGAGGTCTGTCGTGCACTGGATCTGCCGACGGATTTTCTGGAACGTGCGACGGCGATCCGGCGGTCTCTGGCGGGCGATGTGACTGCGCATCAGTCGCGGTACTCTGCAGGGGCCGTCGTGGATGCCTGTGCCGTCTGCGGTTCTATGGACCGACTGGAGACGCACCACATTGTTGCTCAGGCGGAAGGAGGAGGTGATGAGGCGGGAAATCTTGTGTGTCTCTGTGCCCGCTGTCACGATGATCATCACGGTGGGCGTCTGAATATCAGGGGCTGGGAGGAGACTTCGGCTGGACGACGCCTTATGTTTGTGCGGGGTGCTGGCGGCGTTTCCACTGATGTTGCCGCCTGGATTCGCGAGCAACGCGCTCTGAAGATACCGGTGGCCACCATTCAACGAATGGCAAGACAGATTCATGGAGTGGAGATCACTGCGAAGGAGGTACGGGCTATTACATAAGTATGCATCGTAGATGGACAGGTTTCAAAGACCCCCGGTAACGCATGCGGTTAGAATATAACATAACTTTACGTGTGATCATTATATGTCATATCACTCCTTTAATACTAAGATTAAAAGAGAGGATATAAAGATTATTTTTGAATTAGGCTCACGCGATTTAATCGACGCAATCGCGCTCTATAAACATTATAATTGTAAGTTATATGCATTTGAATGCAATCCGGATTGTTTATCAGAATGTAATAAACAGTTACAGCAATGCAATCAAATAGCAAGAGATCATATAACACTAGTTGATAAAGCGGTATCACTCATTGATGATGAGATATCTTTTTTCGCATTTGATTTGACTAAATATGACAACATGGGCGCATCTTCTATGTTCAAAATTGATTTTACGACACGAAACACATCGGACCCAGATTATAACCGCGAAAATCCTCAGAAAGAAGTAAGAGTGAAAGGGACTCGGTTAGATACGTTTATGAAAGATAATAGTATACCAAACATTGATTTATTATGTATGGACCTACAGGGTTATGAATTAAATGCGTTAAAATCTCTTGGAGAACATATTCGTAATGTCAAATATATTATTTCAGAAACATCTATACAGAGCACATACATCGGAGGTGCAACATTTGCAGAATTACACGCATATCTGTCTAGTTATGGATTTACATATAAATCAAGCAATGCATTTGGACATCGTTTTCCAGATTTATCATTGAACGGGTTCTCTGAATTTGATGTACTGTATGTCAATACTGCTGCATTATAATCGTATCGCTAATGGGAGCACCTAGGACAAGAATTATACAGGACAGCGCATGTGATTACATTGTTATTTTGTTCCAGCCATCTATAGAGAACACGTCCCCGTGCCAATGTTTACTCTCTACATCATATGCAGGGTAATATATAGATGAAAAAAATGCAAGATATCCTATCAATGAGGAATATGTGCCGTGAGAAAGTAATACAGTTTTGCAGGTACTTCCAAACTGGATTGTCTCCAATTCATTATTATTGACAATAGATGCTAGAGGATACCTACTACGTATATTTTGAATCATCCGATGGTCTGGTTCATCTGTGGCAATATACATTGAATCAAACGATAGTTTTGCTATAGAGTTCAAATAATACTTCAATCCTGGATTAAATGTGACTGCATCTGTTAGCCGAATATGGATGAATAAATCATTGTTGTTCTGATATCTGGACTTAAACGGATTTGCATTGATTATGCTCTGTTTATTTGCTCGTAGATATTCAACAATCTTATCTATAATCTCTTTTGTCTGCAAGAAACTCGCAGATGGATCCAGGTTACTATGTAATGTTGGCTGCATTAATATAGACAAATAAGTATCATCTGTTACGGTGGTAACACTGGTGTATCTCTTCAGACCAGAGTAAAGTGCGATACCCAATTTTTCTATATCGGAATTATGATCATAGTTTACACATAGATTATGCTGTTTAGCAAGTAGACTGACCGCAATATTTCTGATAACTTGATTACCGAGTCTACCTCCCCCTTTGCTATGGGTTTCTGAATATGCAATAGGAAGTGTATTGATGTTTGGAGCTTCAAAATTCGGTACGGTATATGAGGCTAATAAATCGGCTGCATCAAATTGTTCCCATGCATCTAGAAGAATACATGGATACAGGTCTGCCACCTTTTCTGTTAAAACTGACCGTAGTGCTATAGGAATAACGTTCATGTATAAGCATTCCCATAGCCGATGACAATCAACCCCATTTCCAGGTGGACATATTGCATATTTATATGACGATAATTTATCCAGATAAGTGCCAAACTCAAGCATAGTGCTGTCGAATATCAATCCCTGATTCTCTAGTATAGTTTTACATGCAGTACGTTCACTAAGATTTGTACCTAAGCTAAAATTAAAGTAGAAATCTTGCGTTTTTACTATATTTTTTGCACGGGCAGCCTCCACAATAGATAGATTACCATGTGTCCACATACTGTTTGCAATACCAATAGGGAGAAAATCCACTTTGCTATGTTTCATGAGTAAGTTCTGTGTATACCAAAATTCAATCCGCGGATGATCTGCTATATCTACATATGCATGTGTGATATTTTCATCAGAATTATGAGATACCAGTATACATTTATTTTTAAGGAGTGGGAGAACTTTTCTAAAGTTATCTAACCTATGGCTATAGCAATAGATTAAGCGTGGATTATCCCATATACTAGTAATTAAACCCAAATCCTTACATTTGGATATCTGCTTAGCAATTCGTGGATTATACTGAAAATCTTCGGGTAGTCCACAATACACATCACAGAGCTGCTGAATACGTTCACCTGTTATAAATATAGACGAAAATGTATTAGATGCTTTGTTTCTACGCACGAGAGAATCTGGTGCGGCTTTTTTCATTGGGTGCTTCACATGTTGTATCATATTAAACCGGGGACGTAGCATTCTACTGATGTCCATATTTTTAAATCTTTCGAGTGAATATGTAAGTTTACTAGCGGTGCTCCGTTCAGATATGGTCGTTTATTGTTCCATTCAATGCATAGTTTATCGCATTTAATAACCGTTGTCTCATTAATAAAACCGCGGGTATCACCTGGTATATTTCGTGGGTCTACACCGCCTATAAATTGCCCAATTGCGGCACCGTCAAACAAGCATGTAAACGCATGTGCATGTTTAGTATACATGTCATCAATGGGTTCTACATACTGATTAATTATAGGCAGTGTCCCCACTTCATTCGGATATGTATTCCTAAATTTCCCAATTGCATACATATCGTTTACCCCTGTAGCCGCACATTGAACACATGTATCAAGAAGCCGACTAAGAATAGAAGAGTTTCTAAAATATAAAAAACTAGGTATACACCGATCCGGTGAATCCATGACACACCACATGGGTAGCGTCTGGAATACTGGTAATTGTTGCGTAAAATCGGTATAGATTAGATTATCATATTCAATATGAAAAATATCCGTTATATTATGTGACACTGCATGATCATAGATATAGAAAAATCGCATCATTGCGTTTCTCCAGAACCCACCTCGTGATGAAGCATCCAGCTGTGAGTCCGCCTCAAATCTTAGCCTTTTAGCAGTTTTGGGTATAGATTCAAGAGGAAATATAGTAACAGAATGCGTTAGTTTACTCGTGTGTTGGGCGGAAATTAATACATGGATCTGGATAGGTGATACAGATTGTAGCTGAGCTATACATGTGTTTATATATTCTGGAAAGTGATCTCCTATATGAACAAGCACAAGAACAGATGAATATCTACTCTCTATATTCATAGACAGTGGCGTCAGGCTGACAGGAGCTATACGTGTATTTGCCCTTCCGGGTACAGTTCTACGATGTAAGATATTCTTCAATAACGGTGAGCCCTTCATATACAGATGGTATATAAACTTTTCTGTATATGTACTAAATGGCTGCAAAGCTAATCACAATAGGGAGATGCTGTCGTATAAGCTTGGGTATATGTTCTGAGCAGAATATTTTATTTGTACGTGATGATGTTATGAATACTATATCACTGACAGATCTGAACGACTTTATAGCGTTAATTAAACGTATCAATCCGCAGCTGACATTTAAAATACTACTACTATCTGAGCGTGATATAGACTGCGACTATGTTATTCACAGGATATACGACCCCGCCAAATTAGATGACTATATCAATGAATGCTACACATTAGATAAAGTAGTAAGTAATACAACTGATATAGATTAATTGAGGTTATCAGATAAATAGATCACACTAGTTAGATGTGTTCTTACTCCTTACTTGATTCCGTAGGGACACCTCTGGATTATAAGTTAGATGAGCTATTTAATAGAAAACGCGGTGGTTTTTTTATTGAATTAGGTGCACATGATGGTATATCTCAGAGTAATACCGCATTCTTTGAATTTACCCGAGGATGGAAAGGCGTACTCATAGAACCATCCCACAGTAAATACAGTGCGTGTGTTATTAATAGGCCAAATAGTATATGTTTTCATTCGGCGTGTGTATCTAATGCATATACAGATACCATAATTATGGGAGATTTTGTAGGTGCTCTCATGTCAAGCGTAGATGGATTGCGACTTAAAACTGCAGATCTGGTGAGCGTACCCGCCAACACACTCACATCTATCCTAGATAGAGTAGCAGGAATCGAGACAATTGATTTGCTATCTCTAGATACAGAAGGATATGAATTAGATATTTTAAAAGGGTTAGATCTTACGCGATATAGGCCGCGGTATATGCTTATTGAAGTATATCCAGCAGAATATAATAGCTTAGTGGAGTTTCTACATCAAAAGAACTACGTAGTAGTATCTAATTTTAGCAATTATAATTATACACAGAACTTATCATGGGACGGCACACACAATGACTATCTGTTTGCAGATTCACTTGCGTGAATAATGGTGATAGGATATATAATCAAATGGAGCATTAAGGTTTAGCGTTGTCACATTCTCCCATAAGAGCTGTCTAACAATGATGTCGTTTGGATGGGTTATCTGCATATAGTTAAAATAGATCTCATATTCGGATGCACCAGAACCAGCATAGTCAGATGGCGATACACAGGTTAAGAATGCTTCCCAGAAAGGTTGATTATGTAGTGCTTCTACTTGTCCGAATAATTCAGTAACATATCTTTTCTCAAAGATCATATGATGACAGATCCCGGATCTACTATCATATTTATGAAGCAGTGGAAGAAGTTTAGTCATGTGTGTAAAATACGGTTGGTTGTTTTCAATGCCGTGTGCATATAAGCACTTTCCATCGGCTACGAATGTAGTCGGGCGCAGGAAAAATGTATCCGCGTCTATCACTAACCATCGTTCAAGGATATTCGGTATAACTAGTCCGGCGTACAATTTTAAGAGCTGCTGGAGATACCATCCATTACGTGCGGTGTTATTTACTCCAATTACAGTATGTATCATATTGAGCTGTACTGGGAACATGGCTTCATCAATTAGAATACATCCGCTATCGTGTAGCATGGAAAATACCCCTGACGGCGCAACAAGGTAAATATTCCTATATCCACATATATTTTTTTTCGTGTACTGCAGTTGTTGCATTATTATACCGGCGTCATTCGGTCCCACATTAATGACTATATCGAATAATGACTCGCACGGTGGACAGAGAACTGGCGCGGTAAACCTACCATTATGTACTTTAGTTATTGCAGCCGGTTTTGGTACTACACGTCGTTTTGCAAGATGCGCAAACATGTTTGACTGATGTCGCATTACTCTGTATAGTAGTGTGATTTATTAGAGCGGTGTGATTATACCCGTTTATACATCACATTATCCTCAATAAGATTTTCTTGAACCCGCTCAATCTCGATAAAATTATTACTCCTCATAAATTCGCTTATCTCCGCAGATGTTGGCACTCCTGTATACTTTGAATGTACGCCATTAGGAAGATGTGCCGTATTTATTACTGGCTTCGGCTCCTCCATGATAACGTAGTCTATCTTACTAAGAAACTCACCGCACCCCTTTAGAACACTGAGTTCATGACCCTGAATATCCATGCATAATAAGTCTAGATGATGTATATTTTCCTCTGTTAGTACGGATTCCAATGTTTTAATAACGACATGTCCTGTGCATTTTTGCGTAGAATTAAAATCAATACGCTTGTGTAAACTAGAAGCCCCATCATTATCCTGGGTATACGAATAAAACGGCAAAAAAGCGGGCTCTGCCCCCAAGCCATGGTCAAAAAACTTAATACTTGGATATAGTGCTAGATTCTGTCTACATCTCTCAACCGTAACTGGATTACACTCAAAGGATAGAATCTGCGCCTCTGTAAAAATGTTTGACAACATAATGCTCTCGTCACCATAGCGGGCACCGACTTCGCACACATGGTGTATAGATTCCCCCGACAAATGCTTTAAAAACATAGGATCCCAGTAATTAGACATTATAATTTAAAAGTAGTGTGTCTCTTTAGCCTGAAGTCGGTTAAAGTATACGAATTATATATATGCTACTATAAATATGCGCCTATTCAACCTAGACTTACATATATCAGTGATCGCCGATATTAAAGATATTTTATCCCGGGTAGCACCTACTGTGGAAGTTGTAGACTGGTCCTTATCCGGACATACATGGGTGTTCGGTAAGAACCCGACCACTGTAGAAATTATAAATCAGCACACATGGCAGCAGCTATCTCCAGATATAATTGCCCAATTTCATGCTCACTATGATGCCTTCTTGTCTGGTTTTGATGGATTTATTGTTGCCCATCCGAATGTGTTCGCACTCCTCTTTGAAAAGTATGGAAAGCCCATCATTGTTGTGAATTCATGTCGTTATGATATGCCGGCATGTACTACGGGCCAGCATCTAACTGTAATCGGTGATCTGAATGCCTGTTTTGCGCGACTTGCAGCGAAGGGACTCCTGCGATTCTTTTCTAATAACAAGGCCGATAACGCCTATTTTCTTCTGGCCAATCCGACTATTCCGACGGAAATAGTACCTTCTCTTTGTCTGTATACGGGGCTAACATGGGTGCCTGGCTCCCAGTCCAAGTTCCTTCTGTATTCTGGTAATGCACCGCAGCATCCCCTTGTTCTTCATCGGGCTGCACTGGGTCGGTTTGATTGGAAGACCCTCATGTTGTTCCGCGCGTTGATCCATATTCCCTACGAGGCTTCTACGATGTCTATCTTTGAACACCTGTCTTCAGGTATCCCGCTGTTTTTTCCGACGAAGCGGTTTTTGAGTGAGTTGATCAGCACGGGTGCAGCGGGAATCCAATGTAACTATTGGCGAACATTCGCAAAACAGGCGCCTCCTGACTATTTAGCTGCAACAGACAATACTGCATTTTGGCTAGATCGTGCCGACTATTATGACATAGAAGGCGCCTATTATTTTGATTCATTTGCCGATTTGTTCCAACAGTTGGATACCTTTGTGGATATCAACTATGAACATAGGATGGCATTTTTAGCCGCCAGAAAGGAGCAGATATTGGACAAATGGAGACACGTAATTACTGATTACCAATAGCACGAGCCCTCCACGGCCTGGAAATTTCGGGGCTTCTCTGCATCTGAGGGGCGTCGCCACCACTCATTCAGATAGAGCGTGACAATGTCGGGGCGTTCACGGAGCCAGCGCTCGCCCAGGATGCCGAAATACATCTGTAGAACTCCGCCCACATAAATTGCGGAGTGACCTGTAGTATAGATATGATTACAGACCAGATTCCCATAGCCACCACATGCGACCAGGGCGACGTCATACGTACCCTTGATGGCATCCAGGCGCTCACAGAACTCCGCCAGCTCCACATCGAACTCCCGGGAGGGCTCCGCCGCCTGTGTCTGCGGTGGCTTAATCGTCGTGATCGTGCAGTCTGGGAAGAGATCAATTCCGTAGATCTTGGCACGGTCTGCCAGCATTGCATTAATACTATCTGCGAAGGCTGACACGATTAGCAGACGCTGGCCACGGAGGGCGTGCGTCCAAGGAAGACTGTGAATATAATGGAAGATATCCATGGCGAAGGTCCAGAAGAAGGTCGGCTTCTGATACTTCTTGCGCACGTAATCGTAGGAGGAGCGAATATGCGGATAATATGTACCATAGAGCTCCCAACCGCCGATAAGTTCGGCATTGTCCAGTGCGGCCACGTACAGTTCAGAATACTTCATGATGGAAGCTTCTGACGTCATGAGCACGCCGGCATTGTTCTTCATTGCACCGTTGACCTGGGCAAAATACTGTGCAATCTGGGGATCCACACGCCCAGAACGCTTGCAGATCTCGCCAAAGATGGCAAAGTTGTTCTCAATACCAGCGATGCGGGGAATCAGGAATTTGCGCCCCTCGTCCAACTTGTCTTGTATGTAGTTGTAAAGCACACGATTATCCTCATGACGGATCTCCGTAAATCCCTTAGTGCGCGGTGCCAGATCCTTTAGATTAATGCCCAATGCAGATGTAATAGCGGCAGTGGGGTAGCCGTAGGGAACGACCACCGCATAGGGTGGAGGAACGCGGTCCTGGATGGTATAATCTCGGGCGGTCTCGCGGTGGACATGATAGGTACGGATAAGGGATGGATCGTTGATGACTGTGTAGCCAAGAATGATCATTAGATAGGTCAACTTGTTATCACAGCCGGGCTTGCCGAACTCAAAGGTAAATGCGGAGCGCTGACTGACCGACGGCGTAAAGTTGGAATGGATGATCCATGTATCCTGACTATCCATGCGGGGGCCGAAAAGCTTCGGGTCACCACTATTCCACTCATAGCGCAGAAGAGCCATCATGGACTTAGTCGCATGCAAAGTAGTAGAACGTAGACGGTCAATGGTCTTATCCACAAAGATATCACTATTTACAATCACATTGTATCCTGTGATGCCCTCTGCCGCAATATAATCAAAGACATCGCTGAATTTGAGGCGGCGACTAATGTCGACCTGGATAATCTTGTCACTGACGACGCCCAGCTCCTCCGCAGTATAGATGCGCTCATTGAGGAGATAGATCTTTGTAACAGCGGCATTCTCCGCATTGCGCCACAGACAGGCGCGGATCTCGGCCAACCGCTCCTCTGTACGGGGCAAGAAGAACTGGCAGAAGATGTTGATGGGATCCTCTGTTGCCGTGCTCAGCAGTGTCGCCTTTTCTGAATGATTCAGGATAATCATGAACTATTCAGTTAGTTTGTTAGGGCTTTAGCCTTAGTCAATACCACATTCTTCCGTTTCCTCGCCGGCCTCGTTAAAATCATGCACCTGGCCTACGAATAATTTACCGATAATCGGGACACGAAAGGGTTGGAATTCCGTTTCATGTGGACGAAAATGGCCATTGGCATCATGGATCATGGCGCGCCCCACGAAAGTCGGATAGATTACATATGCAAGAAACATCTGATCACATCCGTATCGCGTTGGATTACCGTGAGACGCCAACCACGATTGAATGATGGGCTGAATCGGCTGAGTCAGGGCTCTCTTTCGGAGTCCCCACATGCCCGCTAGAATACGGACACCGTGGCAGCGGTGATCCCGAATGATATGAAGGAGTTTATTTGATGCTAAGAAATCCTCTATACATGCAGCATCACGGTCGTGAACCCTACTGTCTGTATCTCTAGAGATCAGAATATCGCAATCATCATCATCAAGTGCTTTGAACCTATCCAACGTATTCTGTGTATCAGCTAGGCGTTTAACAGGGATAAGTCTGACATTAGGATAGCTGCTCAATCTTGCACTTATATCAGCGGGAACATCATCTGCAATATAGACCTGAATACGGGCATCGGGGAATCGAGCCGAAATCTGGCGGGCATTGACGACCATGCCTTCCGTATATTTCCGCTTATCACCAAATAGTGAAAACGCAAACACTATCTTTTCCGTAGCCAGCGCTTGTTTGCGTAGAGTCTGACTCATCTCCCACGCACTACGCAGGTACTGTGCATGGACAGTGAACGATGATGCATGACTGCCCTGGAACTGTGCGCAGAGAGCCAGACAATAGAGATCTAGAACCGCGTGTTCGCCGTCAGTATTCCGCATACCCACTGGATCGGCAAATGCCTTCGCGGTAAGAATACGCTCACCATAACGCTCCTTGAATATGACGAGCGTTGAGGGGTCATCGCATGCTAGGAAAATAGGTGCGGACGATGCGTCGGCGGCGGCGAAGTATGTCTCCATAGGTGTCGGTCCGCCCAGCGTGGTTGCATATTCCACATGATCCGTGCGTCGCACATGAATACCAATTGCATCTGCTAGAACTGGGGCCAGAGCAGCGAGTTTACGCCGAATTTTTTCCTTTGGTTGAAGAGACGCAATTAGGAGTGGCGCTATCTCTAAAGAGATTCCGTAACCGTTGAGAATATGAAGCAGATGTCCGTGATCATTGGTAACGTGTGAATACTCTGCCTCCTCCGTTATAAACCGTGTGCCAGGCAGTGGCTCAAATAACTCCTCAATGCGATATGGGCATGCTGGCGAGGGTGTCCAGAGCACATCTAGCGTGCAGCCGGCCTTCTTAGCGTGCGCCCAGGCTCCGACGTAGCCACGGAGACGGTTAGAGAGACCAAAATCTTGGGTAGTGAACAGATGTCGTGACATTTGTTTACTGTATTGTATGACTTGTTTAAACCGCCTTGGTCAGCGCAGTCGCGCTTCAAGACGGCGCTCCAATGCCGTCAGATGCGCAGTCGTGACCTGGGGTGCCTGAAGGACCTTGAGGGCTTCAATCTTGGCCGCCAACTCGTCCACCTGCTCCTGAGTGACGGGAGCTGCGAGTGTAGGCACATTCAGCCCGTCCAGGCGTGCACGCATGTCGGCTACGGCGGCTGCCAGCTCCCGCACAGTGTCCGGGATTACCCTGACCTCATTGAGGAGTGCGCGAATCTCTGCTAGTTCCCGATTGACTGTTTCCGCCCGATGTGCAGATCCAACCTGAGTGTGCGTACCACGACCAAACAGTGTTGATGACATCCTGGTGCCCCCGGCGACTTTATCGGGTCAAACTTGACGCGACCGAATCCCACGACCTGAATAGATACCATGATCATTCCCATGCGTTGTATGAACTGTGGCAAACTCCTCGCCGACAAGTGGCTCTGGTATCAGGCCCAGCTCCAACAAGCAGAAGGAAAACGCACATATTACGATGGTAGCGAACTCGCACCAAAGACCAAGGAGGCCGAAGTAATGGCCCAACTCGGTCTGACCCGATACTGCTGTCGCAAGGTACTTCTGACGCACGTGGATCTCATCCATAAGCTATAATCGCCGCCTTGATTAGTATGGAGTCCCTGCTTAATCTATTTTTGTTGTTCATTGCTGCGACAACCGCTATGATTACCTACTTGTTGATGCCCCATATTCCTGTTGTCGTGCTGACAACGGCGTCTGCGATCGTCCTTGCAGCGGGCCTATGGTGGCACTGGACACAGTTTGCCATTGACTACCGGACGAGCACATGGCAGGAGCAGCTGCGCAACTTTGCGAGCTATGCCGTTGTACTCGTCGTAATCCTGGTATCCTACGGATTCTATATTTTTGCCTGGAAGGGAGAATCGGTAGCACAGCCACAAAGCAGTATTCTGTCATCTGTATCACAGGCCACCCGGACACTGTCTTCAGCAACAGCATCGGCATCTGCGTCGGTAGCGGCACTCTTTAGTGAGCCAGCGGTTGCACCTGCACCTGCACCTGCACCTGCACCAGCGGCTGCAAAGCCCTTTAGTCTATCCAATTTCCTTTCCTAAGACAGAGATGACGACGAGACGCAGACAAGGGCTGCGCAAGACACGAAAGGGCGGCAGTACCGTAGAGAGTCTACACAATTCAATGAAGCGACTTGATGCGCACATGAAGGCGGTTCTGACCAAGGATCCGTCTGCAGCTCGCGCTCATCTTGAAAAGAAGTGGCTAGAGTTCTTTGGAGCTTCCTTGACCCCGGCGGCAGCAAAGGGTCTGATCGTTCACTATGAGAAACTCTATGGACGCAGAGCAACTCGTAAGGCTGCGCGGCAGAGGGGCGGCATGGCTCCCATCAACTACATGATGGGTCAGGGCTCCACCGATTTTACGTATGGGCGCTTCCCCACTCCTATGAGTGATCCCCAGGTTATCCGTGGCCTGGACCTGGGTCGCTTCTATGAGAATCGTGGAGGGCGCGCATGCGATTCTACTGGCGGGTTTGACCCGCAGGCAGGTGGCGGTCTGTTTGATTCCCTTGCAAATGGCTATCTTCCCGCCTCCGTGCCCCGTAATCTTCTTGAAACGGGAGTGTCTGCCTTCTCTAGTCGGCCTATCGCCGACGGTAATCCCAGTCCTGTTAAGGCCCACGTGGAACTAGCATCACCTCCCCACCGTATTTTCAACTCCGTCGGCAGTTCTATACCGATGAGCCCTATACACCGGGCCACATAAATACCGAAGATACTTAGCTCTCTCAGGTTAAAGAGTGATCTAATTTTCATCATAACCGATAGTGGATGGCGACCCTTGGCCTTGATATCTTGAAACGGTATTTTGCCGAAACAGAGTTCGCACTGACCCGGCATCACCTAGATAGCTACGAGCAGTGTATGTTTGAGGAGATTCCCTCCATCATCGCGTCATCTAATCCCATCGTACTCCTCAAGGGCCCACTTGATAATGGTGACTACACCTATCGCATGGAGATTTACATTGGGCCCACGGCCGAGCGACCCAACAAGTTCACTATCGCCCCACCCGTCATAGTTCTTGACGGAGGCCAGACCGTGCGACGCATGTTTCCCAACGAGGCCCGTCTACGTAATCTGACCTATGCTGCCCAGATTAATGCCGATATCTTGGTACGGTTCACTATCACGGACGGTCAGGAACAGCGCACCGAGGAGCAGGTCATCCCGGCATTTCCCTTATTTCGTATGCCCGTGCTGTTGCGTTCCAGTCTCTGTGCAACGGGAATACCTGACCCCGCGCTCCTTGAAGAGATGGGTGAGTGCCGCAATGATTACGGCGGCTACTTCATCATCGGCGGTGCTGAGAAGGTCCTCATTACTCGCGGCGAGCAGGCGTTCAACTCACTCTATGTAGAAAAGAATAAGACCGAGGGCGACAAGATCGCCGCCTACGCATCTGTGGTGTCCCTTGATCCCAAGACTAAGCAGACGCGCCGTGTGGCTATCTACGTTCAGCGCGACGGCGAAATTCGCGTAGCCATTCCCATGGTCCGCGGCACATTTCCCCTGTTTATACTATTCCGTGCAATGGGCGTGGAGTCCGACGAAGAGATTATCCGTATGATTTTTCCCACGCCCTCGTCTATGGACGACATGCTCATTCCCTCCATCGTAGACGCCTACCCCATCTACAGTAAGTTCACGGCCACCGAGTTTATCAAGACGCTGACCAAGGGATTCTCGCAGGCCCATGTGCTCGACATTCTCAACAATCTGCTACTCGCCCATGTGCTCAATGAGCCTCTGGCCCGTGCGCAATATCTGGCAGAGATGGTACGTGAGGCTCTGCTTGCGAATGCCGGTCTACGGGTCAAGACGGACCGCGACGATATGCGCAACCAGCGTTTCTTGCCTACCGGCGTCCTCGTTCGTGAACTCTTCAATGCCTGCTGGAAGGACTGGCGTGCGGCGCTCGCTCTCCAGCTGGATACCATCTACAACACCAATGATGCCGTTCAGGGCCCTAACATGAT
>Ga0209189_1000765_pt1 | contig 25446 bp, 24 predicted proteins | sample C_130820_EF_Meta_FD_187308 | JGI IMG/M metagenome (GOLD analysis project Ga0209189, IMG submission 187308) | Freshwater microbial communities from Lake Croche, Canada to study carbon cycling - C_130820_EF_MetaG (SPAdes) (version 3) | ecosystem: Environmental > Aquatic > Freshwater > Lake... | reverse complement strand
AGTGCCTTTAGGCAAAACCTGCACCACGGCGGAGCGTTGCATTTGCACCTCGACACCGGTGGCCAACTCAACGCTCAAATAGCCTTCACCCATTTTAGAAACTTTGCCCAAAAAGCCACCGGCGGTGATGATTTCGTCACCTTTGGCCAAAGCATCGATCATGGTTTTGTGTTCTTTTTGCTTTTTCATTTGGGGGCGAATCATCACAAAATACAACACCCCGAACATCAACAGCAAGGGCAGCATGCTCATCAATGAGGACTGAATGTCACTGCCACCAGAGGCGGCTACGGCGGGTGCGGTTTGAGCATAAGCAGATGCAAACATCATCAATCTCCAATAAATTCGGTAAAAGCCCGTCCTGCGCGGTCAAGGCTGCCCAGACAAGTCAACTTCGGATTGTATGCGGGGCTATGATGTGCATTCAATTCCTTGTCCATCCAAGTCAATGCCGTACTGGGGAGACCCCTTTTGAGCGACCATCACCATCACACCCATGGCCCGGACGAGCCCAGCCATTTGAGCGAAATGGACATCCGGGTGCGCGCCCTGGAAACCCTGCTCACCCGCAAAGGGTATGTGGATCCGGCCGCACTGGACCGGATCATTGAAACCTACGAAACCGACATCGGCCCTCACAATGGTGCCCGCGTGGTGGCCAAGGCCTGGGTGGATACCGACTTCAAAACATGGCTGCTGACCGATGCCACAGCAGCCATTGCCTCTTTGGGCTACACCGGTCGCCAAGGGGAACACATGGTGGCTGTGGCCAATACGCCCGACCTCCACAACATGGTGGTGTGTACGCTGTGCAGTTGCTACCCTTGGCCCGTTCTGGGCTTGCCACCGGTTTGGTATAAAAGCGCCGCCTACCGCGCCAAAGCAGTCATGGACCCGCGCGGCGTGCTGGCCGACTTTGGCGTGACCCTGCCCGAAAACACCACCTTCCGCGTTTGGGACTCCACCGCAGAAGTGCGCTATCTGGTGCTGCCCATGCGACCCGTGGGTACCGACCACCTTGACGAAGCGCAATTGGCCCAGCGGGTCACGCGCAACGCGATGATCGGCACCGGCTTGGCCTTGACGGAAGCTGTATGAACGGCGTGCACGATATGGGCGGGATGCAGGGTTTCGGGCCGGTCCTTCCTGATGCCCACGAAACCCTGTTCCATGCCGACTGGGAAAGCCGGGCCATGGCCATGACAGTGGCCATGGGCGCAGCGGGGCAATGGAACATCGACCTGGCACGCGCCGCCCGAGAGTCTCTGCCCCCCGCTGTTTATCTGTCGAGCAGCTATTACGAAATCTGGATTCGAGCGCTTGAAAAACTGATGCTTGAGCGGGCCATGGTGACCGCCACCGAATTGCAGAACGGCGAGATGTCCTCGCAGCCTCTGCCCGTCGCCCGCGTGCTCCAAGCCCAAACCGTGGACGCTGCTTTGGCTGCGGGCAGCCCGACCCTGAGGCCGTCTGAGCACCCGGCTCTTTTTGCGGTAGGTCAGCGCGTGCGGGCCCGCAACATGCATCCACAAGGCCATACACGCTTGCCTCGTTATGTACGCGGCCATACCGGCACCGTTGCGCTGGTCCACGGCAGCCATGTCTTTGCTGACCGCCACGTGAGCCAACCCTTGCCGCCTTTCGACAGTCATGCTGAATGCCTGTACACCGTGGTGTTTGAAGGCTCAGCATTGTGGGGCGAGGCAGCCGACCCGCAAGTTCAGGTGAGCGTGGATGCTTGGGAGTCGTATTTGGAAGCGGTACTGTGAACGACAACACCACCTCGTTGACGCTGGCAGACATCGCCAGGCAATGTACCGGCGGGATGCCGCTGCCCGCTGCATCAGGCGCCGCATTCCAAGGCAACGTTGTGTTTGCTGAACCCTGGCAAGCCCACGCCTTTGCCTTGACCGTGCAACTGCACGAAAAAGGCCTGTTCACCTGGCCGCAATGGGCCGCTGCCTTGACGCAAGAAATCCGCAATGCCCAAGCGCGGGGTGACGCAGACGACGGCCACCTCTATTACATCCACTGGCTCAATGCACTGGAGCAGATGGTGATCGCGCATCAGCTGGGCACGCCCGATCAGATTCATGATATTGAACATGCCTGGGAAGAAGCGGCTGCTCGCACCCCGCATGGTCAGGCCATCGTCTTGGACGCTGTGCTTTGAGCTTTCCAGTGTGGCCAGTGGTTGCTTTGATGGGCAGCCTGGTCGCCTTGTGCGCAGGCACTTCTTTTGCAAAAAGCCTTTTTCCCCTCATTGGCGCTGAGGGCACGACCGCCTTGCGTTTGGTGTTCTCCACCGCGTTGCTGATGCTCTTTTTGCGACCCTGGCGCAGAACCTGGGTCAGGGCTGACCTGCTGCCCTTGGCCCAGTATGGCGTGCCCATGGGCGTGATGAACTTACTGTTTTACTGCGCGCTCAAAACCGTGCCCTTCGGCTTGGCCGTGGCCATTGAATTCACCGGCCCTTTGGCCGTGGCCTTGTGGTCATCGCGCAAACCCCTCGACTATCTGTGGGTGGTGTTGGCCATTGCGGGCTTGGGTTTGATCCTGCCATGGCCTGGCAGCACCGACGCCTTGGATCCCCTCGGCATAGGCTTTGCACTGGGCGCGGGATGTTGCTGGGCTTTGTACATTGTGTTCGGGCAACGGGTCGCCGCCCGCTATGGCGCGATGGCCACGCCCATGGGCATGCTGATCGCGGCCATGGTCGTCGCCCCGGTCGGTTTGACCGTCGCAGGCGGGGCCTTGTTCGACAGCCATTTGCTGCTCACCGGCTTGGTCGTTGCACTGGTGTCCAGTGCCGTGCCCTACAGCTTGGAGATGTTCGCCCTCCAACATTTACCCCAGCATACCTTCAGCGTCTTGCTGAGTTTGGAGCCCGCGGTGGGTGCGCTAGCGGGCTGGCTGGTCTTGTCGGAACAACTCAGTGGCCAACAACTGCTGGCCATGGGTTTGATCATGGCCGCCTCGATGGGCTGCGCCTCCAACGCAAAACGGCGCCCGTAGGCGCCGTTTTGCTGTGAGGTTAAAGCGAATTACGCTTTGGCTTTCACTTTGGTCATGGCCGACTTCACAACGGCTTCGGCTTGGCTGGTCGCCGCTTTGAAGTTGGTTTCGGCTGCTTGTGTCGCTTGCTTAACGGCTTTTTGCGCGCTTTCCATGGCGGTGTTGCCGACTTCGATGGCGTTTTTGATGGCGGCCACTGCTGCGTCAGAACCAGCAGGTGCGTTCTTGAGGCTGGTTTCCAGCACGGTGGTGAAAGCTTTTTGGGCTTCAGCGACTTTGCCTTCGGTGGCTTGGGTCAATTGAGCACCGGTTGATGTGGCGATGTCCATCAAATGACGGCTGTAAGCCACCGACTTTTCGTACACAGGCTGGCCCATGCTGGCTTGAACAGCCAACAAGTCTTGAGGCGTTTTCACCGCCATGAGTGTTTCCATGCCGGTGAAAGACTCGCTGAAAGCCGCTTTGGAAGCCGCCATGTTCAGCTCGACCAAACGCTCAAAGCCGCTCATGACGGTTTTGGACATGTCGTTGACTGCAGCCAGGTTAGCTTGTTGGGCGGCGACGAATTGTTCTGTATTGAAAGACATGGTGTTTTCCTTGTGGGAAGTTGTTGAAGTGAACGAATTGTTGCACTGCAGCAAATTCAAAGCAAGGGAAAACCCGAGTTTTGGCCCACATTAGAGGACAGACTCCAGAAAGCCGCGAAACCTCGGCGCCTGCGCGGGGGGGGAGCGGCCTGTGTCTTTTTGAACAAGGCAAAATCAAATCTTTATCAGCCAAGACACCGCAGGAATTTCACACATGACCGACAGCCAAGCGCTTTTGTTTCAGCCCACCCGCATAGGGGATATCGAGGTCGCCAACCGTGTCGTGATGGCCCCCCTGACCCGTTGCCGCGCCGATGAAGCGGCCGGCGACGTGCCAGGTAGCGAAATGAACGTCACCTATTACCGCCAGCGCAGCAATGCGGGCCTGATCATCAGCGAAGCGACGCAGGTGTCCCTCGGCGGCAAAGGCTACCGGGCCACGCCCGGCATTTACTCGGATGCGCAAGTTGAAGGCTGGAAGCACATCACCCAAGCCGTCCATCAAGCAGGCTCCAAAATCGTGGCGCAAATATGGCATGTGGGACGCATTTCGCACCCCGAGATCACAGGGGGCCTGCAACCCGTTGCCCCTTCGGCCGTCGCACCCAACGTCATGACCACCACCCGCAACGGCAAATTGCCTGCGCCCGTGCCGCACGCCTTGACGGCGTCAGAAATCCAAGACGTCGTGAACCAATACCGGCAAGGCGCAGCCAATGCGATGCGGGCCGGTTTTGATGGCGTCGAAATCCATGGCGCCAATGGGTATTTGATTGACCAGTTCTTGCGCGAAAGCACCAACCTGCGCACCGACGACTACGGCGGTTCGCCGCACAACCGCATCCGCTTTGCCTTGGAAGTGGTCGACGCCGTGGCCGCCGAAATCGGCGCAGGCCGCACCGGCATCCGCCTGTCGCCCGTCTCGCCCGCCAACGACTCGGCCGAAAGCCAACCGCAAGCCGTGTTCGGCCCGCTGGTCGAAGCGCTCAGCGAGCGCGGCATCGCCTTCATCCACTTTGTCGAAGGCGCCACCGGGGGTCCGCGTGATCTGCCGGGCTTTGACTTTGCCTGGGCACGCCAAACCTTCCAGGGTGCCTACATCGCCAACAACGGTTACACCCGCGAGATGGCCCTGGACGCCGTTGAATCAGGTCGCGCCGACGCCGTGGCCTTTGGCCGCCCCTACATCGCCAACCCCGACCTGGTGCAGCGCCTCCAACTCAACGCCCCCTTGGCCGCTGTCAACCCTAAAACCATCTATGTGCCTGGGCCTGAGGGGTACATTGATTACCCGGTGATGTAAGGTCGTCAATCATGCACGCCGGCCCTCTTCTTTTCTGCGGCGACCCCCATGGCCAATGGCAGCACATCATCGATGCGGCCCTGAACACCAACGCCCGCGCCGTCATTCTGCTGGGCGATTTGGAGCCTTCCCGTCCGCTGCACAGGGAGCTAGAGTCCATTTGGGAGCGCGTCTGGTTCATTCATGGCAACCACGACACCGACCATGCGGACATCTTTGCCAACGTCTGGCACAGCGAACTGGCGGGCCGCAAGATCCATGGCCGCGTGGTCACCTTGCCCTGCGGTACACGCATTGCCGGACTGGGCGGCATTTTCAGGGGTGCGGTCTGGTACCCCAAAGACCAGCAAGTGCCCAAATTTCGCAACCGCGACGAACACGCAAGCCAAACCCCAAGCCAAGAACGCTGGCAAGACAGCGTTCCCCTGAAACACTGGTCCAGCATCTACCCCGAAGAGGTCGAACAACTGGCCAGGCTGCAAGCCGACATCCTCATCACCCACGAAGCGCCCGGGTACCACGAACACGGATTCCATGCGCTGGACGAACTGGCCCGCCGCATGGGCGTGCGCATGACGGTGCATGGCCATCAACACGACTGTATCGACAGCAGTGCGCGCTGGGCTGAGCAAGGGTTTGAAAGTTATGGGGTGGGGTTGCGGGGGCTGATGGTGATGGATGGATGGATGGATTGATCGTCACCCCATATCAACTGCCGGCATTCAATCCGGCAAGTGCTTGGCCAAATCCATGCTGTCACGAAGCAATCAAGAGCGACATAAACCATCTCATGTTGCCAAAACAAGGTTTTGACAACATGACGATTCAGATCGATCAAATATCGATATTCCCAGCCCGCAGCGCATTGGCCTCAATGAAGTGACGGCGTGGCTCGACTTCGTCGCCCATGAGCATGGTGAAGACGCGGTCGGCTTCGATGGCGTCGTCGATCTGCACGCGCAGCAAGCGGCGCACGGTGGGGTCCATGGTGGTTTCCCACAGCTGGGCGGGGTTCATCTCGCCCAAGCCTTTGTAACGCTGGCGGCTGGTGGTGCGTTCGGCTTCGCTGATGAGCCATTGCATGGCTTGACGGAAGTCGCTGACTTTTTCTTCCTTCTGGCGCTCGCCTTCACCGCGCATGGCTTTGGCGCCTTCGCTGACCAAGCCCCTGAAGGTGTTGGCCGCTTCGGCCAGCGCCCCGTAGTCGGCGCCGTGCACAAACTCTTGCGTGATGACGCTGCTCTTGATGTTGCCGTGGTGGCGGCGGCTGATGCGCAAGATAGGTTTGTCGGTGCGCACATCAAACTCGGCGCTCACTTCGGCGGGTATGCCGGTGGTGTTGAGCTCGCGCAACTTGGCTTGCAGCGCAGGGGCGCATTCGGCGGCTTGGTCGAGTGTGTCCAGGTTCAATGACACGCCGTCGGCCATGGCGCGCAGGGCTTCGGCGTCCATGAAATTCGACAGTCGGCGGATCACCGCCTCGGCCACCTGGTGTTTTTGCGCCAAGGCTTGCAGCGTGTCACCTGAGAGCACTTGCGAGGCTTCGCCGCCAGTACTGATGCTGGCGTCCTTCAAGGCGATGCGCAGCAAAAAGCTGTCGAGTGCCGGGCCGTCTTTGAGGTACAACTCTTCTTTGCCGGCCTTGACTTTGTAGAGCGGTGGTTGGGCAATGTAGATGTGGCCACGCTCGACCAGGTCGGGCATTTGGCGGTAGAAAAATGTCAACAGCAAAGTGCGAATGTGGGCGCCGTCCACGTCGGCGTCGGTCATGATGATGATGCGGTGGTAACGCAGCTTGTCGACATTGAAGTCGTCGGTACCACTCTTGCCTGAGTCGGCGGTGACTTTGCCGATGCCGGTGCCCAGGGCGGTGATCAGCGTGACGATTTCGTTGCTGGTCAGCAGCTTTTCGTAGCGGGCTTTTTCGACGTTCAGGATCTTGCCGCGCAGGGGCAAGATGGCCTGGAATTTACGGTCACGGCCTTGCTTGGCCGAGCCGCCGGCGGAGTCGCCCTCGACGATGTAGATTTCGCACAGCGCCGGGTCTTTTTCCTGGCAGTCGGCCAGCTTGCCGGGCAAGCCCATGCCGTCGAGCACACCTTTGCGGCGCGTCATTTCACGCGCTTTGCGCGCCGCTTCGCGGGCGCGGGCTGCTTCAACGATCTTGCCGCAAATGATTTTGGCATCGTTCGGGCGCTCTTCCAAAAAGTCTCCCAATGCTTTGGCCACTATGTCTTCCACCGGGGCCCGCACTTCGCTGGACACCAGCTTGTCTTTGGTCTGGCTGGAGAACTTGGGCTCGGGCACTTTCACGCTCAAGACGCAGCACAAGCCTTCGCGCATGTCGTCGCCGCTGACTTCGACTTTTTGCTTTTTGGCGATCTCATTTTTTTCGATGTACTTGCCGATCACGCGGGTCATCGCAGCGCGCAGGCCGGTCAGGTGGGTGCCGCCATCACGCTGCGGAATGTTGTTGGTAAAGCAAAGCACACTCTCGTTGTAGCCGTCGTTCCATTGCATGGCCACTTCGACACCGATGCTGGTGCCGGGGATGCCGCCGTAGCTGTCAGCAGGCCGCTCACCGTTGGCATGGAAAGCGTTGGGGTGCAGCACCTTTTTGTTGGCGTTGATGAAATCGACAAAGCCTTTGACACCACCGGCGCCCGAGAAGTCGTCTTCTTTGCCGGTGCGTTCGTCTTTAAGGCGAATGCGCACGCCGTTGTTCAAGAAGGACAGTTCGCGCAAACGCTTGGCCAGGATGTCGTAATGGAAATCGGTGTTTTGAGTGAAGATATCTGTGTCGGGCAAAAAGTGCACTTCGGTGCCGCGCTTGTCGGTGGCGCCGGTCACCCGCATGGGCGATATTTCCACGCCGTCCACGGTTTCGAGCAGGCGATTTTGCACAAAGCCACGCGCAAAATCGATTTGATGGACTTTGCCTTCGCGGCGCACGACCAAACGCAGCCAGACGCTCAAGGCGTTCACGCAAGACACACCTACGCCATGCAGACCGCCTGAGACTTTGTAGCTGTTTTGGTTGAACTTACCGCCAGCGTGCAACTCTGTCAACGCGATTTCTGACGCACTGCGTTTGGGCTCGTGCTTGTCGTCCATCTTCACGCCTGTGGGGATGCCGCGGCCGTTGTCTGTGACGCTGATGGAGTTGTCAGAGTGGATGGTGACCACGATGTCGTCGCAGTGACCGGCCAAAGCCTCGTCGATCGAGTTGTCGACCACCTCAAACACCAGGTGGTGCAAGCCGGTACCGTCCGAGGTATCGCCGATGTACATGCCGGGGCGCTTGCGCACCGCCTCCAGGCCCTCCAGAATTTGGATGGAGCCCTCGCCATAGCCTTCGGATGCACCGGCTTGGTTCGCATCAATTTTGGGTTGCGCGGTGGTGAAAGCGTCTTCGCTGGGGGTATTTTCTTCGGACATGCTGTTATTTTCTTTATCTCTTGAATGGCCGAAACCCGCGAGGTGTCGCGGGTTTCTGGGTTGCAGATTGGGAGCTGCTCGGCCTTAAATGCGCATCGGCATCACAACGTATTTGAAGTCTTCGTTGTCTGGAATGGTGATCAACGCAGAGCTGTTGCCGTCGGCCAGATCGATGCGGACCATGTCTTGGCCCATGTTGCCGAGCACATCAATGATGTAGGTCACATTGAAACCAATTTCGATGGCATCACCGCCGTAGTCGATGTCGAGTTCGTCCACGGCTTCTTCTTGCTCGGCGTTGGTCGAAGCCACGCGCAAGGTGCCGGGCTCCAGGTTCAGGCGCACACCTTTGAACTTGTCGCTGGTCAAAATAGCGGTCCGCTGCAAACACGACAGCAAAGCTTGGCGGCCCAGCGTCACGTTGTTGCGGTGGCCCTTGGGAATCACGCGGTTGTAATCAGGGAACTTGCCTTCGACCAGCTTGGTCACAAACTCCATGCCGTCGAAACTGAACTTGGCCTGGTTGTTGGCAAACTGCATCTCAATGGCGCCTTCAGCGTCGGACAACAAGCGCTGCAACTCGAGCACGGTCTTGCGCGGCAAGATGACTTCTTGCTTGCTGGGCACATCTACATCGAGCTTGGCCGACGCAAAGGCCAGGCGGTGACCGTCAGTGGAGACCAGGCTGAGCTTTTTGCCTTCGGCGACAAACAGGATGCCGTTGAGGTAGTAGCGGATGTCGTGCACAGCCATGGCAAAGGACACTTGGCCCAACAAGGCCTTGAGGGTTTTTTGCGGCACGCTGAACGAGGGGCCAAAGCTGGCAGCCTCTTGGACCAAAGGAAAGTCTTCAGCGGGCAGGGTTTGCAGGGTGAACTTGGATTTGCCACCCTTCAAAATGACTTTGCTCTGACTCGACTCAAGGCTGACAGTTTGGTCGGCCGGCATGGTGCGCAAAATGTCAATCAGCTTGCGTGCACCGACGGTGGTAGTGAAGTCGGCAGCATCCCCATCGAGCTGGGCGGTGGTGCGGATCTGTATTTCCAGATCACTGGTGGTCAATTGCACCGCACTGCCGGATTTGCGGATCATCACATTGGCCAAAACGGGCAGGGTGTGACGCCGCTCCACTATGCCTGAAACAGATTGCAAAACAGACAGCAGTTTGTCTTGGGTGGTCTTCAGAACAATCATGGCAACCTCGGTTGTTGAACGGGTACGGGGGCCGATCGCCCCGCATAAAAAACTATTCCTCCATTTTCGCCGTTTTTAGGGCAATTTTGCGCGCGTGAAGCAGGTATTTGCGCGATAAGACGAGGGTATTCAGACAGGCCGAGCACGGGTTAACCCTTTAAGGTTTGCTCAAGCACGTGTAACTGCTGATTCAACTCGGTCAACTGCTGTCTTTCAGCGCTGATTTTACGTACCGCATGCAGTACCGTAGTGTGGTCCCGGCCACCAAACAACTCGCCGATTTCGGGCAGGCTTTTTTGGGTCAATTCTTTGGCCAGATACATCGCAATCTGGCGAGGCCTGGCGATGCTGGCAGGGCGTTTTTTGCTGTACATGTCGGCGACCTTGATTTTGTAGTAATCGGCCACGGTTTTCTGGATGTTTTCGACGCTGATTTGGCGGTTTTGGATGGACAGCAAGTCGCGCAGAGCCTCGCGGGCTAACTGGATGGAGATTTCTTTTTGATTAAAGCGCGAGTACGCCAGGATTTTGCGCAGCGCGCCTTCGAGCTCTCGCACGTTGGAGCGCACATTTTTGGCTACAAAGAAAGCCACTTCCTCGGGCATGATGCTGCCCTCGCTGATGGCTTTGTTGATCAAAATCGCGACACGCATTTCCAGCTCAGGCGGCTCAATGGCCACCGTCAAGCCTGAATCGAAACGCGAAACCAAACGCTCATGGATGTCGGCCAGGCCTTTAGGGTAGGTGTCGCTGGTCATCACGATGTGCGACTTTTTGGCCAGCAAAGCTTCAAAGGCGTTGAAAAATTCTTCTTGCGTTCGGTCTTTGTTGGCGAAGAACTGCACATCATCGATCAGCAACAAATCGAGCGAATGGTATTTGTATTTGAACTCGTCAAAAGTCTTGCGTTGATAGGCTTTAACCACATCCGACACAAATTGTTCAGCATGGATGTAGAGAACCTTAGATTCAGGGCGGTCTGCCAGCAATTTATTGCCAATGGCATGCATCAAATGCGTCTTGCCAAGGCCCACCCCACCGTAGATAAACAAAGGGTTGTACAAATGGCCTGGCATGCTGGCCACATGCATCGCAGCCGCACGCGCCATGCGGTTGGCAGAGCCCTCCACCAAGTTGTCAAAAGTCAAGGCGGTGTTGAGCCGGTTCTTGAAGCCGTTCACGGGGCTTTCATCTACGGGTTCGCTGGCTGCAGCTGCAGCATCTTGCGCAGCCTTGACCACGGAGTAAGCAGTTTTCACCGGGGCTTCACGCGTAGCAAGCGCTAACTCCACTGTCATTTTTTGACCCTGCAGTCGCTCCAACATGGCTGACAGCTTGCCAACGTATTGGGCCCGTATCCAGTCCAATTTAAAGCGGTTGCCGACAAAGATAGTGACCTTGGAAAAGTCTTCTGCCACCAGCGCCGTGAGGGGCTTGATCCAGGTGTTGAATTGCTGTTCAGGCAGCTCTTGTGAGAGTTCGTCGAGGCAGATTTGCCACAGTGCCAAGCCGGGATCACCGGCGTCTAGGGGGAGAGTTCCCTCGTTCATGGGTATTTTAGTTTTTGTGTGGATAGAAAAGGTATGGCGGGGCAAGATTTCAGATTTATCAAGAGTTTATCCACATGCCCAAGCTTCGGTTAGCGGGGCCATCATAAACCAGATCTGACGCATCAGGGTGGGAACAAAAACCTGACTGAATATGAAAATTTGCCCCATCCCTGAAAGTTTGCGATAATCGCGGGTTACCCCTGAAAGAATTGGGGGGCCCAAGAGGACTCATTCCATGAAACGCACTTACCAACCATCCAAAACACGCCGCGCCCGTACACACGGCTTTATGGTCCGCATGAAAACCCGCGGTGGCCGTGCAGTGATCAACGCTCGCCGTGCCAAAGGCCGCAAGCGCCTGGCTGCTTAATCTGTCTGCTTACACGGGCAGCTCTGTCGATGCGTGCTCGTTTCAGCCTCCTGAAATGCAGCGGTTAAAAACACGCCCGCAATTTCAAGCGGCCTTGTCGGGCGGCACGATTTCCCGCACCTCGCATTTTGCTTTGCATAGACTGGCCTTGGTGGATCCGGCTACTGCACATACCGCTTCAGCAATGCCCCAGGGGCCAGCACATTCATCAGAGCAGGTTGTTTTTGGTGTTTTTGACGTCTGGTTGGGTGCAATGGTGCCCAAAAAATGGGCGCGCCGTGCTGTGACCCGCAACACCATCAAGCGGCAGATTTACAACGTTTCGGCCCAATTTGCCAACGAATTACCATGTGCCGCCCATGTGGTGCGCTTGCGCGCAGGTTTCGACCGCAAGCAGTTCATCAGCGCCACTTCGGATCTTCTCAAAGCCGCTGTGCGCAGCGAATTGGAGCAATTGTTCCACCATGCGGTGGCAACCCACCTGATGCCAAAGTCGCTTGCGAAAGTGACTGCATCATGATGCAAACCGCATTGACCACTCTCATCAAAGGCTACCGCTTTTTTTTGAGTCCTTGGCTGGGTTCAGCTTGCCGATTTGAGCCGACTTGTTCAGCTTATGCGCTGCAAGCGTTACATTCGCATGGCGCTGGCGTAGGCAGCTACCTGACTTTGGCGCGATTGGCCCGTTGTCACCCTTGGTGCGCGGGCGGCACAGACAAAGTGCCCGATCAGGCACCCCGCATTTTTTCCCGTTTGCTTTCACACACCTCTTCGAAGAAGATTTCATGAACGATATCCGTCGCACCATTTTGTGGGTGGTTTTTGGCTTCTCTCTGGTCCTGTTGTGGGACCAATGGCAGATTCATAACGGCCAAAAAGCCACCTTTTTCCCGCAACCGAATGTAGCCAAGACCAGTGCCGCGCCAATCGCCACAGCAGTGCCGAATGCATCGGGAGTTCCGACAGCGACCACCACGGTCACACCCGCAGCGGCATTGAGCCAAGTGCCAGTTACGCCAGGCACGCCAGCGGCTCCTGAAGCACCTGCGCCGCGCGAGCGCATTGAAGTGACGACCGACGTGCTGAAACTCAGCTTCGACACCGAAGGCGGCTCTTTGGTGCGCAGCGAGTTCAGTCAGCACGCCGACATGGCAGACCACAGCAAGCCCTTTGTTTTGCTCGACGAAAGCCGTGACCGCGTGTACGTCGCCCAAACCGGCTTGATTGGCGGCACCAACGGCGCGAGCTATGCCACCCACAAAACGCCGATGACCTTCAGCGGCGAACGCGACCTGAAAGAAGGCCAAGACGAACTGAGTGTGCGCTTTGAATCGGCGGACACGGGTGGCCTGAAGTTGGTGAAAACCTACACCCTGCAACGCGCTAGCTATGCGATCAAAGTCAAGCACGAAGTCATCAACACCGGAGCAACCGCTGTATCTCCTCAGCTCTATGTGCAGTTGGTGCGTGACGGTAACAAGCCCGCTGGGGAGTCGTCTTTTTATTCCACCTTCACCGGCCCGGCCGTTTACACCGAAGCCAAGAAGTACCACAAGGTCGAATTCAGCGACATTGATAAAAACAAAGCCGATGTCGACAAGACTTCCGACACCGGCTATGTAGCCATGGTGCAGCACTACTTTGCCTCTGCTTGGCTGCTCGCCGATGGTATTTCGCGTGAAAACTTTGCCCGTAAAGTGGATACCAACTTGTACGCCGTGGGCATGATCACACCGATCAAGGACGTGGCGCCCGGACAGTCCAAATCGGTCGAGGCCGTGTTGTTCTCCGGCCCACAAGAAGAGAAAAAACTCGAAGGCTTGGCCCCCGGTCTCGACTTGGTCAAAGACTACGGCTGGTTGGCCATCTTGGCTAAGCCCTTGTACTGGCTGCTCGATAAGTTGTTTGGCATTCTGAACAACTGGGGTTGGTCCATTGTGGCCTTGGTGTTGCTGCTCAAAATCGCGTTTTACTGGCTCAATGCCAAGGCGTATGCCAGCATGGCCAAAATGAAGGCGATCAACCCGCGCATCATGGACATGCGCGAACGCCTGAAAGACAAGCCGCAGGAGATGCAGCAAGAGATGATGAAAATCTACCGCGAAGAGAAGGTCAACCCGATGGGTGGTTGCTTCCCGATCATGGTTCAGATTCCTGTCTTCATTGCTTTGTACTGGGTACTGTTATCCACCGTGGAAATGCGCAACGCGCCTTGGGTCGGTTGGATCCATGATTTGTCGGCGCCCGATCCCTTCTTTATTTTGCCAGTGGTGATGACCTTGTCGACCATGCTGCAAACGGCTTTGAACCCCGCGCCGCCAGACCCGATGCAGGCCAAAATGATGTGGATCATGCCGCTGGTATTCAGCGTGATGTTCTTCTTCTTCCCGTCCGGCTTGGTGTTGTATTGGATCACCAACAACATCTTGTCCATTGCACAGCAGTGGGTCATCAATACCCGAATGGGTGTGCCACCGCAGTTCAATTTGCCCAAATTCTCGTAAACGAAAAGGGCCGCGCAAGCGGCCTTTTTTGCACCCCACGCCCATGCTTGCCCAACATCAGGACCCCATTGTGGCCATCGCCACCGCCCCAGGCCGCGGTGCTGTGGGCATTGTGCGTGTCTCCGGACGCAGCCTGAGTGCCATGGCTCATGCCCTGTGCGGCAAAGCCTTGACACCGCGGCAAGCCGCTTACCTGCCTTTTCAGGATGCCGATGGGACGACCATTGACCAGGGCTTGGCCTTGTACTTTCCAGGGCCACATTCGTTCACCGGCGAAGACGTGCTGGAGCTTCAGGCACACGGGGGTCCGGTGGTGCTGCAGTTGTTGCTCTTGCGCTGCCTGCAAGCGGCCAGTGAACTCGAACCGTTAAGCGGTTTGGCCCGACTGCCTGGGCTGCGCGTCGCGCAACCGGGTGAGTTCACTCAACGCGCTTTTTTGAACGACAAGATCGATCTGGCCCAAGCCGAAGCGATTGCCGATTTGATCGACGCCTCCACCAGCGCAGCCGCACGCAGTGCGAGCCGCTCTTTGGCGGGCGATTTTTCGCGCGACATCCATGTCCTGCGGGATGCGCTGATTCATTTGCGCATGTTGGTGGAAGCCACGCTGGACTTTCCGGAAGAAGAAATCGACTTCTTGCAAAAGGCCGATGCACAGGGCCAGCTCGATCGTCTGCGCACCCAACTGGCCACGGTGATGCAGCGCACTCGGCAAGGGGCCTTGCTGCGTGAGGGCATCAAGGTGGTGATTGCAGGCCAACCCAATGCGGGCAAAAGCTCGCTGCTCAACGCCTTGGCGGGGGCTGAGTTGGCCATCGTCACGCCCATTGCAGGCACCACGCGTGACGTGGTGCAGCAAACGATTCAAATTGAAGGCGTGCCACTGCATGTGATTGATACCGCAGGGCTGCGCGAGAGCGCGGACGAGGTGGAAAAAATCGGAATTGAACGCGCTTGGGGGCAAATTGAATCTGCCGATGCGGTGCTTTTTTTGCATGATCTGACACGTGCGCACGAAGCCGATTACGCCTTGGCCGATGCCGACATTGCACGTCAGTTAACCGCCAAACTGACCGTCAACATACCCGTGATTGATATTTGGAATAAATGCGATGCCCAGCCTGAAAAGACTGCAAATTCGGATACAAAAGGTATGGCCTTGTCGGCCAAAACCGGTCAAGGTTTGGCCGCTTTGCGCCACCAATTATTGGCTGTGGCTGGCTGGCAGCATGTCAGCGAAGGTGTTTACATTGCGCGCGCGCGGCATGTGCAGGCACTCAGCGAAGTGCAAAGCCATCTGCGGATGGCACACGATTTGTTGCAAGCCCAAGCACAGTCCCTTGACTTGCTGGCCGAAGAGCTGCGCTTGGCACAAAACGCGCTCAATGCCATAACCGGCGAGTTCAGCTCGGACGATTTGCTGGGCGTTATTTTTTCCAGCTTTTGCATTGGTAAATAGTTTTCAATGGCCACCCTAAAATCCGACCGCCCTGCCGCTAAAAACCCCAAATCACTCTCTGGTTTATGGCCATTCTTGCAACCTTACCGTTGGCAAATCGGTTTGGCGTTGGTGTTGCTTGTGCTGGCAGCGGCCACCACCCTGATGTTTCCGTGGGCCATTCGGCATTTGGTCGACAGTGGCTTTGCACCTGCGGACCGCAATGAACAAGTCATGGCTATACGGGGCAATTTTTTGCTGCTCTTTGGAGTTGCCGTGGCCTTAGGGGTGTTTTCGGCGGGACGATTTTTCACTGTCAGTTGGCTCGGCGAGCGCGTCACAGCGGATCTGCGCAATGCGGTTTACAGCCATGTGCTGCAACAAAGCCCTGAATTTTTTGAAACCACCTCGACCGGTGAAGTGACCAGCCGCTTGATTGCCGACACCACCTTGGTGCAAACCGTTGTCGGCTCTTCGCTTTCCATGGGTTTGCGCAATGCGGTGATGGGATTGGGCGCCTTGATTGTGTTGGTCTGGTCCCACCCGACCGTGATGCTGCAAGTCATCTTGACTGTGGTGCTCGTGGTGTTGCCTGCAACCTGGTATGGCCGCCGGGTGCGTCGCCTTTCTCGCGCCAGCCAGGACCGCGTTGCCGACTCCAGTACCATTGCCAGCGAGGTGCTCAACGCCATTCCGATTGTGCAAAGCTACAACGCCCAATCACGCGAGGCCGGTCGCTTTGCCGACTCCACAGAGCAGGGCTTCCAAACAGCGGTTCGCCGCACCAAGGCCCGATCGATCTTGGTCGCCTTCATCATCATTGCCAATGCAGCGCTGATGCTGTGGGGCTTGTACCAGGGCACACAAGCGGTCATCGCTGGCCAATTAACCGCCGGCCAACTCGGGCAAGCCGCGTTGTATGTGGTCATATTTGCGGGTGCTGTGGCGGTGCTGGGCGAAGTGTATGGTGACTTGTTGCGCGCTGCGGGCGCCACCGAGCGCTTGATGGAATTGCTGTCCAGTGTGTCGCCCGTGCAGTCGCCCGTGGATCCTGTGGATTTACCGCCAGGCCCCAAAGGCAGCGCCTTGGTGCTGGACGATGTGCTGTTTCATTACCCCTCGCGCCCAGCGCAAGCCGCTTTGAACCATCTGAGCTTGCGCATTGAGCCTGGCCAGACAGTGGCCATTGTCGGGCCCAGTGGCGCAGGCAAGAGCACGGTGTTTGGTTTGCTGCTTCGCTTTTACGATCCGCAGTCCGGTCGCATCACGCTGAACGGCACGCCAATCGACGCCATCAGTCTGAGCGCGCTGCGCGACCAGATTGGCATCGTGCCGCAAGAACCCGTGATTTTTTCGACCAGTGCACTGGAGAACATCCGTTACGGCAAACCCCAGGCCAGCGACGACGAAGTGCGCGCCGCCGCTGTGGCGGCTTTCGCCGACGAATTCATTGCCCAATTGCCCGAGGCTTATGACAGCTTTTTGGGCGAACGCGGCGTACGCTTGTCGGGTGGCCAACGCCAGCGCATTGCGATCGCACGGGCCATGCTGAAGAACCCGCCCCTCTTGTTACTGGACGAAGCCACCAGCGCCCTCGATGCACAAAGCGAACGCATGGTGCAAGCGGCCCTGGAGGCCGCCATGCAAAACCGCACCACCTTGGTGGTGGCGCACCGTTTGGCCACGGTGCAAAAAGCCGACTTGATCGTGGTGCTGGACCATGGCCGCTTGGTCGAGCAAGGCACCCATGCGCAGCTGGTGGCGCAGGATGGAGTGTATGCGGGCTTGGCCGCATTGCAGTTCAACGCTTGAGTTGGACAAGCGGTCACGTCAGTGACTGATGCGCCCGCCTTCTGACACCAATATAGGTATGTGTTAACCCAACGCCATCCATGGACCAGCCCAAGCAACCCCTCCTCACTGCCGAACAAGACGCCTTCTTGCGCGGCCGCTCGAATGGCATGGGGTTTTATTTGGTGCTGCATGCTTGGGTGGTGATTGGTTTGTCCATGGCGCTGTTCGTGCTCTGGCCTCACCCGCTGACCTTTGTACTGGCCGTAGTGTTGATTGGCGGACGTCAATTGGGCTTGGCCATTTTGATGCACGACGCCGCACACCGTGCGCTGTTCAAGAATGCCAAGTTGAACGACTTCATTGGCGCCCACTTTTGCGGTTTTCCAGTTGGCGCCAGCTTGAGCCTGTACCGGCCCTACCACTTGAGCCACCATCGCCATACACAACAAGCCGAAGACCCTGACCTGATTTTGTCGGCCCCGTTTCCAATCACCAAAGACAGTTTCAAACGCAAGATGTGGCGAGACATTTTGGGGGTGACTGGTTACCAGCGGCGGCTCGAACAATTTAAATACACCATGGGCGCCGACCCGAGCCTGGTGCGGCGACTGTTGAAGCTGGCCCAACATGAAAAGTATTTCATCGCCAGCAATGCCGCCCTGCTGCTGATCTTGTCGGCAGCGGGCGTTTGGTGGGCTTACTTTGCACTGTGGCTGCTGCCGCTGATGACCTGGTACCAAGTGATCAGCCGCATCCGCAATATCGCCGAGCATGCGGTGGTGGGCGATAACGACGATCGACTGCGCAACACACGCACCACACTGACCCACTGGGCCATGCGCATGGTGCTGGCGCCTTACTGGGTCAACTACCACTTGGAACACCATTTGTTTGTCTTCACGCCCTGCTGGAAACTGCCAGCAGCGCACAAAATACTGATCGAACAAGGCTTTGGGCCCCGCATGGAACTGGCCCATGGCTATCTGCAGGTGTTGCGCAAAGCCACGGCCAAAGACCCCTCCAGTCCTCAGGATTCGGACCGCCCAGGTCGCCGTGCAAATGCCTCGATGATTTGACACGGCTGTTTCACAAGGACATCCCATGAGCCAACGCCTCGCCCAGCAGGTTGCCATCATCACCGGTGCAAGCCGTGGCATCGGTCTCGCCATTGCGCAAGCCTATGCCGCAGAAGGCGCTACCCTGTGCCTGATTGCCACCGACACGACGCGCCTTGACGAAGTCCAAAATAGCTTGGGCTTGCCCGATGACCGCGTCATGTGCTTGGGCGTGAACGTGACCGAGCGCGAAGCCTGTTTTCGAGCGGTCGACGCGGTGATCGCTCGTTTTGGTCGCGTAGATGCCTTGGTCAACAACGCCGGCATTTACCGCTCCAAATCATTTTTGGATTACTCGGCGCGAGATTTTCAGGACATGCTGGACGTGAACTTGTTTGGCGTCCTGCATTTCATGCAAGCTTGCCTGCCGGGCATGCAAGAACGCCGATACGGCCGCATCATCAACATGGCCTCGACTGCAGGCAAGTGGGGCTCGCGCAATCAAAGCGCTTACAACGTAAGTAAACATGCGGTTGTAGGTATTACCCGCTGTGTGGCCTTGGAAGCCAGTCCTTATGCGGTGACGGTGAACGCCATTTGCCCGGGCTTTATTCAAACCGACATGGTTGAAGCCTTGAAATCACAGGTGGCACAAACCACCGGCGTGAGTCCCGAAGACATGGTCAAGGCCGCACTGACACGCGTGCCTTTGGGACGTGTTTTAAACCCCTCAGAAATTGCGGGTCTGGCGGTGTACCTGGGCTCTGCTGAATCCAGCGGCATGACAGGTCAATCCATTCATGTGGATGGCGGCATGGTTTTGAGCTGAAAGCGCGTTAAATTGGGCATTTCCGGCTAAAAACTCGGGATAACCATAAGCAATTGGCTTCTGGCTAGCCCTGAAAATACGGCACGCATTTGCTTTGGCAATTTTGCGGTTTGTACAACTGGATCCGGTGCCAAGCCTCATGTCTGAAGATTTCATTTTAAAAACCAATGAACTTGTCAAAGAGTTCAAAGGTTTTGTTGCCGTCAATGGCGTCAACTTGGGTGTTCGTCGTGGACACATCCACGCCTTGATCGGCCCGAACGGCGCAGGCAAAACCACTGTTTTTAACCTGCTCACGAAATTCTTAATCCCCACCAGCGGCCATATCGTCTTCAACGGCAAAGACATTACCGCAGCCAAGCCAGCCCAAATTGCCCGTGAAGGTATTGTGCGATCTTTCCAGATTTCAGCCACCTTTCCCCATTTGACGGTGATGGAAAACGTGCGCATCGCACTGCAACGAAGCACGGGCACTTCGATGCATTTTTGGCGCTCAGAACGCATCCTGAACCAGCTCAATGACCGCGCCATGACCTTGCTCGACGAAGTCGATTTGAGCGGTATGGCCGATTTGACCGCGGTGGAGTTGCCTTATGGCCGCAAACGCGCCCTTGAGATCGCGACCACGCTGGCGATGAACCCTGAGCTCATGCTGCTCGATGAACCCACGCAAGGCATGGGCCATGAAGATGTGGAGCGTGTGACCCAACTGATCAAAAAAGTGGCGGCCAACCGCACCATTCTGATGGTGGAACACAATATGAACGTGGTGTCGAGCATTGCCGACACCATCAGTGTATTGCAGCGCGGCCAAATCATTGCCGAAGGGCCTTACACCGTGGTGTCTCAAAACCCGCAAGTGCTGGAAGCCTACATGGGCACGGTGGCCACTGAACTGGAAGGTGCCCATGGCTGATTCCAACGAACTGCTGCGCATCAGCAACCTGCACGCCTGGTACGGTGAGTCGCACATCCTGCACGGCGTCGACCTGACGGTGCACAAAGGCGAGGTGGTCACACTACTGGGCCGCAATGGCGCTGGTCGCACCACCACCGTCAAATCCATCATGGGCCTGGTGGGCAAGCGCACCGGGTCCATCACGATCAACGGCCGCGAGTCGATCGACATGGCGACGCACAACATCGCCAAGCTCGGCCTCGGTTACTGCCCGGAAGAGCGCGGCATTTTTGCCTCGCTCAGCTGCGAAGAAAACCTGCTACTGCCACCAGTGATTGCGGACGGCGGCATGCCGATTGACGAAATCTACGAAATGTTCCCCAATTTGCTGGAGCGCAAGAACAGCCCCGGCACCCGCCTGTCGGGCGGCGAACAGCAAATGCTGGCGGTAGGCCGGATTTTGCGCACCGGCGCCAAACTTTTGTTGCTCGACGAGATCTCCGAAGGTCTCGCGCCTGTGATCGTACAGGCCTTGGCGCGCATGATTCTCTCGCTCAAGGCCAAAGGCTTCACCATCATCATGGTCGAGCAGAACTTCCGCTTTGCCGCACCGTTGGCCGACCGCTTTTATGTCATGGAGCATGGCCGCATCATGGAGGGCTTTGCCGCCAGCGAGCTGCAAGCCAAGATGCCCATGCTGCACGAGTACCTCGGCGTCTGATTTCTTTCCTTTCTCAGCTCATCCCAACTGGAGTTATCCCATGAAACACAAACTTCTCGCAACCGCTGCTTTGGCCGCATGTGCATTGGCCGGCACGGCACAAGCACAAGTCTCTGACGGCATCGTCAAAATTGGCGTGCTCAGCGACATGTCTGGCCCCTACGCCGACATCGGCGGCCCCGGCTCCGTGATCGCAGCCAAGATGGCGGTGGAGGACTACCTCAAAGCCTCCAAGAGCACGCTGAAGGTCGAGGTCGTCAGTGCCGACCACCAAAACAAACCCGACATCGGCTCCAGCATTGCCCGCCAGTGGTATGACACCGACAAGGTCGACATGATCACCGACGTGCCCACATCGTCTGTCGGTCTGGCCATTGCCCAAATCTCCAAAGACAAGAACAAAGCCCATGTGAACACGGGCTCGGCCACCGCCGACCTGACCGGCAAGGCCTGCAACGCCAACGTCGTGCACTGGTTGTACGACACCTGGATGCTGGCCAACGGCACCGGCAAAGCGATCGTGAAAAACGGCGGCACCAGCTGGTTCTTCTTGACCGCAGACTACGCTTTTGGTCACGCCCTGGAGCGCGACACCGAAGCCGTGGTGAACAAGAACGGCGGCAAAGTGGTGGGCAAAGTCCGCACACCGTTCCCAACGCAAGATTTCTCTTCTTTCTTGCTGCAAGCGCAAGCCTCCAAAGCCAAGATCATTGGCTTGGCCAACGCCGGTGCTGACACCGTCAACTCCATCAAGCAGGCTTCCGAATTTGGCATCGTCAAAGGCGGCCAGAACCTCGCCGGCATGCTGGTGTTCCTGCCCGACGTGCACGCGCTGGGCTTGGACAAAGCCCAAGGCCTGCTGTTGACCGAAACCTTCTACTGGGACTTGAACGAGAACACCCGCGCTTGGTCCAAGCGTTTTGCTGCATTGCACGGCGGCAAGATGCCTTCGTCTGACCACGCTGGCGTTTACGCGGGTGTGTTGCATTACCTGAAGGCCGTGGACGCAGGCAAGAGCGATGACGGTTTGAAGGTCGTGGCCAAGATGAAGGACCTGCCCACAGACGACATCCTGTTCGGCAAAGGCAACATCCGCGCTGACGGCCGCAAGATCCACCCGGCTTACCTGTTTGAAGTCAAGAAGCCTTCGGAATCCAAAGGCCCTTACGACTACTACAAGGTCGCATCCACGATTCCTTCAACAGAAGCCTTCCGCCCTTTGAATGAAGGCGATTGCCCTCTGGTCAAGAACTGATCCAACACCTGTTCACGCAAGCCTGAAATCACCATGGAAATCTTTGGCATTCCCTCTCAAGCGCTATTCGGGCAGTTGCTGATCGGACTCATCAACGGGTCCTTTTATGCGCTGCTCTCCTTGGGCCTGGCCGTGATTTTCGGCTTGCTGAACATCATCAACTTTTCCCACGGCGCCCAGTACATGCTGGGTGCTTTTGTGGCCTATCTGGGCCTGAATAAACTCGGCATCAACTACTGGGTAGCCCTTGTGCTGACACCCTTCATCGTCGGTGCCACCGGTGTGCTGATCGAGCGCACCATGCTCAAGCAGCTCTACAAGCTCGACCACCTCTATGGTCTGTTGCTCACCTTCGGTCTGGCGCTGATCATTCAGGGCTTGTTCCGCAACGAATTCGGATCTTCTGGCATGCCTTACCCGGTACCTGAGATCTTCCAAGGCGCTTTCAACACCGGCTTCATGTTCCTGCCCAAATACCGGGCTTGGGTCATCGTGGCGTCTTTGGTGGTGTGTCTGTCCACCTGGTACGTGATTGAGCGCACCAAGCTGGGCGGCTATCTGCGCGCCGCCACCGAGAACCCGAGCCTGGTGCAAGCGTTTGGCATCAACGTGCCGCGCATGATCACGCTGACTTATGGCTTTGGCGTGGGCCTGGCCGCATTGGCGGGTGTCATGGCCGCACCGATTTACCAGGTCAACCCGACCATGGGCGCTGACCTGATCATCGTGGTGTTTGCCGTGGTGGTGGTGGGCGGCATGGGCTCTATCATGGGCGCCATCCTGACGGGCTTTGGTTTGGGCTTGATCGAAGGCCTGACCAAGGTTTTCTACCCCGAGGCCTCCAACGTGGTCATTTTCGTGATCATGACCATTGTTCTATTGATCAAACCTGCCGGGCTGTTCGGTACCCAGAAGTAATCCCATGTCCATCGTCACGCCTCTCGCCTCCAAGACGCCGTCGTTCACTCACCAGTGGGTGGCCTTTGTCATCATGGTGATGATTTTCGCCCTAGCCCCCATCTGGGTCTACCCGGTCTTCCTGATGAAGGTGATGTGCTTCGCGCTGTTCGCCTCTGCTTTCAATTTGCTGCTGGGCTTTGGAGGGCTTCTCTCTTTTGGACACGCCATGTTCATGGGGTCAGCCGGTTATGTGGCCGCGCACTCGGCCAAGGTCTGGGGTTTGAATCCTGAGGTTTGCGTACTGCTGGGCACCTTTTCTTCTGCGTTGCTGGCGCTGGTGGTGGGCCTATTGGCCATCCGTCGACAAGGTATTTACTTCGCCATGATCACGCTGGCCTTGGCGCAGATGGTGTTTTTCTTTTGCTTGCAAGTGCCTTTCACGGGCGGTGAAGACGGTATCCAAGCCGTACCGCGCGGCAAGTTGTTTGGCTTGGTCAATCTGGAAGACAACTTCAATATGTACCTTTTTGTGATGACCATCTTTCTGATGGGCTTCTTGTTGATCTGGCGCGTCATTCACTCCCCGTTTGGTCAAATACTCAAGGCGATCCGGGAGCATCCCGACCGCGCCATTTCATTGGGTTACGACACCGACACCTTCAAATTGCTGGCCTTTGTGATCTCTGGCGCCTTGGCGGGCACGGCTGGAAGCACCAAGGCGCTTGTTTTCCAGCTGGCGTCTTTGACCGATGTGCACTGGTCGATGTCAGGCGAAGTGGTTTTGATGACGCTGGTGGGCGGCATGGGCACGCTGTTTGGCCCCTTGGTCGGCGCCGCGGTGATCATCAGCATGGAAAACTACCTGGCTCACTTGGGCGCCTGGGTGACCATCATTCAAGGCGTTATTTTTGTCATTTGCGTGCTGTCTTTCCGCCGCGGCATCATTGGCGAGATCGCCAACTGGATCAAAAAACCGCTCTGAACTTGAAAGGTTTCACCTGACACAAAGGCCTGCAACGCAGGCCTTTTTTTTATCGCATGAAGTTTTTCACGTAATCGGCGCCGAGGCCAACGTTTTCAAAGTGTGCACGGTATTTGTCGATGCGGGTGAACACATCGTCATAGCCCGTGGCGTTGCCTTGTGTGTCCACATACATCAACGCGCCATGCACGGTAAACAGGGTGATCATGTCCTGGCAGTCTTCAGGCACCACCAGGGTGTGGGTTTCGCCGGGCGGCTCAAACACGTAGCTGCCTTCTTCGGCCACCCAGTCATGTTCCAAATACAGCCACTTGCCGCGAATCACATACGCGTGGACCTGACCTGAATGCCGATGGCGTTGCAGCAAGCCAGAGCGCTTGACCTTGAGCAAGTGCACATAAAAACCACCGGTGACATTCAGGTGCATGGGCCGCGACCAGATGCCAGGGGCAATCGGCGCCCACAAGCGCTCGTCCTCGGTCAAAACATCAGGCACCACCATGTCGGGGGACATGCCCCAAGGTTGGGGTTTGGCATAAGGGACGCGGTCGTCAGAAGTAGACATGGGTGACTCACAAAAAAACAATGCCTAACGATAAAAGCAAACGCTCGTCGAGTCTGCTCTTTGGGTGACAGCACAAAAAAACCAACATGAAACAATAGCACCATGAACACCTCTACTTTTGTATCTGACGGCGTCCAAATTCTGGCCTTTGATATTTTTGGTACCGTCGTCGACTGGCACGGCAGCATCGTGCGAGAAATGCACGACTTGTATCCCCAGGTCGATGGCGATGCCTTTGCTTTGGCTTGGCGCGCGGGTTACAAACCGGCCATGCAACGGGTGATGAGCGGGGAACTCGGCTGGACCTTGATCGACGACCTGAACCGCATGATTCTGGACACCCTGCTGCCCGAGTTTGGTTTGACCGCCCTGAGCGAAGCCGACCGCAAACACCTGAACCGGGTGTGGCACCGGCTGAGCGCCTGGCCTGACAGCGTCGCAGGCTTAACGCGTTTGAAAAGAAAATACACCCTCTGCACTTTGTCGAATGGCAACATCGGCCTGCTGACCCACATGGCCAAACGCGCCGGTTTGCCGTGGGACTGCGTGCTCAGCGCCGAGGTGTTTCGCGCCTACAAGCCCGACCCCGCCACCTACTTGGGGGTGGCCAAGGTGTTTGATCTGGCCCCTGAACAAGTCATGCTGGTAGCGGCGCACCACGAAGATTTGGCCGGCGCGCGGGCCTGTGGTTTGCGTACCGCCTACATCGAGCGAGTGCTTGAGTTTGGGGCGGCGCATCCGAAAGATATTGCTGCGCAAGCGGGGAATGATTTACACATGACCGATTTGAATGCCTTGGCGGACACCCTCGGTTGTTAATTGCGGCCCGCTTGACTTAAGCGAAAAGTAATTTATGCTCAGCCACCGCCAAGGCCTGCGGCGTGCCTGCCAGCACCAACGTATCCCCGCCTTCTAGCGCCGTCTGGTCATTGACCTTCAGACTTTGCCCATTGCTGCGTCGCAGACTGACCACCCGAACCTGCAGGGCTTGCAGCGCCAGCGCGGCAATGGGCTGACCGATCCATGCGGTCGCCTGCGGTAAGCTGAT
>Ga0209189_1000764_pt1 | contig 25465 bp, 21 predicted proteins | sample C_130820_EF_Meta_FD_187308 | JGI IMG/M metagenome (GOLD analysis project Ga0209189, IMG submission 187308) | Freshwater microbial communities from Lake Croche, Canada to study carbon cycling - C_130820_EF_MetaG (SPAdes) (version 3) | ecosystem: Environmental > Aquatic > Freshwater > Lake... | reverse complement strand
GATTTCGGGCCAGCTCCTCGCGGCACCTGCTCCGCGAGGGGCGGCGGCTCGCGGCATGGCGGGAGTGGCTCGCCTCGCTGCCCCACAGCCGCGACTTCGTCGTCAGCAACGCGGCCGTGTTCCTCACGTCCCTCGTGATGCCGGCGGCCGCCGCGGAGCGGCTCCTCAGCCGGGTCTACGGCGGCCTGCGGGGCCTGCTCGGGATGCGTCGCGGCGCGACCGCGGAGAGCGGCGTCCCGCCCGGGTCCGGGGGTACCGCATGAGAGTCCTGCTCACCGGCTTCCAGTTCGCGACGATCGGCGGACTCGAGATCGTCTCCGCCAACATCGCCGCCGCGTTGGCCGGGTCGGGGCACGAGGTGCAGTGCGCGGCCGTGCACGCGACCGGCACGACGAACACGGCCGCCTACCGCATCGTCGGTGTGGCCCCGGCCAACCGCGTCGTGCGGTCGCTCGCCGCGCGGGTGCCCGCGCTCTTCCCCGTCGCCCGGATGCGCCAGCTCGTCGATTGGGCCGACGTCATCATCGCCTGCCACTGCCACACGCTCCCGCTCGTCTTCCGGGCCGCCGGCGGGCGCAAGCCGGGCAAGCCCGTCGTCGCCTGGCTGCATGGCCGCGAGGTCTGGGGCGGCTTCGGCCGGACCTACGCCCCGTATCTCGCGGGTGTCGACCGGCTCGTGGCGGTGAGCCACTACACGAGCGACACGGTCGAGGATCTGCTCGGTCCGGAGCACCGCCCGTCGGTCATCCACAATTCTCTCGACGCCGACCTGTTCGTTCCCGCCGCCGATGCGCGGGCCGTCGAGCGGTTTTCCATCGCCACCGTGGGCCGGCAGGATCCGGGCACCGAGCACAAGGGGTATGGCATGCTGATCGAGGCGCTCGCGGCGATCCGCCGCCGCCCCGACGCGCCGCCGATCACGCTGAAGATCGCCGGCGACGGATCGCTCATGCCGCAGCGCCGGGAGAAGGCCGCCGCGCTCGGCGTCGCCGACCACGTGACGTTCACCGGGGCGCTCTCGCGGGCCGAGCTCGTGAGGCTCTACGCGACCTGCGATCTCTTCGCGTTCCCGAGCCGCCTGCTCGTCGCGCCGGGAGACGACATCTCTGGCGAGGGCTTCGGTGTCGTGAACATCGAGGCCGCATCGTGCGGCCGGCCGGTGTTGACGAGCACCCACGGCGGCTGCCCGGAAACGATCGTGGACGGCGAGACGGGCGTGCTCGTGGACCCCACGAGCGTGCGTTCGATCGCCGACGGCATCGAGCGGATCTTCCGCCTGACGCCGGAGGAACGCGACGCGATGGGCCGGCGCGGCCGCGCCCGCGTGGTCGAGGGCTTCTCCCATGCCGTGCTCTCCCGGCGGATCGACGACCTGCTGCGGGAGGTGACGGCGGGATGATGCCCGGCGAGCCGACGTCCGCGGAGCGGGGTGATCCATCGCGCGCGGCCGTCGCGGCGGCCCCCTCCCCCGCCGCGGGCCTGCCCGCCCGCGTGCTCTACGTGCAGCATGCGGGCTGCCTCGGCGGCTCGGCCACGAGCCTGCGGCTGCTCGTCGGCGCCATGCGTGGCTGTGGGATCGACTGCACGATCGCGCTGGCCCGTCCGGTACGCGAACTCGAGGATTTCTACGCGGCCGCCGGCATCCCCACGATCGCCACGCCGGAGCTCTGCTGCTGGGACCACAGCACCGTCGCGCCCCGGTTTCTCACGAATCCGCGGCACCTTCTCGATCTTGCGTCGGTCCGCGCCCGCTGGCGGTCGAGCCGTGAGGCGACGCTGCGGCTCGTGGACCGGATCCGCCCCGATCTCGTGCACTTGAACAGCATGCCGCTGAGCAGTTCGGCCGAAGCCCTGACGGAGTCGGGCTTTCCCTTCGTCTGGCACGTCCGCGAGCCGCCGCCCGATCAGGGATTCCGCACGCGCGTCATCAGCGACATCATGCGCCGCGCGCCGCAGTGCGTGTTCATCACCAGCTACGACAAGCGGGAATGGATCGGCGATGCGCCGGCGCGGATCATCTACAATTGCGTGCCCAACGAGTGGTTCGACCGCGGCGTCGCCGCGCCCGGCGACGGGCGTCGGCCGCCGGCCGGCGCCGGGGACGTCGTGCGATTCGCCTACATGGGGTCCTATTCGCGGCCCAAGGGTGTGACGGTGCTGCTCGACGCCCTGCGGCGGCTGCGGAAGACGCCACTCCGCTGGGAGTGCGTGATGCCGGCCTGCCTCCCCGACGAACGGTATGTGCGGAAGGACCGGCCCGTGAAGAGGCTGGCCCGGGCCCTCGGCTACCGGAATCTCGGCGAACGCCTGCTGCCGCGGTTCCGGGAACTGGCGCCGCAGGTGCACCTGCTGCCGTTCGTGTTCGACGTGCGGGCGCTGCTCGAGTCGGTCGATTTCGTCGTGTTTCCCGCGACGCTGCCCCATTTTCCCCGGCCCGTCATCGAGGCCGCGGCGTTGGGCAAGCCGGCGGTGGGTACGAACGTCGGCGGGGTGGACGAGTGCATCGTGCACGGCGACACGGGGCTGCTGTGTGCCCCGGGCGACGCCGCCGCCCTCGCCGGGGCGCTGGAAGGTATGCTGACGGACGAGGGGCTGCGCCGGGCGGCCGGCGAGAAGGCCCGGGAGCGGGCCATCCGCCTCCACTCCCTCGCCGCCCAGTGCGAGGCGATCCAGTCGACCTATCGGAGCGTGCTCTCCGGGACAACGGCGGGCCGATCGAGGATGAGCCATGTCCCTGGGTGACGCGATGACGCCTGGCATGGGAGGCCGGATGGCCTATGCGACCGCGGGGGGCGCGGTCGTACCCGGCATGCTGGCGCCCGGCATGCCTCCCCCCGGCACTGTGTCGCCCGGCACTGTGTCGCCCGGCACTGTGTCGCCCGGCACTGTGTCGCCCGGCACTGTGTCGCCCGGCACTGCGTCGCCCGGGTTGCGCCGTCCGGCGGTGGTGGCGCCGGTGCCGCGAAAGGCGAGCCGTCGTCTGGCCAACGACCCGATCAACTGGTGGTTGATCGGCCTCGCCGGCATCTATCTGGCATGGTCCTACTTCGCCCTGCCGTCGTCGATTTGGGCGCGGTTCGTGTTCGCCATCATGCTCACGCTGCGGATGAAGCCCGACATCATCATCCCCTACTGCCTCTCCTGCCTCCAGTTGAAGCTCAATTTCACCGAGACCCTCTCCGACGAGATTCGCATCGACGACGCCATCGGGGCGAGCCTGACGGGCTTCGAGTCCTACGCCTTCGCCATCCCTCCGCTGCTCATCGCCGTGCGGGGGGTGTTCGCGTTTTTCAACGCCCGCACCGACCACCGTTTCTTTCCCGTGGGCCTCTACCTGCTTTGGGCGTTGGGAGGTCTTCTCGTGGTGATCGGGGCGTTCACGATCTTCCGCACCGGCCGCGGGTGGACGGGAGCCATGCGCATGTATTCGATCGTGGGTGCCGTGTTCTATGGCCTGCTCATGCCGCGGCTGAAGCCCGAGCAGATCAACCGTCTCGCCGCCGGTCTGGCGACGGTCTGCCTCGCCTTGTATGCGCTCTCGCTCACGGGCCAGTTCGGCTCCCGGATCGTGTTCGTGCTCGGCCCTCTCGGGGCGGCGTGGGGCGTGAGCGGCGCCCTGTCCCTGTCGAGGAAAAGCTTTTTTGCCGTGGCGCTGCTCTTGGTCACGGGGTCGGTGAGCCTGTTCCGGGCGACGTTCATGACGTTCGGATCCTGGGTCTGGGCCGCGATCGCCGCCGGCATCAACTGGACGTGCACCTCGGGGAAGAGGCGGATCTGGTACCGGATGCACGGCTACGTGCTGGCGACCGCGATCTTCTGCCTCGTCCTGTTCTTCGTCGGCGTGTCGCGGCAGGTGAACGACAAATCGTCGAGTGACGGGACGTTTCTCGGGCGGATCGAGTGGAAGCTCTACGCCGACCGCGGTCCCATCTGGTCGGGCTGTATGCGTGTCCTCTTCGATCAGCCGAGCATCCTGCCGACGCCTGAACGAGGCTTCACCATCCAGTGGTTCGGCCAGGAGAGGTTCTGGGAGAACGGTCCCCACAATCTCGGCCTCGAACTGCTCAATCAGCTCGGCTGGGTGGCCGGTCCGATTTCGATGCTCGTGCTCGCCTACACGGCGATGGGCTGCGCCGGCGTGCTCGCCCGCGACGACAGCCGGGGCGCGCGGGCGATCGCCACGTCCGCCGTCTGCAGCATCGTCGTCGGCGGTCTGACGCTGCCCTACGTCGTGCAGGACAGGCAGGCGGAGTTCATGCTGTTCTCGGCGGGGCTCGTGATCGGCAGTTCCCGTGTCAACTGCCTCGAGGCGTTGAACATGCTCAAGCGGCCCGCATGACTTCGGCGCCGGAGGATGCGCTGCGATCCGCCGCCGTCCCGGCCGGGCTGCGGGTGCTCTGGGTGGGGCCGACGCAGTCGGAGCAGGAGATGCTCCGCAGCACCGCCGCATCCCCGGCCGCCATGCGCTGGACGCGGGGATTCCTCGCCGGCCTCGAGGCCAATGGCGTGCGGTACCGTCACGTCGGCAACGCTCCGGGCCGGGTCTGGCCGTTCGGGCCGCTGTGGGTGGAGGCGGCCTCCAGGCCGGGCGACAATCCGCTCATCGGCGTCACGTTCTTGAACCTTCCCGGGGTGCGGTTCCGGCACCTCGCGGGCGAGTTCTCGCGGGCCGTCGCACGGGCCGTCGACGCCGAGCGGCCCGACATGATCATCACCTACAACGCCGAGCCACCGGTGGCGGCTGCGGCGCGGGTCGCCGTGGCCCGGGGCGTGCCCTGGTTTCCGATCGTGATGGACTACAACGACCAGCTCCTCGACGCGGCGTGGACGCCGATCGCGGAGATGGTGCGGGGGGCGTCGGGAGTGGCGTTTCTCTCGGCGTGGGCCTGCGAGCACTGCCCGTTCGCGCGCACGTTCCTCATCGACGGCGGGATCACCGATCGCCCGGTCGCGGATCGTGTCGACGCCCGCGCGCCCGCGGTGCTCTACACCGGCACGAAGGCGTCGTGGGGGGGGCTCGATCTGCTGCTCAAGGCGTGGCGCGGGGTGCGGCACGCCGGGGCCCGCCTCTGGATCTGCGGACCGGGGCGGAGCGAGGGGCTGCGGGCGGCGGCCGCGAAGGATCCTCGCATCCAGGACTTCGGCATGGTGAGCGAAGCGCGGCTGCGGGAGCTGACGGAGCAGGCTGCGGTGCTCGTGAATCCACGGCCGCCGAACCATCCCGGCAACCGGCTCAATTTTCCGTCGAAGATCCTCGAGTACCTCGGCACCGGCAAGCCGATCGTGACCACACGCACCGTGAGCTTCGCGCCCGACTACGCGGCCGCGCTCTTCTTCCCTGAGAACGAGACCGCGGCGGCGTTCGGCCGGGCGATCGACCGGGCCCTGACGCTCTCGCCGGAAGAGCGCGACGCCCATCGCGACGCGGTGCGTCGCTTCGCCGCACGGCACGGCGATTGGCCGGAACTCACGGCGCGATTCCTGCGCTGGTCGAGAGAGTGCGTTCGGCCCGAGACAGCGGAGGCCCACGGGGCATGCCCGGCCTGCTGATCATCTGCCAGGTGTATCCGCCCGATCCGGCTGCCGTCGGCCAGCACGTCGCCGACGTGGCGGAGGAGATGGTGCGTCGCGGCTGGAGCGTGCGCGTGTGGACGTCCGCCCGTGGCTACGAGGATCCGCAGGTGCGCTATCCGCGGCATGAAGTCCGGGCGGGAGTTCGGGTGCGGCGGCTCCCCCTCTCCAGCTTCGGCAAGCGGTCGATCGCCGTGCGGCTGCTGGCGCAAGGCTTGTTCATGCTGCAGGCGACGGTCTGCGCCATCCTCGCTCCCGGGGCGTCGGCGATCCTCGTCAGTACGAGCCCGCCGTTCGCCGGGTTCGGGGGCTGCCTGGTCGCGTTGGTGCGTCGCCTGCCGCTCGTGTGGTGGGTTATGGACATCAACCCCGACCAGATGGTCGAATCGGGTCGCCTGCGGCCGCGATCGGTCGTGGCTCGGGTGTTCGACTGGATGAACCGGCGCACGCTCTACGCGGCCCGCGACGTGATCGTGCTCGACCGCTTCATGCGGGATCGCATCGCCGCGAAGGCGGCCGTGGATGACAGGATCCACGTCGTGCCCCCCTGGCCCCACGACAACCTTCTGGAAGATGTGCCGCATGACCGCAACCCCTTCCGCCGTGCCCACGGCCTCGACAGGGCGTTCGTCGTCATGTACTCGGGCAACCACGGCTATTCGACCCCGCTGGGAACGCTGCTCGAGGCGGCCGCCCGGCTGCGGCACCTGCCGAATCTGAAGTTCGTGTTCGTCGGCGGCGGCGTGGTCAAGCGGGAGATCGACGAGATGGTCGCACGGGAATCGCCGCCGAACATCGTGACGCTGCCCTACCAGCCGCTCGCGGAGATCCGCTACTCGCTGTCGGCGGCCGACGTGCACGTCGTGTCCATCGCGAACGAGGGCGTCGGCGTGGTGCATCCCTGCAAGATCTACGGGGCGCTGGCCATCGGGCGTCCGGTCATCGCGTTGGCGCCGCGGTCCTCCTACGCGGCCGACATCCTCGCGACCAACGACGTCGGCTGGCTCGTCGAGCACGGCGACGTGGACGGGCTCGAAGGACTGCTCGCCGGCCTGCAGTCGCTGCCGTCGGGTCGGCTCGAGGTGCTGGGCCGGGCGGCCCGCGAGGCCGCCGGCACGCACTACTCGCGCGCCCGACAACTCGGCCGCGTCTGCGACATCATCGAGGGCCGCGCCGGTCCGCAGACGCCGCAACCCCGTTCCGCCGGGTGCTCCACCGCCGTGGCCGGGCGGACCGCATGACGACCGTGCCCCCGATCGCCGACGCCCTGGGAACGGCCGCTGCCACGCGGGCCGCCGCGGCGGCGTGGGCCGAGCACGCGGCGGAAGTGCGCACCGCCCTGCTCATTCGCCGCACGGAGCAGAGGCTGCTCGCGCTCTTCGCCGAGGGGAAGCTGTTCGGCACGGTGCACACCTGCATCGGCCAGGAGTTCTCTGCCGTGGCCGTGGGCCGCGCGCTCTCCCCGATCGACACCGTGTTCTCCAATCACCGCGGGCACGGCCACTTTCTCTCCACCGGCGGCACGGTGGTCGAACTCGTCGCCGAGGTGATGGGCAAGTCGACCGGCATCTGCCTGGGACGCGGAGGCTCGCAGCACCTGCAGAAGGGGCGGTACTACTCCAACGGCATCCAGGGGGGTATCGTGCCGGTCACCGCCGGGCTGGCGATGGCGCACAAGCTGCGCGGCAGCGGGGGGATCGCCGTCGTATTCATCGGCGACGGCACGCTCGGTGAGGGCAGCCTCTACGAGACGATGAACATCGCCTCCAAGTGGGAGTTGCCGCTGCTGATCGTCTGCGAGAACAATCTCTACGCGCAGTCGACATCGCAGGCGGAGACGCTCGCGGGCGACATCGGCGCGCGGGCGGCGGCGTTCGGCATCGCGACGCGGCACGGCGGCACCGACGACTGGCGCGGGCTTTTCGCCGAGGTGGCCCGCTCCGTCGACGAGGTGCGGCACGCCTCGCGGCCGGTGTTCCATCGCATCGACACCTTCCGCCTGATGGCGCACTCGAAGGGGGACGACAACCGCCCGACGGACATGATCCAGGCGGCATGGAGCCGTGATCCGCTCGCCGTTCTGGAGCGGGCGCTGGCCGACGACCCCGGCTGGCAGGCCGTCGTGCGCGAGGTCGAGGACGAGGTGGCGGCGGCCGCGGAGGCGGCCGATCGTGCCCCCTTCGGCGCGATCCCGCCGCGGCGTTCGTCAGACGCCGCGGTCGGCTGGCGGCCGCTCGCGTTTCCCGAGGAGCGAACCGTGCGGTCGATCCAACGCGGGCTGGCCGCGGCGCTGGCGGCCGACGACCGCGTGATCCTCATCGGGGAGGACATCGAGAGCCCGTACGGCGGGGCGTTCAAGTGCACCGACCAGCTTTCGGCGCGGCATCCGGGGCGGGTGCGCAACACGCCGATCAGCGAACTGGCGATCGTCGGCATCGGCAACGGCCTGGCGCTGGGCGGATTCCTGCCGGTGGTGGAGATCATGTTCGGGGATTTCGTGACGCTGGCGCTCGACCAGTGGGTCAACCATGCGGCAAAGTTCGCCTTCATGTTCGCCGACAAGGTGCGCGTGCCGCTCGTCGTCCGCACGCCCATGGGCGGTCGCCGCGGCTACGGCGCGACGCACAGCCAGTCGCTCGAGCGGCATATCGTCGGCGTGCCCGGCACGCGGGTGATCTGCCTCCATCATCGTTATCCCGCCGCCGAGCTTTACGCCGGCCTCTTCGCCGACCTTGACACGCCGACGTTCGTGATCGAGAACAAGGTTCTTTACGGACGGAATGCGACCGCCGCCGTCGCGGCGGGCTACACGATCGCCGTGTCAGACGAGCGATTCCCGACGGTGCGAATCTCCCCACCCGACGTGCCGCGGCTCACCGTCGTGGCGCTCGGCGGGATCGCGGCCGAGACGGAGGAGGCGCTCGGCCGACTGTTCCTCGAGGAGGAGGCGACGGCCGACCTGTTCCTGCCGACGCAGCTCTACCCGTTCAACGTCGAGTGTCTGCTCGGGAGCCTGCGGACCACCGGCCGGCTGCTCGTCGTGGAGGAAGGGCAGGGGTTCGCGTCGATCGGCGCCGAGATCGCCGCGCGGGCCGCGGAGTTGCTCGGGCCCGGGCTCACGGCCGTGCGGCGGGTCGCGGCCGCCGAGTGCGCCATCGCGGCGGCGCGTCCGCTCGAGCAGGCCTGCCTGCCCGGCACCGGCGCGATTCTTGCGGCCGCGATCGAGCTCATCGGCCGGTAGGATTCGCCGCAGGCGACGAGATTCATGACGACGCACGCCGAGATCAGGGTTCCGCGCGAGACGGTCAACGACGACACCGTCAGGGTCGTACGCTGGCTCGTCGCCGACGGCGGCGAGGTGCTGCCGGGCATGGCGGTGGTCGAACTCGAGACCTCGAAATCGGTGATCGACGTGGAGTGCGGTGCCGCCGGACGCATCCGCATCGTGCAGCCCGCCGGCGCACAGGTGCCCGTGGGAGAACTGCTGGGCGTCGTCGGCGAGCCCGTCGCCGGCGGCCCCGTGCAGCCGGGCGACGCCATGGTGTCACAGGCGGCCCTGCGGCCACCGCCGCGGTCGGCGTCACCAGAGGCGCCTGCGGCCGGTGCCGCGCCGGGAATGGGCAGCGTTTCCGCGAAGGCCCGGGCACTCCTCGCGGAGCACGGCGTCGAAGAGGCCGTCTTCGCCCACCTGCCGCTTGTGCGCGAGGCGGACGTGCGCGCGTACATCGCCCGCCGGGCGGCCCCCGCCGACACCACCGGAGCCGCGCCGGCCGCCCCCTCCCATGCCCCGGCGGCGGCGAAGGTTCCGGCTGCAGCCGGCACCGCCTCCCACCCCGCTGCGGCGGCCGCCTCCTGGAAGCCGAAGGGACTCCTCGGCGATGCGGCCCGCTCCTCAGCCGACCGCAACGTCTCGCTCGTCGCGCTCGTGTGGAACTACTTCTGGCGGAACTGGCTCCTCGGCAATCTCGTCAGGCTGGCCCCCCGCGGCGTGATCAACGTGCTGCATCGCTGGCGGGGCGTGCGCATGGGGGCCGACTGCTTCATCGACCCGGCCGCGATCCTCGAGACCGCCTATCCGGAAAACATCACGCTCGGCGACGACGTTCGGGTGACCGCCGGGGCGATCATCATGACGCACATCAAGCCGCCGCATTACCTGCGGGACGCAGGCCACGTGCCGGTGGTGCTCAGACCGGTCGTGCTGGAGGATCACTGCTTCATCGGCGTGAACGCGGTGGTGATGCCGGGCGTGACCGTGGGCCGGGCGGCCGTCGTCGCCAGCGGGGCCGTCGTCACCACCAACGTGCCGCCGCTCACGATGGTGGCCGGCAACCCCGCGAAGATCGTGAAGCGTTTCGACGACTCGCCCTCCGCCGGAGGCCCGCCGTCCCATGATTGATTCACCGCCGCTCAACGCCTTCTGCGTCGATCTCGAGGAGTGGTTCCACTCGTTCGGTTTCCGCAGCCCCTATGCCGATCCGCGGACGTGGGACGACGCCCCCTCGTGCGTCGTCGCCGACACCGAGAACCTCATGCGGCTGCTCGACGACGCCGGCGCGAAGGGGACGTTTCTCACGGTGGGCTGGATCGGCAGGAAGCACCCCGACCTCATCCGCCGGCTGGCCCGCGAGGGGCACGAGGTGGGCTGCCACAGCTTCTGGCACCGGCTGGTCTTCACGCTCACGCCCGAGCAGTTCGAGAGTGACCTCGCCGACTGCGTGGAGGTACTGCGTGACCTCACCGGACAGCCCGTCGACACCTACCGCGCCCCGGGTTTCTCGGTGACCGCCGACGCGCTGTGGTGCTACCCGATCCTGCGGCGGCACGGGATCACGACCGACATCTCGGTCGTGCCCGCCCGCCGCGACCACGGGGGCATCGCCGACTTTCCGCGCGACGCGTTCGTGCTCGGCACCGTGGAGGGGGACGTCACCTGCTTTCCCGTGTCGGTGATGACGATCCTCGGACGGCGCGTGCCCTTCTCGGGAGGGGGCTACCTGCGGCTCTTTCCGCTGTCACTGATGCGGGCGGGCTTCCGGGAAAACCACGTGGCCGGCCGGCCGGGGATGTCGTACATCCATCCGCGAGAGATCAACCCCGCACAGCCCCGACTGCCCCGGCCGCCGGTGTGGGACGTCAAGGAATTGGCGAAGTACCTCAAGTATTACGTCAACATGCGGTCGACACGGCCGAAGCTCGCCGCCCTCCTGCGCGAGTACCGCTTCGGCACGGTGCGAGAGGTGCTCGAGCGGCATCCGCCCACCCGCCGCCTGTCGCTCGAACGGTCCGCGGACGGCACGCTCCGCGTGGCCTGACCGAACTCCCCCGGCTTGCCGGTCACGCATGCACACCGCACACGATCAGCCGACGGACACAAGCCCGCCGCGAGCCGGACACGCCGGCCAGTCCGGCGCCGCGGTTCACCCGGCCCCGTTCGCAGAGTCGTCCGTCGTCGACGACGAACGGCCGTTCTACACAGAGCCGCTCCGCAGTGAGTTTCCCCTCTCCCAGAAGCTGGCACGGCTGGCGTGGGGCGTGGTGGCGGCCGTGCTCTTCCGGCTCTCGCCGGTGCCCTGCTTCGCCTGGCGGCGCGCGCTCCTGCGGGCGTTCGGCGGGCGGATAGCCCCTACGGCGCTCGTCTACCCCACGGCCCGGATCTGGGCGCCCTGGAATCTGACGATGGAGGCCGGCGCGGCGCTCGGGCCAGAGGTGCACTGCTACGACGTCGGACCCGTGCGGATCGGCGTCGACGCCACGATCAGCCTGCGGACGTTCCTCTGCGGCGCGAGCCACGACATCTCCCACCCCGCGCGGCCGCTCGTGATCGGTGCGATCCGTGTGGAACGCGGCGCCTACGTCTTCGCCGAGTCGTTCATCGGCACCGGCGTGACGGTCGGCGAGGGGGCAGTCGTGTCGGCGCGGGCGGTGGTCGTCCGCGACGTCGGTGCTTACGACATCGTGTCGGGCAATCCCGCCCGCGTCGTCGGCCGCCGGCACTTCCCGACCGCCGAGCCGCCCCAGGGGTGAGGCCCGCGCCCCTCCGGTGGCGGATCCGATGACCGTCTTCCAGCTCATTCGCAGCGACTACGAGCGGATCCGTCCCGCGTTCTCCTGGCCGGGCTTCCTCCGCGCCTACTGGTTCGACGAGACGTTCGCCCTGCTCGTCTGGTACCGGCTCGCCCGCCACTTCTCGGCCGCCGGCCGCTGGCACCCCGGGCTTCTGTTCTCCTACCTCATGCTGCGGCGGCAGAACCGGCGCACGGGCGTGTATCTCTCGCGGCACGTCCGCATCGGCCCCGGTTTTCGCATCGAGCACGCGGGCAAAAGCTACATCAACACCGAGGCCGTCTTCGGCGCGGGCTGTACGATCATGCACAACGTCACGGTGGGTGTGTCGCACAGCCGGCACGGCCGGTCGGGGGTGCCCGCCATCGGTGACCGCGTCTTCATCGGCCCCAACGCCGTCCTCTACGGCGGCATCCGCGTGGGCGACGACGCGATGATCGGCGCCAACAGTGTCGTCAACAGGGACGTGCCGGCGGGATGCCTCGCCGCGGGCGTGCCGGCCACGGTCCGCGGGACGACGTCGTGAGGATCCTCCACGCCATCCCCGGGCTGGCCAAGGCCGCGGGCACGTCGGTCTACTGCGCCGAATTGGCGGGGCACCTCGCTTGTGCCGGCGTGGAGACGGTCATCGCCCTTCCCGACGTGCCCGGCGACGACCGCTGCCCGACGCCGGCGGCGGTGGCGGTGGGCCGCTTCGATCCGACGTCCCCGCCCCCCGACCTCGTTCACGTGCACGGGCTCTGGCATCCGTTCCTGCACCGCGTCGCGGCGTGGGCCGCGGCCGGTGGCGTGCCCGTGCTCGTCTCGCCGCAGGGGATGCTCACGCCCTGGTCGCTCGCCCAGAAGCGGCTCAAGAAGCGGCTCGCCCTCGCGGCCTACCAGCACCACGACCTCGCCACCGCGGCGGCCATCCACGCCACGGCGCAGTCGGAGGTGGACGACGTGCGGCGGCTGGGCCTGCGGCAGCCGATCGTGGTCGCGCCCTTCGGCATCGCCATCCCCGACGCGGCGTCGGCGCCGCCGCGGTGGTCCGCCGCGGCCGGCGGCCGCCGCGTGGCGCTGTTCGTGTCGCGGATCCACCCGAAGAAGGGGCTCGTGAACCTGCTCGAGGCCTGGGCGCGGCTCCGCGCCGAGCACGTCGCCGGGGCGGAGTGCGGCACGTCGCGGCCCCCCTGGTGCCTCGTGATCGCCGGTCCCGACGAGGCGGGCCACAAGGCGGAATTGCTCGCGCTCGCCGCGGCCCGTGGCCTCGCGGTCGAGGAGCGGCCGCCGGCGACCATGGGGCCGCTCGCGACCGACGCCGACATCGTCTTCACGGGGCCCGTGTTCGACGCGCAGAAGACGGCGCTCTACCAGAGGTCCGACCTCTTCGTGCTCCCGACGCACAGCGAGAACTTCGGCGTCGTCGTGCTCGAGGCCCTCGCCTGCGGGCTGCCCGTGCTGACGACCAAGGGGGCCCCATGGGGGACGCTCGAGGACGTGGGTCGGCCGGGGCCGGCGACCGGACGCGAGCCGCGGGCCGGCTGGTGGATCGACGTCGGCGTCGAGCCGCTCGTGGCGACGCTGCGCGGGGTGATGCACGCCGCCGACGAGTCACTGCGGGATGTCGGCGACAACGCCCGCTGGTTCGCCGCGGAGCGCTACTCCTGGCCCGCGGCTGCGCGGACGATGTGCGAGGCATACGAATGGCTCGTCCACGGCGGCCCCGGGGGAACGTTGCCGTCGTGCATCCACCTCGATCGTACGGACGAACCATGACGAAGGAGCTGCCACGATGACGACGACGAGCCCCGCGGCCGCGGCGCCCGGGAACCGCGCCGACGCCACGACCACCGCCGCAGTCGCCGTCCGCGGCACGATCGCCCGCTGGGGCGTAAGTGTCGCGCTGGCCTGGGCGATCCTCGAGGGGTATCACCGCATCGGCATCCGGGGGGACGAGGCGGCGCTCGGCCCCGACAACCGCTCGGTGACCGCCAGCGTGGCCGGCGTGCGGGTCAACGCCTGGCAGGCGGACGACTTCGACGCCGTCTGGGCCGGTGGCGGCGCCGCGGCCTCCCCGCGGCCGCCGGCGGCGATGATCCTGGGCAATTCCCAGCTCTTCTCGGTGAATCAGCACGTTCCCGGTGACGAGCCGGTGCCGGAGGTGGCCACGAAGGCGGCAGGGTTTCCCGTGATCGGCATCTCGCTGCCCAACGCCAACCTCCAGGAGCATCTCCTCGTGTTCGCCTGGGCGCTGGCCCGGCGCCGGCCCGACGTGCTGGCGCTGGGCGTGTTCTACGACGACCTCCGCGAGGACGGCATCCGGCCCGGGCTCGACATCCTCGATTCGCCCCGGTGCCGCGAACTGCTCGAACGGTCGGCGAGCGGCCGGGCCGTGATCGGTGACGTGGAGAAGCGCATCGCCGAGCGCGAGACGACCCGGACCGACCTCCAGGGCACGACCGCCGCGAGCCAGTCGCTGCAGGAGCGGGTGGAGTCGTTCCTGGAGAAGTGGCTCCACGACCGCTGGCACCTCTGGCGCAACCGCGACGACATGATGGCGGCACTGCACGTGAAGCACCTGCTGGCCCTGCGGAACTGGGTGTTCCGGATCGACTCGCGGACGGTGCGGCCGATGATGTCGTCGCGGTACGAAAAGAACATGGCGGCGCTCGACGCGATCATGGGGCTCGCCCGCGACGAGGGCGTCTGCCTGCTCGTCTACGTGCCTCCGCTCCGCGACGACGTCGCGCCCCCCTACGACGCCGCCGCCTACGCCGCCTGGCGGGCGGAGCTCGCCGCGGCGTGCCGGCGACGGGGCGTCGAGTTCGCCGACTTCGGGCCGCTCGTGCCCGCCGAGCACTGGGGCACCCGCGGAGGCTCGATCGACTTCATGCACTTCCGGGCCGCGGGCCACCGCCTCCTCGCGGAGGCGATCGTGGACAGGCTCGGGCTCGGGGCCGGGCAGGAATCACCATGCTCTTCAACTCGCTGACCTACCTCCTCTTCCTCGCGGTCTGCGCGCCGTTGTGCGTGTTCGGCCCGTCGTGGCTGCGCCGGACGATCTTCCTCGCCGGCTCGCTGGCGTTCTACGCCTTCTAGCGGATCGACTTCACCTTCCTGATGATCTTCAACGCCGTGATCGACTACTGCTGCTCGATCATGATCGGCCGGTCGACGTCGACCGCTGCGCGGCGCGGCTGGCTCGCGGTGAGCCTCGTCCTCAACTTCGGCCTGCTCGCCTTCTTCAAGTACACCTACTTCCTCGTCGACACGGGCCACTCGATCGCGCAGTGGTTCGGCGGCACCTTCCAGCCCGACCTCGGCTTCCAGATCATCCTCCCGCTGGGGATCAGCTTCTACACCTTCCAGACCGTCTCCTACACGATCGACGTCTACCGCGGCCTGCAGGAGCCGATCCGGAGCTTTCCGCTCTTCCTCACCTACGTCACCTTCTGGCCGCAGCTGGTGGCGGGGCCGATCCTGCGCGCCGACGAGGTGGTTCCGCAGCTCCAGGACTACCGCCGGCCGACGGCGGCGGCGGTGATGCGGGGGCTCGACGAGATCCTCGTCGGGCTCTTCAAGAAGGTGGTGCTGGCGGACACGATCGGCAGGCTGGTGGACGAGGGCTTCGCGATCGAGCCGGCCCGGATGGGTACGCTCGACGTCTGGTGCCTGGCCTTCGCCTTCGGCTTTCAGATCTACTTCGACTTCGCCGGCTACTCGAGCATCGCCCTGGGCTCGGCCCGCGTGCTCGGCTTCGACTTCCCGGAGAACTTCCGCTGGCCCTACCTGGCCACGTCGGTGCGGGAGTTCTGGAAGCGGTGGCACATCTCGCTGTCGTCGTGGATCCGCGACTACCTCTACCTGCCGCTCATGGGGGTGCGATTCCGGGGCAGCCACGCCGTGGCGGGGGGGCCGGCGGCCGGGACCGCGCCGGCGTCGGTCGCCACCGGCGGCCTCGAGACCCGCGGCGAGGGGAGCGTCTCGCCGGTGCGGCGCGACGTGGCCCTCTTCGCCACCTGGTTCATCATGCGGCTCTGGCACGGCGCGAACTGGACCTTCGCCCTCTGGGGCGTCTGGCACGCCCTCTCATCTGGCTCTACCGGGTGTCGGAGCCGCTGCGGACACGGCTGCCCGGCCCCGTGCGGGTCGTGGGCGGTTGGGCCGCGACGCTCGCCGTGACGATGCTCGGCTGGATCTTCTTCCGGGCGACGACCGTGTCGGGCAGCCTGCGGATGCTGGCCACCGCGTTCGATCCGACGCGGCTCCGCGTGAGGGCGATGCGCGAGAACACGTATCTGGTCACCTTCATCTACCTCGTCGGCATGCTCGCCGCCTACGCCGTGCTGCACGTCCTGCCGCGGGAGCGCGTGCCCGGCTGGGTGCGCTGGTCCGCGGTGGCCGTCGTGCAGGCGGTGATGCTCGCCGCCGTGTTCCTCTCGCTCCGCCGGGCCGAGCAGTTCATCTACTTCCAATTCTGAGCGTCCCGCGTGCTCGCGGCGGCGGGTTAGGCCGTCTCGGCCCGTGCCGGACCGGCACCATCCGGCACCATCCAGGAACATGCGGCCGCGCTGGTATGTTCACCAGACAGTGTGGTGACGGGCCCTCGATGCCGCGAGAATCCATGAGTTCCAAGGAACGAACCGTCACCGCGAGCGTCTGGGATCTCGATGGCACGCTCCTGAAGACCGACGTGTTCGTCGAAAGCCTGCTGCGGTTGTTGACGAAGGAGCCGTGGCGTCTGCCGCAGGTGGCCCTCTGGCTCACGCGGGGCATCGGTTTCTGCAAGGGGCGGGTCGCCGAGCTGACCCTCGATTCGTGGACGACGTGGCCCGTCCGCGAGGACGTCGAGGGCACCATCGAGGCGGACCGGCGGTCGGGCCGGCCGATCGTGCTCGCGACGGCGGCCCACGAAAGGGTGGCCCACAGCGTCGCCGAACGCTTGGGCCCGTTCGACGCGATCCTGGCGACGACGGACGCCGTCAACCTCAAGGGGCGGGAAAAATCCGCCGCGATCGTCGCCTGGTTGGAGTCGACCGGATGCGAGGGATTCTCCTACGCGGGCGACTCATCGGCCGATCTGGCCGTGTGGCGGGTGGCCGACGAGATCGTGATGGTCCGGCCGACGGCGGATCTGGAACGGTCGGCGCGCAGCTTCGGACGGCCGGTGACGATCATCGGCGGCAGGAGCGGCGGCTTCCGCGCCGCGGTCCGCGCGATGCGGCCCCATCAATGGGCCAAGAACCTGCTGCTCTTCGTGCCGGCGCTGCTCGCCCACAAGGTCGATGCCGCGACGCTCGCCCGGGTCTTCGCGGCGTTCGTCTCGTTCTCCGCCTGCGCGTCGGCCATCTACGTCGTCAACGACCTCGCCGACCTGCAGTCGGACCGCGACCACCCGAAAAAACGCGGCCGGCCGTTCGCACGGGGTGATCTCACGATCGCGACCGGCGCAAAGATGTTCGTCACGCTCGCGTGCGTGTCGGTCGCCATCGCCTGGGCGTGGCTGCCCGGCATGTTTCTCGTCGCGCTCGCCGGCTACGCGGCGGCGAACCTCTGCTATTCGACGTGGGTGAAGCGCAAACCCATCGTCGACGTGATGATGCTCGCCGGCATGTACGCGGCGCGGATCGAGGCGGGCGGGATCGCCGCGGGGGCGTCGCTGAGCCATTGGCTGCTCGCGTTCTCGATCTTCTTCTTCACGTCGCTGGCCTTCGTCAAGCGCTGCACCGAGCTTCGCCGGCTCGAGGCCGAGGGCCGGGGCAGCGCCGGAGGCAGGGGATACCTCGTCTCCGATCTCCCGCTCCTCGAGAGTCTCGGCACCGCCAGCGGCTACGTGTCGATCCTGGTGCTGGCGCTCTACATGAACAGCGCCGAGATGCGGAGCCTCTACGGCGACAGCCGCCTGCTGTGGTTCGTCTGTCTGCTGGTGATGTACTGGCTGACCCGCATCTGGCTGCTCGCGCGACGCGGCGCGATCGACGAGGATCCCGTGTTGTACGCCGTCCGAGACCCCGCCAGCCTCCTCATCGGCGGGGCGTGCGTCGTGCTCGTCGCCGTGGCGACACTCCAGTCGCGTGTGGTGCATCCATGATGTCGCGGCAACGGACGATCTCGGGATGGGGTCGGCAGCCGGTCCTTTCCATGGACGTCGCTGAGCCCGCCGATCCGGCGGACGTGAGCCGGTTGGTGCGGGCGACGCCGCCGGGCGGCGTCGTCGCCAGGGGGCTCGGCCGCGCGTACGGCGACTCCGCGCTCAACGCGGGCGGCCTGGTGGCGGCATGTCGTCGGCTCGACCGGTTCCGCAGCTTCGACGCGGCCAGTGGCACGCTGGAGGTCGAGGCGGGCGTGTCCTTCCAGGAGATCATCGAGACGCTCCTGCCGCGCGGCTGGTTCCTGCCGACGACTCCGGGCACCAAGTTCGTGACGGTGGGCGGCGCGATCGCCGCCGACGTCCATGGCAAGAACCACCATCGCCGGCGGTCGCTCGGGCAGTTCGTCGAGTCGCTGCAGATGGTCGTCGGCGACGGCAGCGTCGTGACGTGCTCGCGGGACGAACGGTCCGACCTGTTCTTCGCGACGCTCGGGGGCATGGGGCTGACGGGGATCATCCTCGCGGCGACCCTGCGACTCGTGCCGGTGGAGACGTCCCGCGTCACCGTCGAATACCGCAAGACGCGGGATCTCGACCACACGCTGGAGAACTTCGAAGACCACGACGCGACGTACGAGCACTCGGTGGGGTGGATCGACTGCATGGCCCGAGGCGCGGCGATGGGCCGGAGCGTCGTGATGCAGGCGAACTGGACGGCGCTGGACGAACTGCGGGGGGCGTCCCGGGCGGGGGCGCTCGAACTGCCCAGCAAGCTCAAGAAGACCGTTCCCTTCACACCGCCCGTCAGCCTGCTCACACCCCTCAGCGTGCGGGTGTTCAACCAGATGTTCTACGCCATCCACACGGACGGCGTGAAGATCGTCGATCTCGACAGCTTCTTCTACCCGCTCGACGCCGTGTCGCACTGGAACCGGCTGTACGGCCCGCGGGGCTTCGTGCAATACCAGGCCTTTTTCCCCAAGGCCAGCTCGCGGCAGGGACTGCGGGCGCTGCTCGACTGCGTGGTGCAGTCCGGCGCCGCGTCGTTCCTCGCCGTGATCAAGAGCTGCGGTGAAGCGGACGGCGGTGTGCTGTCGTATCTCGAGCCCGGCCACACGCTCGCGCTCGACATCCCGTACCGCGTGGGCGCGGTGGACGACCTCTGCCGCCGGTGCGACCGGATCGTGCTCGAGCACGGGGGCCGGCTCTATCTCGCCAAGGATGCGCTGATGGATGCCGCGACCTTCCGCGCGATGTATCCCAGGCTCGGCGAGTTCCTCGATGTCAAGCGCCGGTACGACCCGGCGGGGCGATTCACGTCGTCGCAGGCACGGCGTTTGGCGATCGAATGAACGTGTGCGAGAGCCGCTGATGACCGATCCGTTGCCGCATCCGCTGGCCGGCGATCCCGCGAGGGTCGGCGTCGTGCCGAGCCGATCATCCGTGCCGCACGTGCTCGTCGTGGGCGCCACGTCGGCGATCGCGCAGGCGCTCTGCCGCAGGCTGGCGGCCCACGGCTGGGCGCTGACACTCACGAGCCGCGAGGCCGACGCGCTCGTCCCGATCGCGGCCGACCTGCGGGTTCGCGGTGCCGTACGGGTGACGACGCAGGCGCTCGACCCCTGCCGGTTCGAGGGAATCGCGGCGGCATTCGCGGCGGCCGCCGCCGGCGGCGACCTCGACGGCGTGGTCGTCTGCCACGGGGCATTGACCGACGAACAGGGCCGGTTTCTCGCGCCCGACGAGACCCGCCGGATCATCGACGTGAACTTCACGTCGGCCGCGGCCCTGCTGGCGGTGGCGGCGGAGAGCCTCGCGGCGCGGCGATCGGGATTCCTCTGCGGCATTTCGTCGGTCGCAGGGGACCGGGGCCGGCAGAGCAACTTCACCTACGGCGCGGCCAAGGCCGGCTTCACCGCCTACCTCAGCGGGCTGCGGAACCGGCTGCACCCGCTCGGCGTCGCGGTGATCACCGTCGAACCCGGTATCGTGCGGACGCCGATGACCGCAGGCCTTCCGGCGGCCGACTCACGACTGGCTACGTCGCCGGACGTCGTGGCGGCGGACATCGAACGGGCGATCCTGCGTCGTCGCGACGTCGTCTACACGCCGTGGTTCTGGCGCTGGATCATGACGGTGATCTGGTCTATCCCCGAGCCGATCTTCAAGCGGTTGAAGCTTTAGCGTGCCGGCGAGCACGGCTCCACGCCCGCCAGCGCCGGGGAGCCCGCCCTCGTCGGCCCCAGGGAGTCTTGCATGGAATCCGCCGTTGTCGTCGTCTGCACGCTGTTCGCGATCGGCTGCGTGTGCCGGGTGTGGGGTGTCCGGGGCTTCGTCGAGCACGTCCTGCTCGGCTACGTCGTCGGCATCGCGCTCGTCACGCTCTGGGGAACCGTGCTGTCGGGGCTCGGCGTGTTCGGGAGCCTGCACGGCTACGCCGTTCTGGCGGGGACGACCGCGGTGGCCGCCGGTCTCGTCGCCTGGATGACGAGGCGAGGACCGGAGACGGCCGGCGGCGCAGCCCACGCCGCGGGCCCGCTGGGCGAGGCCGGTGACGATCCGGCCACATGCCGCTATCGGTCGTTGCTGCTCTGGCCGTTGGTCGCCACGGCGGCGCTCACCGCCGTCGTGAATCTCGGGGTGGTCGTCTGGTGCGCGCCGAACAACTGGGACAGCCTCTGCTTCCATCTCGCCCGCGTCGCGTATTACCTGCAGCAGGGGAGCATGCGGCCGTTCGGTGCCGATTTCTGGGCCCAGGAGACGCATCCCCGGGCGTCGCCGTCGCTGCTCACGTTCCTCTACGTGGTGACCGGCCGCAACGAGAATCTGATGCAGTTGACGGGATTCCTCGCGTACGCCACGGCCGTCGTCGCCGTGTACGGCATCACCCGGCGCTGCGGCCGCGGGCGGGAAGAATCGCTCGTGGCGGCGGGCCTCGCCGCGATCCTCACCGAATGGCTGATGCAGGCCAACAGCACGCAGAACGACATCCCGCTGACGGCCTGTGTCGGGTCCGTGGTCTATTTCCTGCTCGCCTACCGGGAGACGGGGGCGCGTCGGTATCTCGCCGCGGCGGGATTCGGCGGCGGTGTCGCCTTCGCGGTCAAGTCGACCCTGGCGCTGGCCGTACCGGCGCTCGCGGTCGTGGCGGGCGAGGCACTGCTGCACCGGGCCGCACGCGGCACGCGCACCGTGCGCGACGCGGCGTTGCTCGTGTACACGTTCGCCATGGTCGCCGGCCTGGCGCTGTTCGTGGCCGGCTACGCCGACAACCTCGCCCGCTTCGGCAATCTGCTCGGGCCCCGCGACGTCGCCGCCGATCATACGTTCGCCGGCAGGCCGGTTTCCTACCGGCTCCGGTGGGGTACCGTGAATGCGGCCCGGTTCGGCATCGATTTCCTCAACATGGACGGCGCGCCGGACTTCATCCGCCCGCTCGTCCACGTGAGCGAAGTGGTGCGCCTGTCCGCGATCCGGGTGTGCGAGGGGATGGGGCTGGCCGTGACGAGCGCGGAGGCGGCTCGCTGCACGAGCGACAATGCCGAGAAGGATGTTCGTTTTCTCAGGAATCGGCCGCCGCGCGCGTCCGAAGACTCGAGTTTCTGGGGCATCGCAGGCATCGGGCTGATCGTGCCGATTGTCGCGGCCACGGCCGTGGCGGGGGCCGGCGGCAGCCACCTTTGCTGCCTCGCCGTCGCCGCGGTGCTGTTCTTCGTCGCCCAGTCGTTCGCCGGTCCGCATGACCCGTGGCGCGGTCGACACTTCTCCACGATGGCGATCTTCGCCGCCCCGCTCGCTGCGGCGATCACGCGGTTTCATTCACCGCTGCTCCGCCTCTACGCCTTGGCGATCGTCGCCCTCGCCTGCCTGTTCGCGCTGGCCGCGGTGACGTTCCGACCCGATTGCCGGATCAATCCTCCGCTGCGCGGCGGGGCCTTGCGACAATTCTGGACGTTGTCACGGCTCGAACAGGTGGCCGGTGATCTCCCGTACGCGGTGGCGTTCGACCGGACGGTGCCGCGGGACGCGACCGTCGCCGTGTGCCTGCCGGGCAACCGGCCCGAGTACGTCCTGTTCGGTGCGGGACTCACGCGGACGCTCCTGCCGATCAACTCGTTCGAGCGTGGTGTGCAGCCGATTCCCGAGCGAGCGGATTGGCTCCTGTTCTCGAGCGGCCTGGGCATCCCGGTCGAACCCGGCGACGAGGCCCTGCCGCGGGGGACAGACGGCGAGGCCTGGTATCTCCGTCGGCTGCGTTGAATCCCGCCCGGCGCAGATCCGACCGGCGGGCCTGCGGCTGGACGCGGGGCTCGTCAGTCGCCGATCGCGACGCAGGTCGCGGCCGCCATGGCGTCGGTGTGGGTGATGCTCACGAGGAACCGCAGGCCCGCCGCGCCGGCCAGGCCGTCGGCGACGCGGAGCACGGGCCTGCCGGTCTCGTCGGGCAGCACGGCGAGGTCCGCCATCCGCGCGTCGAGCAGCGCCGGGTGCGACTTCTTCGCCGCCTCCTTGGCGCAGAAGAGGCCGCAGAGGTGCGCCCGGGGGTTCGGCCGCAGCACCGCCGTGGCGAGTTCCTGCGGGGTGAAGTTGCCCGCGTAGAACGGGTGCTCCCGGAGGTCGTCGGCGAGCGGGAACGACGCGATCTCCTGCAGGTCCATGCCCAGGCCGATCACCGTCGCCGCGGCCGCGGCGGCCGGCCGCGGGGCCGCGGGTCGAATCGCCCCCCGGGCCGATGACGGCGCCGCCGCCTGAGACGGCGCGGCGGGAGACGCCTGCGCCGCGGCCGACGGCGCGTCGGCCGCCGGCGGCTTGCCCGCGACGAGGTCGACGAGCGCGTCGACCGTCATCGTGGGGGAGAGCGCGGGGAGCCGGCCGCACCCCTGCGACTCGAGCACGCTCCGCAGGGCCGTCAGGCCGAACGACGAACTCAGGCCCGCGGTCGCCAGCGAGAGGTGCCCCTGCACGTCGCCCGGCTTGCGGCGGGTGGTGCGGCAGATCGCGGCGACGACGGCGGTACGGTCCATGCGGGCGGGCTCTCCGGGGCTGTCAGGACCAGCCGCCGGCACAGCGGTGGCAGACGCTGCCGAGCGTGCCGTCCTCGCGGAAGTACGCCAGCATCCAGGCGTCCTGCGGAAAGTCGCGGTAGTAGGCGGGCAGGTCAATCGCGCAGCGGTCGCAGCGGATCGCCGCCGCGTCGGCCGGGGCGGCGAGGTAGGCCGGCGGAGGCGGCGGGGCCGCCGGCAGCGGCGCGTAGCTCGTGAGCCGCTCCTTGAGCGCGGCGAGAAACTCGGCCCCCTCGCGGCCGTTCGACACGCGGTGGTCGAAGGTCAGCGAGAGCGTCATCGGGTGGCCGGGCTGCGCGGAATCCCCCCCCACGCCGAGGATCGCCGACTGCCGGCCGTTGATCAGCGGCCGGAAGTGGAGCACGTCGAAGCCCGACAGGTCGGTGACGGTGAACGTGGAGCCGGTCAGCTCGTCGGGTTCGAGACGGTTGTCGAGGTAGCGCAGGCCGACGTCGATCGTCTTCTCGAAGAGCTCTAGCGCGGAGAGCGTGGCGGCGTCGCGGAACGTCACCACCTTGAGCCCCCGGCCGAGGTCGAAGGCGACGCCGAGATCGACGGCGTCGTAGTGGTGCACCTGGCCGTCGGCGCACCAGGCCGTGAGATTCGGGTGGCGGGCGAGGAGCCGGGCCGTCTCGTAGAGCACGAGCGGTTGCAGGCTGCCGTCGAAGAGTCCCTCGCGGGCGAGCCGCGCGCGGATCGCGGCGGAATCGAAGGCCACGGTCAGCGTGCTCGTGACGTTGCCGCTCTCGCCGAGCGTGAGGCTCTCCGCCTCGGCCTGCTTGGCCAGCGACATCCGCGCCGTGCGCACGGGGCGGCCGATCGGCGGGGCGGACGCGGGGGGGGCCGGGACGGACGACGGGGCCCGGGCCGCGCCGGCGAGCAGCGCCCGCAGGGCACGCGCCGTGACGAGACCGGCGTCGGGAAAGTCGTCGGCGGAGAGGCCGCGCTCCTCGAGGAGCATCGCGGCGTCCTTCGTGAAGCGGGTGAAGCCGTAACTGGCGGGGCCGGCCGCGGCCGCCACGGCGGCCCGCGTCGGCAGCGGCCTCGGCGCCGGTCCGGCGGCGTCGCCGCCCGGCGCGGGAGGCGGAGCCGTGCCGGAGGCAGGGGATGCGGCGGAAGGGCCGCCCGCCGGAACCGGCGCGGCGTCGAGTTCCTCCAGGGAGCTCGCGCAGAGGTAGAGCGGATCCCCGACCGGCACGACGGTGCCCTTCTCCACGAGCGGCCGGATGTAGCCGGCCGCCTCGGCGGCGACGGTGACGGTGGACTTCGTCGTCTCGACGTCGACGATCTCCTGCCCGACGGCGACGAGGGCCCCGCGCTCGACGTGCCAGACGACGATCTCGACACGGTCGTCGTTGGTGTTGATCCGCGGGGCGGGAACCGTGGTGATCATGCGCGGGTCATCTCGAGGACGGTCCGCACGATGCCCGCCACGCTCGGCAGCACCTCCTTCTCGAGCGGACCGCTCGAGGGGATGCAGTGGGCCGGCGGGTGCAGCCGGCGGACGGTCAGATCGTCGAGGCAGTCACGCTCCGCGAGCTGCGAGACGAGCTCCGCCCCGAAGCCCGAGAAGCCCTGTCCCTCCTCGACCACCAGCAGCCTGCCGGCGGCCGAGAGCGGGCCGAGCAGCGACTCCACGTCGAAGGGGTAGATCTGCATCACGCAAAGCACCTGCGCCACGATGTCGTGCTGCTCGAAGAGCGTCTGCGACGCCTCGAGGAGCAGTTCGCCCGTGCCGCCGTAGCCGAGGAGCGTCACGTCGACCTCCGCGCACTCCGGCGCGAGCCAGGCGGTGGGGAAGGACTCGGTGGAGTGCAGGAGCCGCCAGCCCCGCGGCACGGCCGCCGCCAGGTAGCTGCCGTAGAGGAGCTTGTTCTCGATGACGAGCGTCGGCCCGGTCGCCGTCTCGAAAAGCGGCCCGTAGAGCCGTGCGGGATCGGCGAAGGCGGAGAGCGCCAGCACCCGCAGCCCCGGCACGCCGAGGAAGTGGTGGTCGAGCGTCTGGCTGTGCGTCGGGCCGTAGCCCCGCCCGCCCCCCATCGGGGTGCGCACGATCACGTTGGCCGCCACCTGCCCGTTGTACATCTGGCGGAACTTCGCCGCGTGATTCACGATCTGGTCGAAGGCGAGGCCGACGAAGTCGCCGAACATGATCTCGACCATCGGGCGGAACTCCGTCAGCCCGAGCCCCGTGCCGATGCCGACGATCGCCGCCTCGGAGATCGGCGTGTTGCGCACGCGGTCGGGATGGGAATCGGAGAGCCCCTTCGTCACCTTGAAGGCGCCGCCGTAGGGGGAGAGGATGTCCTCGCCGAGCATCACCACCTCGGGCCGCCGCTCCATGAGCGTCGCGAAGCAGCGGTTGAGCGCCGTCACCACCCGCGTCTTCTCCGGCAGCGTCGCGGGCGTCCAGTCGACGGCCGGGGCCGTGGGCTCCGCGGCCGGCAGGACGGCCGACGGCGCCGCCTCCGCCCGCGCGATCGCCTCCCGCACCTCCGCGCGGATCGACTCCACCCACGCCGCGTCCTCGGGGGGCAAGCTGGCGAGGAACACGTTCACCGGATCGACCAGCTCGTGGGGCTCCACCTCGGACCGGGGCCGCGTGTCGTCCCCCTTGGAATGGGCCTTGAGCCGGTAGGTTTCGATCCGCAGGAACCGCGGCCGCGAATCCTCCCGCATCGCCGCCACGAGG
>Ga0209189_1000762_pt1 | contig 25509 bp, 14 predicted proteins | sample C_130820_EF_Meta_FD_187308 | JGI IMG/M metagenome (GOLD analysis project Ga0209189, IMG submission 187308) | Freshwater microbial communities from Lake Croche, Canada to study carbon cycling - C_130820_EF_MetaG (SPAdes) (version 3) | ecosystem: Environmental > Aquatic > Freshwater > Lake... | reverse complement strand
AGCCGTCCGTGCCCGTGACAGTGTTGTTGGTTCCCGACGCGTCCGCGCCGGAAGCGTACGCGAGCAGGTTCCACGGCGTAGTGCCATCACCATACTTTACTTTGTTAGTATCTGTCTCAAGGCACGGCTCCCCTGAATCCAGAACCGGGTTCAGGGACGCCAGGTAGGACGCGGTGCCTCTTTTGATTCTTATTTCCATGTTGCTCATTATGCCACTTTTTGTTTTAGGAGTGCCGACTGGGTGCCTACTGGGTGCCGACCGCCAGTCCGGATGTGGCCCTCAGGGCCGCCTTGTCAAACATGTCCCCTCTGACCTTCACTATTCTATAAAAACCGAACCTGAACTCTGCCGCGGGCATGGACATGGAGAAAACGATGTTTCCGCTCGGGTCGGAGGACGAGCCCTTGTACTCGACGAGGCAGGGATTCGTCGTCGCCCAGTAGGCGACATGGCTCAGCGACCCGTCCTCCTCCTTCACAAGAGTGAAGCTTCCCGTGTACTGCCACGGCCTCTGGCCGTCGTTCCTATACACATGGGACTTGAATACAGCCCGTTCGTTATCCAGGTCTATCTCGTACACCACGCCCCTCGGAAGTCCAGAATTGTACCACTGGTTGTCGTATATGGATATGGTCCTGTTTCCGTTGGATAGTATGTCCGAGTGCCAGCGGCAGTCGTGCTGCCCGTCGGGCCCCGTGTACTGGAAACCGCCCACAACCGGCTCGCCGTAGGGCGAAAGCCATTTGGTTCCCGAAGTGCTTCCGGGGACGCGGCTGTTGTAGGTCGACTGGTTGCCGGAGTTGGAGAAGACCCAAAGGACCTGGCCGGTGGGCCAGTCTATGCAAGCCACGGAGCTCGTGGTCCGTAGGCTCAGGAGAACCTGGCCGGTGATCGGGTCCACGTCTATGGAGTTGCAGTGGTACTGGTCGCCGGGCAGTGTGAAATAATCCTTGGAGTACCACTCCTTCACGACATTGCCATGGGGGTCCTGCTCCTGCAGGTAGAACCCGTTTTCGTCGCCAGTGTTGGTGCCGAGGTAGGCGAGAGCCATGATGTTGCCCTTCCTGCCGGCCGGCCCCGCGACGGCGTGGCCTTCGTGGAAGTCCCACGATATGCTCCTGTCGGGATTTATGGTGTTAAGCATCCGGCTGTCCTTCTTTATGGAGAACTGCCTGTCAGCCATGAAGTACTCCGACAACTCAAGCAAGTGCCTCGGGGTGTCGTTCGCCGGATCTCCGTCGGAGTCAGAGTTGAGGAGTATCCTGTTCCTGTCCCCGCCGAAGTGAACGCTGCACCCGTGCTGTTCAGGGTGCGCCACATACCAGAACGGCACGCCGTTCTCGTCATAGGCGACGCAGTAGTGCGGGGCGACGGAGCAAAGGTAGTACCCCGGAACATATCCGCTCTGCTTTTCCGTCACCGTGGCAAGAGGAAGGTCGCTCGGTATGACCCTGATGAAATACTCCTGCATTCCGTGGCTGACTCTGATGCACCTGTTCACATCCGCAGTCCCGGCAACCGGGGATCCGTTCACCAAGACCTCATACTGCTGCGCTCCTGAAACAGAGGATGCCTTCACACAGTAGTCCTGGATGGATGCGTCGAAGGAAGGAAACATGGATTGACCGCCCTGCACGCTCGCCGAGAGTGACATTATCTGGGAATCGGCCGAGACCTCCACGAATCCAACCGGAACCGATCCGGAACCCGAATCCGAACCGATAGTCTCCGATGTGACCACCACGGCGCTCCAGTAGACCGTGCGCCCCGCCAATCCCGTCACATCCACAGACAGCGATTTGTCCGAGTTGTCCGCCGAAACGCCCGCCTCCAGACCGTCCTGTTCAGACCAGGATTCGGTCACCATGGATTCGGAAAGATATATGCCACTTGATTTTCTGCTGACAGCACCTTTGAAAACCCATATTGAACACATGTCGTCCGTGATGTTGTAGGCAAGCAGCCTCACGGTGAATCCGCACGAACACATCGGCCTGACGACCATCTTTCTGGAGATGCCGTCCAGAAAGAGTTTGGACGGCGTGTCGTCCATGGTCTTCGCCCTGAGCTGGTACATTCCCATCTGGGCGTCGCCACGGCTTTCAAAAAAGCCTGACGAGATGGCGACCTGACCATGAGCGCCAGAAAGCGACTGTCTTCCGATCGCGACCGAATATTCGCCCTCGGAGGCGTTGGAGCCCCCGAGCACCACAGACCCCTGTCCCTCTGCCGAGTTGCCCGACCCGCCCAGCACGCACGAGTTCGCGCCGGACGCAGTGTTGCCAGATCCGGCGACAACCGCGGAATTCGCGCCCTCGGCATAGTTTTCACCGCCTCCGCCGGCGAAGCCGTTGAGGCCGGACACCGTGTTGGTGTTGCCGCCGCCAATGAAGCCGTCCGTGCCCGTGACAGTGTTGTTGGTACCAATGTTGGCGTAGGCACCAACAGCGTACGCGAGCAGGTTCCACGGCGTAGTGCCATCACCATACTTTACTTTGTTAGTATCTGTCTCAAGGCACGGCTCCCCTGAATCCAGAACCGGGTTGAGTTCGGCAAGGTATGTGGATGTTCCTCGCTTGATACGAATTTCAATTGGTTGTGTCATGGTTATTGCTCATAAAAATTCACAAACACGGGGTAGAAATTACTTTCGTACCGCGCGGCCTGCGTCAGGCGCATGTTTGACATATACACGTTGGCATACATATCAAAGTCGTGCCCGTCGATTGCTTCCCAGTACGCGGGGTTTCCGCTACAACTCGGCGACTGATTCACGGAACAAGCGTTAACGCCGTCCACAAATAACGCTGTAAATTGCCCGGCTTTTCCGACCAAGGCAATATGTTGCCAACGCCCAAGTTTGACAATATTTGCTGCTGTGCGTGCAACAACACTGTAGGAATCGGCGGGCAAGCAGCCGTCGTAGCTTGAGATGCTTAAACTTTTGTCGCCCGACATTGTAACAGAAAACGGATCTCCCCCGTCACTGCGCAGCACAGGGAACGCATAATCATTTGCCCCGCGAGACGGGTCCACAGATTCGGTGTACATCCAGAATTCATACGTGAAGTCTTGTACGATATTCGGCAAAAACCCAGAACCGTCCAGCGGGGCATTTGAATACATGCCGACGCCCTGCGTACCAAACAGCGCCGTAGAGTTTGGACAGCCGCTTGGCGCTGTATCAAACGACGGAAGCGTTGTTCCGCCGCCATACTTTGATCCGCGCCATTCTGGTTCTAACGTTGATGCGCTCGTGAAGCGATTCAAGTATTTCACGTCGGCGTAATACGGGTCACTGGCTGGTTCAAAACTCGGTCCGCCGAATGCTTGAGTGGGCGGCGTGAAATTGGCGGTGTAAACAGCCTCGCCTTTCACGATGCGGAGTTCGTCGATGAAGCCATGGAAGAACTCGCCGCCGCTGCCCTGCTGTGCGATCCAAAGATCGGCGCCATTATCAGGTTGAACGGCCCACGGCCCAGAATCCGCCAAAACGCCGTCGACGTACAGCGACATAGTTCCGTTCTGGTAGCACGCCGCAACGTGGTACCACTGATTCAAATTCAACTCAAACGGCGTCATCAATTCAGAAACGGGTCCGCTGCTATTAGCGCTAAGATATAAATTCCTTGTCGCCGGATTACTAAAACCACACAACCACTGCCAGTTGACCCCGGTTCGGCGAGTGATAACCGTTGTGTAACTATCTGAATACAAAATCATATTCATCCAGAATTCAACCGTAAACGGCTCGTCGCCAGTCAAATTAAATGCGTCGTTTGATGCAATTTGTAAATAACTGTTGTTAACAAAATCAAAATACGCAACTGTCGGACCAAATTTAATCTCGTTTGTGCTGGTTTGAGCATTTCCGCCGGCGGTTACAGTTAGCATATTTGGCGACGAATCAATGAACTGGTTGTCGCCCTCACCGCCGTCGAAGTGCAGGAGCAGTGCCGTCTGGCCTCCCGAGTTTCCTCCGCCACCAGTCAATGTTTCCGTGCCGTTACCATTGTTGTAGAGCTGTGCAACTTCTGAGTCCGTAAGCAGTCGAGTCCATACGCCCGCCGCATCCACCTGGCCTGAAAAATTAAATGATGGATCGCCCAAATAAAAATCAAAAGGCTGCGAATTTGTGCTGCTCCACCCCGAAAATGTTTCGTCGAGTATTTTACCGCCATCGTAGTAAACTATTCGATTTACATTTGAACCCGCCGATTTCAGCATCACAACAACATGGTGCCAATTGTTTGCGGTCGGAGAGTATCCGAAATCATGGTTGTAGGGTCCTTCGACTGCGAAATTGCCTCCGGGGTAAATCTGGGCGTTGAACAAGGAGTTTGAAAATATCCTGTGATATGTGGAGTTGTCGCCACTCCAGTTGAACCAGCAGATTACGGAAACGCCGTTTGCCAGAATTTGATCGCTGTTGGTGCTGGGGAACTGAACGTGTCCGTATGTTCCGCCTTGAATTGAAAGGCAGTTGCCGATCAGCCCGGGTGTGAAACTCGGAGAGTTTATGGTCATGGTGTTGCCGTTGCCGCTGGAATCGGCCGCGTCGTCAAGCCTATAAAACGCAAGCAGCCCTTCTGTGAGACCGCCGGCGACGGACAAGAATTTGTCTGTCAAATACTTCTCGACGGCTGCGAGTGCTCCAATGCCCAGTTTGTGGTCGTAATGCACCACGGCGGCGATGTCACCCTGCAGGGATTCGTACGACTGAAATCCCCCTCCGAAGCCCAGAAGGAGTTCGGCGCCAGCCATGGAGGCCATAGATGAATTCAAGAACGAGGCCACCTCCACTCCGTCCTTTCGGAGGCGTACGGTTCCTTCAGAATCAATCGTGTGTCCGATGACGCTCCAACCGAGCGGGAGTGTCACATTCGCACTGCAATTCTGATTGCCGGAGAATACCTCAATTGCATCGCCGCCGTCCTGGTTGATCACAAGGCAGAGACCGTCGTTCTGGAAGTCGTCCTGTCCGGTCAGAGGCTGGAATCCGAGTATCCTGGGGTAGCCCGAGCCGTTCGATTGCGACGTTTGCCGCACCACCACAAAACCGCTGGAGTCCTTGAGGGCGAACTGGTGATTGACCTTTAACACATTCGGGTCGCCGTTGAAGTGCACGGCGTCCTTGCCCGTTGGTGTCGCGCCCGTTGCCAGTGTCGGGACAGGTGCGTAGTCAGCGTTGGACGCATTGTTGTTGCTGCCGCTTAAGTCGCTCCAGCCGAGAACCGTATCGTTGTAGGTCGTGAAATCAGAATCAGCCGCGTCCAGCCACAGGTCGTTGCCCGTGACAAGGTTGGGCGTGAATCCGCCCGTGAACGGTGCGGTCGGTGGTGTGAAGTCCGCGGTGTAGACGGCAGTGCCGTTTGTAATTCTAAACTCGTCAAAGTAGCCGTCATTTATCGGGCTTTGTCCGTTGCCCCAAACGCCAATTCTCAAATCAGCCGCCGCCACGGGGTCAGAAACTCCAGAGTCAGTTTGCGCCTCCACTTGCCCGTTTAAAAACAGAGTGAAGACAGAGCCCTGACGCACGAAAGCGATATGATTCCAAGCATTCAATGTCACATAATTACTACCGAAAACACCGTTTGCAAGATTCCAGCCGCTGCCACTGCTCGCCCACATGCCGATTGTGCCGTCCAAGTACATCATCACGCCATATGTAAAATCGTTGGCCCCGGCGAACAAACACTGGCAACCGCCATTCGCGCCGCCGTTGTCGTATGTTGTCGGGTAGAAGAAACACTCTATCGTAAAATCAGCCTGTAAATCCAAAGCACCGGACGCATTTGTTGTTGTTAAATAGCCGCTCGCACTAAACCCGTAATCCGCCGGAAAATGCGCGCTCGTTGCGCCAAATTTGCTTTGGGTGTTGGAAAGTTGGATGCCTCCCGTCGCCGTCGTCGTCAGCGCGTTCGCACTGCTGTCCGTAAACGTTGTGCTGCCATTCGCGCCATCGAAATGGAGCAATAGGTCAGCCGTATTTTCAGGCACAAACGGATTTGGAAACGTGGCAGTCGGCGGCGTGAAGTCCGCGGTATAGCGCGCGACGCCCTTTGTGATGCGAAGGTCGTCGATATAGGCAAGTACATAACCAGCCTCGCCGTTGTCCGCACCGATGGCTAGCGGCAAATTATCGTTTATGTTGGTCGGCGAGTTTCCGCCGCCGCAGTAAACGCCGTTGAGGTACATTTTGATAACACTCGCCGTTCGCACAACAGCGACGTGGCACCATTGGTTTACGGGCACAGACGCGGTGCCGGACAGAAAACCAGATTCCGCGTCGATCCACATCAAGGCGTTTGCGACGCCGTTGTTTGTATTGGTGTCAATTAAAAAGTACCACCCGCCCGGATTTGGCGCAGTGGCGGTTGCCGCAATGGCGCCCCACGAATAAAAACCACTGATTTGACCAGTCCAATATAGCCAGCACTCAAGTGTAAAATCGCCGGAACCGAGCGCTGAAGCGTCCCCGGCGTCTACAACGAGTTTTTTACCGGCGGCTGTAACGTCTAAACTAGCGCCGCCCCATTTGCTCTGCGCTATACTAACAGCCGCGCTGCCGCTGGCCGTCACCGTATTCTGCAGATACGAATTATCTGTAAATACAGTACTGCCATCCGCGCCGTCCATGTGCAGAAGCAGGACAACGTCTTCCGCGTATGGGTCGCCAACAGGGGGCGCTGTATCGAGCGGATCCGCAAATTCGCGTGTCGGCGGAGTGAAGTCCGCCGTATAACGCGCGACGCCCTTTGTGATGCGGAGGTCGTCGATGTAGCCGTCAAACGGGAACTCAAAACTACTCTCGTCTGATGCCCCAATCGTGCACCCGGCTGTACCGGCTGTCATCGTGCCGCTGTTTGTTTGGGTGCTGCCGACCTGCACACCGTCGACAAACATTTTCACGCTGGTTCCGCTGCGACTAATGGAGACGTGCTGCCACTGCCCGGTGACTACAGTTCCGTATTGATAGTAATCCCCGGTGTCTGCTCCCGCGTACCACGCCAACTGGCCATCCTGCAAACGGAAAACCCATGCGTTGTTTGAGCCAGTGTAACGCGAGACGATCTCCTTGTTACCGCTGACGCTTGTCGGATACACCCAAGCCTCAACCGTAAAATCACCGTCAAATTCAAAAATGGCCGGGTTGCTGTCTAACACGGTCACTTTGGTGCCAACCATACCGTCAAACTTCCCGCTCGCGTTGCCGTACTTGAATTCGGTCGTGCTGATCTGCGCGGCACCGCTGGCCGTGACCTCGTGGTGGTGCTTGGAATTGTCGTAGAAGTAGGTGCTGGGCGCACCAGCCGAAGATCCGCTGAGGAAAGATATTTCAGCCGGCGTCAGAACCCTGTCCCAGATGCCGACCTCGTCGAAACTGCAGGTTTGTCCGCCCTCCTTGTCCGAGTATCTGGCACTGCCGTTAAGCGCGAATCCGTGCCAGTAGGGGTGTTCGCCGCCGGTGCAAGGGACATTGTTCTGTGAGGCAACTTCCACACCGTTTATGTAAAGTTTTGCGGTCTGTGTGGGCCGGTCGTAGGTGCCGACTACATGGAACCAGACATCATTTTCAATCGGTAGATTTGACTCTAAAACCGTATACGAATTGCCGGCGTAGTTCACACCTTTTCCGATGAGGAAGGCCATACCGTTTTGTTTCGGTCCGTAAAAAGTGGTGTTGGTAAAGAAACCAAAACCGAGACTTCCAAAATAGTTTCCACACACGTCCACGTATGTCGTACCGTCCGGCTGCTTGTACCAGAACGCACAACTAAAACTCGTCGGGTTTGTTTTGGCATTGAGAATCTGCTCGTTGGTCCACAGCCCTTGGGAAGAATCAGAGAAACTAAACCCGTTGCCCGTGTGGCCCGTCGTACTGCTGTAGCCGGCAACGTTCATCGTGTAACTGCCGACATCAGCCGGGATGCTCGACAGCCCGTCCGCGTTCTCTAGGTGCCAGAACGCCAAGGCGTCGGGCGTGGGGTCGGAGCCGCCGCCCGTCGTCGTGAAGATAGGGTCGAGGAACGGCGCCGCGGGGGGATTGAAATTTTCAGTATACAGTGCCTGACCCTTCACGATGCGGAATTCGTCGATGTAGCCGTCCAAGAATTGGCCGGTAGCTGCGGCACTCCCCACCGTCATGTCTTGCGTTGAGTCTGTGATGGCTCCACTGATGGGGCATGGAGTACCCTGCACTCCATCGCGATAGCCGTAGATCGTGTCTCCGCTACGAACGACTGCGAAATGCTGCCATTGATTAGTCACGAAACCGTTCGCAACGTCGTTGTTGACGGGCCACCCGGAAATCCCTTCGGTGTTGGCTGTAACGTGCAGCGAGCCATCATCTAAAATCAAAATTCCGCCCAGCCCGTTTTCGGTCCCATCCATTACCCGCTTGCCCACGAGTCCGTTGTAGTTTCGCAAAGAGTTCAAATACACCCATCCCTCAATCGTCCAATCGCTACCGCCAAGAGAGATGGCTGGGTTATTGGGAATTGTAAGATCGCTCTCCGGGTTAATGGATGCTTTGAAACTTCCACTTCCAAACTTCTTAGTGATAGTACTGATCTGTGCATTTCCGTTGGCCGTCACCGTCAACTGCTTCGCGCCATTGTCCGTGAATGTCGTGCCGCCGTCTGCTCCGTCGAAGTGCAGGAGCAGCGAAGGGACGGGCGATGGCGCTGGGGCGCTGGCGAACGGAATTGTCGGCGGGGTGAAGTCCGCCGCGTAAAGCGCCTGACCCTTCACGATGCGGAGTTCGTCTAGATAGCCAAACAATTTATAGTAGTCAACGTCCGTTGGGCGTCCAATATATTGAAGTCCATCTGTGAAGTCTCCATCTAGATTGCCCTGTTGCGCAGTAAACGCAGCGGACATTCCGTCAACATATACATTTACCTCGCCCGATTGACGCACAAATGCGTAGTGGTGCCACTGATTAAATGAACCTACTTCAACACATCGATAATTATTAAAATTTCCATCCAGAATTGTAATTACTGAATTTCCGTAATTTATGACAAATCCTGTGCTATTTGGCCAAACACAAAGAGATACAATTACTTGGTTATCTTGTGGAGCATCGGTAGCGTGCAACCAAAACTCAACAGTGAAATCACCAGTTCCAAATTTAGTAGCATCTGTTGGAGTAAAAGATAAATCGCCATATCCATCAAAATACACGCTTGCTCCGCCAAATTTACTTTGTGCCGTACTAATAACAGCGTTTCCATGCGCCGTAACCGTCAGCATATTCGGCGACGAGTCTGTAAACGTCGTGCTGCCGTTGGCCCCGTCAAAGTGCAATAGGAGAGCGGTGGAGACTTCCGGCATTGAAGCAGTTGTAACCGGCCCGTTGGGGAACGCGACCGTCGGCGGGGTGAAGTCAGCCGTATAACGAGCGACGCCCTTTGTGATGCGGAGGTCGTCGATGTAGCCGTACCAGTTGCGTCCGTAGATGTTCTCGGGCGTGTGACCCAGCCAGAACGGGGCCGGGCTTCCGTCCTGAGTGGGCGAACTGAAGTCCTGCCCCAAAGAATCGGTACCTTGGCTCACGCCGTTCACGAACGACTGCACGGTTCCCCCGCTGCGTACTAGCGCGTAGTGCGACCACTCACCGACGGGTATCGTCGCGTTTACGCCCGTGACGTCGTGGCCCGACCCGTAGTCGTCCACGTACATCAGACCCAGAGTGCCGCTACCGCTGAGGTTCAATAGCTGCCAGACCCGGCTCGGCCCGATCCACCCCCCGAAATTCCCGCAGAGCGTCCTGTAGTACCCGAGCTCCACGTTCGTGTAAATCCAACACTCTAGGGTGAAGTCACCCGGCCCGAGGTCCCCCACCGAAGTCTCCATCTCTAAATGGGAGGCCATGTCGTCGAACGACCCGCTGCCGCCGCCGAACTTGCTCTCCGAGGCACTTATCGACACCGATCCGGAGGTGACCACCTGCCTGTCGTTCGCGGACGAATCGGCGAAGTCCTCGTCCATATGAAGAAGCAGCGACACGTTGTCCCAGTACTGATCCGTTCCTCCGCCTCCCGTGGCCGCATTGGGCAGCCTGTTCATGTGGAGCAGGAGCGACACGTTGTCGCCGTAAAGGTCGACAGCGAATTCTTCCTTACCGAAACCAGCGTTGTATAACATCGCTACGTCAAGCGGCGAAAGCGTACGAGACCAAACGCCGACTGAGTCGATAGAACCGATCGTACGGTAATCGTTACCGTCGTCGTAGTCACAAATGCCGACACGGAGTTTGCGAGTTTCGGAAGAGTTGGCAGGGGCTGTGGACGCAACGCTGCCGTAGACTTCGTTGTCGACATACAGGCGATAAGTGCCGTTGTCGTACGTGCCGACGACGTGATGCCACAGGCCGTCAGCGAGATTGACGCCGTTTTCTAAAATTGACGCGTCACCGTTATTAATGGTCATGTTTATGCCGGTTGGCGTGTGATTCAATATCCACGAACCGCCGGATTTCCATTGACCAATAAGTTGATGATAGGCTTTTTGTGCGTTGGCCGGATCAATCTTGAACCAGCAAGAAAACGAAGTGACCGGCGTAACAATGTCAGCTTCCAAATAGTTATCGCCGGTGAATGTGGCTGCGCGGCCAATTACACCCGAACTAGAATTGACCACCTGTGAGGCCGCGCCAGTCCCCACGACAAATGTCTTATTGTTGCCGCTGGCGTCCTCCCGGCTGCCGTTCTCCTCGTTCATCGGCCAGAACGCCGTCATGCCGTTGAGAAGCGGGTGCACGACCTGCGTAATTCCCCAGCGGCCAAGGAGGTAGGCCTCCACCGTCTGCCGGTCCTCGTCGGACAGGACGCCCTCGTACAGGACGACCTCCGCCACGTCGCCGTCGAAGGCCCCCGACGCGTAGCTGGCTCGGGAGGAGCCGAGGGCGAAGTCCGTGAACGAATCCGAAATCGAGTTCTCCACGGCCAGGGGGTTCAGGCCGTTCAGCCTGGTGGTGAACGACTCCGCGGAGCACGAAAGGCCGTAGACCGCCGGGGCGAAGGTCGTGATCTCCTGCATGCCCAAGTATTCAGAACCGACACGCACCCCGACGTTGTTGCCGTCCTCGGTGATGCAGGGTATGAACCCGGCCGGGTCGGTGTCCGTCGCGTGGTTCAGGGCCGTGAGCACCCTGCCGTCCGTGCTGCTGCCCCTGGCGTTGAGCACGACGAACAGCGTGAACTCCGAACCGAGCTCGAAGCTCGAGAGCATCGCGTCGTTTTCGCCGTCGAACGTCACCACCCCGAGGGAGTTGACCGTGTTGGAGTTGACGGGCCGGGACGCCTTGAGTGACTGGAAGAAGTGCCTCCTGTTGGCGGACTTGTCGCTCCACTGCGACACCCTGTTGTTGACCATCGACACGTAGTTGGCGTCGGACGCGTCGAGCCACAGGGCCAGGCCGGGAAGGTTGGGCGGGCTGAACTCCTCGGTGCCACCCGGCGGCACGGGCGATATCTCGCCGCCGTCGATCGCGTCGAAGGTCGCGTAGGGCAGGTCGCGCCAGGCCGTCTCGCCGTCGCCGTACTTGAACTTGTTCGTGTCGGTCTCTAGCGCCGGCTCGCCCGCGGCCAGCACGGGGTTCGCGTCGTACAGGCCAGACGCGGCCCCCCTCCTCAGCTTTATGGTTGTGGTAACCGATGAAGCCCCGGGAACAACTCCGCCGTCCACGACCTCCACGCGCCCGTACGGCAGGTCGCGCCAGGCTGTGGCGCCGTCGCCGTACTTGACCTTGCCCGTGTCGATCTCGACGGCGGCCTCGCCCCTCAGCAGGACAGGGTTCACGGCGTGAAGGTCCGCCCTCGTGCCTCTCTTGAACTGTATTTTCGCTGACATTTTCTCCTGGTGGTCTCGCTAGTTTATGGTCGGTGAAAGGCCCGCGGTCGCCCGCAGGTAGTCGATGTCGAAGAAGTCCTTCGGCACCTTGGTGATCCTGTATATGTCCCCCGCGAAGTCGACGGCGAATATCACCGCCCCGGGGCTCGCCCCGTCGCCGGAGTCCGCGTACTCGATGAGCTGCGGGTGCTGCTGGTTGAAGTCGAGCACGTGGCTGTACACGCCGTTCTCGTGAAGCATGATCTGGTAGCCCCCGAGGTAACCGGAGGTCCCCGTCGGGCAGAAGGCGCTGCACCTGTGTATTGCCTTGCCCTGCGTCAGGTCTATCTCGTAGACGACGCCTCTGGCCGCGGGCGAGTTCACGCTGTGCGGGAAGTAGGTCAGGGCCTTCAGGCCCCGCAGGGTGCCGGTCGCCGTCGCCGAACCGGACGACCCCACCGTGTAGGTGAAGGTGCTCGAGTTGACCACGGTGACCGTGAATATGCCGTTGAACACGCTCTGGTTCGCCCCGGTGATCCTCACGTACGAGCCCGTCGTGAAGCCGTGGCCCGCCGACACGCCCGTCACCGTGGTGCCGCTCTGCACAAGCGAGGTGATCGTCTTAAGGGTCGGCGTGCCGCCACCAGGGAAGAAGCCCGTCTGGTTGTCGAAGATGGATATGACCTCGTTGCCAGGCGTCAGCGGGTCGACGTGGGTCGCCCACTTGGCGTGGTGCTGCCCCTCGGTGCCGACGTACTGGTACCCGTTCAGCTCCGGCTCGCCCTCGAGCGTCAGGAACTGGGCCCCGTCCAGGGTCGCCTGGTTAGCCGACTGGGCGATCCCGCCCCACGGCTGCGAGGACCCCTGGATGACCCACTTGACGTCCTTGGTTGCGTAGTCGAGGCACACGATCGCGGAACACTGGCGGCAGCTGAGGAGCATGTCCCCGGTGACCGGGTGGACGTCGACCGAGTTCATGTGGAAGAACGAGGCGTTCTTCGCGAGGGAGGTCTGGTCGAACCTGTCGCTCGTCCACCACTCCCACGCTATCGTACCGTCCGGGGTCTGCTCCTGCACGTACACGCCGTACGCCTTGTCGGTCTCGGCCTGCGATCCGCCGGCGGGCGTGGCCACGAAAGTGTTGTATATGACGTTGCCCCTGCGGTCCGGCGGGCTCCTGACCTCCAGCAGTTCGTGGTTGCCGAAATCGTAGGAGTAGGTGTTGCCGTTCCGCACCGTGGGCAGGAAGTTCAGCGCCCGCGTCGGGATGCCGCTGTCAGACAGCTGCATCAGGTACCTCGTGCCCACGCCGTTGCGGCTGACCGCGAGCCTGTTCCTGTCCTCGCCGGGCTGGTGGAGGTGGGGCGTGCCGGGGTTCTGCACGTACCACACCGGGAGGCCGTACTTGTTGTACACTATGTTGTAGTTCGCCGCGTTGATGTCCCTTCTGCTCGTGGCCACGTAGTAGCCGGATATGTAGCCCGCCCTGGGTGCGGTCGTCACTGTGCCCAACGGCATGTCGGAAGGAAGGAGCCTGATGTAGTACGAGTCGGAGCCGTGCGAAAGCTTGATGAGGTTGTTCACGGCCCCGGCGCCAGAAGCCGACGAGCCGTTGACTGTGAGAGTGAAGGAAACCGGGGCCCCGGCCGTGGCGGAACCAGTCAGCACGACGTAGTCGTGGATGCCGGTGTCGAAGGCCGGCAGCAGCGACCCGGTCGAACCCGTCACCGATATGGACAAGGACGCGACCGCCGAAGCGGACACGACATTGATGAAGGCCGAAGGGTCTATCGGGGCGATGCCCAGAGGGGGAAGCGAGTACGCCTCGGACGGGCCGAACAGCCTCGAGGCCTCCTCCGCCGTCAGAGCCCTGTCCCACACGCCCGCGCAGTCCAGGCCCACAGCCTCCGAACCGAACGAACCCAAAGAAAGCACGTCGCCCGCCGAAACCGATATCGACGCGGGACGCCCAGTGGCCGTCGCGTCCAAAGCCCCGTTTATGTATATCTTGGCCGTGGACGACCCCGTCGCCGCCTCGCGCACCAGCACCACGTGGGTCCACGCGTCCAAAGGTATCGCCGCGGACGAGACCACCGCGGCCCAGCCCTCCGCCTGCTCCACCCACGAAATCTTGCGGTCCGTACCCACCCGGACCTGGCCGGCGCCCTCCGATGAGCCGAACTGGCCGAACGACATGAACGAGAACTCCGACGAGGGAGAGGCGTACAGCTTCAGCCAGAACGCAACCGACCTCCGGCCCGTAAACCCGTGGTCGCAGTACATGAAGTTGCGCCTAGAAAGCAGGAGACCGTCGTCCTGCACGCTGGGGGTCGCCGTCTCCGCCGCCACCGGGACGAGCAGGCTCCGGCCGTTGCCAGAGACGTCCTGGACGTTGCCCACCGTGCGGTCCATCAGCCAGAAGGCCGCGAGGCCGTCCGTGAGGCTGTCGTACACGACCTCCCCGCCGTCCACCGACGCAGGCGATGTCAGCTCGACCACAGTGCCGTCAGACTTCCTCGCGAACAGCTTGCCGTCGGCGACGTTGATCGCGATCTCGCCCGGCGACAGGTCCGACGCCGCCGGCACCGAACCGGGAGTGGAACTCCTCTTGTGCTTTATGATGTTCGTCATTCTTCGGAAACCCCCATTCTCTGTGCCGCGACGACCAAGCTATCTATCCGAACGGGCAACAAAAACGCAGGGCCTCGACGCTACCCCCGATCGTTGTGGGCCAGCCACGAGCGCAGGTATAGATCGTACATTGACCTGCCGACGTCGTCCTCGCCCACGGTGATCACCTCCCACGGACGCGGCACCCAGCCGTCCTGGATCTCCATCCCGTTGGGACGACTCTTCCACGCGCCCCGAGGGGCGAGATAGACCACGTCCCCGGCCCTTGGGGCGAAGTTCATGCCCACCACGTTAGAAGGGGAGCCTCCCCGCGAGGGCGGAAGGGCGTTGACGTTGATGCCCCTCCTGAAGCCGTCCCTGAGGATCGACTCCCGGTTGGCCGCCGCCGTGCCGTCCCGAGACCCGCGGATGTCGATGTGCTGGGCGTACTGGTCGAAGAACTCTCGCTCCGACAGAGGACCACCGCCCTCGTGCAACTTCAACCACTCAAGGAAAGTCCCCATGCCCTATCTAGGCCTTCTTCCTCGCACATTTCTCATTCGCTGAGAGCCATCTCCGCCTCGTGGGGATTGGCCTTCTTCTTCTTGGGCCTGCTCCCCACGATGTGGCCGCCCCGCAGACCTATGTTCCCGTCTTGGATTCCGAGAAGAACTCACCCCACCTTGCCCGGAGGGTTGTAGGTCATCTCGTACTCGTGCTTGGCGATGCGGTAGTACTTGCCCTCCGCTTCCTTCACGAGGTAGTCGCCCGGCTTCAGAACCATGCTCTCGCCCCAAGGGGCGGTGAATTCCACCGGCTGATCCCCCGTGTACACCGCGACATTCCTCGGCCCCTGTTCGGGATGAACCGGCCCGCCGATCTGACCATAGTAGAGCTTCGGGAACTTGGCGGCCTTGACCACATACTGCTCCCCGCTCGGCCCGCTCATGATCACGTCATTCGGCTCGGCCACATTCTGCGTCTCCATCCCGTCCGCAGTCATCGTCGCGACGGGCATCTGACGCTGAGCGACCGCGTAGCTCATCGGAGGCATGTTCTCAGAAGACTGCACATACTGGTAAACTAGTTTCTTCTTGCTGGTGGGCATGAAACGGAGGCCGCTTGCAATCTGCTCTATGTCCGCGAGGTTTGCGTTCTCGAGCCACTGGAGGAAGGTCTTCATGCCCTATCTAGCTCTTCTTCCTCGCATATTTCTCGTTGGCCGCCTTCCTCCTGCACTCCTTGCACTTGCTGGCGTAACCGTCCGAACGGCCCTTGTCAGTGCCGAAATTGTCAAAGGTCAAAACCTGCTTGCACCCAAGGCACTCCTTGCATCCCGAGGCCGCATGGGGGTTGGCCTTCCGGAGATGGGGCTTGGGCCTGCTGCCCGCTATATGCCCTCCCTCGCGCTCGCAGATTTGAGGCCAGAAATAAGCCAATCCAAGTCAAGTTTTAGTTGCTCTTGATTCCACTAAGAACAAGCCACTCGTTGAGACTCGTCCCCTTGTGACTTGTGTGGGCGGCTTGAAGTTGCTGTTGCTGAGGAGCCTGATTCGCCATTTGATTCTGCCGAGGCAGGTTGGCTTGATTGACCTGGCCTTGGGGCTGTTGGGTGGCTACATTTTTCTGCCCGCCAATAGCGGACAATACTTCCCTGCTGTAAGGCCGCATGACATCCACAGCGCCAGACTTCAAATCCGAAACTAGTTTTGCCACTTGGTCTTTGTCTATCACCGGCATGTCGGCCCTGGCGAGGTTGGTGGCAGACTTTGTCATGTTCGCATTGGAGGCAACAGCATTCGCGTTCTGCACCATCTGCTCCATTCCCTTGTTGGGATCTCCGTTTGATCCTGGCATCTTCGCCATTAGGGACTTCATGGTCTGTGCGTCGTAGGCCGACTTGCCACTCTGGAACCCATTGGAAAACGCATTCCTTATCTTTGACTCCAGATTCGCAAAGGCTTGGGCAAGCGTCTCTCCAGCGTCTGGATTCCCCTTATCCTTGCCTAGAGCCCCCTTTGTGTAGACATTCAGTATGCTTATCAACTTCTGAAGAGGAAGATTTATAAGCGTGTAATTGACAGACATGCCAGGATTGACTATCAAGGCTGCTGCCCACCTATGATGGCCGTCCATTATTGCTTTGTCCCCCGATACGATTGCATCCATCTTCGACAGGTCCATCCAACTTTCGCCCTTCAGGTAAGCTAGAGCGAAAGTCAACACCTTGTCAGACACGAGGGTGCTTTGTGTGGGCCTGAGTTCAGAAACAGGGCCCGATGCGTTCATGTTGGCCTGAATGGGGTCGTCTTTAATATTCCCATCGTTCTGGCCACTGACGACCGCGACCTTGGCCACGTTTGGATCAACCTTGCTCAAGGCAACCGGGTCGGACTTCTGGAGCGTCTCCGCCTCCATCAGCATCATCATTTCATAGAAATTTTTCATGTTTTAAAGTGGGCATCAACCACCATAAGGCCAGTCTTCTCTTTCTCTTTTGCCTACCACTGGAAGACGCCACTCTCCTGTTTTATAATCATATATCAATCCTCTATCTTCCTTTTTCTTCCGTTCAAGAGCTTCTTCCTCCCTCTTTTTTCTTATTTCTTCCATGCCTCGTGCGTGGCGATCCTCTCTTGCCTTTTTCCTCATCATTTCCAACTCTTTCTTCTCGTCTTCCTCTTCCGCTTTTTTCATTGCCGCATACTGCGGGCTCCTCAAGTATCTTCTGCGTTCCGCGGCCTCTTCTTCCTCAGTGGTTCTGCCCATCAAGCCCAAATTCTGCAAAGGCTTTCTAATGAAACCTGGGGTATAGTCTGCTATACCTTCTTCTAATTTTTTATCTTTTAGCCATTCGTTGAAACTTTTCATGTGATATCCTTGGTTGCTCCTATCTAGCCTTCTTCTTCGCATATTTCTCGTTGGCCGAGAGCCTCCCCATCTCATCTTATTTGATACTAGCCCTAGGAGGCGACCCGCCCGAGTAAGTTGAGAAAAACTGGGACCGCCTCGTGAACACGGCCTACAAACTGGCGGAGGCGAAGGCCGCTAATCAGGAGCCGTAGAGCCCACCGAAAACCCGCCTCCTGAACGACTCGTACTTGCGTATGGCCCTGTTTATCTTCTTCTCCTCATCCCTGTTGCGCTCCAGCCCGCCGTCCCTCATCGCGGGCAGCCTCTCCCCGAACGTCATGAACTCGTCCCGCACCAGCTCCAAGAAGTTCCTGAAGTTGTCCGACTGCTGGAGCGCAACGCTAGAAAATGTCTTCGGCGGAAAGACCTTCATGCAAATTTCAAAGGCCCTCCCCAAGTGCGTCAGATAACCCTCCGAATCGCCTTCGTAACCCTTCAGGAACTCCTTTGAGGGACCGAGCACGTCCACTTCGGCGTCCGTCCTTACGTCCCTGGCGGACTTGTGGGGCAGGTCCCGAACCGCCATGGCGATCTCGTTCTTGAAAAGGTCGTAGGCGGCCATGAAGTTGTCGTTCGGCATGCCGTCGTCACCCCTCAGGTTCTCGGCGAGCGACCTCCGCCAACTCTCAATGGTGAGAGTGTTCGTCCAAGGAGTCATCATCCTGCCCACCACCGTGTTCAGGTGGAACCCCCTCGTGAGGCCACCGATGAAGTCAAAAATGTGCCCGCCACCCGAACTCGGCAGACTCACGGTCATGTTGAGCGCATTCTTCGCCTCAATCTCCTTCTCCGGGTCCGCCTTCAACCATTCGTAAAATGTCTTCATGCGCCTATCTAGCCATTTTAAGGGCGTATTTCTCGTTGGCGAGACCCATAGGAACTCATTTTAAGTGATGACAGCCCTAGGAGGCGAGCCTCTCGCCGGCCGCAACGACAAGCCTTATGCGGTTTGGAGGAATATCCGACTTTACAAAGGAATGTTCCTCGCCCACTAGGTCTCCCATTTCAAGTCCGCGAGCGTCAACCTCCCACACGTCCTGGCCCCACTCCATGGCGTCCTCTATGTCCTCAAAAACCCAAACACCCCTTCTCTCCTCTCCTTCGTCGTGGAGGTCGGAATCGTCCTCGGCAGGATTGCTCGCCTTCAGCCCCTGTGCCCTTATGCTTTCTCTGTTGTCCGGATCGGCCCCGTGGTAGAGAAAACCACCGCCAAGCCACTCTAGGAAGGTCTTGATTCTGCCCGAGTGAACCTGGCCGTCTGCATATCTGTACAAATACGCCATGTGATTTAAATCTTTATTTTGTATTGCCTTTTTAATCCTAAAGTTCTGAACCAAGCTTTCTGCATCTTTTCTTTTCAATGTTTTTTCTTTTCCCTCTACACCACTATCCCAGTACCCCGATATAATTTCTCCCACATTAACGAATTCTCTTTCGCCACACACCGGCGGACAGCCCCTTATCTTCCAATTGTCATCCACAAGCCCACTTATAGAAAGACGAGAAAAAATAGTTTTCCAAGATCGATTATCAAAAGCCTGAGAATATTGACTGTTTTCCTCGCCCGAAAAAACAATAGATTTCTTTTTTGTAGAATAATACCCCTCAACCCTAGACCCAACAGACCCAGGTTGATACATTAAATATGCATGATTAGGAGCCTTGCCCAATACAATCTTCGCATCGCTGTATACTACCATTCTAGCACCCATACTTTGACCACTTGTGTCTGCTGGCACATATGAATGAGCGAATTCATCTATGTTAGGCTTTTTACTTTTGAATATCTTTAGAAAATACTCTTTTGAAATGGGATCAAGAGCAGATTGAATTTGTATGCTCGGAGCATATTGACATACTAATATCTTTTCTGATCCTAAACCCACTTCAAATATTTTCATACTAGCCCCGCCATTGATTCACTGACAAGTTAAAGGAATGTGCCTTATTCCGAATATTTTTTGAACTTCTTCATGCCCTATCTAGCCTTCTTCTTGGCATATTTCTCCTTTGCAGACCGACTCCTGCACTCCTTGCACTTGCTCTTGCCAGAACTGAAGGAATCAAGGGGAAGGACGGACTTGCTTGCACCCCAGACACTCCTTCTTCCCCTCCGCCTCGTAGGGATTGGCCTTCCTGAGATGTGGCTTGGGCCTGCTGCCCGCTATGTGCCCTCCCTCGCGCTCGCAGATGTACCTGCCGTTGCGGGCTATGTTCTTGTCGTAGGTGAGCCGGAGGGCCTCGTGGGTCACCTGGCAGTACTCGCAGTAGACTTGGACCTTGTCGGTGGCGATCTTCTCGGCATAGTGCTTCTTGACCCTCTCGTTGCAAGCCGCCCTCTTCTCTGCCAGCCTTTTTTCTTCTTGATTCATTTTGGCCTTTCAATTTTATGCGTGACTTACTACATATATGGTAGTCAATCACGCAAGGAAAAACAATATGTACCTAGAAAAAACAGAAGGCGTCATCAAGAGCCACGATGTCAAGATAAAGTACGACTGCGACGGGGGATTTGAAACATGCGGCCAAGAGAGAATGCTGAAGTTGCGGTATGCCGAAAAGAACTTCGGCGACAACGGAGGAAAGCACATCTGCCGAAAGTGCTTCATGAAAAACAAGAACCCCATGAAGAGCAAGGATGCTCAGGAAAAGATCAAGAAAACTTGCCTTGAGAAGTATGGCATGGAGATGCCCTTGAACAAAAAGGAGCTGGTCGAGGAGAGGAAGGCCAAGTTCAAGGACGAAGAGTTCAAGAAGCAGTGGGTGGAGAAACACAGGCAGACCTCCTTGGAAAGGTACGGGGTGGAACACCCCATGCACCTCAAAGAGACCAAGGAGCGCCAGCGCCAGACCATACAGGAGAAGTACGGTGTTGATCACGCCATGCAGTCCGAGGAGGTCAAAAAGAAGACCAAGAAAACCAACATGGAAAGGTACGGAGTAGAGAATGTCGCCCAGACCCCAGAGGTCAGGATCAAGATGGCGCAGACCACTCTCCAGAGATACGGGGTTGAGCATTACAACCAACTCCCAGAGATGAAGGACTACCTGCGGGAGAACTGCCGGGACTGGCTGGCTGAGTCTTGGGCCGCCCCTTGGGCAAAGGGCATTGTCAGACCCGAGGAGTGGAACCAGAAGCAGAGCCAGAGGATGACAGAGAAGATTTTGTCTGGTGAGTTTAACCCCGAGGACAAGCGCTTCTACATCACAGGGTATTTCACGAGCTCCAAGTGCAAAAAAGAAAAGGCCTTCTTCAGGTCAAGCCTTGAATTAATGATGCACTACATTTTTGACAATGATGAAGATGTGGCTTGGTATGAGAATGAACCATTCGCAATACAGTATGAGAAGGCTCCTGGTGTGATCAGGAACTACATACCGGACTTCTTTGCCTTCAGGAAATCAAAATGCCCACTCTTGGCTGAAATAAAACCCGCCTTTAGGATGAAGGAGCAAGAGGTCGGGTACAAAGTTGATGCGGGACAAAAGTTCTGCAAACAAAATGGGTTTGAGTTCATGTATGTTGACGAGAAATACCTCAAGTCAAACAGCATAGACCTGAAGCAACTCAAGATGCTTTCCCATGTTGAATTTTGCCAGGTAAAGGCATAAAAAAACCCGCTTGGGTTTCCCCAAGCGGGTTTAGTTTTCATAGTGAACAGGTGTTCATGCCTATATCACAAAATTTGCGATCGAGAGGCGGGCATAGAATTTCGCGCCCTCTCTTAGCAGCTTCTTCCCATACCTTGTTAAAATTCCCTTACGCGGGCAGAAGGACTCGGGATCGAGCACGACTGGCGTCTGGGTGAGTGGCACGTACGGGCAGTAGAAGTAACCACTGTCCATGTACGAGTCGCCCTTGTAGCCCATGAGGATCTGTCCCGTGGGGAACAGCGGATCCTTGTAGAGCCTCCAGCGGTTGTTCACCGTGCCGACATACTGGATGCCGAGCGAGCTGGTGAAACCTTCCGACGGAGCCGGGGCGAAACCAGCGGTGGCCGTCTCGAAGATCGAGGCGACTTCGGGGCTGGTCACGAGCCAGTTGCAGCCGCCGCGGAGCGTCTTGCGATGCACCACGTTGCTGACCTCGACGACCTTGACGTAGAGGGACTCGTACTTTTCCTTGATGGTGTCACCAAGGGCGGTGTTGAAGTCCCACGAGGCCACGGTGCCGGCGTTGTTGCGCAGGTCCGAGAGAACCTCACGGTCGATCTCGAGGTTGATCTCCTGTGCCAGGACGGCGGTGAGCTCAGCCTCGGCGTCGAGGTTGTGCTGCGAGCGGAGGTCCTGCTGGGCTTCGTAGCTCCAGACGGCCTTCAGCTTGCGGGTCTTGGCAGCGATCTCTTCCGACTCAACGACGAGGTTGATTTCGGGGAGGTCCTGGTTGCACTCCATGTTGTACTCGTACGAGACGACGACATGGTTCGCACCCGGGTCGCTGTTCCACGTCAGGCCCATCTCGCCGGTGGTCAGGTTCAGCGTGGCGCTGGTGACCTTGTGCGAGGGTGTGCTGATGTCGGAGAACGTGAACGAGCCGCTTTCCGAGACCACGAAGGTCTGGACTGCGACGCTTCCGTCGTACACGGTGCCCGTCACCGTGCCGGCGAGGACCGGGGTGTGCTCGAGGACGTGCGACGTGCTGGTGCCGCCGGCGTCGGTGCTGCTCGACTCGTTCTCTACGAACTGGTGCGAGTAGTACACGCTCAGGTTGGCGTCGCCGGAGGCGAGCTGCTGGAGCGAGTTGACGTCGTCGGTCGGGAAGCCGCTCTTGGTGGCGCCGCGGACGGAACCCTTGTTGCTACCGTAGCGAAAGCGGAGGTAGTACACGAGGCCGGTCGGGCCGAGTAGCGGCTGCACGCTGACGACCTTGTTGGCGATCAGCTGCGGATAGATTCTACGAACGAGCGGAATCGAGATCCTCTTGAACTGGGCGACGTCGCCCGAGTCGGTCGAGGACTCGTTGATCAGGCGCTGGTTTTCGAGGAGAACGGCAGTGCAAGAACGTGTGTACTTGTCGCTTATGTTCTCTAGCAAACCCGTCTGCGCCCAACGAGATTCCAGCTCCCTTGCTTCATTCAGGAACTTTGCATTAGCTTGCATTTGGTAATTCTCCTTGGTTTAACTAGAAATGGTTTCCCTTAGTCTTCCTTCTTCGTCCCGGCTAGCACCTGCATTTGACGTAGCAGGTCCGGGTCGATGCTCTCGACCAGGGTATTGTCAACGTTGTCTGCCTTGGCAGGCTTGGCGGTCTTGTCTCCGGTCCATTCGGCGACTACCTCCGCCTCGTTGACGGCACGTCCTCTCCCCTGCACATTCTTCGCTCTTTCGGCTCTTTCTTTCTTCTCGGCCTTGACCGACTCGGTGAGCACCTTCTGCTGCTCCCTGACGGCCTCGGTAAGTTTGGTGTTCTCGGCGCTGAGGCGGATGTTCCTGGCCTCGAGGATCTTGACCTGGGCCTTGATCTCCTCGACCTTGCGGGCGAGCTCGTCGGTCTTGGCCGAGTCGGTCGCGACGGTCCCTTCTTCGCCGATGTAGCTGGCCACGGCCTCGACGATCTTGTCGAGCGCGACCTTGTGTTCGCTGGTGCGCGGGTCGTTCTCGAGCTCCTTGCGGGCGCTCTCGTAGATGTCCGAGCCCTTGTACTGGAGGAATGCGTCGACCTTGTCGACCATGTACTCCTTCATCTCCTGGAGCTTCTTGTCGAAGGTCTCGTACATCTCGACCTCGAGGTTCTCGTTCTTGCCCTTCTCGGCGACGAGCATCTGGTAGGCCTCTTCGTATCCCTCTTCCATACTGGCCTCGAACTCCTTCTGCTGGGTCTCGAGACGGGCGCGCAGGTCGGTGATGATGGCGTAGGCTTCCTTGTAGCCCTTGATGGCGGTCTCTTCGGCGCCCTTGAGCTCGTCGGAGAGTTCCGCGTAGGCCTCTTCGAGCTTGGTGTTGTACTCGGTCTCGAGGGTCTGCTTGGCGGACTCTAGTTCCGTCTTGACGGCCTCGGTGACCTCGGATACCGCTTCCTCGGGGAGCAGCTTAGTCAAAGCTTCGACAATCTTTTCCATTTGATTCAACCTCTCTTTATGGCTTTGGCCTGTTTCTGGATTATTCCGCCGAGGGCGGCAATAACTATTTCCTTGTTCAGGGTATGTATGCCGCTGGCTTCATTTTTTATCGACGCGCGGGTTTCCTCCGGGGATGCCGCGTGGGCCACGCTTTCTTTGGAGACCACTTTCTCCTGGAATGCCTGGCTTGTGCTGGGGTCGGCGACCGCGTCGAAGGTGATGAGCTTGTAGCTCTCTCCGATGACGAGGATGCCTTCCTCGTTGACCTTACCGTTGCCCACCCCGCGGCTGGAGATTCCCACGCGCACACCGTCGTTGATGAGCGCCTTGAGGATCTTGCCGTGGGGCGTGTTCAGTATGACGCCCTCTCCCATGAGGGTCTTGCCGTCCCACCAGAGTCTGGTGATCTTGTGGCTGGCGTTTGCGAAGTGGACGATCGAGTCGGTGGGGTGGTCGAGCTCGCCGATCAGCCCGCCGTTCTTGATGGTCTCCTGGAGTCCCTTGACGTTGTCGTTGAGGACGTTGAAGGGGTAGGTCCGCTTGTTCTTGTTGACGGCGTCGGCCTCCTGGAACTTGCCTCTGAACTTGACGATCCCGCCGTTGCCGGCGGACTCGTGGAGATCCATCTCGTTGAGGACGGCGCATCCGCAGCCCCCGAGGATGAGTCTGTTCTCGAAGACCGACCCTGGGGTCAGCTCGCTTTCCAGAAGCAGTTTCATATCACTCCTTGACGGACTTCGGGGTTACCGAGGCCTTCGAGTAGGGGTTCTGCAGGTTCGGCCACGTGTCGTTGTCGCCCCACTGGGCGAGCTGTCCGTTGTCGGAGTCGACGTCCTTCTCCCCCGTGATCGTCGGAACTTCGGCCTTCGGGAGGTAGGGGTTGTCGATTTCGGGGTAGACGCCTTCGCCTCCCACGTTGCTCCAGCCGTCGTTCTCCAGTTCGCTGGCGGCGGCGCCCTTGTAGTCCTTTCCGTCGCTGGTGTGGTGGGCGTCGGGCGTCGAGCCTTCCATGTCCGCGGGGGACTGGCTGGTCTTGCCCTTCTTGGTCACCTCGGGGTGGTCGCCCGTGGCGCTCACGACCGGCTCGGAGACCTTCCACTCGTCGCCCATCGTGTTCTCCACGATGTCGTAGAGCCATTCGGCGGCCTCGCCGAGGGTCTCGAAGTCTAGAGCGGTCTTGCCCGTGACGATCGGCATGAGTGCGTCGAGGTGGGAGGCGGTCTCGACCGCCACGTCCTCGTTGTTCTCTTCCTTGGCGAGTTCGTGCACCTGGCGGAGCGACTCGTAGACGTCGACGAAGGCCTGCATCTCGAGTTCGGCGGACTCGTCGAGCTTCGCGTAGAACTCGTCGGCGATCCTTCTGAACTCGGCGTACGGGTCGGCGGCCTGCTCGTTGAGCTTGCCTCCGGCGAGCCTGATGATCTTGCTTATCCTGTCGGAGAAGGAGTCGTGGGCCGTGCGGAGCAGGCCCTCGGCGATGAAGGCGCAGGCCTCGTCGTCGAAGTTCCTTTCCCCGGCGGCCTCGAGCGAGGACTTGATGCCCTTGGCGAGCTCGTCCTCGGTGAGGTACACGACGCCCGGGAGCTTGGTCACGGCGTTCTCTAGTGCGGTCTCGAATCCCTTGGAATCAGAGAGCGCGTTGAGCTTGCGGAGCTCCGAGACGGCCGTGGTGAAGTCCTCGCTTTCGTGCATCTTCTTGCTGTCGCGTCTCTTGACGACGACGTCGGTGTTCATGGTCTTCCAGTCGAACTTGAGGACTCTGGCCTCGTTGCGGAGGGCGACGGTCGGAACCCTGACGGAGGCGACCTCGCCGTCCTTGCGGAGCACCTGGAGGCGGTTGACGTCGGGGCCGTTGAACTGCATGTCCACGAATCCGAGGACGTTCTCCGCGATGACGTTCCACTCCTTCATGTGCTTGCCGATGGAGCGGTTCACCTGGGAGCGCTTCATCTTGAGGAACCTCTTGAGTCCCGGCGGCATCCTGCGCTGGTTGATCTTCTTGCTCTTCATGCGCTTGGCGGTCTTGGAGCTGGTCTCGTGGGTCTTGGGGGTGTCGTTCCAGCGAACCTTGCGGTAGCCGACGATCCT
>Ga0209189_1000759_pt1 | contig 25559 bp, 26 predicted proteins | sample C_130820_EF_Meta_FD_187308 | JGI IMG/M metagenome (GOLD analysis project Ga0209189, IMG submission 187308) | Freshwater microbial communities from Lake Croche, Canada to study carbon cycling - C_130820_EF_MetaG (SPAdes) (version 3) | ecosystem: Environmental > Aquatic > Freshwater > Lake... | reverse complement strand
CTAAGTGCGGTGCGGATAGAACCAAGATTGCTTGTCCTTTAGGTTTTGGAGCCACAGTTGATGGTCGTTGTCCTATGACAGTGGAGGCACAATGAACAAACGAATTAGAGAACTTGCTGATGAGGCATATACTGAAGTCATGCACGAGCGTGGTGGCACATACATGGCGTTTGATAAAGCTAAGTTCGCCCAGTTGATTGTGAGAGAATGTGCCCGTGTTATTGATCGCGGCAATGGAGAATTGTCTACCATAGCCGAAACTGCTTGGTGTAATGGTTGTAGAGATGACATATTAAAACATTTCGGAGTTGAAGAATGATCAGCAATCGTTTAATTGACGATAAAATATCGTTGAAAGACTTGCTTGCACTAGCAGTTTGCCGAGGTGTAATGGCTGGGCGTGGACAAATAGATTATACTAGTCGAGGTGCTTGGCATATTGCCGAAGATATCTTAAATGAGACAGAAGAAATCTTGCAACACCGCGACCGTGTACTTGGTATCAAACAGATGACCAGTGAGATTGCAGAACATTTCGGAGTTGAAGAATGAACGAAGGTGAACAAGCAGGACGCCGGGCTCAGGTGATGCTCCACATGGTGTTGTTTGCTGTATGGTTCAATGTTGCTTGCATTGTGGCCTGGATTTACAAGGAGTGGTTTTTATGAACAAACGAATTCGAGAACTGATAGACAAGGCTACGACCATTGAGGAACACGGTTGGGGGGCGAGTTATGAAAATTTTGACAAAGCAAAGTTCGCCCAGTTGATTGTGGCGGAATGTTTAGGCATTGTAGACGATGCTGAACGAGGTGGTAGTAATGATATTTGGGACAATGCTGTGAAGTTCATTAGACGAGATTTACAAGAACATTTCGGAGTTGAAGAATGACCATTGGAGATTTAGAACATATCTTTCAAAATCAAATTGCAGAGGGTACTGAGAAATTGTACTTTATGCTCAAAGACGGTGATTGTATGCCCGTGATTGAGCGACACCCTGCCGATGATTTGGAGGGCTTGTTACCCATGTTAAGCAGTTTTGAATACGCTGGCTCAGGTGCTGGCATGCCGAGGTTTACCAAATGAAACTGTCAGCTGACGGAGTACAAGGACATTTATTGCACACAGGTGATGGTCGCTATGTGTTCAGAGTCTATGCAGACCGCTTTGAGTTTACTGATTATGACCTGCTACACAGTGATTTGTGTGTCACAATCACAGACCGGGATGCTACATTTTATTCGGACGATTCTGGTAACAGATTAGATCACAGTCCCGCAACACTGGGAGTTAGGGAATGACACCGTGTAAATATCAAGAACTTGAAGCCGCACTTGAAGACCTGTACCAAGGTCGCCTAGTCGTCGTGCCCCATGACATTGACCATGCCTACAACATGCTCAAGATAGCAGGGGCCTATATTCAAGATCATAGAAATCGTGTGATTCACACGTTGCAAACAGATTTGACCGCGACAGCATGATCAATTTGCCCTGAGCATTGGGTGGGTGTGACTGCAATATTATGCCCAGCACTGGTCTAGGTATAAATATTGGCATCATGACCACTCAACTGATTCAAACGGGCGTGCAGTTCCCAGACAACACCATACAGACCACAGCCACTTAAATCACCATGCCCTCTACTCAGCTGTTGCCCATTTATCCCAAACCCTTGTCTTTAAGAGACATTGCCTTGGCCTTCACCACGCCCACGGTCACTCTCACAGGCCAGTTCACGTATCTATCTTACGGTCCCTATGGCGGCTATTACTACTACTTGAGTTGGGGTGGTACTGGCGGATCAGTATCACCCAATCCGCCACCTAATCTATTCACAGTGTACTCACCCAACAGCATCTATGCGTTCATGTGGAAGGAAATGACCACTTTTGAAGCAAGTGCCTTGATCAGTTGGGACGTTGCCAACAAACGAGCCATTATCGCCAGTACATCAAACCTATGGTACAACAACACCAAATATTATGATGTTCAAATATTTGTGGTCAGTTCGCCAACGGGTAATTATCCAAGTTTTCCCACTCGCAGCCTACAGGATTTTTACACCACGAACCAGAGCTACACAGCCAATCCCTTTGGCGGAGCTACTGTGAATCTGCCCAGTTCAGGTGCCATCTCGGTAAGCAATTTTCACAATCTCACACTGAACACTCCCTCAGAAACTACCACCATCAGCGCCATTGGCAATATGAACGCCAGTTTAAGCAAACCCAAAGGCACTTGGTATCTCTTGGTGAGAGCATTTGGAGCAGGTGGCGGCGCAGGTCAAAATGGCGGTGGCGGTGGCGGCAAAGGAGGTTGTGGAGCCAGCATCTTGATCAAATTTGCTGTCACACTCCAAGGTAACGGCGGTTTTAGAATCAGCGGCTCTACCGGTGGCGGCATAGGCGACTCCGTAGGCAATGCCTACAACACCGGTCCACCCAACAGCTTGGGTGGCAAAGGTGGCAGAGCAGGCGCCTACGGTGGTGGTGCTGGCGGCGCTGGCGGCGGCGCAGCACGAGTGGAGTTTTGGTGTTGCACTGTGGGCCCAACCAAGGCCGATTTGGATGCCAATAACAGCAATGCATACAAGGGTCTACTGCTGTTGGTGGGTGGTGGTGGTGGTGGTGGCAGCGGCACAGCTTTTACCGCCAATTATGCGTGTTTGAAAGGCAATACCAAACTGAGTGGAGGTCTGACCAGCAGTTACAACAGTCTTTTGTATACTAATACTATCTGCTGCACCGCCATTTGTGCCATGAACTTTGGGTTTAGATGTATAGGCAACAACGTGGCCAATCCTCAAGCTGCGGTGCACCTGTGCGGCATGCAGGGACAGGGCGGTGATCCCACCCCATATGCAGCTGTAGGCAGTGCCAACAACACCATGAACAATTTTTACCCCTTGGGCAACTCTAGATACGGAGCCACAATTAGCGGCGTATTGCAACCACAAAAGGAGTTTCAAGGCTTTAAGGGCGCCTATGGTGGTGGTGGTGGTGGTGGTGGTGGCGCTGGAGTGCCTGGAGGTATATTTGGTTATGGATACAGTTTTGGAAACTTGTCAGGCACACGCTTGCCATATGGCAATGTCCATGCCACCAATCAAGGCTGGCTAATTATCTTGCTGGTAGTATGTGGTTGGGCTATTGGCTATTACTGGTATCCGCCGTGGTTTGGTGGCGGTCACGGTGGCGGTCAAGGTCTGACCTATTACAATTACTCCTACATGAAAAATAGCAACTTCACCTACGATGCCAGTTATGCCAACGGTGCCGGCGGTACTGGTGGTGTTTACGGCGGTGCTGCTGCGGGCAACGGCGGCGGATACGTAAAGGTCACCAATGATCCAAATTGCAATACCTATCCAGGATGAATGGTAAATAGTGTCATGAACCCCTATAAAATTACCATACACAATTTGCGAGTCAATAGTGTGCTCTATCCCAACAAGCCCAACTATGTGATTGAAGTGTTGACCACTATATCAACAGAAAAAAATGGAGTTGAGGTGGCTGTGGGACACTATTTTGATTTGACCCAACAGCCTGCTGCAGAATCGTTTGTTGATTTTGATCAATTGAATGAACAACAGGTCATGAGTTGGATCACAAGTCCAGGTCTTGCAAATCAGCTGCAAGATGCCTATGACAAACTGAATGAAATACACGTGCCAGATCCTGACCCTTTCATCACTAGAGAAGTGCCTTGGCAGGTGTCAAACACCAGCACCATTGCGGAACTGCAAACAACATCAACATCAACACCTGAAGCCTTGGATCTAGTGACTGTTTTGGGTCTAGCAACTGAGGAAAAGGTCAAAGTTCTAATTGCGGAAGCTTTGAACAACAAAAGTTGAATCAAGGAGAGCTGTGAGCCCAAGCAGTGATCACAGCAGTAGAGGTGTCTCGGTCTATGGTCATGTGACCCTCGCAGCTCACGTTCCAGTCGTCACCGCCCACACCGTTGCCAGTCACACTGTCTTGTACCATCAGGCCTTCAATTCTAAAGTGTTTGAATAGGTATTCTTGACCGTTTTCAAACACACGCCAAACATGTTCTGCGGTGCCTCTGCCCGGCTGTCCTCGACTTTTATTGAATCTAATGTGATATTGATTCATGGTGTGGCATTATATCACAGTCACGTTCTGTGTGGCAGTGTTGGCTGCAATTTGCTCTTGAGTCGCAGGAGTCACTGTGAGGGTCATGTGTAATAGTACCATGGGCGTGTCACCGCCGTGCCTACTGATGCTGTGGGGTACCCAACTGGGTGCCAAAAACAAATCTCCAGCTTTGGGCTCAAAATTTATGGAAGTACTGGCTTCTGTGGCCACGAATATGTTGGCTTCTGGCAGTGCGATTTGACGTTTGGCTGGTCTTGGATCGTGAAACACCAATCTTCCTGAATTTTCAGGAGTTTCCAAAAAGTAAAAACCCACCATTTGGCTGCCGTAAGCATGCACATGCTCGTCGTGACCCGAATGCTTGTTGTGTTGTTGAAACCATGCTTCTTGAAACTGCACAGAAAAATATTTCATGTCATAGCCTTCACTTTGCAGTGCATTCCAGCTGGTATAGCCCACAAACTCAAAAAACTCCCCCATGTTTTTTTCAGATAGGGCGCCTTCACTTTGTCTAACAGGATAAATTGGATGCAGCTCAGGATATTTTTGCTCATGATCACTCAACATTTGTTGGCTGATTGTTTGCAGCTGCGGCAAAAAATTGGCTTGCTGAATGTGATATATGGGAGTGGCAAAATATCCAACTTTCTGCACTTGGGGCTGTGTTTCATTGGTGGCAACATCTGCAGTATCACTGCTGTCTCCTACCACTGTGACTGACGGGGTGATATGTTCAACTTGTGTTTCGAGACTGTTTGAAGTTTTTTTGATTTTTTTCATAAGGTTTGATGTTTATCCTGTAGCAAATATTTTATGTGCAGCTCTGCTGTCTTCAGGAGCAGCCAAAATGGTCCATGTCATGCCCAAGACAGGAGTGAGATGAATGTGACTGCGGGGTATCCAGTACTTGTGTTCAATGTTCAATTGCAATTGATCCGCCATGCAGGCAATGCAACTGTCCACGCAGATCAAAGCTTCAGCACCTTCCAGCAAGGTGCACCAGTCAAACACACTGTCAGTGACACCTGCTGTGATATTGATCATCTGCCATTCTGATGGCAGATGTGTGAGATCTGGCTCAGCTGCAAAGTCACTGCCTTCCAAGTGTGTGACATAGTAGGGTTGATTGGGTTTGACCAAACGATCCTTCAAGGCCTTTTCACGCTCAAGATTTCTTGTGACACAGGAGTTCAACTGCCATTTTTGCAGAAAGGGCACTTCGGCTCTTGTGTATTTGTATTCATCAAAGTGTTGCAGTTGGAACCACGGTGCTTGAGAAAATTCAGGTTTGGTGGTCAAGGCCTGATAGAGGCAGATGATTTCATCACACTTGAAGTTTTTCAATCTCTTCATGGGCTCTTCATAAAAGAAAGCACCCTGCGCATCGTTGGGAATGGGTATCCATTTGACCCAAGGTGCATGATCTTGAAAATTTTTCACAAACTGTTCGCATATGGGCCAATAAATGTCGTAGCCCATGTCAGCATAATGTTTGGCTATGGGCAAGGCAATGATGATGTCACCAATGCCTCGGCTCTGTATCAAGCCCAATTTATTTTTTTTGCTATCCATGATTAATATTAATATCTAAAGAGGTTTTTGTCAACTGAAATATCTCACTTTGACAGGATCAAATCCAAAACATTCGTTTCTAGCCAGTGGCAAATCAGTTCTATGTTCACAGCACACATTCACACCTAGACCAATGGCCAAAGCAAGGGCCATGCTTTGATTGCCAATGAAAATTTCGCTGCCTGCAATCACTTCAGCCAATTCCAACATGTTGTTGGTCTCATGATAGGGTATGTTCCAATTGACAGATTTTTTAAATGCTTCATACTCCTGTGGTAGACCCACAAACATGGCCTTGTGTTCCATGCCCATTTTTTGCCATTGTAGCCAAAGATCAGGCAATTGATTTGGTTGCCATCTAGCAGTTCTGTTGATCACAACAGGTCTATCCTTGATCACAGTGGCCTGTTTGACAGTGATCCACGGTGTATTGCGTATTTGGTCCATGATCATTTGATCTTGAACATTGAAGGTTTTGCAATAGATGTCCACATAGTTGCCAGGATGTCCTACAAAAAGGCTTCTGAATCTATCCAAATTGTGAGTGACTTCAATTTTGGGCTCCAACAAGGCAAACTTGGTGATGTAGTTTTGATCCTGCATGAACAAGCGCATGAATTCAAAGTCCTGCTCGGTCATTCTTCCTTGATGAAATGGATTGGGTGCAGAACCATAGTAGTGTTGACCTATCCAATTGATTTGATTCAAATGGAGGTAGTATTCACCGCCGCCCAAATATTTGGTCAAAGCCAAACTGTAAATCAAATCTCCAAAAGCACCAGAATGTTTGAATCTATTCATGAGTTGTGTTTACCTATTAAGTGTGTATTTATTGCCTATAGACACTGGCTACAAAATTGTGAATAAATACCAAATGTCCTATACCAACCTTGTGGCACTAGCCAACACTGCCAACTCATTTCCTCTAGATGCTAATGTTTCTGATTTTGATCAAGATCATGACATCAATTTCACAGTCACAGTGCGCCGACCCAACAGTCCAAAGGATTTGGCTGATCAAATCATTGCCAAAAAAGCTGTGCCTATCAGTCGTGACGATTTCACTAGGATGTTTGCAGCTAGTCAAAGTGATTTGGATCAAGTGGCGGCGTTTGCCAGTTACCATGACATGACTGTGGTGTCCTCGCATGCAGACCGCGCCACAGTGAAAATAAAATCACGCATGTCTGTGGTCAATAGAGCGTTTGCCATTGACATCAAAAAAATCACAAAGGGTGACAAGGTGGATTTTGCTCATGAACAGCCAATCAGTGTGCCTGAGGAGCTGTTGGACATCATTGATCATGTGCAGGGGTTGAATTCCTTGATAAAAATCTCCAAACAGTTGAAATTTATATCGTCAGCTCCTGGAAATCAACAGATCACTTCTGATCTCACACCCTTAAGGGCGGCCAAAGCTTACAATTTCCCTCAAAATCTCCTAGGCCAAGGTCAGTGCGTTGGCATCATTTCTTATGGTGGCGGCTACAATGTCACTAATTTGGACAAAAGTTTCTTGGACGCAGGGGTAATCAACGCACCAAAAATTGTCAATGTGTTTGTGGATGGTGCTGTCAATCAAACTTATAGTCAAGCTAATCCAGATACGGACAACTATTCAGTGGAAAATGCCTTGGACATTTTTGTTGTGGGATGTGTTGTGCCCAAGGCTGTGGTGGCTGTGTACTTTCAAGGATCCAATGTGGCAGGTCTGCCAGAGACTGCCATTTACACAGACGTGTTGGATGCTGCCATTCATGACACTGTGAACAATCCCTCAGTGATCAATATCAGTTGGGCTTTTGTGGAAAATGATTTGTCAGATACCTTTGTGAGAGCTTATGAATATGTGTTGGCTCAAGCTGTGATATTAGGCATCACGGTGTGTGTTGCTTCTGGCGATTATGGATCCTCTACAGATATCGTTGGCAATTTTGGGGTTTTCTATCCCGCATCCAGTGCTTATGTTTTGGCAGTGGGCGGTACCTCACTCACACTGAATACAAACGGCACTGTGCTATCAGAAAATGCCTGGGCCCTGTCTGGGGGCGGCCTCAGTTTGTTGTTTGGTACTCCAGACTGGCAACAAGGACTGTACTATACTCTAGCAACTTTAGCTGGTGCTGATGATCCTTATTTGTTGAGTGACGGAGATCAACGAGGTGTGCCTGATGTTGCAGCACCAGCAGATCCTGACTTGGGCTACACGCTGTATTCCTACTATTATGATGCTGACAACGATGTATGGTATGACAGCATAAGATTGCAAGTTGGCGGCACCAGTGCCGCAGCGCCCCTGATAGCAGCCTTGGTAGCACAGTTGAATCAACATTTCAATCAATCCCTGGGATTTGTCAACCCCATATTCTACAGCAATGCCAACAGTTTCAATGACATAGATGATGGCACTATTAACAATCAATATGATCCTTTAACTATTTCCTTTTCAACAATTGGCTATCAAACCACAGCAGGATGGGATGCTGTGACTGGGTTGGGTAGTCCTCAAGGAACTGCACTGCTGACCAGTATTTCCATAATACCCACTGCTCCCAATTTGTCAGTCTCAACCAACCAAAATCAACCTGTGATCATCACGCCATTGTTGTCAACAGCTGTGATCAAAATTGCAATCACAACCAATCCACAGCATGGTGTGGCCACAGTGGATATCACAACCAAAAGCATCACCTATACACCCACAATGGATTATTTTGGAACAGATAATTTTCTCTATGTGGTCAGTACACCTTTCCATGAATCATCACCAGGTGTGATTTCAGTAAACATAGGCAGTCTTTTGCCAGTGGCCAACACTGTGACAACTGTGGTATTGGCCAACTCGGGAATCAATACCATCATACCCATTGTGACCAATTTTTATGATAGAATAAACATATATTCTTCAGTTGGCACTGCAGGCACAGTCACAGCCACCAACAAGCTGTTGTATTATACGCCTGCTGTGAATTATGTGGGCACTGACACATTTTTCTATTCAGCATCCAGCCCCACAGGTACTTCCAATCCAGCCCCTGTGTTTGTCACAGTGCCCAAACCCCCTGCACCCATTGCCTACGACCTGTTGAGAACAGTGGTCTACAACTCCATCAACAACATCATCAATCCCAATGTGACAGGATTTTATGGTTTGATCACATTGACGTCATCAACCTCGCTGCGTCAAGGTTTGATATCAGTGGTCAACAATCATGTGATTTACAACACGCCCAGCAACTATGTGGGCAAGGACAGTTTCAAATATATTGCTGTGGGTCCAGGCGGGGTCAGCACTGCTACCGTATTAATCACAGTGTTGACCACAGGATCTGCATTTGTGGCCTACAATGTGAGTCAGTATGTGCAACAAAATTCACAAAACAATATCATAAATCTCAGTAATACAAACTCAACAGGCACTGTGTCAGTGACATCCACAGCCACTAAGGGAGTGGCCACTGTGACCAACAAGGTGCTGTATTATACACCCAATGTGAACTATGTGGGCTTTGATCATTTTGCCTATAAAATTACCAACAATTATGGTACTTCAACCTCGGCCATTGTGAATATTTCTGTAAATTCTACCAACTATGTGCCTGTACTATTTGCATCATCAGCCACTTTGATTGAAAACAGCATCAACAATATTTTGATACCTCTTGTAACAAATACAGTAAGTGGCATCACTGTCAACTCTCAACCAATATTTGGTGTGGCTACAGCAAACACTGCCACTATCACGTATACACCCAATGTGGGATTCATTGGACAAGATTATTTCTATTTTAGTGCCTATAATACTGCAGGTTTATCAGAATCTAAAAAATTTAGTATCACAGTGTTGCCTTTGTTAACACCCAGCGCACAAAACACTGCCAGCACAGTGGCTTACAATTCTGTTAACAACATCATCAGACCCAAAGTGTTGAATCCTTTCAATACAACCACAGTGATCACTTTGCCATTGCATGGAGTGGCCACCAGCTCCAACACCTTGATTTATTACACACCCACATCAGGATATTCAGGCACAGACACATTTTTGTATCAAGTGGGCAACATTCGTGGTATTTCAAATACAGCCAAGGTGTCAATCACTGTGCGGCCCAGTTTGGGGTTTTCAATCTATCCACCTGCTGGCAATTTGCCACGTGGGTTTGCCAACACTGCCTATCAACCATTGACATTCCTTGGCGTGAATGGCACTGCTCCATTTGTGACCAGTGTGACTGCAGGCGTTTTGCCAGACGGTATCAGTCTTGTAAACAATGTGCTGTCAGGTACACCCAATGCAAATTCAGTCAACGAATATCAGTTTGTGATAACCATGACAGATAGCAGCACACCTACCAATTTGACATCATCAGCCACTTATTATTTGGCTATCACAGGCACAACCAATCAATTGATCACGGCCAGCGGTTTTAACAGCACGGTGAGAAAGGCCAATAACCTCATTTCACAAATTTATGGTGTTGAGTCGTTCAGCACCTCCGTGAACACCAGCACCAGTATTGTATTGGCATTGGATTGGGACCGTATGTTTGACGATGTTCGTAGAGCCTTCATACACCAACAGGGTCCAACTGCCCCTTTCAATTATGCCAGACCCATAATTGGCACATTTGTGTCCTTGGGTCTATTGAATTCTTTCACAAACATCTTGAATGTGTTGACTGCGTCCTACACCAAAGCACACCCCAGTCAGCTGTTGTTGGATACGCCCAATGTGATAACCACATCCACCACAACTGCCGTGCTACAGACCTTTGTGATCAATTATGATTGGCCCACTGCCAACGATACAAAATACTTTTTCAATCTTGGTGGCTACATAAGAGGTTCCGTAGTCAATCCTGTCACTCAGGCTCAAACATCCACAGTGTTCACACTGAGCAATTACATGTTCAACTTGAGCACAACTAGCACCAGTTCCCTAGCAGTGATCAACGGCATTGGCAGCAGTTCCATAATCAACAAGTCCTACACATCAGGCTCCACTGTGATATCCACATTTCAAATTAAACCCAATAGTGATAGCACTGCCACAATGGCATTCACAGCCACCGACTATTACAGTACCGATATCACTGGTGGCATTTTGGCGCCTAGACCTTTGGTGCAGCAGACCTTGATAAATGGCGAATTGAGTACAGCATCTGTGCCTCTCACATTGGTGAAAGGCAATGAAATCACTGTTGTAAATTTGGCACTGGCCAATACCAATCCCAATGCCATCACTTTGACCAGTGCCAACATCACTAGTCAAACTGCCAGTCCCTTGACTGTGACCTATCCCAATTTACCTTTGACCATACTGGGTAATAGCACAGGCACACTGCAAATTAACCTGCAGAATTTTACAGCACTGGGTGGAAATTTTGACATCAACTTTGTTATACAAGCCTTTATCAATGTCAACTCCACTGTGATACTCTTGAATGCCATAAATTTGACGATCAAAGTATCTGTACAATTTGGTATCACTGTGACTCCATCCAGTATTTCTGGCACTGTTACCAAACCTCAAAACTACAGCTTTGTTATCACAGGTTATGGAGCAGTGATGAACGCCATTGATCTCAGTAACGCCAATTTCAGTGTAATATCTTACACATTTGACACAGTGGGCACAAATTCCCCAAAAGTGGCAAGAGTCAACACAACTTTCAATACAGATTTTGCTATCAATGGTGTTTATACCACAGCATTGAAGGCCACGGGCTCTACAGGTGCTACATCTGCCCAGGTAACTATTGACACCAGTCAGTTGACTGTGTCTGTCACAGACAAAAATTTAGGAACCTGGATCAGCGGATTTGATGCCAATAATGCAATCATGGGTTTCAGTTATGATGTGCTGAACGGAATCCCCACTTTGACCATGGGTTTTGGCAGTCAACCCAGTGATTCAAATGCAGTACAGTACCTTGTGCCACGCAGTGTCAAAACTTTGGGAAGAAAGACTTATCATTTCAATAATGCTAGAACTTATGCAGTTAGTTGGGTGGCGTTTTTGAACACTTACGGTGTTACAGCAGCTTCTGGCATCAGTGTGTCATTTTTTGTGAGATACAGTGGAACTTTTACATGGGAAGTGGCAGCCAATAGCAATGCCACCTTGGTAATCAATGGTCAAACAGTGTTCAACAGCGCCACAAATCCCGCGGTGTCCTATACAGGCAACGTGGATTTGACATCAGGCTACAACACGGTCAGTGTGAACAATGCTACAAGCACACATGCAGTGGGAGCTAGAATCACCTACACAGCAGGCTTGTGTGCGGGTTACGATGCATGGAGCACTTTGGATTATGCAGTGCCATCTTGGGTGGAAATCACTAGAATACCGTTCACAGACAGCATCGCCAAAAGTTACATTGCTTTGCCCAATATCTATGGTGGAACTTTTTCTAAATATTTTAAAAACAGCAGCGGCACCCAAGGCATGGTCACTGTGGACAATGATGGGTTTGGCAAATTGTTGATCACAACCAATCCCAAAAGCAGCAATTCAGGAGATGCCACCATAGACAGAACTTTGAACAATGTACCAGATTTGATCTATTACTATTCGGCCATTACGGATAGAACTGTGTCATCCAATCTAGAATCTGCATTTGGCAACAACCAAACACACACATTTTTGGGATTCAATGCCAACGGAACTGTGATCACAGGCACAGCCTCAGCACCAAAGCCACCACCACCACCACCGCCTAGTTCTTCTGGTGGTGGCGGTGGTGGCGGCGGCAACAATATTATTCCAATTCTCATTATTATTGGGATCGCCACTGGTTGGATATGCTTTAAGAAAAATACCAAAATTCAAATGTCAAATGGAAAAACAAAAGATATTGGCAATATTGAAATTGGCGATTATGTTTACAATTACAACAAAACATCAATTAACCAAGTTCGATTTATCATACGTTCAAAACTTAATGGCAAGTTATATAGTCCAAATTCAGAAATTGAACCATTTGGTAGTAAAAATCATCCATTAATATCAGAATCAGGTGACATAATATCCTATGATAGTCATTATTGCAATAAAAATTATCATTGGTTAGGAACATGTAAACAAATTGAACCAGTATCATCTTGCGAAGTTGAAGATGAAATAGTATATAATATACTAGTTGATGGTGACGGCACTTATACCGTTAACGGGATTGGCACAACATCTGTTATTGGTGATGGCGGCGCTGTAATAAATTGTGTAAATAACAAATTAATTACTGAGCAACAAGCTATGGAATTTTTGAAATATATACACGATCGTGCAGGGATCGCATTATATATATGGTATAAAATTAATAAAGTCTTGGCCAAAACTACTAACCAAATGCTGTTAAAATTCTATGCAAACACTATTAAATTTATAATTAAAAAATAGGAATATAATATGAATCCACAAATAATCAACGTAGATCAAAATTTAAAAAAATTAAATCCAGAACAATTGACCAGACTATTTGATATTTTTAAAAATAATTCTGATATTTTTTCAAAATTGTTTTCTGGGGCTCCACTTTTTCAATTAATTGAAGCTGAAGCAGAGGAGCAAGCACGTTCTATTATCCATAACAGGTCAAAATGACTTGACTTTGCCCTTTTTTTAATGTAAACTACAGAAATTGCATAACTATTCTTACCGCTAAACACAAAAGGAGGTCACAATATGACTGAAGTTGCGATTGAGCGAGGAATGGAAGAGGTTCAAATACCTCGTTCAATTCTCAAATTTATATCATTTACCATAATGGGAACTATGCTTTGGGTAACCATTAACCTGTTGGGTTGGGCAATTAATACCAAACTGACAAACTCCAATATAACAAAAACCACAAACATTACAGCTGAGTACAGAGAACGGCAACTGGACTGTTTGACCAAAAATATATACCATGAAGCTGGCAGCGAGCCATTTGAAGGAAAAATTGCTGTGGCTCAAGTGACCATGAATCGAGTCAATTCAGGACAGTTTCCAGAAGATGTTTGTAAAACCATACATCAAAAGAATGTTTTCTATGAAAAAGTAGTTTGTCAATTTTCATGGGTATGTGACAGATCTTTGAAATTCAAACCAGTGAATTCTGACAATTATGATGAAAGCACCAAAGCCGCCCAAAAAGTTCTTTTGGAAAACTATAGGTTGCCTGGTTTGGAAAAGGCCCTATATTACCATGCAGATTATGTCAACCCAAGATGGGGAAAAGAAAAAGTGGCTAAAATTGGACATCATATTTTTTACAAATGAAAGACTATATGGAACATTTAACTAAATTTTACAACATCGCAAGTCAATGGTATCTAATAATAATCAATTTTATTCGAGACCATTTAACCAATATCAGCGCACATGCTCTGGGTTGGATTGCTCTAGTTATGCTACATTTTGCCAGTGTGCCCACACTTTGGGCTGTATTAATTGGGCAGAGTGATAAACTGCCCAATATTGATCTCATGATCTTTATTTGGGGAGCATTGACCACCCTATTTGCCAAAGCTATTTTGGAAAAAGATAGACTGTATGTGACCACCATAGCCATTGGTTTTGTGGCTCAAACAGTATTGATGGGTCTAATACTTTTCAAATAAATTGCACATAAATACTGCATGCGAATACATGAACTATTAGAAAAGAAAATACCCTTGCCCACACAGAGCCAGTGTGATGTCCGTGCTAGTCGCTTATCAAATGTTAGATATGCACAGTGTGTGGGTTTGGGATTGAGACCACATGACAGTGATCATACAGATGGTACTGGAAAACAGGGTGTAAAAGGTAGTGGTAAACCACAACGTGGAAGAAAAATCAAAAGCGAGAAGTACGGCGGCCCAAATAAGTATTGGCCAGGCAGCAGATAACAATGATCACAGTTACTGACCGTGCCCAAACACGTATCATAGACATTTTGATAGATGAAAACAATCCTGGAGTGATGTTGAGAACATTTGTTCAGGGTGGTGGATGCAGTGGGTTCAGTTACGGATTCACGTTGGATTCAATTCAAAATGAAGATGATTGGACAATTAATTTGGAATCATTCAAACTTTTGGTGGACCCTATGAGCATGCAGTATCTTGATGGAGCCACGATTGATTACAAAGAAACCATCATGAACAATGAATTTGTGATTATCAATCCCAATGCGGTCAGTCAATGTGGTTGCGGTAGTTCATTTAGTGTTTGACAATTGTTGAAAATTCCTGTATAATTGTATCATGTACAAAAACTTATGGAAAAACCCATGAATCATTGCGATAGTATTATTCGAATTCTTCGTGATCATAACAGCCGGTTGGATAAGGAAGCTATTATCCAGGCCGAACTTGAGGCAGATAATGCAGAACTATTTGAAGGTCTAAGAATGGCATTTGATCCCATGATAACATTTGGGGTTAAAAAAGTTCCCATACATGGTGGAGGTGAGGGACAGGGGTTGCCGTGGGAGGCTTTCAAAGAGTTGGCTCAAACTTTGGCACTACGCAGGCTCACCGGTCATGCAGCCCGTGATGCAATTGAATTGGCATTGGGTGCAAGTACAAAATCACAATGGAACGATTGGTACAGACTGATTCTAATCAAGGATCTAAAAGCAGGTATTGGCGAGACCACAGTGAACAAAGTGGTAGCAAAATTCAATAAACTTGAATATGCAATTCCATTGTTTGAGTGCATGCTGGCTCACGATGGAGCCAAGAATGAAAATCATGTGCAGGGTCGTAAACTGTTGGAACCCAAGTTGGATGGTGTTCGAGTGATCACAGTGATCAATGTGGACAATCGAACTGCTATCATGTACAGTCGAAACGGCAAATTGTTGGAGAATTTCAGTCACATCACTACAGCCATTGAACAACACATTGATCTATTTGAACGTAGTATGGTGTTGGATGGTGAAATGGTTAGTAGCAGTTTTCAAGCACTCATGAAACAGGTGCATCGAAAAAGCGGTGTACAGTCCACAGACGCAAGACTCATGCTGTTTGACCTTTTGCCATTGCGTGAGTTTCAAAACGGTATCAGCACCATGGGCCAGCGTAGACGTAGCAATTTATTAAAGTCCATGAAAGCCATTTTTGATCAAATTGGCAGCATTGACATAATCCCACAAAAGGAAGTGGATTTATCCAGTTATGTGGGCGAGTTGGAGTTCAAACAGTACAACAAGGATGCTATTGAATCAGGCTATGAAGGCATCATGATCAAGGACATAGATGCCGAGTACGAATGTAAACGTAGTAGAAGTTGGCTGAAAATGAAGCCCTATATTGAAGTCAGTTTGGAGGTTAGGGATGTTGAAGAAGGCACTGGTAGAAATATGGGAAGGTTGGGGGCATTGGTTTGCTCCGGACAAGACGACGGCAAAGATATTGTGGTCAATTGTGGTAGTGGCTTTAGTGACACTGATCGAATTGAGTATTGGGATAGCCGTGATAGCCTTCCTGGTCAAATTGTGGAAGTGAGAGCTGATGCTATCACACAGAATCAAGATGGCACCTATAGTTTGCGATTTCCCAGATTTTTGAGATTTAGAGGTTTTGTTGCTGGTGAAAAATTATGATCATGATGGATATTGTGTTGCAGGGGCAGTTTTCTCCCACTACAGATCTTGTCATTGACAGCTATCTTGATCTGCCATTTGTCAACAACATAATAGTTTCCTGTTGGAAAACAGACCAACTGTCAACATTGGTCTACACCAATCCCAGAGTACTGGTGGTGCTAAATGATCCTCCTTTTCAACGTGGTACAGACAACAGGAATCTTCAGATTGTCACATCCTTGAATGGTTTGAGAAAGGTCAGTACCACGGTGTCGGCCAAGATGAGAAACGATCAAATTTACACTCGAGACAGCATGATCAAAATGTATGAGTTTTTTCTTGATCGCCAACAGCCCAATCAACTGTTTGTAGCTGGCATGTATCCCAATCTTTTGTTTTCTCCCAGAGATCATGTGTTTTGGGGAGAAACTGCCAGTATCATCAAGTTGTTTGATATTCCATTAGAATATAATGGTGTTGGCGATAGGGTAAAAATTGACAAATGGAGTTTGGCCAAATATTATTCTTATTTTATAAGAACGGAAACTTACATTTGTGCCAACTACTGCTCGGAATTTGACGAAAGAATAAAACTGATGCTGATTCAGCCAGAAAAATATCTCTACGATCATGCGGTCAATTGGCAAGAGTCCTATGACATCAGCAAAGTGATCATGCCAAAACTTTTCAAAAGTTTTCCAAGAACAGGCATAGATCTAGCATGGCCCAAAAATGGTTGGCCAAACTACCCCTATCAAGATCAAAGTCAATACTATCAAGAATCATGGCACGAAGATGGATATTAAAATATTAAACAGGTTCTGTGGGAAATAATTAACAGTGGCAAAAGACGATATTATTGAATTAAAAGGCACAGTTGAAGAAGTGTTGCCGTCCAGTATGTTTAGATTGAGATTGGACACCAACGATCTTTTGATTTTGGCCTACATCAGTGGCAAAATGCGCAAAAACAAAATACAGATCCTATTGGGTGATAGGGTGGATGTGGAAATGTCCCCCTATGATCTATCACGTGGTCGCATTACCTACAGACACAAATAATCAAGTAATTGGCGGCCGTAGCTAGACCAAATAGTTATTCCATACGGGATATGCCAAATCCCAGCCTAATTTTTTTCTCTTGTCTACCAGTTGAAAATAACTGGGTTTATAGGGTTTGCATTTGGGAACAATTTTGCCGTTGTTGCCCTTGGCCGAGTTGCAGAAACTACAGGCACAAACACAGTTTTCAAATGAAGTGTTGCCGCCCAAACTCACGGGTAGCACATGATCCAATGTGGCAATTTTTCTATTCACAGCTTCAAAACAGTATTGACAAACATAATTGTCTCTTAAAAATACATTTTGTTTGCTGAATCTCACTGTGTGTTTTTTCTTTTGAAATTCTTTCAGGATCATCACGGCTGGAACTGGGGTGCTCCATTTTTCGCTGTGAACTATCCAATGTTCATGCCATTCCAAAACAGTAGCCTTGTCAGAAACCAAGTATCTTATTGATTCTTCCCATGCGATTATGCTCAAGGGGATAACACTAACTGGATTACCATCTGCGTTGAGTATCAGTGTTGATGACATTTGTCTACTTTTATAAAATACTGCATTATTTATCAATGCACTAAGGCACCATTTACTATAACACAACTTTGTTCAAATAGCAACTAAATACTGGATGAACCCAGCCAAGGACAAACAATGACTCTATATTATGTAAATACCGGAAGTGGGCCCAATACTCACGATGGCGATTCCCTGCGCACTGCTTTTAACAAAATAAATGCCAATTTCAATCAAATAAACAGTGGTTCTTTGGGATCAGTATTGATTCAAAGCCCTTCAGTGCCTCAAGGCTACGGCAACAACACCTTTTGGTATGATACTGAATCTGGCAGAACCTACATTTACTACGACGGCAACTGGGTTGATGCCAACCCCAGCAGCAATCAAAACAACAGCGTGTCAGTGAGTCTCTATGACCCAGATCTGTTTAGCAAATATAACACTGTGACCAACGTCACCAACATCAATTTTGACAGTTTGGCAGATTTCAGTGTGACAAATCAGGGCAACGGCAGTGTGTTGGTGGGCATGAACTCCACTTTCAAATTCATAAACATAGCAGGGCAGCAGGGGTTGACTGCTCAAGGCGTGGATACTTTGAATTTGATAGCAGGCACAGGCACTCAAATTGTACTCAGTAATCAAGGTATCAAAAATCAACAAACCATCACATTTGTCAACACAGGTTCAGGCAACGGCAATGCATCCTTTCCCAACACCACCACTTCAGGTTATCTTTACAATGATGGGCTCAACAACATCAGTTGGGACACAGTAGTACTCAACACCTTGACCAATGGCTCAGCCAGTTTCACACTCAATTCCAACGGCAGTGTGACTTTTGGTGGTGGCACTCAAAGTGTGCCCTATACAGCACCGCAGTTTGATAGTGCCAACATAAGTCATGCCATTTTATTGAGAAGCACCGTCAACAGCATACAGTACAACAGTGCGTTTTATTTCAACCCCAGCACCAAAGAATTGGGAAAAATTTCCTCAGTGATTTTCAGCGACAACACCCAGCAGACCACCGCTTGGCAAGGCAGCACTTCGTCTCTATTTGCATCCAGTGGAGCATATAAGTCATCTGTGATATTGAACACTGCCACACTGAAAATTTCCACAGGCACCATAACTTTCCCTGATCTCACAACTCAAAGAACTGCGTACACGGGCACAGTGGCCTATAGCAACATCACCAATGTGCCTGTGGTCACAACTTCATCTTTGAACAATAATGGATTCAGCGCAGCCCTGTCAACATCTGGTGCTTTGTCAGTGCCAAATCTTGTGAATTTCCTCAATGACAGCACTGCCGGATTTGCCATTTACAGTACAGCTACTGGCGGTGTGCTACAATCATTGTCCACATTGACCAATGTGAGCATAGTGACCACCTCATCCATCAACAGTTATCAATGGTCTTTCAACAATGACGGCACTATTACATTTCCTGATGCCACAGTGCAACGCAGTGCAGGAAGAAACGTGTATGACAGCATTTTTTCAGGAACCAAATTCCTATCCATTGTGAGCAGTGGTACCGTGATTTACCCTGACGGCACAGGTCAAACCACTGCGTTCAAAGGCACTGCCACCAGCCTACAAAACAACGGCTATCTACTGAGACCTGTGGCCAAACCTTTGGATGTGGTTTACGGATCACCCAGTGACATGGTGGGTGATATTGCTTTTGATGACAACTATCTTTATTACTGTTTATCTCCTTATGCAAACAAGGTGTACTCTGTAGGCACAGTGAATTCTGCAACCAATGTCAACTACATTTACATTTCGCAAAGCAGTACCAAATTTGTCAAACCTAGCTTGGGATGGACTTTTCAACAGGTCAACAGTTCAACAATTTATACAGCGGGTGCTGTGAGTTCAGGAGCGGTAGGACCCACACCCATATGGATATTGACATCCGCCACTGCTGTTTTGACCTACACTACAGGCACTGTGTTCACAGTGACCAATACCACTGTGAAACAGAGTAATTGGATCAAAACTGCTGTTACCAATGCTACCTCAGTCACAAGATTAAGCAAGTTTGTGGCACAGGGAGAATCACTCAGCAATGATGTGATTAGAGTGCAGTGGCAGTCTTCAATTCAGTTCAATTTAAATTCAAACCAATTCAGTTTTTCTTCAGCAGCAGGAACTATTAGTGACATAGTGTACAGTGTAAATGCTGCATACCACACAGGAGTGGCATCTGATGCAGCATCACTGCAAAATGTTGGAGCCACTTTGATCTCTGTGGGCCCTAGCAGTTTTGATCCAGGTGATACCATCACCATGATAATCAGTTCAGTTGGTGCCAACTTTTCCTATAGAGTCACGGCCATGACAGGTGTGAATTTCACAAACAATTTCGTCAGCATTGAGCAGTTGTTATAACAAATAAATATTAACACTAGGATAACAATATGTCAGCACTTAATTTTCCAGCAAATCCTGTTAAAGGCACACTCTATACTGGTAACAATGGTTTAACTTATATATTTGATGGAATAAAATGGGTGGGTTCATCGGTGATTGCTGTGGCCACTGAAACCAATGCCTTGATCAACAACGGCAATGTGGTACAGGTCACTCAAGACGGTGGTCTTCAACTGCCGCGTTACGCTTTCCCAGCTCAGCCAGGCTATCTGGGACAAGTTTTGCAATGGACCTACATCAGTGGCACTAACACATTGATTTGGGCTGATGTTAGAAGTCAAAATGCTGCAAGACAGGGATCAACAGGCAGTTTCCTAATCAGCAGCACTGGCAGTTGGGTGGCCAGTATAAACACCGACAGCAGTTTCACCATTCCAGGTGCATTGAGAATGGGCGACAACACAGTGCAGTACAGCGCCTATCCTGGACCTCCTAGAACACTGACCAACACACTCAGTATTTTGACAGCTACACAATCTACCAGCACCCTGTCGGGTACTTTGGTTGTGCAAGGTGGCATTGGCATTGGAGGCAACGGTTGGTTTGGAGGCAGTTTGAATGCTGACCGTTTGAACATCAAACCCGTTGCTTCGGGCACATTCGCCGTGGTGACATTGGCAGGTGGTGGTGATCAAATTCAAATACAGACCGGTTACAATACTGGAAAAAATGTTATCACCAGTTTCAACAGCACAGCCAGTGCATATGCCTCCTTGGTCATAGCAGCTTCCACACTGACTTTTGTGACTCAAAACAGTTTGAGCAATGTGATTCTTGGTGCTGCAGGTGTGAACATCACAGCAGGCACCACTGCCAGTTCTGCCTATACTGGTGCTCTCACAGTGGCGGGCGGAGTGGGCATAGGCGGCAGCATGTATGCAGTCAACACCAGCTATGTGGCTGGAGCTCAATTGGTGACCACTGCCACCATAAGACTGTTTGCTGCCACCAGCATAAGAGCTGGCACAGACACAGCCGTCACTACCAGCACAGGAAGTTTGACAATATGGAACACTAGTACCTTGCAGTCTGTGACAGGGCGGGGTGCCAGCACCAATGCTGTGATATCAATTACCAACACCACATCCAGTACTGGCACCAGTTCAGGAGCATTGACCATAGCTGGCGGATTGGGCATTGGTAGCAACTTGTATGTGGCCGATTATGCGTATGTGGCCAATGCATTGGTTGTGACCACCAGCACACTGGCAGGATATTTTGGTGTGGGCACTGACACTGCCATAAGCACAGCATCAGGAATTGTAACAATTTGGAACACCAGCACACTACAGACTGTGACTGGTCGAGGAGCCACAACCAATAATGCCATTGCCGTTACCAATGCCACTGTCAGCACTGGTACCAACACAGGAGCACTCACAGTGACTGGTGGAGTGGGTATTGGCGGGTCTTTGGCCATTGGCAGCAGTTTGACGGTGTCCACTGCTGCGTATGTTGCTGGTGCCCAAGTATTGACCACAGCCACTGTATATTCCAAAATTGTGGCAGGCACCGACCTATCAATAAACACTGCCACAGGCAATGTTGTGATAGCCACAACCAGCACTCTGCAGTCAGTGACAACAAGAGGAGCCACAACCAATAATGCCATTGCCGTTACCAATGCCACTGTCAGCACTGGTACCAACACAGGAGCACTCACAGTGACTGGTGGAGTGGGTATTGGTGGCAATGTGTATGTTGGCGGGACGATTACTGCTACAAACTTTTATATCAATGGAAGTCCGGTGGTCACTGCTGCCTCAGCAGGCGGAGTTGTCACACTAAATGCTGTATCAGGCACTGTCACAATTGTGCAAGGTACAGACACTGTGATCAGCACCACTGGCAGTTCAATCACCGTGTCCAACAACAGCAATTTGCAGTCTGTGACCAATAGGGGGTCTTTGACCTCCAATCAAGTTCGCATAAGCAACCCCGTATCCAGCACTAGTACTATTACAGGTGCATTGACAGTTGCGGGCGGTGTAGGTGTTGGTGGCGACTTAAATGTTGGTGGCGTAATTACTGCAACCAATGTGTATGTTAATGGATATGCAGTTAGTACCAGTACTGGCGGAGTTACTGCTAGTGGTACTGGTACCACTACTACATTTGTGATATCAAACGTCACAGCAAGTGCTGGAACAAATTCAGGTGCATTGCAAGTATCGGGTGGCACAGGCATTGGTGGTAATTTATATGTTGGTAATACACTAACCGTATTAAGCACATTGTCTAGTACTAGTTCAGTATCACAAAACGCATTATATGTAGCTGGCGGGTTGGGTGTTGGATCATCATTATATGTCACAGGCCCAGCAGTATTCAACAACAATGTTACATTCTCTGGTACTACAACTTATGTATTAAGTACTAACACAGTGTATACTGATAATATTATTGAATTGCACTATGCCAATACATGGGCAGTAAATGATAGCAAAGATATTGGTCTGCGTTTCCATTATTATGATACTGCCGATCGTAATGCATTCTTTGGCCGCGACAATGCCACTGGATATTTAGAATGGTTAGTAAATTCTAGTCCAGATAACACTAATAATGTAACTGGTACCAACGGAACATTTAGATTAGGCAGTATTATTTTAACTGATACTACTGCATCAAATACCACAGCAACTGGTGCATTAACTGTTGTGGGAGGTGTGGGCGTTGGCGGCAGCTTATATGTTGGTGGTGTAATTACCGCAACCAATGTCTATGTTAATGGATATGCAGTCAGTACTAGTACATTTAACACAGGAACATTAGTAGCACAGGCAGTAAGTGCCACATCATTAGTTTCTGGAACCTGGACATTTACAGTTAGTTCAACTGGATCTGTTACTTTGAATGGAACCCCATTTGTCAGTGGCAACACAGCAGCCAGCGGCACTGGAACTACCACAACGTTTGTGATATCAAATGCCACAGTAAGTACTGGAACAAACTCGGGTGCATTACAAGTAGTGGGCGGTGTGGGCATTGGTGGTAATTTAACAGTTGGCGGAACAGTTACTGGTGGTGGTGTAAGAACTACTACAACCAGCACAGCACCCGCAAATCCCACAGTAGGTGATATTTGGTACTATACCGCCAGTGATGTAATATATCGTTATACCAATGACGGATCTACTACAACTAATTTTTGGTTAGACATTACTGGACCTACATACTCGTTAACAACCAACACCAGTTTGGTGATAGGTGTTGCACAACAAGGAAATACTCAAACTGTTGCCACCAGCGTGGGCTATTTGGGATTACCGCAAAATTCTCAAACAGGCACATACACATTGTCTTATCTAGACCAAGGCGGGCATGTTTATCTCACAGGATCCACAGCCACTATATTGATTCCTGCCAACACAGTGACCAGTTTTGCCATTGGCACTACTATAGCCTTTATTGCCAGTGCCAACACAACAGGCACAATTAGAATTCAAACTGATAATTTGTATTTAGGAGGCAGTGGCACCACAGGCACTAGAACTTTGTCGCAATACGGCATGGCCACAGTGATCAAAGTTACCACAAACACATGGTTCATTAACGGAACAGGACTGACTTAATATGACTGGCATCATGATGCACTACATGAGCCATAAATTATCTTCTGGCCCAGCTGCCATTTATGATTTGGATGCAGCCAACTATTCGGCTGTGCCTACTAACGGATCTACCGTGCTTGGTACTGGGAACCATACCGTTACAGCAAGTTATACCAATAGTAGAATCAGTTGGAGCAGTGATAATGGTGGAGTATTCAGGAGCGCCTACATTGGTGATGCCATGGGCGACTATATTGCTGGCGGACCAAACTACAGTGCCGGCAATCAAAGTTTTACAATATTCATAGCATATAAGTTGGCTACATCAAGCTCGGGACGTTTGCTCAACACCAATAACGAAACTAACGGTGATTTTGTCATGGGCTCATACAATGGCCGACCAAAAGTTTATTTTACTACCGCTCAAAATATCAACTTGAGTGGTGCTACCGCAGACACAGTTTGGCATTTGGACTGGGCAACATTTAACAGGACCACAGGTGTAGCCAACTTATATTCAGCTACTAATACACAGCCCACGACCTATGCGTATACAGCAACCAATACTTCTATAAAAGGGCCCAACCAACTGAGATTGTTCAACAGAGCAAGCGGTACAGAAGCCGCTCCAGCAGATATTGGCGTGATAAAGGTCTGGAACGTAGAATTGACTTTGGCACAAATCCAAGCAGAACATGCCAAATACAAAACAAGATTTGGATATTAATGCCTATAAATACTAGATAAAGAGAAAAAACACATGTCCTTTCCCCTTTCGCCCACTAATAATCAGCAAGCTACCGTCAACGGTATTACTTATTCTTACAGTACTGCCGCAGGTGCTTGGACTAGAGTATCCTCAACCGCCATATTGGTTAATACTGGTTCATCATTAGTTTCTGGAACTTGGACTTTTGCACTTAGTTCCACTGGTTCAGTTACTTTAAACGGATCGCCATTTGTTAGTGGAAGTGGAACATCAGCCAGCGGCACAGGAACCACCACAACATTTGTGATATCAAATGTCACCGCAAGCACTGGAACAAATTCAGGCGCATTGCAAGTAGCAGGTGGTGTGGGCATTGGTGGTAATTTAACAGTTGGCGGAACAGTTACTGGTGGCGGAGTGAGAACCACTACCACTAGCACAGTTCCTTCGAATGCCGCGGTGGGAGATCTATGGTACAACACTTCCAATGATGTGATTTATAGATACACCTACGACGGTACTAATTATTATTGGATTGATACAAATGGTCCTAACAATGGATTTTTTGGATTGATTGCTGGTACAGATATTGCAGTTGATTTAGTGACTATTTCAAACATCAGTACATTACAGTCAGTGACTAGTAGGGGTGGTTCAACATCTGCTGCCATTTCAATTACCAATACTTCATCAAGCACCAGTACCACAACGGGTGCCTTGGTGATCACAGGCGGAGTGGGCATAGGCAGCAACTTGTATGTGAGCGGTGCAATTACTGCAACCAATATGTATGTGAGCGGTGCAATTACTGCAACCAATATGTATGTGAGCGGTGCAATTACTGCAACCAATATGTATGTGAGCGGTGCAATTACTGCAACCAATATGTATGTGAGCGGTGCAATTACTGCAACCAATATGTATGTGAGCGGTGCAATTACTGCAACCAATATGTATGTGAGCGGTGCAATTACTGCAACCAATATGTATGTGAGCGGTGCAATTACTGCAAC
>Ga0209189_1000757_pt1 | contig 25614 bp, 42 predicted proteins | sample C_130820_EF_Meta_FD_187308 | JGI IMG/M metagenome (GOLD analysis project Ga0209189, IMG submission 187308) | Freshwater microbial communities from Lake Croche, Canada to study carbon cycling - C_130820_EF_MetaG (SPAdes) (version 3) | ecosystem: Environmental > Aquatic > Freshwater > Lake... | reverse complement strand
AGATGCAGTTTCTATTCCACTTGTTAAACTTTCTGATAATACTGACATAACATCTTGGAATTTTTGACCAGTTATTCCGCCCATATCATCTACCCAATCACAGATTTCTATTTCTGTAAAAGAAGGGGTAATCCCATCTTTATATATTGGATATTCTGCAGCTGCTCTTAACAAGTTAACAACAGCGTCTAAAGAGTTATCTCCAGAAAGCGCTATCCCTATTTCTCCTGGGCCAATACCTTGTAATTGACAGAATCTTTTAAGACTCCACGTACAAAAACGCATCGGTATCTTCTTCCCATCGGAAAGAGTTAATTCAAATTGTCCTCTCATTTTGGTTTGTTTTTTGGTTGGTTATATTAGGCATTAGTTCCTTGAGTCAAAGTAGAAGTACCTGTAAAAGAAGCAGAGAAAGTAACTGGAGCTTCCATATCAGCAGTCATATCTAAACTTTCAATAAAAGCACTACCTGACCAAACTAAATCACCAGCAACTACAGCGGTACCATTGTAAGTTGTAAACTTAACAGTTACAGCAGTTCTTGCAGTTAATGCAGAAAAAATATCTCCTACGATATAAGTAGTCGCTGTTGGTTGAACTGTAGCTAAACCGTCAGTCTTTAAAGACCAAGACATTTGTCCACCGATATGTTCCGCCCAACCTAAACTATCTTTTGTAGATGCGTCTGGTAAGTTTGCTTTTACGCTTAAAGAACAGTTTTTTGCGTGTGCGATAACCTCTGTTCCTACTAGGATTACGAGGTTGGTGCCATTAAATACGCTTGTTGTTGCCATTTTATTTTATTTTACTTTATGTTAATTGATTCACGAAATGATCCATTATTATTACCCTTCTAAAGATATAAGCCTCATCAACATAGTCAAATGCTGCATCATTCTTTATCATTTTTCTAGTGACTATCTTAAAATCAGGCGAAGTATTAGGATAATCTCCTACTCCAACTCCTATTATAGTAAGTAGTTCATTTGCATAGGTATCTACGCTTTTTTGACCTACTTCACCTGCTTTAAAAGTCCTATAAATTATGTCAAATTGAATAGAAACATTAAAGTTAAAACTTGTCTTGTCGCTATCCTCTGATGAAGTCTGACTGCTGATAATCAAAAAAGGTGGCTCTTGTTCGTCAGGTGCTATGGTATCATAAACCCCAAGTGAATAAGAAGCGCCAATAAGCTTATCGTAATATCCCTTTCTTATAGCGTATCCGCAGTCCTTCATTTTTTACAAATTTAACGAATAATATTTATATTATATTTTGATCTTCTTTATGTTTTCAACCATCTTGCCATAATGCCTATCGAATGCTGTAAACATAAATGAAGTTGATGGTACTCTTATTTTTCTATTGCTACTTCCTTTTCTAAACTTGGAAGCATAATCAGCTACTTCTGTGCCACTTATAAAAGTAAAAGATGGTATCCCAAAACCCCTGCCAAACCCACCTGGGCCAACACCAAATTCTTGGTATCCAGCATACTTTACCAAATGGCCTTTACTATTACTTCTATTTGGATCACCAGCAACAATTAAGGCATCCATTTCATTTAATCTATAGCTTCTAATGCTATCCCTTAAAGCACCTGTATCATAAGGAGCATTCATTTTAGCATCCTTTTCAATAGCAGCAAGTGTTTTATCTACTTCTTTAGAAACTTTCACTAATAACCTTTCTGGGGCTGTCGTAAAATAAGTTTGAAGCGATTCTAAACCCTCAAGTTTAAAGTCTATAAATGCCATTATTTCAAAGTTGAACAACCTATTAAAAAATACTGATGCTCATTACGTTCATCTATGATTGAATTAATCATATAAGTCTTTGATTTATAACTAATTACAAGAGCATTAGTAAATGTCTTTTCGCCTGTAAATCTAATTCTAAATAGTATCGTATCGTTTATGTTGTCTTTACCAGATATATTAGTCCTTGTATTTTGATCCGTTACAACTTGAGCCCAAGATGTATAATAGGTTGACAAGGTATTGACTTGACCACCTGCGCCATCAGAAACTCCTGACTTGCTTTTAAATATAATCCTTTGTCTAAATTGACTTATCATTAAATAAAGTAATTAATACGTTTATATGGTTGTACAAGCTCATATGCGGTCATTTGTAGCTCGTTTAACTTGTCGTTTGGACTCTCAGATGCCCTGAAGTCGTAAAGGTCAGAAACAAGCTTTAAAATGGCATTGTAGATGGTTTGTGGAAGCGTTGTGAATCCACAAGTATATGTAAATCTGTATTCTCGTTCAGGCATTGTAACCATATATACTTTTTTATAGGTATCACCTAGTATATAATAATCACCATTTAATGTTGCCTCAATCCAAGCATTACTAGAATAATATTCAACTTTTGTAATAGTATTTATTGGTGCGTATGGAGGTTCTATAAAGAAGTCTACATAAGCTACTACTTTTAATGTTCTAGGGGAGAATGCACTTCCTGTGTATTGCTCCAATCTTTTTTGTGCAGAGTTAATTAGGCTTTGAATCAAAGCATCATCCTCATTAAAGTCCACCCTTAAATAGTTTTTAGCATCCGCTAATGTTACAAGAGTTGCGGTTGGTTCAACTAATGTCGTAATATCTCTAACTATCTGCATATCTATATATTAAAAAGGGTAGAGGTATTTTACTCCTCTACCCTATATTAAGAAACTAATTAAGCCACGTTACCAAAGTCACCATATACGAACGCACCACCATAATAGATAGGGAACGCAATACGAGCCTCAACACGAACTGTAATTAAGTTCTGTTGGAAGTTGGTACCATCAAATTCAGAGAATTGAACGTTAATTCCAGAATGTTGCATAATTTGAGCACCTTGACTCCAATCACCAACTAAGAATTTATCAGTATCAATTGCAGTTGATCTGTAAACAGGAATACCTGCGATACTTAAAGCACCATCAGTTGTAACAACTGTAGAAGCTGGTAAAGAGTATGCAGAACCACTATTTTTAGTATTAACAATAGCAGCCCAATCAATTGGGTTAATTAATATACCTGTAGCAGAATAATTAGAACTTTCTACTTGAGCAATTGCTTGAACTAATTGTTCAACGTCAACAGTTGCAGCACCAGTTGCAGCAGAAGCAGCAACAGTTAAACCTTTAAGGTTAGGAGAAGTACCATTACCATTCAACAATTGAGCATCTTCTTGTAACAAATATCTTTCTAAAAGACGAGCTTGTAAGAAAGAAGTCATTCCTGGAACATCATCCAACATTTGACGAGAGATTTTTAAGAAACCTGCAATGTACTGAGCAGGAGCATCTTGCATAGTGATAGCCATATCAACTTGAGCTTTAGTACTACCTTCTGTTTGGTTACCGATAGTTCCAGTATCACCACTTTCATAAGGGAAAGTAAAAATACCTTGACTCATTGTACCAACTGGTAACAAGCTTCTTAAATGCACCTTACGAGAAGGATATGCATAAACTTGATTAGCATATTCACGAGGAATAGAGCCAGTCATTGATGCAGCTTCAGTCATTGTGATAGCTTTTGTATCCATTGAGAAACCTGCATTTTTTGCTTCTGCACGACCAACTTTGGCGATGCTATCAGCGTTCTTTTCAATCCCTTCAGCCAATAATTGGTTGAATGATTTAGATTCGTTTTGATTCATTTTAACACGATTGTTTTTTGCTTCTAATTTTTCCATTTCATCTTTAATAACGGTGATGTCCGCTTTTACTGCTTCAATTGCAGCGTTGCTTTCTGCTTTTGCAGATTCAAATGCTTCTTTAACTTCGGTTTTAACACCGTCAAAAGCACCTTTTACTTCTTCTAAGTTCATTAGTTGAAAATTTTAAATGATTGTAAATAATTGACAATCTCCATCTCAGCCTTGACATTCGGATTTTCGACTTCTTCCAATGCTTTCTCAAGCGGTTGTGAACCTTCGATAATTGAATCTACGTTTTCGATTTCAGATAGATATTGTTGTAATTGTTTTAGCCTCAACTCTAACAATTCAAATGTAGCATCTGTAAAATTGCCAGTTCTTAATGACTTAATCGTTTTATTGATTTCGTCTATAACCTCAGGCTTCCCTTCAGATTTTACACTTACTGTTGGAGTATTAGCATTGGCTCCCCATAAAACTGATGAGCCTTCGTACAATTTAATTTCTGTGATCTCTTTGAATTGACCTTTGTCTTGTGACTTTACAGTCTGAAATCCAATAGAGTGTTCTGTAATGTGACCTGCTTTGTATAATTCATACAAATCATTACCTAATGTAGTATTAGGTAGCTTAACTTGAGCCTTTAAACCAAAAGCATCTTCTTCCATAGAAAAAGGCTTTGCGATAGGTTTGTCAGTAGAATGGTTCATTAAATGCCATACTCTATTTTTGGCTTGTGGTCCGTTTTCTTTTAGTGTTTTAGTAAAAGCACCTGGTGTGATTATGTCACCATCACTATCTACGTTACCAAAAGCAGAATAATAAACCATAATGGTTCTACTGTTGTCTACCATATCAATGGGAGCACCTTCTACCGATTTTCTGTTATAAAAATTACTCATATTTATTTGTTTAATCAACATACACCGTGCAGCATCGGCAATTACAATTATTTATTGCTCCTCCAGATGCATCGTGTGCGTATTGCATTTCTATTACACCGTATTTAGGAGTGTTTACCATAAATGGTTGATTTACTGGTATTCTCACTCCACCAACATCAGGATTTGTTTGACTATCCAAAGCTCTGTGCCAATATCTTGGCATTCCAGTCTTTGTTGGATATTCAGCAGCTACCCATTGCTTAAGCAAAGGTATGTTAACTTTTTGTGCTGCTCCTAATGCTCCTGTACTTAAAGCTTGATGTGTTTCAGTTCGTGCTATCATTAAACTTCTTGCGTTATTTATTGATCCATCTTTTAGCAACTGAATTGCCATCTTATTTACCTCATCATTGGAAAGATTATTCTTTCTACCATATTCTATTGCTTGAGTTAATAATCTAGCAATTTCATTATCAGTAGTATTCTGTATGCCATACATTTTTGGTCCACTAATTGAAACCCAATAAGTAAGCATAAAGGCTAACCAATCATTAAATATTGAATCCACATTAAAATCTATGGAATCATCTTTTTTGTACTTGTCAAATATCTTTTGATACCTCATTGCTGTGTATCCTCCAACTCCTTCATACAAAGTTCGTAAAATATTAGAAACTTTCTCTTGACTGAAAAATGTTTTCTTAAAATTTACTACTTGTTGTGCGCCTAATTCGTGAACCAGTTGTGCAGCCTTATTGAAATCGTGTTGTAGAGCAGACTGTAATTTAGGCCTGAAATCTGTTATAGACTTCCTTGCAATCTTCTGTTGCAAATTGAATTGCTGAATTGGTTCTATAATTTTTGGCATTAAGCATTGCTTTTTGCATCAATTTTATCTAGCATTTTACCTGCGGCTATAAAAATAGCATTTAGGCCTTGTTGCGCAGAACGTTGTCTGATAGCAATAAGTCCTGCTCTATCTACATTTTTATAATCAGAGGTAAAAACATAATGGTAGTGGTCTTTGGTCATTGGATCGGCTTGGCTATTTATTCCTAAATGCCATTTACCATAAGCCTCAATACTATTTGCATCTATGTAATCATTTTCCTCTTGTGTTGTAGGATGATTCCAGGTAGATGGAGTAATTACATTACCACTAGCAATTAAAGAATTAGCGTGAGCAATTCCACTAGGGTTTGTTTTGTCTGTCTTTTTAAGTTCTATATCAGCTATAACAGCCTTTAATAAAACATCAAATGAATTAAATTCCATTAGTCTAAAGTTAATAAGTAAGTAATTTCAGCAACCAATTGAGCAACTTCATCAACTTGATTTTGAATCCAAGTATCTTGATATAAACCACCTCTTTGTGTTTGGATATAGTTATATAAATCAACAAAATAATTATAAGTCGTTTGTACATCAACATAATCCTTTAATGTTTGTACTGAATAACCAACAGGTCTTCCATAAACACCGCTTGTACTTTCTACTAAACCATCTACTAAATCAACTATCTCATCATAAAACTTATTTAATGTTTTATGTACTTCAAAACAAGTTGTTTGATGATGCCATACAATTGCTTGTTGTTTAGCACTATGTAATTGTGAGATAAACTCTACGAATGTTGCCATAATTTTTATTTTACTGGTGGAATATTATAATCGCCTTGTTGTTGAGCATTAGTTGGATCTTGTAGCATTGTAATTTCAGCTATTGGCAAATAACCTGCTGGAATATAAATTTCATCCATTGTTGCATCGTGAACAACATCATAACGCATAGCTGCTCTTTTCTCATTAGGCGTAATCCACCAAGATTGAGATAAAATAGCAGATAATTCTTTCATATCTTCTTGTAACTCTGGGAATATTGTAATATCAAAATCGATATAATAATCCTTACCCATTTCGTTAGCGAAGAATCTATTTAAAGCATCACGAAGTAAAACTAACTCAGGAAGAACTACTTGTGTAAGCATTTCCTTCTTAGCCTCCTTCATATTGTTATAAGTCTTGTTATCAGGATCATTAAACAAAGCAGAGTTGACTCCGTAAACGTTACAAAGTTCTCTAAGCGTTATTTTTTCTGATTCTAATATTTGTAAGTCTACTGGGCTCATCCCCATATTAACCCAACCTAATTTGGCACCTGCAATTAAAATATTACCAGCGTTTTTGGCAATACGACCTTTTGTTCCATATTGATTGTAGAAATCTTCTTTTAATTTACCTGCTTGTTCTGGCCCAAAGTCATTTGATTCGTCTGCATACAAGATTCCTTTCGGACCTTGATTTTGCAACATACCTACAGAGGTATCTTTAGCATCGTTAGAACGTTGAATAGTTCTGTACGCAGCTTGTAAAGGAGATAAACCATATAATTGCTGTGCATTAGTGTTAAAAATAGGGTTGAAGTATTTAAGATGGATTACATCTTCCTTTGCTAACTTATCCCACCCAACTAGAGTAAATTGGTAACCTTCAACCCCATTGATTGTACCATCGCTAATGATTGCGATATATTGAGGTGGGAGAGTGACAAGTTCTGAAACTTTACCGCTAGATAATCTGTTTGCCCAAATGTAAGAGTTACCAGTTATCAATTTGTAACCAATAACATTCTCTAATAACTCAGAGAAAGATTGATATTCGTTAGGCGACTCCAATAATTTGTTTAATGGAGTATCTGCAATTTCATCAAGCGCTTTAATTCTGATTAATTCAGCCTTAGCTAAATCAGAAGTACTTTCTGCATTAAGTATTGTAGACTTGTATCTAGTTAATTCTTTTCTATTCTTAACCTTATAAACATAAAATGGAACTGTTGATACAGTTTTACATATACGTTTTACTACAGAATAAACTTCTGAGTTAAGTGTATAGTCCGCAACGAACTTTTGATAATCTAAATTAGGATAGATAGGTCTGCCTCCAATAATACCACCAAAATTTGGTAGAGGGTTAGCGCCTGTAGTATTAATCTTGTTGTTTGCCTTTTGCTTAAAAGGATTTACAGCAGATAGTATGTCCGTTAACTTCACTATAAGATATTTTTACAAAAGTAACAAATTTTTAGTCTAAACAATCCAACCTCTCTTAGCTTTCGCATATTTTGAATAAATAGCATACCTCATAGCATCCATTAAGTGGTCACGAAACTTAACAGGTTCATCCATTGTGTTGCCATCGTGATCTGTTTTCCATTTGTAGTTTTTAATCTCATCTAGTAAGTCCAATGATTCTGATTTCACGAACAATGGGAAAGATTTTACCTTATTGATTCCTGCAAACACATCTTTAGTAGCTGATTTTAAATTAAACCCTGCTTTATTTACCTCAGCTATTGTTTTGGGTTCCGCAGCATCCGCAAATATCTCATCTCTACGAGATAGCCCCATCGATTTAAGACGATCTATCAAAAGTGACGTTGACATTTTTGTGTCGTAGATTAATTGCTCCACATAAAGGTCGCCATCAAAGTTTTTAACTCTTACTAGGGCAGTTTGATTGTTATAACCAAAGTCAAGGCCATAGAAAACCTCCCCACCTTCAGGGAAGTTCCTTCTTCTTCTCCAATGCGAGTAAATCGTAGCTTCGGATATTGCCCTCTCGCCTAATCCATAAACTCTCCAATATTCGTGGTCAGCATCTTTTAGCCTCTCAATCTCAGCAATAATGTTCTTATCTAAAAACGGATTATCCTTATATGTGGTTATTGTAAAGTCAGTATCCTCTCTAGGAATGACTTTATCGTAAATCCAGGAGTAATAATCGGAAGGATTATAGTCTAAAACGATTTTATCCATCGTTCTTAGGGCTAATTGCATCCAAGATTCGTAATTTACCTCATTGGCCTCGTTAATAAACAAATAATGCCTTTTACGACCTCTAATCTTCTGTGGTTGGTCGGTAGATACAAATTCTACAGTATTGCCATTAAGGAAGTATAAATTCTCTGATTTATTGTGTTTTTCCTCTGAATATAGCCCATATTTAGACAATATCTCAATAAAATCCCTCATTACGGAGCCTTTAATGCTCGGTAAGGATGAACGGCAAATGGTTAAAGTCTTGCCTTTCTCCTGGAGTAGTTTTACGATGAACCAAGTAAGCACATTGTAAGTCTTTCCCGACCTTGTACCTCCTTGCATCACAGAAATCCTTTTCTTCGAGTTATTTAATACCTCAAAGACGACATTGGTGGTTACTTCCATAGAAATAAATTAAAATTTTTGGTTTGCTCAAGACAAAGCTAAACCTTTTGGTTTTATAGGAAGGTAGGGGTATCAATCATTAGTGAGCCGTTTATCAATCATTATCGGCTCAAAGTTGTCTAATAAAGCAACTTTTGTGATTGATATAAGTCAAAAAGTCAAGTTATTGACTTGCTTTGTTATAACATAAGTCAAGTTATAACTTTACTGAATTGAATTTCAGTCAAGTTTTACCTTTACTTTATCCCTTAAAAGTAACATAACAATACCTATATGTTAGTTTAATGACACATTATTATAATTTAGGTACAACAAGATTTTATAATGTTCACGTATCCGTGAAAGTTTACTTTTTGTGAACAATCAGTAGTAATACTACTTAATGTAACCAAATTGGTAACATAGCTAAAAAGCAATTAGAAGCGATTTAAGACACTCAAGTTAATTTTGAATACATAGTATTACTTTATAATTAAAGTGTCTGTATTAGTCTTAAAATGCTAAATAGAGCTATTTCTCATATCCTACGGATCTATTCTTCGTATTCATCCATCTCATTTGGTACATCTACCTCTTTATCGTACTGATAAACTGGAATATCTTGTATGTGTCCAGCCTCAGTAGCAGGAACTACCATCCCATTATCTTCTATTTGCAGATGTTCATCACCATCTAACTTCTTAATATCATCCACGTGGTTAGCTTTTAGTACGTTAACAGTAATTTGTTTTACCACATCCCCTTCGTGAGCTACCTCTTGTCTTTCAATGTAACCTCTTCTTTTGCCCTTAGTCTTCAATAGGAACATTGTAGCTAACGTATCACCTTTGGCAATCCTTTCCATTAGCTTATGCTCACCAAAGTCTAGCATAATCTCTTCTGGCTCTATTTCAGCTAATTTCTTAGCAAACTCGGGATCAGATTTAATCCATACGTTATACGAAGCCCTAGAAACCCCTGCTGATTCACAAGAGATGGTTATATTCCCAAAGTTCTCTTTGTAAGCTATGATAAAAGCTTCTTTTGTTATATCTCTAAATTCTGCATTCATATTATCGGTTTTTAGTTGGTGTTCTAATGGCTGCTGACTGAGTAACCTTATTTACGACTAGATTATCGTAGGTAATCGATTTGTTGCACTTGCTGCAGTTGATGGTATGTTCCTTAATGGAACTTGACCAAACATAATCCTCTTGAAGATTCCCACATTTACACTTGTAGGTTCTTTTGCATACGGTGTCCTTCATAGTTATAGTTTTTACTTCTTTGGTTTTGGTTTGCACTTATACATATTATATTTATTTATAATGGGTTATATGGAAAATAAAAAAAATTACAATGTCAAACATCGTTAAGTCTTTGTTTTATATCAGAATAATGGAGGGCACAAGGCATTCCCCCTTATTTTGGCGCTAAAAAAAGTGGTAGGGGGTATATGCCTAGCAAGTTAATTTACTCTTATAATCTATATTATGTTAAGTAGTCACCTTGGCATACCTTATCCCCTCCCTAATTGGCTACCCCTCCTACCCTATTATGGGCAAAGATATATAGTTTAATCTATTGATTGTTTATGCTAACTGATGGCAAAAGTAACAACCAGCTATTAATACTTTTATTCAATTTACTTTACTATACACTAATATAATAGGTAATATAAACTTTATTATATAATATATACAATATAGTTGATAATATAACATAGTATATTATATAACCTTATTAATGTATACGATCTAACAACCTTAGTGTACTTAATACACAATAGAATTGTAACATATCCTTAACAATTAACTCCATATTATTTAACATTGTTTAACTATTTGTCGTATCTTTATGGCTCATTAAAACCTTTATTTATGTTATTATTCTACATCTTATTAAGCTTATTCGCTGCATTCGTAGGTAATGTATGCCGTCTTATTATTTCATTAACCATTAAAGAAAACTAAATGAACCAGTCAATTAAAACGATCCTAGCCCTATTATTAATTGGGGCAATCTATTACAAAGCGGATACCCTAGGCCCTAGCCTGGCACTATGTTGTTTACTATTATCTAATTTAATAACTAGTAAAGCAAAATAAAATGATAACAATACAAGAAACTATCCTAATTAGTGCGGGATCTATTTTAATTTATGCACTATTAAAAACAATTTACCAATCATTTAAACATTAACACAATGTCACAAACACAAACAGAAACAAAGTCTACATATAATGGCTGGACAAATTACGCTACTTGGAGGATTGCCCTTGAATGGTTTGACGATTATAACCCCAATAGATGGGAAACTGATATTTATAACTTATCCAAAGAGTGCCAAAGCTATGTAGAAGACACCTTAAGCGATACCAGTGTACAAAGCCAAATAGTATTAGATTACGCTTTGGCTTTTACAAGCGAGGTAAACTGGTACGAAATTGCATCACATTTAATAGAAGATAACCAATAAAATAAATAATATGAGAAAGATCACCAAAGAGATGGCAAACGCTTTTAATAACGATTTGCCTTTTAACAAAGACAATACAAAAGTATTAAGGGCTAATAATCAGACGCTTTTAATGTTGCACGGCAATTTAATAGCCGTAAAAAATACTAATGATGGCTTTTTAATGGTTCAAAATTGCGGCTGGTTTACCAATGTAACAAAAGAACGTTTAAACGCTTTGCCAAATGTTTCTATTTGCCAAAAGAAGGGCAAATGGTATTTAAACGGCACCGAATGGAACGGAGATTTTAAGCAGGTTAACTGATGAGCTTTTAATAAGCGAAATAAAGCCCCTTTATAGGGGTTTTATATTAACCAATAACGCACAAAATGACACTTAAGCAGATCGAAAAGGCTTTGTTGACTGGTAAGGCGGTTTACTGGGTAAATACTGGTTACCGAGTTAAAATGACAAAAACTAAAAAAATACAAGAAGCATTTATTGAGTATTTGCCAACAGGGTGGGCTTGTGGTCTTACTCATAATGTAACAGGTAAACTAATCGACAAACAAAAGGAATTTTTTATTGGGGTAGATTACGATCTTGAATATTTAGCAAAATAACCTCTTTTTAGGGCCTGTTTTTTTTAGTTGATACCTTTATACCAATTGTAAAAGATATGCCAAAAATATGGCTAAAATAACTTTAAAAAATAGTTTTTTAAGTATGCTAATAGTATGCAAATAATGTACTTAGTGTAAATTTTACACAATGTAATTACTTTGTAATGACAAAAACCTGCCAAAAACCCTATGCAAAAACTCCCAAAAATCTTGTACGGAGGATTGCCGTACCAAAAATCTTTTATGATAACATTAACAAAAAACCTGCTAAAAATCTTTGATAATAGCAAAAACTCCTTAACTTCGTCAAACATAAACAAAAAACCCATCTATGTCATTTGAACTAATCACCGTCAAGTACGATTGCAGATGCAGTCTGACTGGCAAAAACTTCTCACCAGGTGAGCAAGTCTATTACAATTACCAATCAAAAACCTTCCTTGATCCTGTGTATTATGAGAATATACGGAGTCAAATCAATTCAAGTGGGATGCAGTCCTATTTTGAAAGGCATACTAAACTTAATAAAATCAACCAAAAATCCCAATAATATGACTAAATTCGAGTTTATTACAGAAACTAACCCAATAACAGGCGACATTAGATATTGGACTGAAAAGAATGGTACCTATGTAGATTACACCATTTCTACAAACAAGGATACAGCTTATAACAGATTCATTAATGCTGCTAGTGGGGTGCCCTTAAAGGCTATTACTGAAGTAATTGAAACCATCTATTCAACAACAGAATAATTTATGCACCCAACACCAGCCCATCTAAAACAAAAAGGCCTTAAGGATTATTTTATGATAACCATAGATAGCCATAGGCTTAAAAAGGACTACATCTATCGTGGTATGTTTATCCATTGGGATTCCAAAAAACCCCTAGATAAGTTCTACTATTGGAGAGGAGATTACTTTACATCTATTGAAGGAGCTATGCGTTCTATCGATAGACATTACAAACTATATAAAAAACTAAAAAATGCTGATTAAAGATTATCGTGCCTTACTTAAGTATGGCGATGTAAAAAAGATTTGTGAGTTAACAGGCTATACCCCTTACAAGGTTCGTACAAGATTAGCTAAAGCAGATGAAGAGATGATTGAAATTGTAGAGGCTTTCTATCGTAAAAAGATAGAGGATTTAAAAAACCAAATTTATGACTACGCTGAATAAACTAAACTACTACACTATGCCTGGAATATTTATTGAGCAACAATTAGACAGAGAGGAGATAATACAATTTATTTGTAAGGAAATGGATGTGAGATACAAAGATGTACTATCTAAAGATAGATCACGCATCTATGTGCTTACAAGAAATATGTGCTATGCCATTCTAAAAACCTACGTAGGCTCTACAGTAGCCTCAATAGGCAGGTTATTTTTTCGTGACCATACAACTGTACTCCACGGACTTCGTATGCACCGCCAGGATATGCAAACCAATGATATCTATGCAGAGCAATTTGAAGAAATAAGATTCTTACTTAAACTTAATTTACCAACTAAAAAACACCTAAACTATGCTAAGTCAATTCGCATCTTGGGATGATTCAGAAAAGCGATTATTTGTCGCTAAGATTATCCATCAAATCAACTATTCACAAGCCAATCTTGAACTAATGGAATCTATCTTGTCTATATGGCAAAAGTATCCAACAAGAGAAGCTTATTATTTTACAGAAACACAAACAAAAAACCTAAATTATGGATCAGTTACAAACAACTAGCCCTTCGTACAGTCTTATCAACAAAGACTCAATGCTGCAATTAGCATCAGAACTATCTAAGCTTATCAAAGAGAAAGGATTAAGTTCAAACATTCAAGGCAAACAATTCGTTAATGTGGAAGGATGGCAGTTCGCTGGAGCTTCACTTGGATTAATGCCAATTATCACAGACACAAAAGATTTGTCCAATGAAACTACTATTAAATATATGGCGACTTGTGAGGTTCGCAATATTAATACAGGTCAGCTCGTTGCTACAGGTATTGCCTTATGCACGAATGCCGAAAAAACTAAGAGATACTTTGACGAATATGCTATTCTTAGTATGGCACAAACAAGGGCGATTGGCAAGGCTTATAGGAACTTACTTGCTTGGCTGATGAAGGCTGCTGGTTTCGAGGCTACACCTGCTGAAGAGATGGACTTTGACCACTCTAAGACGGATCAAAAAACCTCACCACAAACTGATACTAAGGCTAAGATTATTGAGTTAGCTGCAGAAGAGGTAGCAGAAGAAATTGATAGGACTCAGTTGATTAAGGACATTACAGCGTGTACTAAAAATAAGGAGCTAGTAGATTTATATTATGGATATAAGCAATACATCGATGGTGACCAAGCATTACTAATGTTGCTTAAATCAAAGAAAGAATCATTCACAATTAAAACAAAAAAATAATGAGTGCAGAAATATTTTTACCTAAGGTAGAACTATCCACCTATGAGCCTAGTAAGTTTAATAACGAACTTATTAAGACAACGATTGTAGAACATTTTAAGGAAACAGGCGAATCCCCACTAGAAACATTAGTACGTATGGATGCCATTGCCCAACTATTTGAAGGAGTTCGTAGTGACCTTAGAGATTTAGTAGTAGATGAGTTAGCTAAGTATCCATTAGGTAAAGCCGATGTGCTAGGTAGCGAGGTTACTAAGATTGAATCAGGTATTAAGTACATCTATGACCAGGATTATGCTTGGACTAAACTTAATAACGAGGTTGAATCGCTTAAGTATGCTCTTAAAGAAAGAGAAAAGATGCTAAGAAGTATTACTTCTGCTGTAGTTGATCCTGAAACTGGCGAGATGGTACATCCAGCTCCTAGAGTATCTACAACAACATTTAAAATATCATTAAAGAAATAATATGATAAAAAATACTTTCGGGATGCTTAGATTCTTCTTTATTGCAGTACCTGTTTTTTTATGTGTTTATTCTGTAACAATGGTTGCCTTTGAGATTAAGCACTATCTAAAAAAATCAAAATGATTTACCAACTAAAAACCACCATAGATGTTCACACACCACTCGGATACGGCAAAGCAATCGCCTGGATTGATTACGGAGGAGATACTAACACCGTATGGAAAGTGGTGTGTTACGATACAGGAAGAGTCCGTAATTTTTACGATGATGACATACTCGTGTATCCCAACGCAATGGATGGAGGTAACATCGATGAAGGATACTTCAAAAAAAGAGAGTTCGATACAACCAATCAACAATTTATTAAAGGACTAAAAAACCACTATAAACCAAATGAGTCAAGAGATAAGAGGGATGGAGAATAATATACCAATTAGAATGGTATTTGTAGATACTAAAGAGGAGATTCATTTCAAGTCTATAGCATCAGCATCAAGGAAAGCTAAAGTGGCACCACAAGTCATTAGAGAGTCATTAAACCCTATTGCTAGGAAGAAGTTTAAGATTCAGCACCTAGAGAAAGAAAGAATAGTAGCTTTTAGAGTGTTGTCTAATTCTTAGTATATTTGCTCTGTAATATGCGACATTACAAAAAAAGAGTTTATGGGGTGGAAGATGAACAGGTAGTCGCATTACCTGTAAGTCTGAAGCCCTTTTTTTATTAATATGAATCATAATTGGTACGCAGTTTTACCTGCACAGGTTTTATTAAGCAAGGAGCTTACAGATAAACAAAAGTTATTAATAGCTTTAATATCTAATCTAAGCAATGAAAGAGGTTATTGTTTTGCATCTAACAAGTATTTGGGTGATTGTCTTGATTGTTCAGAATCCACAATAAAAGACCATCTTAAAAAACTTGAGGATATGAAGATACTTGGAAGAATTATTAAGCTTAAAGATAATGGCGATTTTGATTATAGATCATTGATAATTAACATAGACATACCTAAGCCAGAAAAAACTACTACCTCAGCCGAAAAATCGGCTTACCCCTCAGCCAGAAAACTGGCACATAATAATATAGTTATTAATAACAAAGATATAATACCTAATAAGATATATAGCGATAAGGATGCTTTTATCAATAGACTAGAAACCAATAAGGATAAACTTGGTAACCAATACCAATCATTTTTAGACTATTGGACCGAAGCTGATGCCAAAGGCAAGATGAGATACCAAGATCAAAAATTCTTTGACATTGGTAGAAGAGTTGGAACTTGGATTAAGAATAGCAAAAACTTTGAACCTAATACACAAACCAAAATAAAGCTTAAATAATGGATGTTATAAACCTTCCCAAAAACCTAGAGATAGAAGAAAATATACTAGGCTCAATTTTACTTGACAAAAAAGCTTTGCCATTTGTAGTGAACTATCTTACTGAAGAAATCTTCTACGATTTACGTCACCAATTAATATTCAGAACAATTAAGCAGATGTATGATAAGAACATACAAGTAGATTTAAGTACTGTCTTCCAACGACTTATAGATAACAAGCACTCTGATGAAGTAGGAGCCTTATACCTATCTAAATTAACTAATAATATAGTATCAACTGCACACCTAAACACACACATAGAAGTATTAATAGAATTATACAAGCGTAGAAAGTTGGCTAACCTCGGCAGATTAATGGAAGTAGCTGCCTTTGATGGTGCTGAATCTACGGATGATACTTTATCTACTTTTGGTAAACAACTTTTAGGACTACAAGAGTTTGGTAATATATACGAGAAGACTATAGACCAAATAATTTTACAGCTTAATGAAAGTAGAAATGCTGCAACTGAAGGTCAGTTACTAGGCATAAACACAGGGTTTATGGAACTAAATAACACACTTTGCGGATGGGTTAAGCCTGACTTTGTAATCATAGCTGCTAGGCCTGGAATGGGTAAGACTGCCTTTATGCTATCTAGTATCTATCAGATAGCAATTCAAGAAGGCATCGCTACGGCTATTTTTAGCCTTGAAATGAGCTCCAATCAGTTAGTTGAAAGGTTAGAGTCAATAAGCTCAGGGCTAGCCTTAAAACGTCTTAGAATGAATTTAATGACAGATAATGAAAAAGTTCACCTTTTACGAACTGATGATAAAATACTTACTTCCCCCATCTATATAGAGGATATGGGCGGTATTAGTGTAACCCAACTTAGGTCAAAAGCAACTATTCTTAAACAGAAGTATGGCATAAAGATTATCTTTATCGATTACCTTCAGCTTATGAGTGGCACAGGCAAGTCAAACCAAAACCGAGAGCAAGAGGTATCTTACATTAGTAGGAGCCTTAAAGCACTTGCCAAAGAGTTGGAAGTACCTATTATCGCCCTATCCCAATTATCTAGGAGGGTAGAAGAACGAGCAGATAAGATGCCACAGTTATCTGACCTCAGAGAATCAGGATCAATAGAACAAGATGCTGATGCTGTGATTATGCTAATGCGACCAGGCTACTACGAACAAACTGAATCAGTAGAAATTGGTGGAAAAGAATATGCCCCAAGTGATTTAGTAGTATGTAAGGTGGAGAAGAATAGACACGGAGCCACAAAAAATCTAGCGTTAAGATTTTTACCAGAAACAATGACCTTCCAAGATTACAATAATTTTTAAACAAATAACCTATGTCAGCAATGCCATTAATAATATTTTTTATAATAGCAATAATAATTCAGTTAAAAACTGATGATGAAAAAAGAAAAAAATACTAACCAAAACCAAAACCTATGAAAATCGCAATCGGTATCTTATGTATCCTATGGATATGGCTTATTTATGAATGGAAGAATGCCCCAAATAATGATAAAGTTTACTAATAGAAAACTTTTATGGCTAATAGAGGATACAGAAACAGACGCAAATTTGAAATAGAAGAAGCTAAAGCAAAAGATGGTACTTACCAAGCCATTAGACTATTTGCTAAGAGTACTAAGGTTTTAGTGATACATCAAACAGAGGCCTTAAAGAAGGGTTATTTTTTGCTAGAGTATGAGAATGATGGTCAACCTAGTGGAATATCGGATGAACGAGTAGAGTTCTTTGCTTTTAACTTAGACCTAAGAGATAGAATAGTATTTATAAGAGCAGAGTTTTTAAGGGTTAAAGCTAGAAGATATTGGAGGATTGGTGAGATAAAAGTGAAGGATAAAATAAAATATGTTAAGATGCCAACAGATGAGTTAATCAGGTGGTTCTAATATATATAATAAATATATTGTAATTTTGGTGATGGCGTACCAATCAGCAAGTGAGTTAACTAAGATGATGTTGGATTATTTAAAGGATAATGGTAACGAAGTATGGAGGAATAATAACTTAGCTGTTAGGGGTAGAGCATTTATAGGTAGAAAAGGAGTACCTGATATTATTGGTTATAGCAAAAAGTATGGCTACTTTGTTTGCTGCGAGATTAAAGCCATTGGCGATAGACTATCAGGTGACCAAATGATGTTCTTAGAAGAGTTGTCTATGGCTGGAGGATGTGCGATGTTATGCCAACAAGTAAGGGATGAAACAATAAAAATTACAATTTATAAAGATGGCGAAAACGAAGACTGGAGATTCGAGAAAGGTGAACTTCGGAAGTAGAAAACGAGGTTCAGCAAAGAAATCATTTAATAAACATAGCCCTAAGCCAAAAAGATACATCGGCCAAGGGCGATAAAACAAGACAAAATGGAAGAATTAGAATTAGAAAACAAGGAATTGAAAGCCTCTAAAACAGTTAAGAAAAACAAAGATATTTTCTCACAGGAAACTTATGACTTCTTACACCAAATCTTAACAGACTTTGCAATTGATATGAAACATAGACCTAAACTAAAAGAAATCTTAGCAGCTCTAAAGCCTGAATCAAAGAGTAATAGTATTTAATAAATAAAACAAAAAACAATGGCAGCAACTAAAGAGAAGGTCTTCTTAGGAAGGTCTTTCACAATGAAGACAGCGTTCGGTGAATTTAAGAAAGTATCATTCGGACCAGATGATTTGAAGAAAATGAATGACTTTGCAGCAACTAATAATGGTTGGGCAAACATTCTAATTAAGAACAAAAAAGATGCTAAACCAGGTGAAGCAGGTTTCTATATTGAGCTAGATACTTGGGTAGCTGATGGTAAACCAAAGAAAGATTTACCTTTCTAAATTTAACTTATGAAAACAAATATCAAAGAAATTGTAACTAATTTATTAATTTTGTTAGTAGGGGTTTATTTACCATTCTCTTTTATAGTGAATGAGTTTAACCCACTTGCTTGGCATTGGGCAGTTAGAAGTTTGTACGTATTAACTTTAATAACAATGGTAACCCTTGCAGTTCAAGAGTTTAAGAAAAAGTAGTTTGTGTGTTTTTTTTGAAATAAAGGTAAGCCTCTCGTTTCTACGAGGGGCTTTTTTGTAATAAAACACCCCCAGTTTTTACCTGAGGGTGAAACCAAAAACCACCAACTATGAGAGAGCTTCTTATGTTTGCCTATTTGTTTTGTTGTAGAACCTTGTTATAACGGTTCCGAATAAGGCCTCTTGGTATCTCTTGATAAAAGAGTCTGAGCTCTCATTAATATAGAAGAAGTCTTGTGATTGCATATATACGTAACACTTTTCTTTATCCTCGTCATCATCTGTTACAGATTCAACTAAATATATATTGATCCAAGCATTACTTTGTTCAGTTCCATCTCCAAACTCATAGCTATCGTCTTCCGTAAGCTGTTCTATTTGCAGTAACATCTCTGGCACTCTCTTTAATAATGATTAATCTAAGCTTCATTGCTACATCTTTCAGTCTATCTTCTAATAATTTCTGCTCTATTTTTAAAGCCTTAATTACTTCATCAGGATGTTGTTCGCCCATACAAATTTACGTTTTAATTATTACAGAAATAAAAAGTGCATACCTTATTGATTATCAATATGATACACACTTATTTGTTAATTGTCTAAAGTGAGTTTGTTAAATGTTTACTTTCTAGGCAGCCTTATTATCTTGCTTCCTAATGGCATCGGAACAAATATAGCAATTCTTCCGCTATCTAAAACCACTCCACACCCTAATGTTGGTCTTTTGGGGAAAGGTCGTGAATACTCCATTGCGTAAGCGTTTATGTCTATACCGCAACCGACATTCATACCGAATATCATATCCTTATCTGAGCTACTATAAAGTACTCCACCAAAGGAGTGAATATGACCAATAACTGTTGATTGACGAGCATCTCTTGCTCTATTGATGGCACCTGCTTGTCCTGATGATCCTGTTCCGTGAGTATATAATACCCCATCCATTTCCCATTCTAAGCTCCATTTCCAGCCTTTAGGAGCTTCCCAAGCATCTTCATAGGATTTAATAAAACGTTCTGGTAATCCGTTCGCTATGGCCTTTCTTTTATGTAGGGCTGAGTGGTTACCGATACAGACTTTAACATTAGGGAATCGCTTGTACCAAATATTAAGCTGTTGCATAGCCATTATAGCCTCCTTAGAAGCTGATTCTCCATTAGGATTATGCTCGTGAAATGATATTGCGTGATTGTCTACCTCATCTCCAATGTGGACGAACTCTGAACATTGGAATTTATTTGCTACTTCGTAACAAAAATCTAAATACTTTGGGTGACAAAATGGAAAATGTGTGTCGCCAATTACAAGGACATTTTTGCTTCTCGACATATTGGTTGGTTTTGGTTAGTCTAAATGTTGCCAAGTTTTTTTTGCTCTTACTTCGCTAATAGTTCCTATACTCACACCAAAGATACTTGCAATTTTTTTTAATGATGTATTGCTATAATTTCTAATAGATTTAACATCATTTTCCGTTAATTTTGCTTGTGAATTTTTTATTCCTTTTGCACTTCTTAACCCTAGTTGAATTGAATGTTTTTGATTTTCACTTCGTGTATTCCATTCTAAATTAGAAAGCCTATTATCTGTTTTAATCCCATTAATATGATTTACTTGTAATTTATGTTCAGGATTAGGTATTAGATTTAATGCAACTAATCTATGTACTGTGAATTTTTTTATCTTGCCATTTTCACATAAATCAACATATAAATAACCTGTTCTTGGGTTTAATGTTGGTTTAATTAATCTTGTGCCTTTTCTAGTTTTTTTAGGTAAGCTCCATATTTCACCTAATTCATTTACTTCATAATTTTCGTAGTCTTTAATTTTAGTCATAATATTATATTTAGACCACAAAGATACGGAATTTATTTATGAGGATAATAAACAGTTTTACCTTTTTCTTTTACAGCATCTAAAGTCTGTTTTCTATTTGCCCCAAGTCTATAGCCAACGTGAACCCAAGAGTAATTGTGCTCATTTATCAATTGGTCGTAGTCTAAGTTATCTTTTATGTAATTGAATATGTCTGTGTTGGTAACACCTGCGCCTGTGTCATCCATATCTATGTCAGCTGCACGGCCTACGCAATGATCTGAATTTACTGCACCTCCAATGAAATGGTTAAGCATCTTTCCTCTATATCCACTAGAGATATTAATAGGTCCAAACCTTGCTCTTATAGGTTCTAATACTTTCTCACAAAGTATTTTTATATTTTCTAAATGTTCTGGTGGTGGAGTGTTATCTAATCCTTCTCTTTTAGCTGATTCGCTTCTAGTAAACTCAGCTAAATCAAAATGTGCGGTTAGTTTCATTTTTTACTTTTTATAATCTTCGTTTTAACGAAGTTATATATTTGTAATGACAACCATATAATGGACAAAATGTTAACGATAAGCTGAGTATAAGGACTAACCTTTACAACTTCCATAAAGGATAGCCAAGAGATAGCGGTAGAAGCTACACCAACTGAAGAAATTTCAGTAGAATCTGTGATACTATGCATTAGGCTTTTTTTCAAAGATTTGATTAATTGTTGTTAACCCAAGTGAAATACCTGAGAAGGTAAGTAAGCCATTAAATGACCATTCTTTAATATCGTACTTAATAGATAGGTAAGCTAAAACTACCCCATTTACCAAGGCAAAGATTCCAGCTACCCTTTTAGAAGAAACCTCTTTGTCTTCTGATACCATTTTAGTAAAGAAATTCATTATTTTCCTATTTTAAAGTAGATACCGCCAGAGTATCCAATATTATAATTTTTGTTAATATCCACGCTAAGGCCTATTAGAGCCTTATTTTTGACACTTAACATTAAAGAAGGACTTAGTACTTCTAATCCATTAAGTGGGCTATATGAGCCTCTAATGCCCAAATAAAGGGTATTAGTCGGTTTACTAGCGTAGTACTCTCTTAAAATGATGGTTTTTTCGGTTAATTTGGCATTAAAGCCCCTAGAAATAATCCTATTTTGGCTGATAGTATCATTCACTACAAAGATATTACTATCTTTTCTAATAGTATCAGAATACGCATATATACGCATATAATCGGATAATACGTATAAAGTATCGTGTACAGGAATCTGTACTGAATCAATGGTATAGAATGGTATATCTTTTCCTTTTTTGTACGTACTGATATAGACTTTTTTGTACGTAGTATCGTGAAGCGTTAGTACTTTGTTGTACTTTATACCAGCAAAGTCAATTTTATCATCTTGCTTAGGTTTAAGCAAAAAATATAGCCATAACACAAGGAGCATTACGGCTATAAACAAGATGTTGTTTTTAATGAAGTTCATTATCCTTCTACCACTTCAGCCTCAGGAGCTTGTGGATTCTGCTCTTGTGACAATTTAGCTAATAATTGTAGGATAGGATTAGCGTACTTAAATGGAATTTCAATTAAATAAACCTCTAATGCTTTTAAATTTTCTTCTGATAACTGGATCATAATATTGATTTTTTACAAATATAAGATTATTCTGTTATAATTTCAGCAGTAGGAGTTTCAACAATTGTTTCAACAATAGGTGGAACGTAATCTCCTGTGATAGTTAAATTTAATGAAGTTGCTATGTAATCCCAAGCATATTGATTAGTTTGATAATCAATATAATCTTTACCTGAAATGCCTACTAACCCATTACTTACATTTAAAAAGTCGGCATCTAATAGCATATAAGCAAAAGATGCATAGTTTATAAGATTGTCAGCTTGTACCTCTGCCTTTAAATATATGGCTTGAACATTTTGTCCATTTTGCCAAATTGATACTGGAGATATTGTCTTCATAATTATTTGTTTAAAAGTAATTGTACTTGTTGTTTTAATTCTTCTATTTGAGCTTGTTGTTCTTGAATAGCTTTTACTAAAACAGGTAATATATAATCAGGTGTTATTGTTAAAAATGGACTTCCATCTTCAGCAAATTCTCCTGTTTCTAATACCATTTCAGGAATTAATGGTTGTATATTTTGTGCTTTAAAACCTAAACGTTTAGTTGAATTATCATCATCAGTTAAAAAATGATATTTTACAGGTTCTATTTGTAGTATAGTACTTAAACCTTGTGTTGTTTCAAAATTCTTTTTCTTTCTTATATCTGAAGAAACAGGAATCCAAGAAACACCATTTACAGCTAAATACATACCATTAGTATTATTCATTGCAACTAATTTCCCTGTTGTTCTATTATTAGCAATGTAAGTATCAGAAGCATTTGCATAAAAATAACCCCCAGATGAACTTGATACATTAAGAGCAACTATTGAATCAGAACCATTTATTTCTAATATACCTCTACCTGATAATCCATAAAGAGCAGATGTTTGATTTATTAATACATAACCCGCACTTGTAATACGCATTCTTGGAACACTATTAGTATCAAATATTAAGGGATGTGCGGTAACTGCATTTATCGTACATCCGTCACTATCAACATACATTTGCATATTTGTTGAACTATCTGAAGTTCTTAAATCTACAACACCTCCATTACCAGTACTTGACCCCATTATAGTTAAATACCTATAATTAGCATTAGTAGTCGGGCTACTTGTTCCTATACCTACATTTTTACTAGAATTTATAGTTATTGCTCTGTTTGCACTAGAATATAAATCTCCATAAGCTATATAAAAATTATTACTAACTTCATTTGTCATTCCCATAGACCAATCAGCACCAGTACCACCCCAAGCAGTACCATTTGTTATAGCAATACCAGTTGTAAACATAAGAGTAGCCTGATTCCCATTGCTTTCTCTATTTATAAATGCTCTTGCAGTACCACCACCATATTTAGAATCTACCCAAAATTCAGTATTTGTTCCCTTAGTCAATAATTGAGTTGGATTACTTGAACTTTGTATATAAATATTGCTAGTAAGATTTGAAACTGTTAATGCTCCTGAAAATCTACCCGTACCTGTAACGTCTAAGTTATAACCAGTTGCATTAATTTGAGCAATTTTAGTAGAATTAGCCATTAAATTTAAACTACCACCTCTATAATTACCTATTGATGCTTCATATCCTGTTGATGGATAAATTGCTAATCCTGCCGTATTAGTTGCTCCTGTTGCATAAATACCAATAAGCGGTTGAACTGCATTAACTTTTAATGCTTCATTTGTTGCACCATTAATTATTAAATCACCTGATAATGTGCCACCTGACAATGAAAGTTTGTTAGTAAATATAGTAAAGTTTGCAGCAGTTAAATAACCATCTACTGAACCAGTTGCAGCAGCCATTGAAATAGCAGGAGCAGTACCACCACTTGAAACCACCGGAGTAGTTCCTGTAACAGAAGTTATGGTTCCATAAGTAGTAGAATCAACACTCCCATCAGCTTTCAAGAATTGACTAGATGTACCACCTGATTTAATTAAAGATAATGCAGTTACATTACTACTAAACGTGGCAGCACCTGTTGAGGCTAATGTAAGAACAGTTCCTACAGATGTGTCAAAAGTAATATTTCCTGTATACGTTTTTAATCCAAGATTAGTACCATCGTGATAAAAATATGCTTTAGCTGAATTACCTATTGTTAATCCTAATAAAGCCTGTGACGTTCCATTTACTTCTAAAAACCCCCTGTTAGTATTTGCAAATACACTTGTTGCACCACCAACTAAAACATTACTACTAAACGTGGCACTTGTTCCTGAAATTGAAACATTTGTTGCAATAGCACCATTTGTCCAAGATAAAACATCTGTAAATGTTCCTACGTTATCCATCCAACCTAAAGCACCACTTCTGTTACTACCACCTATATTATATTTTAATCTAATCATTGGACCATTACCAGCACCTTTTATATACCAATCAACCGCATCACCTGGATTATATATTAAATTACCTGTTAAAGTTCCGCCTATTAATGGTAAGTAAGAACTTAAAGCAGACGCCAAAGCATAAGTATTTGTATCTAAAGCAAAAGTTCCAGCAGCAGTCATTTTTACAAATGAAGTTGATGCGTAAGTTAACCCTGCAACTGAAGTTAAGTTTGTAGATAATGGTTGCCCACCTAATCCACTTAAAGTATAAGTTGGAATATTTAATGTAGTACCTGTAAATGTAGAATAACCTGAAGAACCTGTTACTGTTAAACTTATTTGTGATTGCTTATTATAGAATAAACTAAAATTTGTTGATGTTAAATAACCATCTACTAAAGAAGTTGCAGCAGGGATTGCAAAAACACCTGTACTTGAGTTATAAGTTAAAGGAGAAGTTGCACTCAATGAACCTAAAGTAATATAAGCAGCACCATTAGTAATTTGATTGTTATTGGTCGGTATTGTTATTACTCCTGTCGTGTTATTATAAGCACCTGAACCAGCAGCAAAACTTAAAGAAGTTAAAGTAATATAAGAACTTGAATCAACACTTCCGTCAGCCTTTAAGAACTGACTAGAAGTACCTCCTGATTTTATTAAACTACTTGCAGTCAAAGTAGAAGTAA